>Ga0208566_1002043_pt1 | contig 11109 bp, 7 predicted proteins | sample PL_2010_150m_FD_184159 | JGI IMG/M metagenome (GOLD analysis project Ga0208566, IMG submission 184159) | Freshwater microbial communities from Powell Lake, British Columbia, Canada to study Microbial Dark Matter (Phase II) - PL_2010_150m... | ecosystem: Environmental > Aquatic > Freshwater > Lake...
ACCGTGGATTCCGCAGTGATGGTGTCGCCGGCATGGACCGGCCTGAGGAAGCGCACGTCGGCGTAGCCCAGGTTGGCCACCGCGTTGAGGGAAATATCCGGCACGGTCTTGCCGAAGGCGATGTTGAATACCAGCAGATCGTCGAGCGGGCGATCCTTATAGCCCAACGCATGGGCGACGGTTTTCGCGCTGTGCAGCACCTGGCGCGCGCCGGTCAGGGCGATGTAGAGCGCGGCTTCGCCCTCGCCGACGGTGCGCGGGGTGCCGTGGATCAGGGTCTGGCCGAGGCTGAAATCCTCGAAAAAATTACCGCTGCGGGCCTTGTTCATGGTTGTTCCTCCGCCTGCCTGTTTTCTATCATTTTCTGGATCATCAGGGTGCGCCGCGCCGCCGCCGCGTGCAAGTTCTCCACCAGGCGCCCATCCACCACCGCCACCCCCATCCCCGCCGCATTGGCCTCGGTGAGCGCGGCGATGATGCGTTTTGCCGATTCCAGGCTGGCCGGGCGAGGGGTGAAGGCATCGTTGGCGTAGGGAATCTGGAACGGGTGGATCAGGCTCTTGCCGTCGCAGCCCAGGTCGCGCGCCAAGCGGCAGGCATACTCGAAGGAATGCATGTCGTTGAGGTCGAGGTGGATGCCGTCGACGAGGGATATGCCGTGGGCGCGCGCCGCCAGCAGACAGTGGGAAAGACTGTGGAGCAGAGGTAGCCGCTCCTGGGTAATGCGCGCGTGGAGTTCGTTGGTGAGATCGGAAGTGCCCATCACGATGCAGGCGATGCGCGGCGAAGCACCGGCGATTTCCTCGGCGCGCAGCACCCCGAAAGGGGTTTCGATCAGCACCATGATCGGCAATTGCGGCGCGCCGGCGGCATCCAGCGCGGCAAGCGCGGCGAGCACATCCTGGCGGCTCTCGATCTTGGGGAACAGGATGGCGTCGGCACCGCAGCCGGCCAGCGCGGCCAAGTCGTCCTGGCCCCAGGGCGTGGCGAGGGCATTGACCCGCACCACGATCTCGCGCTGGCCGAAGCCGCCGCGGCGGATCGCCGCGACCACGTTCTGCCGTGCGGCACCTTTGTGTTCCGGCAGCACCGGGTCTTCCAGGTCGAGGATCAGCGAGTCCACCGGCAAGGTGCGCGCCTTCTCCAGGAAACGCGGCACCGAGCCGGGTACATACAGCATGGAACGGCGCGGGCGGTAGAGATTGTGCATGTTGGCGGCTCCCTTCGCTTAGTTGCTGGAACGGGCCACGGCCAGCGACGGCAGCAGGCGCTGGCGCATCACCTTGCCGTTCTTGGTGCGCGGCAAATCGTTCACCAGGTAGACGATCTTCGGCGCCTTGTAGGCGGCGAGATGCTCGCGGGCGTACACGGCAAGCTCGTCGGCGCTCGCGGCGCTGCCGGGGTGGAGGATGACGTAGGCCGCCACCAGCACCTTGTCCCTGGAAAGCTCCTCGCCGGTGGAGGCGCAATCGGCCACTTGGGGATGATTTTTGATCACCCGCTCGATTTCGTGGGGCGAAACCCGGTAGCCGAAAGTGTTGATGATGTCGTCCTTGCGCCCCAGGAACCAGATGTAGCCGTCTTCGTCGAGCCGGGCGTAATCGCCGGTGAGGAACCAGTTTCCCTGAAACGCCTTGGCGGTTTCCTCGGGCAAGTTCCAGTAGCGCAGGAACAGGCCGGGATCGTCGGCCGGGATACAGATCATGCCTTCCGCGCCCGGCGCCGCCTCCGCGAGAGTTTCGGGGTCGAGCAGCTTCACCGCGTGGCCGGGCTGGGGGAAACCCGCCGAACCGGGGCGGATCGGGCGGAACTTGTTTTCGGAAAGATAATAGGAACATTCCGACATCCCCACCGCTTCGTAGATGTCCGCGCCGAAGCGTTCCCGCCATTGGGCGAGCACTTCGTCGGAAAGGTGTTCGCCGGCGCTCATGCAGTGGCGCAGGGTGGGCACCTCGGCGCGGCCGGCGGCGGTTTTTTGCAAGATTTGTCGATAGATGGTGGGCACGCCGATGAAGATGGTAGCGCTGTGCTTGGCGATCAGTTTCAGCCAGCCGCCCGCATCGTTCTTGCCCTCGTGGACGATCACGGTCTTGCCCAGATAGAGGGGGTCCATCAGCGCGGAACCGAGCACGTAAGTCCAGTTGAACTTGCCGGAATGCACAATGCGGTCGCCCTCCGCGGCGAAATCGAACCAGTAGCTGGCCGCCGGCTCGCGCCCAATCATGGCGCGGTGGGCGTGGAGCACGCCCTTGGGGTAGCCGGTGGTGCCGGAAGTGTAGACCAGGTAGGCGGGGTCGTCGCTACGGCTTGGGTGCGGGGAATCGCACCGGCCGATTTTCGCCAGTTCCGCTTCCAGGTCGAGGACATTCAGCCCCGCTTCGGGAATGACCGCGCCGCTGCCGGCGAGCAGCACGTGGCGCAGGCTGTCGAGGCCGCCCAGCTTGCCGTGCAGGCCGGCCCACATGGCCTTGTCGGTGACCAGCAGCGTCGCCCCCGAATCCTTGGCGAGATAGAGCACTTCCTCGGCGGTGAGCAGGGTCGAAGTAGGTACGGCAATCGCCCCCAGCTTCATCGCACCGAAAAAAGCGGTGGGGTAAGCGAGGCTGTTGGGCAGGCGGATCAGCACCCGTTCCTCCTTTTCCACCCCCAGGTTGCGCAGCAGCTGGGCGAAACGGCTTGTGCTCGCGGCGAGCTCGGCGTAAGTGGCCTGGCTGGTGCCGAGGGCGTCGTCCTCGACGATCATCGCCACTTGGTCTTCGGTGGGCGTGCCGAGGTGGGCGTCGGTGCAGGCCACGGCGATGTTGAAGTATTCCGGGAGGTTCCAGGTATGGTGCTCGAAATGGGTGTGGGGCATGAGTTTTTCTCCTGATGGATAGAGCGCCAAGACAGTTCATTCTTAAAGCTGTAGTTCATTAACCGCAAAGACGCGAAGGCGCAAAGAAATCAAGCTCATAAAACCATTATTCACCCAACTGGTGAGCAGGTTGATCTTGATGGCGCATTATTTTTCCTCTGCGCCTTTGCGCCTTTGCGCCTTTGCGCCTTTGCGGTTCAACTGCTTTTTGTAGGTTCATCCAGCATTAATTACAAGATCGCCCCGTACGGCCAGTTTTCCCGGATGACTTGGGCCGGCAGCATCCCCAGCACGGCCAGGGCGAACTGGGTGTCTTCCTCGGACAGCGCCCGCAGCGCGTGGGCGCGCAGCAGCACTTGCAAGGCCTTTCCGAACATCGGCGGGTCGAGCATTTCGCCCTCGAACTTGATCGCCCCGCCCAGCAGCGCATCCGCTTCCACCGCCGCCTTGAGGATGCGGATGTTGCGGGTGACCTCGGTGGGCGAAGGGGTGTACGCCACCTTGCACAGGTGGATGTGGCTGGGGTGGATCGCCTGTTTGCCGGTGAGCCCCAGCGCCGCTTCCTCGCAGGCATGGCGGAATACCACACGCGCCTCGTGGTCGCCGTGCAAGTCCAGCCAGCGCCGGATGTCGTGGGGCTCGACGAAGGTGTCCGGCATGGTGGATTCGCCGATCAGCACTTCCACCCCGCCGATCACTCCCTTGCCGGCGATGCGCGCCTCGAACAGGATCTGGTTGAGGAAAAACTTGAGCTCTTCGGTCCAATGCTCGGGGGTGATGTGGATGCCCATCGCCTTGGAGAAATCGTGGATGCCGAACACCACGTGGCGCACCGTGGGATAGGCCATGATCTCCGGGGCGATCTTCAGCGACTTGGGATGCTCGATGATCGGCTGGATGGTGATGCGCCCGTTCACCCCGGCCAGCCACGCCGACAGATCGCGGATTTCGGCGGCGCCGTAGGCTTCCCCGGCTTTTGCCAGCATCACCACGTCGATGTGGTCGGCGAGGTCGCGCACCATCTGGATGTCCTGTTCGTATTCTTCGGTACGGAAGGGGTTGATGCGCACCGCCACGGCGACGTCGGCGCGTTCGAGGTGCGGCAGTTCCTGGCGCAGCAGGTCGCGGCTCAAGGCTTTCTGGCGGCAGCCGTCTTCCAGGTCGAACAGCAGGGTGTGGGCGTTGGTGTTGCGGGCGTGCTTCTTGAAACGCAGCGCCGCCGCTTCCAGATCTTCGTAGATGCCGAGGGACGGCGCGTACTTCACCGGCGGGTAATAAAGCTGGATACCGGGCCAATAATCCCCAAGTACCGAAGTGGATATCGTCATGCCTGGCTTCCCCTTTGTGAAGGTTTACAGATGAGACTTAATCTAGATTAATCATATAATGCCCGACAAAAATAGTAAAGAATTATTGTTTCACTAAACCGGCAGGGTCGGCTTTAGCCGGCCTGGCGGCGAAGGCGCCGCTGGCGTAAGAAATTTCCTAGGGAAGAAATCGGGCCGGCGCAGCCGAATCGCGCGCCGGGCTATGTGAATATGGCAGGTCGAGCAGGCAGGTCTTTGTGACTGTTCTGCCCGGCCGTGCTATTTTTGCTTGCTGGTGGCGATGTCCGTCACGCGGCCATAATGTTCCACCATCGCTTTGACGTCGGGATTATCCGGGTGTTGGGCATTCAAGTCCGCCAGGACTTCCTTGATCCGCTGGTATTCTTTGTGTTCGAACAATCCCGATAGCAGGTAAAGCTCGGGGGTAAAGTCGGCCGGGTCCGTTTCCTTGCGCATGGCGGTGTAATTGTCCTCAAACGCCTTGATGTCTTGCGGGGTGGCGATCGCGCGCATCATGATCATGCCGGCACGGTTTTTCACGTCCGGGGAGGGAGATTTGACCAGTTGCTTCACCAGGATGGCGGGTAGCTGCTTGACCTCCGGCTTGAGCGTGGCGCTCTTGCTTTCGCTGGTGCCGACTTCCAGTTGTCCGCTGCCTTGCCAGGTTTCCTGGCGGCCGCCGTCAAAATAAACCAGTTGCAGGCGCGCGCCCTGGCTCAAAGCAAGCTTGTCGCCCGCCCGAACCTTGGTAAATGCGGATACCGCTTTCCCGCTTTCTTTTTCGCCGGCGAGCGTGACCGCCCCCTGAACCTGGGTCAACATGCCGACATCCATGGATAAGGCCAACGCTTCCGCGCTCAGAAAAATCAGCGCGGACAGCAGAAGCTGCGTGGTTCTCGCGATTGCTGGTGCCATCATTGCCTCCTGATTGTTTTGGGATACGACAGTGTCATTCTACCTCTTACCCTGAGCGATTCGCAAAGAACCCAAACGGCACAGTAACCATTTGATAAAAAGCATTTTATGCTAACCAGGCCGGATGCCTAGGGCGCGGAGCAGCAAAGCGCCCGGCTATCGGGGTTTTCCACGTCGCGGGCGATGGCCGTGACCAGCTGGTGCAATTCGTCAATGCTGATGCATTCCAGCAGGCGGTTCATCATCTCCGGGGCGATGCGCACCAGGCACGGACGGCCATCGGACAGGGCGATATGGATGGCGGCGACATGCTTCAGGCCAGGTTCCGCGGCCTCGACCAGCGCAGCCTGCTGTTCCAGCAGCTCGTCGTAGCGGTTTTCCAGCGCGGCTTCCACGGCTTCCGGCAAATCTTCGGGAACCGCCACGACGATGCCCATTTCATCCTGTGCCCGAGTACATTCGACCCCCAGCTGGCTGGCGTGTTCGACAAAGCGGGTGCTCAGGTCGAGATCGAAAAAGATATATTCCATCATGATGGGGGGCTTTCATAGCGATTGGCGGATGGCCAGCAATGCCTGGTTGCGCAGTGTCCTGAGCAGTCCGCGCTCGCTTTCGCTGAAGTTGATGCTACCGGCAGCTTCCTTGTCGACGTAGATCATCGCCACCGGGACATTACGAATGCACAGCGGAAAGAGCGCGAAGGTTTGTACCGTGGTGGCGCGGCGATACCACTCGGGGATGCGTTCGCGCACCGTGGGGTGGTCGATGTTGGCAATGACGACGTCTTCTTCCTTGGCGACTGCGGCTTGAAATACATCGGTGTGCAATACCTCGGCATGGCCGATCAGCGGAAACTTGAAATTCGCCACCAGCGTTTGGATTTCCGCACCGAAGCCGAAGCGCGCCTCCATGAGGTTGCGATACCCATCGACGGTGCACAGCAACACATGGCGAAAGCCCAGGCCGCGATACAGGGTTTCGAGTATGGCGTGGAGGATATGGTTCAACGGACTTTCCGCCACCAGCGCGTCGCTGATGTCGACGATGCCGGCGGTGAGAATGTCCAGCGCGGCTTCCTCGTCGGCATCGACATCCGCATCGGCGGCATCGCCGAGCTCGGTTTCCTCGCTCTCCGACGTGGCGGCGCAGCCACGGACGTTGCTAATATGGGCGTTCTCTTCGGTCCGGCTGATGCGCCTGCCGAACGAACTCTTTTGCAGGTTGACCTGGATGACGTTGGCGTACTGGATGAGCTCATCCATGGCCTTGTCGACGGCGTCGAGCAATTGTCTTTCGGTGAGCGGCAAGCCGTCGGCGAAACGGGCGATGATGGCGCGAATTTCATCGGCTTCCTCTTCGCATGGAACATGGGCAATGGTCTCGCACACTTCGTTGGCAAAAACCGCCAGCATCCGCAGCTTGTCATGGTTGGATTCGGTGGATTGCTCCGGTTCAGCGGGCAGCGTACCCATGCTGTATATAATCTGTTCCGGGAAGCACCATTCGCGCGCCACCGCCATGCCCAGTTCACGATAGGAAAATCCCAGCACTTGCGATGAGGCGGTCTCTTCGTCGATATGCCGCTTTGCCATGATGCGGTGCGTCTCTCTATCCTCGGCGGAGAAGTAATGCATCGCCAGCAGCCGCCCGAGGTTATGGAACATCGCACAGATGTATGCCTCTTCAATCCCGCGCGCCATCGCCCGGTGCGAAACCTCGCGGGCGAGTACGCCGCTGAACAGCGCGTGGAGGAATTCATCCTTGAGGTGTGACGCGTGCTTGCGGTTTCTCAGGCGGTCGAACAGCAGCAGGCTGAGGGCGACATTTTTTACCTCATCGAACCCCAGGATGGCTACCGCGTGCGATACCGTGCTGATATTGCCGCCGCCGTACTGGATGAAGGCGGGGGAATTGACCAGCCTGAGCAGCTTGTTGGTGAGTGCGAAGTCCTTGAGGATCAGGTTCGACAACGAGGCCAGGCTTTCCTCGTCGGACGAGGCAATGCGGTTGATGGCGCCGATCGATTCGGCCAGCGCAGGGAAACCGTCCTGATGACGAATATGATCCAGCAGAAATTCGAGCATACTCTTGCGGAATTCATCGGATATTTCCACTATCGGAATTTCGCCGGAGGGTTGCGCTGGGTTTTCCATCATGGTCACCTTTTTGCCAGTCTACATCGATTGCTTGATCGCCAGCAGCGCCTGGTTGCGCAGGGTGCGCAGCAGGCTGAGTTCCTTTTCGCTGAAGCTGATTTCGCCGGGAAATTCGCGGTCGGCGTAAATCATCGCGACCGGCGTGTTCTTGATGTTCAGCGGAAACAGCACGAAGGTTTGCGCCGCGACCGCATTGCGGTACCAGGCGGGAATCCGCTCGCGGATTTTCGCATCGTTGATGTCGGTGATGAGGATGTCGGCCCCCTTGGAAAGGGCGGCATGGAACACATCGGCGCTGAAGCCCAACGGAAATTTGAATTCCCTGGCGATCTCGGCAATCTCGGCGCCGAAACCGAAACGCCCGTTCATGGTGCCCTGCCGCCCATCCTTGATGCACAGCAGCACATGCTTGAAGCCCATCGCGCGGTACATGGTTTCCAGGATCATGCGCAATACGTCGTTGAGCGGGCAGCCCTCCACCAGCGAATTGCTGATGTCCTGGATGCCGGCGGCGAGGAGGGTCGGGGCGTCCTGGCTGTCGAGGTGATCGGTTGAGTCGGCGGATTTCAGTTCGCCGCTATCGGCCACCATGCGCGTTTCGTTGACGATGGTTTGGGCATCGTCGTTGCTTTCCGCTTTCGGGATGGCGGATTGCAGCATCCATTCCATCAGTTGCTTGCCGAATTGGCTCTGGCGCAGATTGATGTGAATGATGTTGGCGTACTGGGCGATTTCTTCCAGCGCCCGGTCGAGCGCCGGAATCAGCTCTTTCTCCGTCAGCGGCATATGGCTGCCGAAACGCGCCGCGATTTTTTTCAATCCGCCGGCTTTCTGGTTGCGCGGCAGGTCGCCGATCAGGTCGCACAGGTCGTAGCAAAATTCGGCGAGGGTGCGCAGCCGGTCCTGGTGGGTTTCGGGCTTTTTCACCGGGCCGTCGGCAGGCGGCGCATACTGTGCACGATCTGCTCCGGGAAGCCCCAGGTGCGTGCGATGCCGATCCCCATATCCTGGAACGAGATGCCCAGCACCTGGGCGGAAGCGACTTCCTGGGAAGATTTCTGGTGCTGCACGCGCTTGCGGATTTCCTCGGTTTCCTCGGGGAAGTAGAACACCGCCAGCAGCCGGCCGAGGTTGTGGAACATCGCGCAAATAAACGCTTCCTCGGGCTCCTTGTAGCCGTTGCGGTCGGCGATCACCCGCGCCAGCACGCCGCTGAACAGGGTGCGGATGAAATCGTCCATCAGGTGGGCGGCCTGCGGCTTGTTCTGCAAATGTTCGAACAACAGCAGGGTGACCGCGAGATTGCGCACGGCATCGAAGCCGAGGATCACCACCGCGCGGGAAATGGTGCTGATGGTGCCGCCGCCGTACTGGTAGAAAGACACCGAGTTGACCAGCTTGAGCACCTTGTTGGCGAGCGCGAAATCCCTGAGCACGACATTCGACAGCTTGGTGATGCTCTCGTTTTCCGCCGACACGATCTTGTTGATCGCGCTCACCGATTCGGATAGCGCGGGAAAATCGCTCTTGTGGCGCATCCGCCGCAACAGGAATTCCAGCGTGCTGCGTTTCGATTCCTCGGAAAGCGTGGGCGCGCCTTCAGCCGGATGGAGATAGTCTTGCAGCGCCTCCTTCATCTCCCGCGCGGCACCGTAGCGGTCGAGCGGGTTGTGGGCGATGGCCTTGAGGACGATGTTGCCGAGTTTTTCGTCGATGAACTCACCCAGCTCGGCCGCCGAGAACAGCGTGCCGGCAGTGATTTTTCCGAAGATCTGGACGATGTCGGTACCCTGCACGGCGCGGCGCCCGCTGATCATCTCGATCAGGATCAGGCCGGCGGCGAAGATGTCCGATTGCGCCGAAACGCCTTTGCCGGCGATATATTCCGGCGCCATGTAGGGCGGCGTGCCGGCCAGCCCGGCATCCTCTTCGCGAGTGCTGGAAACCCGGATCGCAATGCCGAAATCCATCACCCGCGGAATGCCCTGCGCGTTGATCAGGATGTTCGACGGCTTGAGGTCGCGGTGAATAATCCCATGCTGGTGGGCGTGGTCGATCGCGTCGAGCACCTGGATGATAATCTCCAGCGCCCGGTTGAGCGGCAGCGCCCCTTCGCTGGCGAGGGTTTCGGCCAACGTCTTGCCCTCGACGTATTCGAACACCAGGTAAGGGTCGCCGTTGTGCTCGCCCGCCTCGAAAATCGGGATGATATTGGCGTGGCGCAGATTGCTGACGGTGCGCGCCTCCTGGATCAGCAGGCTGCGCAACATTTCGTCGCGTTCTTCGAAATGCACGGTCTTGATCGCCACCTCGCGTTGCAGGTGCGGGTCGAAGCCGAGATAAACGGTGCTCTGGGCGCCCTTGCCCAGCGTCGCAATGATTTCGAAGCGACCGATAGTGTGGAGTGTCGCGGAATTCGTCATGATGACCTGGATTGTGACAGATTTTTGGCTGCAATTGGGCTGCGCGCAGGCGTCGGCGATTTTTTCCTATAACGGCTATTCACCGCAGAGACGCAGAGGCGCAGAGAAAACGGGGGAGCAGGAAAACCTGGTCTTTCTCCGTGAAACCTCTGCGTCTCTGCGCCTCTGCGGTAAATCTTTTTTTGCTCTAGCTTGGCTGGCTTAGGTTGATTTTGCGAAAGCCTGTCGCCTTGCTACAATAACCCACAAATTTTATCAACTATGACCCATTACGCAACATGACTCAACCGACCTCTGGGTGGCGCAGCTTTTCCGCGGCCCCCCATCGCATGATGTTCCTGGCGGGCGCCAGTCAAGGCGTGCTGGCCGTGCTGTGGTGGCTGGCCGATCTGCTCGGGCGCTACGGCGGCCTGTATGCGCCGCTGGCCTGGCCGCTGCCGCCGCAATGGGCGCACGGTTTCCTGATGATCTACGGCTTTTTCCCGTTTTTCATCTTCGGCTTTCTGATGACCGTCTATCCCAGCTGGATGAATGGCGAAAAAGTCCCGCGGCGCCGCTATATTGCGGCCTTCGCCTTGCTGGTCGGAGGCTTGCTGGTGTTTTATCTCGGCCTGTGGACGGGCCAGCCGCTGCTGCTGCTGGGAACCCTGACGATGCTGGCCGGCTGGACGGTGGCGCTGTATGCGCTGCTGTCCGTGCTGCTGGGCGCCGTGCACCCCGACAAGCTGCATCCCGCCGTCACCAGCGTGGCGCTGTGCCTGGGCTGGCTGGGATTGTTGGCCTATGGCTTGTGGCTGGCGGGCGTGGGGGATATTTTCGCGCTGATCGCGCTGAAAACCGGGATATGGTTGTTCCTGCTGCCGATCTTTTTCACCGTCTCGCACCGCATGATTCCCTTCTTCACCAGCCGGGTGCTCGACAATTACCAGATCGTGCGCCCGCGCATCGCGCTGTGGCTGATGCTGGGCTGCGCCTACGCCCACGGCCTGCTGGAAATCGCCGGCGCCGAGCGCTGGCTATGGCTGGCCGATATTCCCTTCGCGTTGACCGCGCTGCATTTAACTTGGCATTGGGGCATCCGCCGCTGCTTCCAGCCGCGCATCCTGGCGGTGCTGCATCTCGGTTTCGCCTGGCTGGGCATCTCGCTGCTGCTGTATGCCGGGCAAAGCCTGGCGGCGCTGGCGGGTCTGGCCATCCTGGGGTTCGCCCCGCTCCACGCGTTGACGGTGGGTTTTTTCGCCTCGATGGTGCTGGCGATGGCCACCCGCGTCACACTCGGCCATTCCGGCGGGGAACTGGTGGCGGACGGCGCCACCTGGGGCTTGTTCCTCGGTTTCCAGGGCGCCGCGCTGGCGCGTATCGCCGGCGATTTGCCGCTGCCGCTGCCGCACGGCCACCTTTACCTGCTGGCCGCGCTGATCTGGCTGGGGTGT
>Ga0208566_1002044_pt1 | contig 11109 bp, 11 predicted proteins | sample PL_2010_150m_FD_184159 | JGI IMG/M metagenome (GOLD analysis project Ga0208566, IMG submission 184159) | Freshwater microbial communities from Powell Lake, British Columbia, Canada to study Microbial Dark Matter (Phase II) - PL_2010_150m... | ecosystem: Environmental > Aquatic > Freshwater >...
AGTTGTCCATGTCGCGGGCAACGTCGGGCTCGCCCAGCAGGTGATCGAGCTCGGTCAGTCGCCCCGTGAGTTGTTCAAGTTTGGTGCGAATGCTTGGTTTCATGATGACAGGTCGCAGCGCCGCGCAGCGCCGGGCGGGCGGCGCGGCGCAGGCGCTGAGTAGCTACTCCCCTGGATGCAGGTGGTAAATGCGCGAGATCAGTTGTGCCAGTTCCTCGCGCTCGTCGCCCTCGGCCTGGTTCAGCGCGTGCGTCGGTGCGTGCAGCAGTTTGTTGGTGAGCCCCTGCGACAGCGCCTCCAGCACCTTCTCCGGGTCCTCGCCGCGCGCCAGCAGTTTGTGCGCATGCTCCAGTTCGTGGCGGCGGGAACGCTCCGCCGCGTCGCGCAATGCTCGGATCGTCGGCACGGACTCGCGCGAGTCGATCCAGTGCAGGAAGTTGTTGACGCGGTTAGCGATGATTTCCTCGGCCTCGACCACGGCGGCCTGACGCGATTCCATGCCGCTTTCCACGATCTGGCCAAGATCATCGAGAGTGTAGAGGAAGACGTCGTCGAGTTTGCCGACTTCCGCCTCGATGTCGCGCGGCATCGCCAGATCGACCATCACCATCGGTCGGTGGCGGCGCACCTTGACGGCGCGCTCGACCATCCCCAAGCCGATGATCGGCAGCGGACTGCCGGTGCACGAGACGACGATGTCGTATTCGGCAAGACGTCCGGCGACCTCATCGAGACGGAGGGCGTCGCCCTTGAACTTCCGCGCCAGGGCTTCGGCGCGCTCCAGCGTGCGATTGGCGATGGTGATGCGTTTCGGCTGCTGCCCGGCGAAATGCGCGGCGCACAGGTCGATCATCTCGCCGGCGCCTATGAAAAGTACCTTCTGCTCCCCCAGGCTCTCGAAGATTCGCGCCGACAGGTGCACGGCGGCTGCGGCCATGGAGACGATATTGGCGCCGATTGCCGTGGTCGAGCGGACTTCCTTGGCGACCGAAAAGGTGCGCTGGAACAGCTTGCTCAGCAATGTTCCAAGCGTGCCCGCCTGTTCCGCGGTACGCGCCGCCTGCTTCATCTGGCCAAGAATCTGTGGTTCGCCAAGCACCATCGAATCGAGGCCGCTGGCGACGCGGAACATGTGGCGCACGGCATCGCGCTGCGGAAAGGTATAGATGTAGGGGCTGATCCGGTCGGCCGGCAAGGTATGGTATTCGGCCAGCCAGGCTGCGGCGGCGGCCGGATGATCTGCCGCGCAGTAGAGTTCGGTGCGATTGCAGGTGGACAGGATTGCCGCCTCGCGCACGGGCTTGGCGCGCACCAGATCGCTCAAGGCCTGCGGCAAGTGTTCCGGCTGGAACACCACCTGCTCGCGCACCGACAGGGGCGCGGTATGGTGGTTGATCCCGAGGGCGAACAGTTGCATGGTCGTAAGAATCTGATCCTGAGGGAAATTCCGCAAAATTATAGCATTCCCACTGCCCCAGACTCGAGCCGGCCGCCGGTCGGTGTTCTAAAGTCTCTCACTGGATAGTCGTTATACAGATCAGTGAGGGCGCGATCGCAGTATGGCGGTCGTTAGCCCTCACAAATCCCTGATGACGTCGCGGCTCAACTCGCATTTGGTTAAGATGGACGCATGACCGACGCCGAAAGAGAGTCGCTGCTGAGCCAGTGGGCGAAGTTGCCCAGCAATGCCGACCAGACCCAGCGCGAGATCGCCGAGCGCGTCATCGCCATCCAGTCTGCGATCTCGGACTCGGCGGCGCTGCGCGACCGGGACATCCGCGTTTCCATCCAGGGTTCCTACCGGCATTTCACCAATGTTCGCCTGTACACGGATGTCGACATCAATGTCTGCCTGATGGACATCTTCACCACGGACTATGCGTTTGCCCAGGGATATTCGGACAAGAAGCTGGGGATCTCGGATTCGGCCTATACCCATCCCCGCTTCAAGAACGAACTCGAGACCGCGCTGGTTGCTGCGTTCGGCCGGCAGAGCATCAAACGCAGAAACAAGGAATTTCGCCTCAGCCAAAGCCATCGGCGGATCGACGTGAACATCGTACCGTGCATCGAACACCGGCGCTACCGCTCGAATGGCAGCTACTATAGTGGTACGACCCTGCATCCGGACAAGGGCGAGTCCTTCGAAAGCTGGCCGGATCAGCATATGCAGAACAGCGCGACGAAGAACACCAAGACCGGCAAGAGATTCAACCAGTTCGTCCGAATCATCAAGAACCTGAGCAACTACATGGCGACGGAGGGCTTCCCCCAAGCAAAGGGGATCACCTCCTTCCTGAACGAAAGCCTGGTCTACAACACGCCGAACAGCCTGCTGTCCAGCGGCCGACTTTCAGCCGGTCTGCGGGAAACGCTGGTGTTCCTCAGGCAGACGCTCGAAACCGACGACGAATACCTGAAGTGGCTGGAAATTACCGAGATGAATTACCTGTTCCATTCGAGCCGACCTTGGACCCGCGAATCGGCCCTCGATTGGATCGTTTCCGCCTGGGATTGGCTGGAGTACGACTAGGCCCGGCCTTGGTTCAAGGGCATCGTCAACACAAGGGAATCACCTTGCCGTGCCCGAGTTGGCAGCCTCCGCCGTAGAGCGCCTTGCACTCGCCGTAGGAGGCGATCGGCGGACACCTGCTGTAGTTGCCCGGCGGACTCCACCAGCAGTACTCCCCGCCGGAAACATGCCTGTCGCACACATCGCCCCTCGCCTTCTTGAAGATCGGGGCTATCGAGGCTGTTCTCACCGGGATGACCGGCGCGCCGGTCATCACCGTCGGCGGATCGGCGACCACGACACCGGACGGGAGCAAGGTATAGCTCGAATAAGTGTCCGGCATTGCCGACTTCCGGGTCAGACCCTGTGACGCCCCTTCGCTGCTCGAACCGACTGTCCCGGCGCCAGGTTCGCATTGTTTCTCCCTCGCCAGCATCGCCAGGGCCTCAAATTCGCCCGTCAGGCGTGAATACTCTGCCGCCTGTTCCCTGCTTCCGCCAGGCAGCATGGACGATGGCCAGGTCGGGCGGCTTCCCACCGCGATCGATCGGTCTTGAAGCGTCGCGTCGTCGGCACGACCGCCCAGCTGATTGATGCGCACGTGGAGCCGGTCGAGCTCGGCGTCAAGCTGCCCGCAGTCGTAGGCCTGGAACTGCGGGGGCAACACATAAGTCGGCGCCAGCGCGCCGGGGCCTCCGGCGCAACCCATGAGACCAATCGAAACGAATGCGGCAAATGCGAAAATATTCTTCACGGTTGCGATCCCTGGATCAGAATGTAAGCTCATTACCTCACGAGTTCCGCTAGCTGTCAATACAGCATACGATGAGGATTCCGCCGGGCACGCGATCAAATGCCGTGCACAAATTCGAGGAAGAGATTCTTACAGACAAGCCTGTTCGATCGCCTTGGCACACGCTGCACAGAATCCATCCTCGTCCACTCGCATCAGCAGCCGACACCTCAGGCACTCCGCAACTTCCTCTTCCGGGGCAGTCGCGTCCCCGGCATCCGCAACCGGCCGTTCCGCCACGATCGGAAGCCTTCCTCCCGGCACCGCGCCCCGCTTCGTCATTCGCACACTCCAAGGCAATGTAGAATGATATCAATACCCCACGACATATTAACGACACGAGAGGATCTGAAGTGCCCTATACGCCGGATCTGGTTCATGAACTCAACACCTTGGTACGCTTCGATCTCGCGACCAACCAGCAGGGCGTCAAGGTTCACAAGACTGCCGATGCGGCCGTAATCGCGGCCACCCGGCGCTTGCATGGCAAGGGCCTGCTGACCCTGCCTGATGGCGGCTATCTGACGAGCCTGGGGCGGGAAGCGGCGGAACACGCCCATGCCGCCCTGAGCATCCTCACTTCGGGCTCCTCCCTCGCTGCCCGGCTATAGGCGAGACAATGGCACCAAATCGTCCTTTGACGGCGATGGGGTCCGCAGCACATGAAGTCTGCATGAACGCGGCCACCTGAGCGGGGAACCAGATGACTGCCACCGAAGATCTACCTGTCCATCATCTGCTGGGACTGTTCGACTCGCCCTTCGTGCGGCGGGTTGCGGTCACCATGACGCACTATGGAATGCCGTTCGAGCATGTGTCGCTTTCGGTGTTCCGGCATATGGAGCAGATGCGCCCGCTCAATCCTTTGTTCAAGGTACCCATGCTCACTCTGCCGAACGGCGAGAAGCTCTATGAGAGCGCTTATCAGCTCGACTACCTCGACGAGTGGGCGGAGCAGCGGGGGCTCCAACCCCTGACGCCGCGACAGGGACCTCTGCGGCGCGAGGTGCTGCAGAAGGCGGCGCTGTCCCTGATTGCGGTCGAGAAGGCGGTCGGCCTCGCTTACGAAGCACGCCGACCGGCCGCGTTGCGTTGGAGTGAATGGATCGAACGCCTGCGCGGGCAGATGCGGGTAGCGCTCGACCAGGTCGAGGCAGCGCTCGAAGGCGAATGGTTGGTCGGGTCAGGCATGACCCAGGCGGACATTACGACCGCTGTCACGGTTGGATTCATTCGCTTCGTCCTCCCCGAGGAGTGGCCGGCCGCGCGCTATCCGGCGCTGGAGGAGCTGGCGGCGCGACTGGAAGCGACGGCCGATTTCATTGCGGTACCGATCGACAAAGAATGACGTCCCCGCAGCCGGCGTTCGCGCCGAGGCTCGGCTAGGAAGCAGCCGACAACGCAATCAGCAGTTGCGCGGCGTAGTAGGTGGCCAGTGTCACGGCGCGCGCCGCATGGAACTGCCGTCCGAATCGGTCGATCGCAAGGACTGCGTCCGAGATTACAAACAGGGCCGCCCCCACGGCTGCAGACAGGGCCGCGGCATCCCGGAGTTCGATCCAGCGGCCGGTCGCCTGACCTGCCATCGTCGCGATCACCAGAAGGTACGCCAGCACCGGCCACCGCAGTGACGCCGGCAGCTTGCCCCAGAGGCTTGCCAGGACCGCCGCCCCGGCAGCGAAGAAAGGCAGCCACCAGTGGATTGCGCTGCCAAACGAAGCATCGCTCGAGAAAGCCGCGATATAGCAGAGGTGTCCGGCAAGGAAACTTGCCAGTCCGGCGATAAACCGGTCCCTCGGCAACATCAGGAACACATCCCCGGCGACCGACAGGGACAGGCCCGCCGCCAGGATCAGCGGATATGAGCCCGGCGCGGAACGCGCTGCGGCCAAGACAACACCGAGGATCAACAAGGTTGCCAGCGGCTTGAAAAGATAGACCTGCCAGCGTTTGGCCTCGTCGAGGTAGTGGGCCCGGATCGCCAGGATTGCGGTGATTGCGGCGGCCGAAGTCAGGATCGCTTGCATCGCCCTGGCCTCCGGCGGGTTAGGGACCGGCGTTCGATGGTATTGACGCTGGCGTGCATCCAAGTCCTTTCCGATGTGAGGTCAGCCGCATCGCGGGGCAGTAATTGTTTCCAGAATATACTAGCTGCGGCCCGCCTGCCGGCCGGCGAGTTCATGCGGGCACGAAAGGCCGCGAATTGCGCAGGTCTGCGGGGGCGCGTCCGATTCCCCGGCGGGTACTCCTTAACGAAAAGTGACGGTGATGGCAGCGAGAATAGGACGATTCGAAGTCAAGGAAGAGCTCGGTCGGGGAGCTCAGAGCGTCGTGTATCTTGGCTGGGACCCCCAACTGCAGCGCAAGGTCGCCATCAAGACGCTCCACCTGGCAATGTCCGGTCCCGAGGCCCAGGAACTGTTGCTGGCGGAATCGCGCGCGGTCAGCAAGCTCAATCACCCGAATATCGTTTCCATATTCGACGCCGGCGAGCAGGACGGTGACCCGTACCTGGTATTCGAGCTGGTCGACGGCGGCAACCTGTCCGGCCTGATCAGGGAAGCCGGTGTCGTTCCGCCGATCCGGGCAGCCGCCATCATGTCGGCTGTGCTCGGAGCGATCGCCCAGGCTCACGCACAAGGCATCATCCACCGGGACTTGAAACCCTCAAATATCCTGGTGGATGCAAATGGCATTCCGAAAGTGATGGATTTCGGCATAGCAGTCCATGCCGACTCGGCCGCCAAGCTCAACGGCGGATTGACCGGCACGCCGGCTTTCATGGCGCCCGAGTACGTCAGCGGAAATGTGATTACGCCGCAGAACGACATCTACGCCGCCGGCCTGGTTCTGCTCGAGATGCTGACTGGCAGGCGGATCTTCGAAGGCGACACGATGCAGGTGCTGTACAAGGTGGCAAACCAGAAAGTCACGCTGCCGCAGGGTGTCAAGGTGGACGAGCGGCTGGCGGATATTGCATTGAAGGCGTGCGACCGGAACCCGGCCGCGCGTTACGCAACCGCCGAGCAGATGAAGCAGGCATTGGACGACTATCTCGGCGCGGGCGCCGGTGGGCCCTCCGATGGAGAAACCAAGCAGGCCACGCTGGACTTCCTGTTGCGCAGGATGCGGCACAAGTCGGACTTCCCGGCGCTGTCCGACTCGGTGTCGGCGATCAACAAGCTGACCAGTTCGGACAAGGAGAGCATCGATACGCTGTCGAGCACCATCCTCAAGGACTTCGCGCTGACCAACAAGATCCTGCGCATGGTCAATTCAGCGCACTTCAGGCAGGCAGGCGCCGGCAGCATCAACACCATCTCGCGAGCCGTCGTGGTGCTGGGATTCGATGCCATTCGCAATCTTGCCATTACCGTGCTGCTGTTCGAGCACTTGCAGGACAAGGGAAACGCCCGCGAACTTAAGGAAAGTTTTCTGCGCGCCAACCTGGCCGGCCTGCTCGGTCGCGAAGCTTCGTTACAACTCAAGTCGCGCGCGGCGGAGGAGTGTTTCATCTGCTCGATGTTTCACGGACTCGGAGAACTGTTGGCTCAGTATTACTTCCCGGAGGAGTCGGTTGAAGTCCAGAAACTGATGCAACAGCAACATCTCACCAGCGAGGTTGCCTCGTCGAGAATTCTCGGTTTGTCGTTCGAGGAACTCGGGACGGCGATCGCCAAGACCTGGGGATTCCCCCCGGGGATGGTGAACAGCATGCGTCGGCTCCCCGCCAAGGTCCGCAAGCCCGCGACTCACGACGACATGCTGCAAGTTATTGCCGGTTTTTCGCATGAACTGTGTGAAATAGTTTCCGGATCGGGACCGGACGACTATCGGCAGGCAACCAGCGACCTGACCGACCGTTTCAAGAGCAGCCTGCAACTGACCGAGAAGCAAGTGAAGGGACTGCTGGAAACCTCGCTGAAGGAGGTCACCCAGGTTGCCGCGACGCTGCACATCAACCTCAAGCAGAGCCCGTTGGCGCGCAGGGCGAAGGAACTGGCGGGAACCACCGGCGCGACTGCCACCCAGGCCGAACTCGTTGACCAGACGGTTCTCGACGACACGGTCCTGACGGACATGGCGACGGCCATACCGGCCATTGCCGCTGCGGCACCGCCGGCGGAAACGATGGAAGACATCCTGGCGACGGCGGAGCATGCCGACGCCGTTCCCGAAAACGCCCAGCAAGTGTTGACTGCGGGAATTCAGGACATCAGCAATTCCTTGATCGAGGACTTCCTGCTCAATGACGTGCTGCGCATCACCCTGGAAACCATGTACCGCGCGATGGGCTTCCAGCGCGTCATTCTGTGTCTGCGCAACTCCAAGACCAATACCATGGTCGGTAGATTTGGCTTCGGCCCGGGCGCAACGGAGATCGCCAAACAATTCAGTTTCTCCCTGGCTAAGGCCACCGACGTGTTCCTGCTGGCCATGACCAAGCCGGTCGATCTGCTGATCAGCGACGTCGATGACCCCAAGATCGCCGACCGCATCCCTCCATGGTACCGTGAGCGCATGTTCGCCAAAACCTTTGCCCTGTTTCCGTTGGTCATCAAGGCGAAACCGGTCGGTTTGATCTATTGCGAGCGGGAGAAGGCCGGTTCCATCGTCATCCCCGAGAAGGAACTGACGCTGCTGAAGACCCTGCGCAATCAAGCGCTGATCGCCATCAAGCAGACCACTTCGCGCTGACGTTCTTGCCGCCGGGTCGATGCCGAGCCGAGATGGCGCTGCCTGGTGCGGAACCCGCTTGCCGGATGCCCGGCAGTTATTGCCTCCAGGACCCCGAGGCAGATAGTTATTTCCGTTCTTTATCCGTATCTTATGTGCTGGCACGCGCTGTGCATGGTATCGCCCAGGACCGTCTCGTTCGCCTTGGATCATGCCGCTTGCCCTCACCCCGATTTCCAATTCGCAAAACCTCCACACCGCCCTGCTTCATGCGGATGGCGGCAACGCCGGAGGAAAGCCCGCCGAAACCCGGGCAAGAACCGACGCGGACTCGGCGCCGGTCGGGAACGACGCTCCGGCAAGGGACAGAATCACACTGTCGCCGGCGAATGAGCGGGCCGACAACGCACATGTTCCGGCCGCTCCCTACGCGGAAATCTGGAAGAACGGCCGAAAGATCGCCGAGATCGACAGTCGCGGAGACGTCAGCGTCTTCGACGGCATGGTCGCAGCTCACCCGGCCGCCGGCAGCGGACTGACGCTTGCCGCGCAGCGGGCGGCGTCGATTGCCAGCTCGGTCGGCGGCGAAATCAGGGTCGGCGGCATGATCACGGATGGCGCGACACTGACGATGAAGGCCCGCTTGAGCGAAATCTACAGGTAGTCGTCGCCGGGAATCCGACGGACGCCGGCCCCCTCATGCCGCCAGATCGCGCTTCGGCGCGTGGCGCTTCGGATTGGCGGCGCGCCGTCGTATCATTGTCGGAACCATGGCGGAGGTCAGCGGGCGCCAGATGCTTCGATGTCTAAACATTCCCTGCGTGCTTGCGGCATCGCTGCTGGTCGGTGCCGCCCCCTGCTTGGCCGCGGATCGCTTCAAGATAGATCCGGAGCATTCGTTTGCGATGTTCGAATATGACCACTGGGGCTTGTCGCTCCAACGCGGCCGCTTCGACAGCACCAGCGGCTTCATCGACCTGGACATCGAGGCGAAGAGCGGATCGATCGAGATCGAAACCCAGAGCGCCTCGATCAGCACCGGGGTCCCGGCATTCGACAAGCTGCTGCGCTCGGACGACTTCTTTGACGCCGCCAGCCATCCCAAAACCACATTCAGATCATCCCGCCTGCTGTTCGACGCCGAACGCTTGACCAGGGTCGAAGGCTCCCTGACGATCAAGGGCATCGCGCGGCCAACGACGCTCGAAATAACCCATTTCCATTGTCGGTACATGTATGTCTACGGCAAGTATGCCTGCGGCGCCAACGGCTTCGCCAAGATCCTGCGGAGCGACTTCGAAATGGGACGTTATGCGCCTTTCGTCAGCGATGCTGTCACTCTCTTCATCATCGTCGAAGCGATCAAGGAACCATTGTAGTTGCCAGATTCGTCGTCCGTGCGGACGATGTATTCGCCTCCGGTTCATACTATGCTTGTAACAGATGGATCCGTGGCTTGACGCCGGTCCCGACAGTTGGCGACTTGGACATGAATTCAGGAGACCGCACTGAATGGATGACCACCCCGGCAAATATCCCGATTCCGGGCCCGAAATCACAGAATCCCGTGCGGACTGGAACCCGACCGCCGAAGAGCGCATCGACATGATCGAGGTGGCGGCCTACCATCTTGCCGAACGCTCGGGATTCAGGAGCAGCCCGCATGATTGCTGGGCCGCCGCGGAAGAGCAAATCGACTTGATGTTCGCCTTGAGGGAAAGCAAGAGGAAGCTGCAGAATCTCGTCGAATCGGCGCTGGACGCGGTCGTGATGATCGACTCAGGGGGAATCGTGACGGACTGGAATTGCCAGGCTGGCAAGATATTCGGATGGTCCCGGCAGGAGGCGGTCGGCCAGTCAATCGACAGGATGATCATTCCACAACGCTATCGCGATGCGCATGTCCTTGGCATGAAGCATTTTCTGGATTCGGGAGACGGGCCCTACATGAACAGGATGATCGAGATCCAGGCGCTGCACCGCGACGGTCACGAATTTCCGGTGGAACTGGCAGTCGCCCAACTGGCGTCCGGGGCGAAACCCGAATTCAGTGCCTTCATCCGCGACATAACCGAGCGCGAGCGCGCCGCATCAGAATTGCGGGAAATGGCCACTTCCGATTTTCTCACCGGTTTGGCCAACCGCCGGCATTTCATCTCCAGGATGTCGGACGAACTGGCGCGCATGCAGCGCCGCGACAGCCTGGAGGCAGCCGTGTTGATGCTCGACCTGGACCATTTCAAGCGCATCAACGACACTTATGGACATGCGATCGGCGATGCCATGCTCAAGCACTTCGCGACGCTGACCCAAAGCGAGTTGCGCAAGATCGACACCGCCGGCCGGGTCGGCGGCGAGGAATTCGCAATTCTCCTGCCCGCCACGGCAAAGCGCGAGGCGAAGGTCTTTGCCGAGCGACTGCGCGCCAGAATCGAGAACAATCCCCTGGTGGAGAATAGCCAGGCGATCTCGATGACCGTCAGCATCGGCATCACCGGCATGAAGGCGACCGACTCGAGCGCGGACGCCTCCATGATCCGCGCCGACGAAGCGCTCTATCGCGCCAAGGAAAACGGCCGGAACCGCGTGGAAATGGGAAAGCAATGAGGCGTCGCGACTTTCTGCAACTCGGCGTCTTGACTGGCGTTGGCGCATCGACGGGGACCATGAGCATGGCAGCAATATCCACGAAAGAAGGCGCGTTCGAAGTTTCCGAGAAGTCGCTGGCCGATCTTCAGGCGGCCCTGCTATCGGGCAAAGTGACCGCGCGGCAGTTGGTAAGGCTGTACCTGCGCCGCATTCGGGCCTTCGACAGGGACGGTCCGCGCCTCAATTCGATCATGGAGATGAATCCCGATGCGGAGGCGATTGCCGAGGACCTCGATGCGGAGTTGAAAAGTAAGGGGCCGCGCGGGCCGCTGCACGGGATTCCGGTATTGCTGAAGGACAACATCGCCACCCGCGACAAGATGCAGACCAGCGCCGGGTCGCTGGCGCTTGCCGGCTCGCCGGCGAGCCGCGACGCCCACCTGGTGTCCAAACTGCGCGCCGGCGGCGCAGTCATTCTGGGCAAGACCAACCTTTCCGAATGGGCCAACATCCGCTCGCTGCGATCGACCAGCGGCTG
>Ga0208566_1002047_pt1 | contig 11089 bp, 13 predicted proteins | sample PL_2010_150m_FD_184159 | JGI IMG/M metagenome (GOLD analysis project Ga0208566, IMG submission 184159) | Freshwater microbial communities from Powell Lake, British Columbia, Canada to study Microbial Dark Matter (Phase II) - PL_2010_150m... | ecosystem: Environmental > Aquatic > Freshwater >...
CGATGGCGCCGCGGCTCTGTTCGAAGCCGGCCATGATCGCCATGTGCTGGCCGAAATTGGCGGCGAACAGGATCACCCGGGTCACCTCGGGACGCCGCTGGAATTGCTCGCGCAGGATGGCGGCGGAGCGGTCGCGGCTGCCGTCGTTGACGAAGATTACCTCGAAGCTCGCGCCGAGCGCGTCGAGCACTCGGTAAAGCCGGTCGAACAGCGCGGCGAGGACGCCTTCCTCGTTGTAGACCGGGATCACGATGGAGATTTCGGGGGTGGTCATGGGATTATGGGAAGGTGGATTGGCCGGCCGGTTTTGCGACGAACGCGTGTTTTTCATCCGGATCGAAGCCTGCCGATCGATAGAAGCGCAAGGTCGCCTCGTCTTTGCGCCCGGTGAGTAGCATAACCTTATAGCACCCGGCAGACCATGCATGCGAAAGAACAAAACGCAGGATATCCGTGCCGTAGCCGCGCCTGCGATGATCTGCGTGCGTGACGACGTTTTCAACTACGCCATACGGCTTGCAGCCGCGAGTGAGGTTGGGAATTATCGAGATCGTGCAGCTCGATACCAACGCGCCGTCGATGAAGCCGCCAAAGTACCTGAATCTGTCGCTCGACATGATTTCCGTCCACACGGCGTATATCTCGTTCTGTGACGGCAAGGGGTCATCTGAACTGTGCAGGTGGCCATAGAGCCTAAGTAGCGCGGGCAGATCTTCCTTCGCAAGGGGGCGGATATCCATTGCCTATTCGCTGCCCGGTGAATGGGTTCTGTAGCTGCCGAAGGCGATCCGCTGGAATGGGTTAGAGCGCATTTTGGCTCGAACGAACGTAGTAGTTGTCAAACTCCCCACGCTCGACCAGTTGAAAGCCGTGGCGGGCATAGAACCGATTGGAGTCGCTGTCACGGAGTGCCCCAACGCGCATTGGCAACCTACTTGCGTCTGCCTCGGTGAAGACGTGTGCCAGAACGGCGGAGCCGATCCCGCGACCTTGCGAACAGGGTTGTACGTAGAGGTGATCAAGGAGCAGTGTATCGCCTTGTGGCTTGATCACGACAAAGCCTACGCGTTCGCCATCCGATCAAAGGGGTCAGGTTCGAGTTTTCCATAGCTAACTGGTAGCCCGCTTGCGGGTTGTCCTAGTTGAGCGCGTAGTTAGGCCGGTTGCTTGAGCCAACTCAAGAAGACCGCGCAGAGCTTCATTAACTGCCTGCGCATTGGGAAACGCTTTCCGCACATCCGGTGAAATGACGACTACGTTGGAGGCATCCCGGCAACGCTTTGCGTACTTGCCTCGCACCATTTCACCAAACTCTTCGCGTTGATATTCGTCGCGAAGTTGGTCAACTTCAGGTTTAGTCTTCTTCATAAAGTTTCCTTTCAGCCCGCGTCGCGGGGCGTGCGCTGATGATCCGAATCTTGTTGCCGCGTTCGGCATGTGAAACTGCCAGGACACGATGTTCTGCTGACAGGCCGAAGGTGATGAGACGATGCTCCCCGACAGAGTGGTCGGGGTCTCGACCGGTTAGCGACAGGTTGTCTTCGAAAACAGTGGCTGCTTCTTCAAACGACACTTTGTGCTTGCGAAGGTTTGCCTTTGCCTTGGTTTCCTCCCACTCAAAGTTCATCGACATCCCTCAAGATACGCAACATCAAAATCCAATTCGCCCCCGAACCCTTTGACTCGTGTGGTAGACGATGCGAGGTGCTCCGTTCAATACGGCCAACGACCAAGATTGAAGGCTGATCGCCTTGTTAGTCATCAACATTGATGGCTTCCACTAGCTCCAAACCACAAATCAGCGTTGAAGTTGTTTCATAGTCAACTACAACTCGCTTACGGTCAGAAATGTATGTCGCCGAAATGGAATTGAGCAACCCTGGTTCATGTTCATAGCCGTAAATCGGCGATCGAGTTGTGTGTTCACCCTGTATTGTCTTTAAGACTACACGGACTTCGACGTCACCAGGCAAATTCATCAGTGCCAGGGCTCTGTCTTCTGATGCATAAATCTTGGACAGGGCGCCTCCTATAGCATCTCTTACTATTTCGTTAACAGGTTTAAACCTGCGAGTGATAGTTGCCCCATACCGATACGAAAAGGCGTCACAAGCCTCTTCGCTTGCGCGATGGTAACTACCAAGCTTCACCGTCAACGTAGTGGTTCGACCGTAAAAGAGTTTCGGTAAGGCCAGAAATTGTGTAAGAAGCGCCGAAGGTGTGCTCTCATCTGTGAAATCCTCTTCCTTTCCGAGTTTGAAGCCCTTTTTTGGAAGTTCCCGAGTCAGATCGTTGTACACCTTTTTCGCCAGGTCATCTGGGGTCGTAAAGTGGTCGACGGTTAATTCAGCTTGTACAAGCTTCTTAAACGCTCGAAGTTTTTCCGCTTCCTCTCCGGTGGAAACGTATTGAATGGGGAAGGGATGTGAATCGTCGATTAAGTAAGCAAACCTGGGAATGCCTTTAATCTTGGCGCGTTCGTACTCGCATTCAACGAAGGACTTTCCCGTATCCGGGTCGATGGAGCCGTAACGAGGACCGAGGAACATAACGAAGACATCCGATCGTTCCAGTTCTTCAAGGCATGTTGCGAGTGGCTTTTGGTCTCTTGCTCCAAAAAATTCCTGCGCATTTATCACGCCCGCGTGGCTTTGGACATTCTTGATCACGGTATCTCTATATGCGACGAGATCGACGTAAGTGGAACACACAAAAAAATTAATGTTCGAGAGGGGCTTTTCAGCGCTCATCTTTTGTTACTACCTCTTGTTCGCTCATCTTACGTTGTGTATCAAAGGGGTCAGTCTCGAATTGCCTGAAGTAATTGGCGGAGTCGACAGGGCCGCATTCATGCGATTCCTGCAAATACCGCCAGCGCCCGATTAACCTTGACCATCGCCGCATCGTCGAGCCGGCCGAAGCTGGTGCCGATTCTCTCACGCAATACGCTCATGACCTTATCGATCTGTACTTGCGAGGTTTGCTTGAGACCATTTGCCGCTGTGGGTTCCACGGTGAGTCGGAATATGGGCGCTTGCCGCAGTTCCGAGGTGATGAGACACAGCATCACCGTGGGATGGGTCTCGTTGAACAGGTCAGACTGAACAACCAGTGCCGGGCGCGGCTTGCCGAAGTTACCCTGGACCGCTACAGGCACGAGATCGCCGCGCCGAAATCCGCTCATTCCTTCCATGCTCCCGCAGCTTCGATAAACCTGGCGGCGTCGGGTTCTGCGGAATCATGCGCCAGTGTGGCGGACTGCCGGCGGCATTCCTCCGCAAAACCCGGCGCCTTGGTATCCGGCACCCAAATCTGAATCGGGCGTAGTCCGGCGGCTCGCAGCCTCTGGCGGTATTGCTGCATGCGTGGGGCAGGGGCAGTGGATGACATGGTTTTCCTTGGGTTTGCGCAATGTAACATGTTACACCACATGAAATTCTACGGTTACCGACTTGTAATGACTTCCCGAATCACCTCGCAGACACGATCTACATCGCTATCCGCCATTGCCGGGAACAGCGGCAGGGTGACGGTGGACGCGCCGACCCGCTCGGCCTGCGGGAAGTCCCCGTGCTGGTAGCCGAGCTTGCGGTAGAGGGTGAACAAGTGCATCGCAGGGTAGTGCACGCCGATGCCGATGCCGCGTTCCCGCATCGCGGCGATGAAATGGCCTCTATTGCAGTCGCTCGGCAGAAGCACCTGGAACATGTGCCAATTGGAATTCTCGAAATCCTCAGGCGGCAGCTCGCAGTCGAGACTGCGGTCGAATCGTTCAAAGTAGCGCCGCGCCAAATCGCGGCGACGGGCCGTGAATTCTTCCAGATGCTTGAGCTGGCCGAGGCCGATGGCGGCAGCGATGTCGGTCAGGTTGGACTTTCCGCCGAGCATGTCGACATCCATGCCGTCCTCACCGATACGCCGCACGCCCTGCAAGCGCAGGCGCTCGCAGAGGGTCGGGTCGACATCCGCCGGCAACACCAGCGCGCCGCCCTCGCCGGTGGTGATGTTCTTGTTTGGGTGAAAACTGAAGGAGACGAAATCACCGCTGCTGCCTATCGCTTGGCCGCGCCAGGAAGCGCCGAAGGCCTGGGCGGCATCCTCGACGACGCGCAGCTTGTGGCGCTGCGCGATGGCGTAGAGCCGGTCGCGGTCGACCGGCAGGCCGGCGAGGTCGACCGGGATGATGGCACGGGTCCTCGGGGTGATCGCCGCCTCGACGCGGTCGAGGTCGATGTTGCGGGTGACCGGATCGATATCCACGAATACCGGTCTTGCGCCGACGTTGAGCACGACGCTGGCGGTGGCGACCCAGGACAAGGGCGTGGTGATGACTTCGTCGCCGGCAGTTTCGTCGCTCCCGATACCGGCCAGGCGCAGCGCCGTTTCCATGGTGATGGTGCCGGAATTGAAGACGCGCACCGGGCGTCCGCCGCAGTGCGCGGAGAGCGCCGCCTCGAATTCCTTGGCCTTCGGTCCGGTGGTGAGCCAGCCCGAGCGCAGCACCTCGGCCACCGCGGCGATGGTCTCCTCGTCGATCGAGGGTCGGGTGAAGGGGAGAAAACTGTCGCTCATGAACGTGCCACCAGAAACACACCGACGACGATGAAGCCGATGCCGAGGAGCTTTTGTGCGGCGAGGGCTTCGCCGAACCACTGCCAGGCAACGAAGGCATTGATGACATAGCCGATCGACAGCATCGGATAGGCGATGCTCACCGGCACCCGCGACAGCGCCAGGATCCACACCACCACGCTGATCGCATAGCAGGCCATGCCGCCGAGGATGTGCGGTTCCAGTGCCAGCCTGAGTCCCACCGGAACGAGGTTGTCGAGATGGAACTCGAAATGTCCTACGGCGTTGGTGCCGGCCTTGAGCAGGAGTTGGGCGGCGGCGTTGAGCAGCACGCCGGTAAGGACCAGGCTGAAACTGATGGCGTTCATGGTTTCCTCACTATTATCCTGCGGCTGTCTTGCGCGGCCAAGCGCATCGGCAACCCGCTGGCGGCAAGTTGCCGGTAGGTGTCCGGCTCGATCAGTGCCCAGGCTTGCGGCGCGGCCCTCCAGGCTTGCTCGAAGCCGGCCAGGTCGGGGATGAATTTGTGCGGTTCCTGTTCGATGCCGAAGCCGAGTTCGTCCTTGTAGGCGACCATGGTGACGCTTCGTTTGAGATAGAAGGGCAGTGTCTGGTCATAGGTGTTGACGCTATAGAAAGGCACGCCGGGTTGGACTTGGTCTCGGATGCGTTCGACGATGTGGTAGGCGGAATTGGCCGGTGCCAGGCTGTCATGGCCGAGCAGGACCAACTGCGTAAACAGCATGCCGCCGACGGCGAGGCTGATAATGCCGGCATGGGCTCGGGCAAACCAGGCGAAGACGAAAGCCGACACGGCGCTCGCCAGCAACAAGCCACTGGCGGCCTGTAGCCAGGGCACGTAATTGGCATACAGTTGCCGCGGCACCTCGGGGTCGCTCAGCAGGACCACATGGGGCGCGAAGGCCAGCCCGGCGGCGCCCAGAATGATGACCGGCAAGGCGTGCCAGCGCAAGTCGCGCGGCTCGCGCCGGCCCAGCTCGGCGAAGTGAACGCCGATCGATGCCGCCAAGGCGGGGAAGAGTGGCAAGATATACGGAAAGAGCTTGGAGCTGGAGACCGAGAAGAAGCCGAATACCATCAGGCACCACAACAACAGAAAGCGGCGCGGCTGGAAGCGGCTTTGCGGGTCGCGACTGAAAGCCTGACGCAGCATCAGGAAGAGGCTGACGAGCCATGGCAGCACCCCGATCAGCAGGATCGGGATGAAATACCAGATGGGCTGATAGCGGCCGTGGGCCTTGGTGAGGAACCGCTCGAAATGCTCGTGGATGAAAAAGAAGCGGGCGAATTCCGGATTGGCCAGCGACACGGCGATGAACCAGGGTGCGGCGACGGCGAGCAGCAGCGCCAGGCCGGAAACCAGATGCAAACGCCGCCACAGCGTGAAGTCGCGCTGCCACAGCGAATAACCGACCAGCGTGGCGGCAGGCAGCGCCAGCCCGACCAAGCCCTTGCTCAACACCGCCAGCCCCAACGCCAGCCATGCCAGCCACATATAGTTGCGTGTTTCCCGGGGGGTGGCCTCATCGCGCTGCGCCAGGACGAAGCCGAACACCGCGCTGGAGAGAAAGAAGCTCACGCCCATGTCGAGGTTATTGCCGTGGCCGATAAATACCCACATCAGGCTACTGCCCAGCACGCAAGCGGCATACAGCCCGGCCGCATCACCCCACAGCCTGCGCACAGCGAGGAAAGTCGCCAGCACGCCGAAAAATCCGCACAGCGCGCTCCATAGCCGTGCCGTCCAGTGATGTTCGCCGAACAGGGTGAACGCCGTCGCGGTGGCCCAATATTGCAGCGCGGGTTTCTCGAAATACTTGATGTCGTTGAGGCGCGGCGTCAGCCAGTCTCCGCTGGCGACCATCTCGCGGGGAATCTCGGCATAGCGGCCCTCGTCGGGTTTGATCAGCTTGCGGTATTCCAGCGTGCCGAACCACAGGACAGCGAACAGCGCCAGGAGAATCACCAGGGCGCGAGTGCCGAGCGGGCGTTCCGCGGGCTCGATCATCAATCCAGGAGCAGCGCGGCGGCGACTTTGCGGCCTTCCGCCATGAGGATGTTATAGGTGCGGCAGGCGGCGCCCGTATCCATTACTTCGACCCCGATGCGCGCCGCCATCAGCGGCTGCAGCAGCGCCGGTCGGGGGAAGCGCTGGCGGCGCCCGGTGCCGAACAGCAGTACCTCGCAGCCGATTTCGGCGATGTCGGCAAAGTCGCGTGCGCTGAGCGCGTCGAATCCGGCGGCGCCCCAGCCGGGTGCGATTTGATCGGGCAACAGCAGCAAGCTGGCTTCATGCCGCACACCGTTGATGGCTATGTATCCCTCGCCGCTGGCGGTGATCAGGTTTTGTCCGACGGGGCGGTCTTGCTCGAGTTTCATCAAGGATACGGTGAATTCCGCCGACGAATGAGGGGGAAGAGTGGGTTCGGTTTGCGGCAGAGAGCCGGCTTCGGTAAGATTATATCTTTTTGGTGTCGGCCCCGCTGTGACGGGACATTCCGCCGCGCCGTGGCTGATAGTGCCCGCCATTGTTTCCGGGGTGCTGAATTGAATTCATACGAAGGGAAGTTTCGATGCAACCGGTCAATAAGTCCGCCAAGCTTGCCAGCGTCTGCTACGACATACGCGGGCCGGTGCTGGCTCGCGCCAGGCAGATGGAGGAGGATGGCCACCGCATCATCAAGCTGAACATCGGCAACACGGCGCCGTTCGGTTTTGAAGCGCCCGAGGAGATCACCCAGGATGTCATCCATAACCTGCCGGATGCCTCGGGCTATGCCGACTCCAAGGGACTGTTTTCGGCCCGCAAGGCGATCATGCACTACACCCAGGAGAAGCAGATCGTCGGGGTGCAGGTCGACGACATCTACATCGGCAATGGGGTGTCGGAACTGATCGTCATGGCCATGAACGCCCTGCTCGACAGCGGCGACGAGGTGCTGGTGCCCTCGCCGGATTACCCGCTGTGGACCGCCGCGGTCAGCCTCTCGGGCGGCACCGCCCGCCACTATCTGTGCGACGAGGGCGCCGGGTGGCTGCCCGATCTCGACGATATCCGCGCCAAGATCGGCCCGAACACCCGCGCCATCGTCATCATCAACCCCAACAATCCGACCGGCGCGCTGTATCCGGTCGACCTGCTGCGGGACATCATCGAGATCGCCCGCACCCATCAGTTGATCATCTACGCCGACGAGATCTACGACAAGGTGCTGTATGACGGCGCTACTCACACCTCGATCGCCGCGCTGGCCGAAGACGTGCTGTTCATCACCTTCAACGGCCTTTCCAAGAACTACCGGGCGCCGGGCTACCGTGCCGGCTGGATGGTGGTGTCGGGGGAGAAGCGTCACGCCGCCGATTACATCGAAGGCCTCACCATGCTGGCGTCGATGCGCCTGTGCGCCAACGTCCCGGCCCAGTTCGGCATCCAGACGGCCCTCGGCGGCTACCAGAGCATCAAGGACCTGGTGGCGCCGGGCGGGCGCCTGTGCCGCCAGCGCGATCTGGCCTGGAAGCTGCTGACGGCGATCCCGGGTGTCAGTTGCTTCAAGCCGCAGGGTGCCTTGTATCTGTTTCCGAAACTTGACCCGAAGATCTACCCGATCAGCAACGACCAGGAGTTCATCCTCGAACTGCTCGAACAGGAACAGGTGCTGCTGGTCCAGGGCAGCGGCTTCAACTGGCCCACCCCGGACCACCTGCGGGTGGTTTTTCTGCCCAATGCCGACGACCTGATCGAGGCCATCGGTCGCATTGCGCGGTTTCTCGAGAACTATCGCAAGCGCCACGGTACCTGAGCGATGCAGTTGGTCGCGATCACCGACGATGCGGGCATGGTTATCCACGCCGACTGGCTGGCGAGGGCGGAGGCGGTGCATCGCCAGTTGCGGCCACATTTGCCGGCCGAATATGCGAACAAGATGCGCAGGGTGTTCGCCGACGGCGGGCGCATGGTCGTGGCGACGGACGCCGCAAACGTCGTCGGGGCGGCGGTGTACCGGATCTACCAGGACACCTTTAGCGGCATCAAGTGCTATGTCGATGACCTGGTCACCGACGAGCAGCGTCGGTCCCGCGGCGTCGGACATGCGCTGATCGAATGGCTGGCTGAAACCGCAGTCCGTGCCGGATGTGGCGGACTCCAACTCGACTCGGGCACACAGCGCACGGCTGCGCACAAGTTCTATTTTCGCGAAGACTTTGTCATACCCTCTTTCCATTTCCACAGACCGTTCAAATGAAACCCATCAACGTAGGACTCCTTGGCATCGGCACGGTCGGCGGCGGAACCTTCAACGTGCTCAACCGCAACGAGAGCGAGATTACCCGCCGCGCCGGACGGCCGATCCGCATTTCGGTGGTCGCCGACAAGAATCTGGCGCTGGCGCGGCAGGTTACGGCCGGCAAGACCCGGCTTACCGACGACGCGTTTGCCGTGGTGGCGGACCCGGAGGTGGATATCATCGTCGAACTGATCGGCGGCTGCGGCATCGCCAAGGAACTGGTGCTCAAGGCCATCGAAAACGGCAAGCACGTGGTGACCGCCAACAAGGCCTTGCTGGCAACCCACGGCAACGAGATTTTCGCCGCCGCCCAGCGCAAGGGCGTGATGGTGGCATTCGAGGCCGCAGTGGCCGGCGGCATTCCGATTATCAAGGCGTTGCGCGAGGGCCTCAGTGCCAACCGCATCCAGTGGATCGCCGGCATCATCAACGGCACCACCAATTTCATCCTCTCGGAGATGCGCGACAAGTGCCTGCCGTTCGCCACCGTGCTGAAAGAGGCGCAACGGCTGGGCTATGCCGAGGCCGACCCGACCTTTGACATCGAGGGCGTCGATGCCGCCCACAAGCTGACCATCATGGCGGCGATCGCTTTCGGCATCCCGATGCAGTTCGACAAGGCTTACGTCGAGGGCATCAGCAAGCTTGAGGCCGACGACATCAAGTATGCCGAACAACTCGGCTACCGCATCAAGTTGCTCGGCATCACCAAGCGCAGGGCGGACGGCATCGAGCTGCGCGTGCATCCGACGCTGATTCCGACCCGGCGCCTGATCGCCAACGTCGAGGGCGCCATGAACGCGGTGCTGGTGCACGGCGATGCGGTCGGCGCGACGCTCTACTACGGCAAGGGCGCCGGCGCCGAGCCGACGGCATCGGCGGTGATCGCCGATCTGGTCGATGTCACCCGGCTGCATACCGCCGATCCGGAGCAACGTGTCCCGCATCTGGCGTTCCAGCCCGACGCCGTGGTGAATACCCCGATCCTGCCGATGGCCGAAGTCGAGACCAGCTATTACCTGCGGCTGCGCGTCGAGGACAAGCCCGGTGTCCTCGCCGACGTGACGCGGATCCTGGCCGACCAGGGCATCTCGATCGACGCCATGATCCAGCGCGAGCCGGGCGAAGGCGAGGAGCAGACCGACATCATCATGCTGACCCACCTGACACGCGAAAAACAGGTCGATGCAGCAATAAAGAGGATCGAAGCCTTGCCAGTGGTCAAGCGCCCGGTGATCCGCCTGCGGCTTGAAGAATTGGATAAGTGATGCGCTACGTCAGCACTCGCGGCAACTCGCCCGGCCGCAATTTCACCGAGATCCTGCTCGCCGGCCTGGCGCCGGACGGCGGACTGTATCTGCCGGACGCCTACCCCAGCATCACGCCCGCCGAGCTAGCGGAATGGCGTGGCCTCTCCTACCCGGCACTGGCATTCGCGGTGCTCGGAAAATTCATCACCGATATTCCCTCTGCGGATCTCAGGAAGCTCATAGATCGTACCTACACGGCGGCGGTGTATTGCAACGGCCGTCCCGGCAGCGCCGCCGGCGAGATCGCGCCGCTGCGAACCCTCGAACCCGGCCTGCACCTGCTCGAACTCTCCAATGGTCCGACGCTCGCCTTCAAGGACATGGCGATGCAGCTCCTCGGCAACCTGTTCGAATATGTGCTGGACCAGGGTAAGGCGGAACTCAACATCCTCGGCGCCACCTCCGGCGATACCGGTTCGTCGGCCGAATATGCGATGCGCGGCAAGCATGGCATCCGCGTCTTCATGCTCTCGCCGCAGGGCAAGATGAGCCGTTTCCAGACCGCGCAGATGTTCTCGTTGCAGGATGCCAACATCTTCAACATCGCCGTCCAGGGCGTCTTCGACGATTGCCAGGACATCGTCAAGGCGGTCAGCAACGACCATGCCTTCAAGGACCAATACCGGATCGGTACGGTCAATTCGATCAACTGGGCGCGGGTGGCGGCCCAGGTCGTGTATTACTTCAAGGGCTATTTCGCCGCAACACGGTCAAATGACGAGCGCGTGGATTTCAGCGTGCCGTCGGGCAATTTCGGCAACATCTGCGCCGGGCACATCGCGCGCGTGATGGGCCTGCCGATACGCAGGCTGATCCTCGCCACCAACGAAAACGACGTGCTCGACGAGTTCTTCAGGACCGGCGTCTACCGCCCGCGTGCCACCGCGCAGACCTTCCAGA
>Ga0208566_1002048_pt1 | contig 11088 bp, 7 predicted proteins | sample PL_2010_150m_FD_184159 | JGI IMG/M metagenome (GOLD analysis project Ga0208566, IMG submission 184159) | Freshwater microbial communities from Powell Lake, British Columbia, Canada to study Microbial Dark Matter (Phase II) - PL_2010_150m... | ecosystem: Environmental > Aquatic > Freshwater > Lake...
GTGGGTGATTTTGGCGATTGAGCTATGGGTGCGATGAAGAAACTATCTTATCGTTGGTGCAGATCCCGCCTCACTTCGTTCGGCGGGACGCTCAAAATCATAGCCACTCCGCCTCGATTTCGCTCGGCGTCGTGGGTGATTTTGGCGATTGAGCTATGGGTGCATTTACAAAACAGCGATGCAATCGTGCAGATCCCGATCGATCCTTCGACTCGCGGAGTTTACCCCGCTGAGGCGGGGCTCGCTCAGGGGATCAGGACGCTCAAAATCACAGCCACTCGAATGCTATGATGGTTAAGAAAACAGTTCATGGTTGAACAATTTTTTCAACTCGAGTTTTCAACAACTGCGTCGCTTTGACATGAAGATAAATCTATATCAGCGGAAAAACAACTGGAACATCGGCACTTGCATGTTCAGCTGATGTTGAGTTGACAATGGCACTGATTACCTGTAATTTGATTTCAGGTATTTCTGCTTTCGGATGGACGATGCTGTTGGCTGTGATGGAGAAACCTCTGGATTCTGCGTTGTTTGCTTGCCCGCATTTGTTTTGGCGGGCATCCCCCGCGCGTTTGAGATTGTTGCACCCGCCGTTTTCGCGTTTCTTGCGTCCGCCGGCTTTCCTGACCGCCTTCTTTGTGGCGGTTTGGCGGAGGAGGCGGGTCCGCTTGGCGGAGCGATGGGATGAAGGAGGTTTTGTCGTGTAAGTTTCACGTTGCCAATGCCTGACCAAGGAACAACCAACTTCACATTGGCACCACAACAGGGGGCTGGTTGAAAGATCATCTGTAATTCATCCGAAAATACTTCGAACGCACCGAATAGCAGCAATAGCTCACCAGCACCATCACCGATCACCCTCAGGGGAATTTGTTCATCAGGGAGGAAGCATGAAACGGTCCGCTAGCATCATCATTCTCTTTTTCAGTGTCGTCACGTGTTCTCTAAGTCAGGACTTTGGTTTTTCCGGCAATCTCTATGTCGCTCTGCAGAGTTGGTCGAAAGTGGGCGATGGGACGGATCCGAAAATCGGCATGGGGGTCGGCGGAATGCTCGGCTTCGCACTTAGCTTCGACAGCAGTATGACCTTCGCAGTGGGTCCACATTTTTCATACAATTCGTGGACGGCAGATTATTCCAAAAAGGCGCATAGCTTTACGGAAAGCGTTGCGTTAAACATGCAGGATACCGGGCTTGAATTCTCCCTGGTCTCCGATGACATGGGCGTGTATTTCGGTGCCGGCAAGTCCAAAATGGAACACTTCATGATATTGACGGGCGGGACAAAGGTGCCATATTATGGCCTGGATGGCGAAACCACGGACTACAAAAGCGTAGGCGTCACTTTCAGTATCTCCCCCTTCATTGCCGGTATCGGCTATCACTCCTACGCCGGTTTTGCGAAGGATGCAAGCCGCGTCGAGTTTCGGCTCGGGCTCGGCATCTAACTATTCTCTACTATCTATTTCGTGAGCACCATTTTTCGCGTCTCAACGAAGCTGCCTGCCCGAAGCTGATACAGGTAGACACCGCTCGGAGATCCAGCCGCATTCCAACGAACCGTGTGGATACCGGGCCCGGCCACTTCGTTGACAAGCGTTTCAACTTCCCTGCCCAGGACGTCATAGACCTTGAGCGTCACGTGGCTGACCGCTGACCCCTCGACTGCGCTCGGGGCAGGAAGCCCAGCCTTCGCTGAAGCTTCCACCTGCGCACTTCGTGCTCCGGCGGACAGGTCGGCGGGGCCCGACCCGGTCGGGGCGGGCAAGTGAAAGCTGATAGCTGTTGACGGATTTCCGCCAAAGGCGGATCCGCCTCCGGCGGAAAACGGGTTCGGATAATTCTGATCAAGCCTGAACGTCGATGGCAGCCCCCGATCTTCAATGCCCGTTGTAGGAAATCCTGAGTAGATCTTGGAGTATATCCGGCCGGTGTTAATATTTTCTCGACCATCGATCCAGACGTAATACACTGCGCCCGTCGGACCAATTTTCACATCCGGCTGCAGAGAAGGCGCGGTCGTGACCTCGATGACGTCTGAGAGCGGTTGGCCGGCGGATCCGAAGAACCGCGTCTTGATGCCCCAGTTTTTCCCCGCTTGCTTGATGGAATCCGCCCACGTGACGACGAATGACCCATCGCCTTTCATCGAGATGCCGGGAGGATACTCGTGGAGCCTGGAGTTGCTCTTCGTCAACTTGAAATTCGCTCCAATCTTGTTTCCCTGAGGGTCGAAACGCTGCGCATAAAGGTCGCCACCTGAATTGGTGCGTGCGTCAATCCACACCACGACGTAGTTCCCCTGAGTGTCCATCGCAACGCGGGCGTACTGGTTATACCCGCCGGTGGGGTCGTCGTTCACCTTCACGTTTGTGCTTGCGAGATTGTTACCTACGATTCGTTCAGAGTAGATGTCCCCCTGCGTGTCTGTCCGCGCGTCAGTCCAGACGCAAACCGTGTAGCTGCCGTTACTCGCAACGTGCGGGTAGATCCGGTTGTTGAACGCGTTATCACTCATCTCGAATGCGTCTCCAAGCAATGCGCCACTGTTGATGTCGACAAGCGTTCCGCCGATATTGTTGCCATTTTTGGAGTATTCGTACACGGCGAGAAAAGTGGAGGGGGGACGATAGGAAACATTCGGCCTGCCTGCGTGGCCGCCAGTCGACGTCCCAACCTTGTTCAATTGAACGCCGGCTCCAATACGAGCTCCGGTTGTTCCGTTGAATGCAGTATAATAGACATCGTTGGACTGGATCCCGGTGGGTCCGCTGACACCGTTGACGTGCCAGACGACAACAAGTTGTCCGGAGGGAAGGAACAATGGCGAGCTGAAGAAAACCCAATAGTCAGTGTAGTACGTGTTTGCCACAACATCATCAACTCTGAAATTGGCGGTCATCGGAACACCATTCGAACCGACGATGCGGCCAAAGATATTTCCTGCTCCGCTTGCCCGATTCGTATTGCCAAAACGCTCATCACCCCAGGTCACTGCATACGATCCGTTCGGAGCGGATGCGACTGCCGGCCGATAGACGCTGGTATTTGCGGCGTCGCTCACCGGAAAATCATTGACCAAAACGGTCACCTGTGCGAACGACTGATGGAGCAAAAGAAGAAAAACGAATAGGCGGGAGAGCGTTTTCATCGGGTCATCCTCCAAAAATGGAGAAGCCCGTCTTCTTGGTCAGAACCCTCTGGAGAATACGGACTTCTTTTGCCATCAATCTTATTTCACCAACATAAGCTTCTTCGACTCTGTGAACTCGCCGGCCTCAAGGCGATAGAAATAGATGCCGCTGGGGACATTGGCATTCCATCGGACCTGATAATACCCGGCTGCTTTGTTCTCACTCACCAGTAACGCTATTTCTCTCCCCAGGAGGTCAAAGACTTTCAGTGTTACTTGACATGCTTTTGGCAGCGCAAAACGGATCGTAGTCGCGGGATTGAATGGATTGGGATAGTTCTGGCCCAGGCCATAGTCTTTTGGAATCTCGCCGCTTACTTGTTCCACCGACGTCGTGCGGATCGTGCTGAATTGTCTTGTGGGTGAAAACGTGCTGTAGCCTCCACTGTTCTTCGCTCTTACACGCCAGTAGCACGTTGTCGCAAGTGATAGCGCCCCAACCGTTCTTGAAGTAGTCTGAAGTGTTGAATCGTTCACGATCATGGACGCAAAGCTCGATGATGCCGACAGTTGTATGTGATACGAGGTGGCGCCTGCCGACGGATTCCAACTCAGTGTGATACTTAACGGTTGGTTTATTCCCCCGTCTGGCGGTGAAGCAAGAATGGGACTTTGAGGAGCCGCGACAATCGTTGTGAAACTCCTTACTGTGGACCAAGCACTTGTGCCATTGCTGTTTTTCGCCCTGACTCGCCAATAGTACGTCGTCGAGAGAGAGAGCGAACCCACGGCTTTTGATGTCGCAGCAAGGGAGGAGTCGTTCACGATGGTGGATGTAAAGGCCGATGTTGTCGACAACTGCAGGTGATACGAAACGGCTCCAATCGCTGATCCCCAGGTCAACGTGGTGCTCGATGGCACATTCGTCGAGCTGTCGGGCGGCGAGGTCAGCGTTGGCACACTTGCGGCAACTGCAGTAGAGGTTACGACATATCGAAGCACTACCTGTCCCTGCACAGATTTGGCAAGAGTGAAATCGATGGCGCTCGTAGTAATTGTCTTTGAGACTTCGATGATGGCAGCCTTCGCAACTGCAAAGACTCGAACCACCGCAGAGGCTGGCCAGAATGTTGGCCTCTCCAGGTGCAGTGGAGTATCCCCTCCCAACCAGTGAATCACGTTCAGGCTATCTCCCCGGGCAGAGCGTTCGACAATGATATAGTGATCGTATGGAGGGCTTGGAGTGAGCGCCTGACTATTGTAGACCGAAAATATCCCCGCTGTCAGGCTTCCATCATCTGCTTGCGCCAGAACACCTCCGGGCGGCAATGTATGAGCATCCAGAGTCACAGAAGCCGTCGTATCCCAATTGGAGGTAACACTGATGCCCTCAAACACACTTCGAGTGAGCCGGGTTTGTATTGTTGTGTATTGCTTCATTCGTTTGCCCGCATAGCGGTTGGCAACATGAGATTGAAAATCTCCTGCAACATTCAGCCACTCGGGATTACGGAAACGACCGTCGGCTAGATCGTAGGTATGCATGAAACCGAATGTGAGATCCCATCGCAAATTGTCTTTGCTGGTAAGGGCCTCGGTCGAAGAAAGATCATGTTGATAGAGCAATACCTTATCACCTGCAAGCATCGGCACAAGCGGATAGTAGTCCCAATTCCCCTTCCCCCAGTAGGAATCAGTCTGATTGTGTAGTTCGTCCAATCGGGCGCTGCCATGAAAGGAAACATGGGTGTCGATCAATCGATCAAATCCCCTCTCAGTCGCTAGCCGCTTTTGCTTATAGAGTTGGCAGTGCTCAATCCAGCCGTCGATAAACGAAAAAGGCGTTGGAGAAGTTGGGTTGAGATCAATCACGCCAGGTCTGGCACCTATCTCATCCTGGAAAAGAATATCGCTAGGTAGATCAGATGTCAATTGAGTGACCAATCGACTTAAACGGTCCCGCACAAAAGGATGACGCGGCGAAACAACATACCCCGCAAGCCATGTGGTTCCGTTCATAAATCCATCGTACCGAGGTTGAAGGTTCTCTGTTATAGCCGCGATATCCTTGACGCTCAGCCCACTGCTGGACAAGTTGAGTATGGTCGGCGACTTGTCGGTCCACCAGAGAACCTCGGTATACGGCATGATCATTATGCCACGACTTTGGGTCCTTCGATAGAAAGTTTGATATTCTGCCGTGGTCCCGAGGGAGGTATCCGGTGGCAAAACATCCGGATAGGATCGTGCAAAACCGTTTACCTCAAAACCGACAGGATGAAGTATAGAGGGAACCGGTAGTGTAGCAATGAGAGTATCAAAATCAGCAAATTTGCTTCGCTTGTTCGTTTGAAGCTGCAAGAAACCGCACTTTATCAAAGGGGCCTTGATTACTCGATCGTAATACGAGCCGTACTTGTCCTGGATCGACGCGAGTTGGTCAATGCCACTATCGATTCTAAGTGCACCAATAGCCGAGGGGTGATCTGCACCGACTCGTATTCGAGTTCGAGGTGTTGTCCAACTCTTACCGGATGACAGGTACATAACGTAATCGTGACCAAGAATAGTGCTTCCGGGCGCAAATTGGTCATCGGGCCATAGAGAATAGTTGACGTAGGGAGTCGCAGCCGTATCGTAGACAGCATACATCGCAAAACGCCCGGACTGAAGGCTGAAAGATACAAAATCCGAGAAGTAACCTACCAGTCCGGGATAATTCCAATAGTAGGATCGCGATTGTGTGAAGAAGGAAGATTTCAAAATAACGCCGGGGAGCGCTGAGATAAGCCCTTCATTGATATCTGACTTCTTTAGAACCAAATGTTGGGGGAAGTTGAACGTACTGATTGTGTCTCCCCAACCATTCACGAATTTCGCCCGCAAGTCGAAATAGTTTGACGCAGAAGCGATTACCTCAACGGTGACGGCAAACTTCCGCTGCGCACTTGCGGATGGCGTGTACTGCATGGTGAGAATTCCTGTCGACGCATTCCAATTGTATGAAAAACGATCTTGACCGCTTGGACTGTACGACCCCGCTCCTTTGTAGATCGCACTTGGGTTGCGGAACATCGCGCCCCACAACTCCTGGTACCTCGAACCAAGTGTCACGCTTCGTCCAGTGGATTTGTCGATAATGTAGGCCATACCACCGTTGTTCTTTCGAAAACCAACTTCATAGAAAGATGTATTCCCGAGCTTCACTGTGTCTGATCCGGCATCGGTGAAATAGACTGTCTGGGCCAGAACCGACCATGAACAGAGTGTGACCACAAACAGGGATCGGAACAGAGATCGAAACATTGTTACCCTCCTTCGTGGAGAGGTATCGAGAATCGCCCGTCGTCCGTACCGCTACGACAATATTTGTACAGTTCATTTCCCCAAGCGTTTAGTGTAAGACGCCAATACTCATTTGTGATCTCTGCCATTGGTATATTCTCGATCTTGTTGGAGAGATGAATATAGGTAGACATCTTGGAAACCAGAGAACACCCGGATCAATGGGGCCTTTTCTTCTCCATCACTCTAAGATCTCTTCAGGATCCTTATTTCACGAGCATCATCTTCTTTGAAAGGACAGTAGCACTGCCGGAACGATCCCCTGCTTCCAGTCGATAGATATACATGCCGGAGGCAACCTGGCGCCCTGTCTCGTTTGTTCCATCCCATGCGACGGAATAACGGCCGTTGGAATGATCGGAGTTCACGAGTGTGCGGACGAGCTGTCCCTGAATATCGTAGACCGCAAGCCGGACGTGACTCCTCAAGGGTACATCGTACTCGATCTTCGTCGAAGGATTGAACGGGTTCGGATAGTTGTCGTGCAACCGGAACGCCGTTGGGATTTCCACTGCTTCCACGCTGCTCGGGACTTTGCCGCCTTGTATGAACCACCGAGGGTTGTACAGCGGCTGTTGATATGTTGCAGCGGCGAGTCCGCCCGTCTGCGCGTCGTAAAAGAGAAGCGAGTTGAGGGCCGGGCTTGAAAGGCACAGCTTTGCATCGTCAGGAGAAAACGTAGGCCGTTCTGCGTCCACAATGGAAGCGCCGGAACTCGACTTGAAGTTAGGGATGTTGAGCGCCTTGAGCTGGCCCGTATCGAAATTGCCCACGTAGGTCTCAAGCTTTCCTGTGGCATCGATGTAGTTGAAAGCGACGAGATCGGGATTCGTGTTGCTATACGTGATATTCCCGACGCTGACATTGTTGGGCTGTGATCCGATCAGGCTGAAGATTTTCCCGGCAGTGAAGTCGATTTCATAAATACCCCAGTAACCAACCTTCCCTGTTGTTCCGACTTCAACCTCATTGTAGGCATCGAACCCGATCTTCGGCTTCTTCATGTTCGGAGACCAGGAAACAACGTCCGCATACTGGATGGTTTTTATCGTGGTCCCGCTCTGCGTACTCTCGGGAGTAAGGGGGATTTTCCCAAGCTGCGAACCATCATAGATGTAAAGGTTTGCATCATCAACATAAGCCGATGATATCGCAACATAGTTTTCATCTGGCGATACCGATGCATTCCAGAGATCTCCTGTCTGCTGGATCTTGAGCGTCGAAAAGGTACTGACCTGGCCCGATGCAATATCCATGAAGGAGAGCTGCTTGTTTTGATTGATGAACCAGATGTTCTTGCCGCTCAATCCGGTGGTGAGCTGGGCGTGGTCGCCCGTGGCCGAACGCGCGAAGGCGCTTGAACTGCTGAAGACGTTTGCTACTCCCGATGCCATATCAAGGAGCCCAATCTGACCGGCCGCCGTCATAAACGTGATGTACTGTTTACCTCCTGTCACGGGGGGTATTTCGTTCCCGCCGGAACCGGTACTGCTTCCGGTCGTTGTGGTGATGCCAACAGCCTCAAATGCTGCGTTGACAGCGGTGACGTCGCCAGTCGTGATGCCGGACTGGCCGACGAGATCGGTCGCAGCCTGAGCCACAGCCTTCCTGCAGTCTCCGAACTGACTGTTCTTGGTCAGATACTTGGTCAGAGCGCGGTAATAGATGAGCTCGGCTTTTGGCTTGCCAATTGCGATAATCACGTTATACGCCGCCTTGTTGGGAATTCCGCTGTTGACGTGCACACCCCCGTTGTCCTGGTTGGTTGCAAGATTCTGGAACTCACTCATTTGCGACGGCTGGGGCGAAAGGATGGCAGGGTTTTTCGGATTTGAAAGGTCCCGCAGAGCGATCTTCCCTGGCGTCTTGATGATTGACGCGCCGATCAGGTAGCCGGACCGAGATCGATCAATCATCACGCCGAAGACGTCTGCAAAGGATTCGTTTATTGCGCCTGATTGTCCCTGATACACGAGGTTGGCTGTACTCCCTATCACTCCGTGAGTCATCTCATGACCGGAAACATCCAGTCCTCCGGCAAGCGGTTTGAAATCAGTCAGTCCGTCACCGTATATCATGGTGCGGCCATTCCATGAGGCATTGTCCATCCCTTTCCCGCCATCTGTCACGTGAATGATCGAGATAATTGATGCGTCCTTGTCGTCGATCGCCTTGCGCGCATGAGTTGTCGCGTAGTAGTCGTATGAAACTTTCATATTGTAATGCGCCGAGACAGCAGCTGGGTCGGACCAGGTATTGTTGGGTGAAGTATTGTGGACCAACTGCACATTCTGGCCTAGATCTTTGCTGTTCGCAGAGATCGTGAGCCCGCCGCCTGTGGGATTGTCGGGAAGCTGTGAGGAGCCGGCGCTGTAATTCGGGAGATCCCAAACCATATAGTACGTCCCGGAACCGTTATTCCAGACTCTCATGCTCTGTGTGACTCCGTTTAGATCGCTCGCTGACGCGCCTGCAAACGAGCCAGCCAGCGTGCTGGATAACCGGGGAGGTTCGAACTTGAACTCGTAAGAAGTCGTCGAAGCACGCGCAGTTTTTTCTGGCAAGAGTGAACAATGGCGCGCAATCTTGTTAAGGACCTGGCTGTTCTCAGCGTCGACAATATAAGAGTACCACTCAACGAGATTTGGATGTATGCTCACCTCGTAGGCCAACCGATAAGTCCCTTGAGACGTGGTGTAGATGACCAGCTCTTCTGACGGACCTTCGATTCCGAGGAAGGAAGATGCTTCCTTCGTGAGCGGCTGGTATCTGCCGAGCGACTTGAGGTCGCTGACAACATTCTGAAGAGCCTCAGTTGAGGTCACTGCCGGTGTGGTCTCAACACCGACAGGTGTCGGTTCATACGTTCCGTTGATCAAGTAAACCAAACCTTGAGCGTTGAAGTGAACATACAGATCGCGACCCCAAACTGGAATTCCCTGATACACCTGCTGAAACCTCACATGATCGAAAGAGATCTCATCGTGGGTCGAACTCACGAGCGACAGTTCTTCGGCAGGGTTCTTCAGTTTCAGAAGAGTCGCCTGCGATTTCAGCACCGCGAGAGCAGCCTGTGGCATGGTCTGCGCTTGTTTCCGAAGCGTCAGCGCGCTCGGCGGCGGGCTCAACTGCCCTTCGAGCCATCGGATAGTTCCATTCGGTGCGCGGTCAACTTTGAGTTGGGGACTCAACTGCTGAGTGCTCTGGAGCGGAAGTGCCGGTGAAGCAGTGGCGAACGGGACCAATCGCGCAGATCCAACCGGACGCGCCACACTGAGGAGACTTGACTTCGGATTTGCCTGCAGGAATGCCTCAACCGACCTGTAGGTAGGAATGTTTGCATTGTTGAGACCGGTGAGAGGTCTGCGATCTCCATGCAGCTTCTGGCCGCTGGCTCCGCTCAGTGCAAGAAGAAATGCGAGAGCACACAGGGTGAATCGACGAACAACCGTCATAAGAGAATCTCCTTCCGGGAGGGATGTTTGAACGATGACAGATTTCCAGTGACCCAACGACATGGTCACTTCTGCCGTTCTGTTACAATCGATTGGCAGGTATCGAACAGCCGCTGAACGGGTGCAAGCTCTGAACCAGTTGTGCCAGTCTTCGCCCACGAAATCCGATGGAGTTTTCCATTCGCAGTGATGACCATGAACATTGTCATGTTGCCTGTCTCATCACTCACTCTTTCGAAATACCGAGCTTCTTTGACAGAATTCCAGAGCTCTTGGATGCGATTGGAGGAAAGCCTGGCGGCCGGTTTGGGATTCTCCTCGGCCATTCTCCCTTCCCAACTAACAACTGAACCATTGCCAGTGACGGTATAGCCCTTCCATCGGCCGGCAAATCCGCCCCCATCGCCGAAAACAATGCGCAGGTCGCCCGGAACGGGTGAAGTAGTTGCTTTTTGTGTGCTCGGGGTTGCAGATTGCTCTTTCCTGGAATCCGAGGAATGGCAGGAAATTACAAGGATTGCCAGAACCAAGAATGGGAAGCGATTTTGCATTGTCGTTTCTAAGAAGGGAGAGGACAATAACATTAGGTTAATTTTACCAAATATGGGAATGAATGTCAAGTGGCGAGCCAATTCCTCAATTGAGGAACATCTTCATGAATCTTCTTCTTCGGTTTCGCTTTTCATCTGGGCTCGTGTGCCTTCGTCATTCAACACTCGAGGGCGCCGGGTTGTTATGCGGTCTCATCCGTTCGCAGACACTAGGCGAGAACTTGCCCGCTTGCCGCCGCGCCTTTTTGCTTACTCTTCCGATTTCTTTCGCGCGAGCATTCCTGAGCATCGAAAAAGATGCGGGTGCGCAGATTGAACCTGAGCTCGAAAAGGAGGAACTGGTAAGTTCTGCGTTCGATTGCATTTGATCGTGTCCTCGTGTGTGAGGTCTGAGAGAATTGATCGCAGGTCAGAGAATCGGTACCATGGAACCAACAGCAACAACTCCATGGTGTTCGTGTGACCTTCGCAACGCAGCAGAACGGATTGACATTGAGACGACGCTTAAGTATGTTCACGGGGTTGAATTCGGACCCCGCGTCGGCTTCAGCCGGTTATTTCACAATTCTCGAGATCATGGAGGTATTCATCGTGCGAAGAC
>Ga0208566_1002049_pt1 | contig 11084 bp, 6 predicted proteins | sample PL_2010_150m_FD_184159 | JGI IMG/M metagenome (GOLD analysis project Ga0208566, IMG submission 184159) | Freshwater microbial communities from Powell Lake, British Columbia, Canada to study Microbial Dark Matter (Phase II) - PL_2010_150m... | ecosystem: Environmental > Aquatic > Freshwater > Lake...
TTCCCAACCCTCGCCCATGTCATCGAAGCCGTGCAAGAGCGCTTCAACCTCTGGGTCAAATCCAATCGACAGTTGGCAAGACTATGCGCCATTATTTAAGACGCTGTGTATAATTCCTGAGGACCGCTTGGAGGAGCCGGAGGACGGCCCAGGCACAAAGCGCATCGAAGTTGAGTTGAAGGAAGGTAAGAGAGTGGTGGCAACGGTGGAGTTCCGAGTGTCACTCATAGCGCCGAAAGACAAAACAGAGAAGGACGAACTCCATCCGGCGAAGGAGTTCGCGCTTTATCGGGCGGGTGTCTATGACATGGTGGCGATCAAAGGGCTGCCTTGGGCGGACTACAGACCTTTTGTCCTGAAGCTTTTCGGCGTCCGCGAGCACCTGCACGCTCGTTACGGGCTCGCGCTGGACGGTTACATCGGCACGCACTCCGCGCTGCTCTGGAATTACCCGGACCATCAGACGTTGACGCTGGATTATGGCTACGTGGACGACCTGCATCGGACCCTGCGCGGCAAGCCGGGCGAACGGTTCTACGTCATCGCCCCGGTGGTGGCGATGGACTTCGCCGAGGACGAGGTCACACAGGGAGAGACTACGTATGTCTTTTTAAAGGTGCCGCTGTCGGTGCTGCTGCGGTTGCTCGAAAAAGGTGCGCCGGCCGCACTCAAGCAGCCGTCGAGGGAAGAGGATGTAAACGAGGTCATCGATGCGGTGGGCTTTGATTTCATCTCCCAACCTCAAGTGGTATGGAAGGCGAAGAAGGAAAGTCGCAAGGACGGCCTGTTCACCCTGACCGATTTCGTGCTGGAGATATCGGAATTTCGGGCGCAGACGCTGGCGACGGACCCGGAGGATTTTCTGAACTTCGAAACATTTTCCATGGCGATGGTTGACATGGACTACGACGGGGACGTGTTCCGGTTGGGCCAGGTATTCTGGGGCGAAGACGCGCTCAAGGCTGCGGGTGGGCTGGAGAAGGCGGAGCGCCTGGAACTGCGTATTCCGGAGCCGGAATTCACGGGCGAGGAAATGATGGTCATCCTTTGCGATCGCTACGGAAACGAGAAGGCGCTCCTTCTGCACAAGACGGACTTCGAGGGTAGGCCGCGCAAGGCAACGAGGAAATCTGCCAAGAAGGCTGTGAAAAATGGGAGGAACGTTAAATGAGCCTCCAATTCCGTATCGCCGATCAAGTGCTCAAGGTGGATGACAAGCGCGAAGCCACCGAAGCGGTTGTCCACAAGTACGATGCGTTCCTGAACCTCGTTTGCGTAGACCGCTATGCCTTCCAGCGCAACGCCGCGCGCGAAACGCTGCGCTTTCTCGTCTCGGACAAGTACCCGGATCTCGACCGGCTGGCGCGCGAGAATTGGAACGCGCGGGACTCCATTCGCCAGCGCCACGAAAGCATGGACGCCTACCTTGCCAAGATGCCACTGAGGGATCGCAAGGCCGTGTCGCTGGACTTGGCCACGGGCACGGGGAAGAGCTACGTGATGTACGCGCTGGCGGCGATTGCGCTGGCCGAAGGGCTGGTGGACCGGGTGCTGGTGTTGTGCCCGTCCCTGACCATCGAGGAGGGATTGCTACAGAAGTTCACCGCTCTGGCGGGCAACGGGGAATTGTCCGGAATCATGCAGGAGCTGGGCGCGTCGGTGGCTATTCCCGCGATCAAGCGGGGCAATGTGACGATCCGCGCCGGAGACATCTGCGTAGAGAACATCCACGCCGTATATGAGAATACCGGCTCGTCCATTCGCGACAGCTTCAAAGGACAGGGCGCGCGGACGCTAGTGCTGAACGACGAGGCGCACCATCTGTTCAGTCACCCGGACAAAGCAATGAAGGAGTGGATGAAGTTCCTTCAGCATGCCGATTTCGGCTTTCGGCAGATCGTGAACGTCACCGGGACACCGTATGTGGACGACGACTATTTTCCGGACGTGGTTTTCCGCTACGGGTTGAAGCAGGCTATCGCCGACAAGGTGGTGAAGAAGCCGAATTACAAGCTGGAGGACACCTACACCGCGCACGACTGGCAGAAGACCTATGCGATCCATCAGCAGAACCGGAAGACGTATGGCGGCCAGTTGAAGCCGATCTCCATCGTGGTGACTCAGGAGATCGCGCGTTGCGTGGAGGTTTGGCGCGAGTTGGTGGACTTCCTGGCGAAGAAAGAAAAGATTTCGCGCGAGGAGGCCGAGAAGAAGGCGATCTGGGTAACGTCGGGAGTGCCGGATAAGAAGACGGAGGCCGGCAAGCGCGTGCTAAACGTCTATGGGCCGCGCGACGACAAGGATTCAGCGGAGAAGCGCCGGACTGAGAGCCTTGGCCTGCTGAAACAGGTGGACGAGCCGGACAGTCCCGTGGAGTGGATTATTTCGGTGTCCATGCTCACGGAAGGCTGGGACGTGAAGAACGTCTTCCAGATCGTGCCGCACGAATCGCGAGCATTTTCCTCGAAGCTGCTCATCGCGCAGGTGCTGGGCCGAGGGTTGCGCGTGCCTCCCGGCTTGTCGATTGAGCCGCTGGTGACCATCAACAATCACGAAGCATGGTCGGAGGAGGTTGGGAACCTGCTCAAGGAAGTGCTGGAAGTGGAGAACACGCTTAGCTGGGGCTACGACCCGCGCAGGAGCAAGTACGTCTTTCCTCTCCACAATCTGCGATACGAGCCGAAACAGACGACCGTAGAAACGAAACGTGAGAAGGCGAAGGAGCCGGACGTGAAATTTCTGCCGCAGGACCGCAAGACGACTGAGTATTCGACATTTTCGGAGACGGGGAAGCTTGCGGTGGAAATTCAGCATCACGGGCTGTTCGACATTGAGGATGCCGCGAAGTTGATGCGACTGTTTCTCAGAGAGAAGGACGAGAAACTGGCGGCAGCGTGGCCGAAGAAGCGGGTCCGAGAATTTATCGTGGCAATGCTTAAGGTAGCTGGGCAGGACGCCACGTTCATCAGCAAGGAGAACCTGCTTCGTCTCCAGCACGGCTTTGGGCCGATGTTCCGTGAACTGGACAAGGAGCATCCCCGGATGAGCCAGACCGCGAAGGAAATCGTGCTTGTGGATCTTGCTGCGGTACCACGGCAGTCATTTTCCGAGAGCGTGCTTAAGCAGGATGGCGCGCTTTACACAGTGGATGGGGACGTCAAGCCATTCGACGGCCATGAAGTCCACCTGTGGGAGCAGTATCAGAAGTTCAGGAAGATGTATGCAGACTATGGGGAAGATGCCTCGGAGCAGGCGAAGGCAATCGGCACACGTATTCATCAAGTGGACTCAAGCGCGTTCAAGTTTCCTTGGAATGTTCACTACGCCAGCCATGAACCCGAACGCGGCTTCTCGGATCTGCTGTTCGCCAACGGCAGTCTGTTCGACGCGTTCGTGAAGATGCCGAACACTGGCGGTTACGCATTCCCGTACTCCTACAAACCGGCAAGAGCAGCAAAGACGCATGTCGCAAACGAGAATTTCAATCCAGATTTCTTCCTGAAGGTCGCTGGGGCGCACGACATCCTCGCCGTCGAGGTGAAGGCGGAAGGTGACGACTCAAACCGCAATCGTGCCAAGTGCCGGGATGGACTGAAGCATTTCGAAACGCTCAACGAGCGGCTGAAGGATGCCGGCGAGAAATGGCGCTACCACTTCTACATCCTTTCGCCCGAGAATTACACGAGCTTCTTCGAGCAAGTGCGGAAGGGGAGCTACGCGGGTTGGCGGTCGGGGCTGATGCAGGAGTTGTCGGCGTGATACTTATGCGACGCATACCGGCTGAGTATTGAATGGCATCCCGTTTCGCCTGGATTGATGTCGATGAATCCTCGCGGCGCACGATGCTCGATTTCATCGATCAGTTCCGCGACCAGGGGACTCTGGACGAGATCGGCATCGGAACAATCCGCGACGCCTTTGCCGACTATTTCTTTCCGGGCACTACGACCGTGCAGACGCGGGCACGCTACTTTCTGTTCGTTTCGTGGATCTATCGGCGGCTCGAAAGCAAAGGCACGCCGTCCGCGGAATTGGCGCGAAAGCTGCGCGCCGCGGAACTAGGATTGCTCGACGCGATGCGCGAGGCCGGTGTCGGAGAGGGCGAGCGTCTGATCGGAAGGCAGTCGGGCGCTGCCCTGAAACGCTGGCCGAGCAGTATCTATTGGGCAGGGCTTGGCAGGTGGGGCATTCGCCGCTTCCCCGGGAGCCAGGAGCGTTATCGCCGGTGGCTGGACACGTTCTACCGCCGGCGGCGGCATGCCGCAGCGGAAATCGAGCGTGAACTTGGCAACGAGTACGCCGACAACTGGGATCCGGATCCGCACTTCCCGAAGATTCCTGCGGGATTTCCAGAGGGCACGACGATGAATTTGCGTCGGCAGGACGCAGAGTATCTCGTGCACCGGATTCGCATCTCCTGCGCCGGTTCCTTGCTGGCGTCTCTGCTGGGCAACGCTCCGGCACTGGAGGCCGATTCAATCTGGATGTTGCCAAACCTGGCCGACCTGTCGGGCGAACTGCAGGAGCAGATCCGCCATGCGCGCTGGTTCGCTCAAGTTATGCACGGGGCCAGCCTGCTTTACTACTGGTCCGCCGCCAGTATGGGGCGGCAAACCGAGCGCGCTGACAAAGCCGAGGCGCTGCTAGATGAATGGGCATCACTACTTGAAGAGGACTGGCGAGACCTTCTCGCATGGTCGGCGGCTCGCAAACGGCTTTGGGAGAGCCCTGCGTTCCGTGAGGTCAAGATTCCCGAACGGACCCGCCGCTTTGTCGAAGGCTGGATGGACCATATCGTTGGGCGTGGACCGGCAGCGGGGATATGGAAGAGCGAACCCGCCCTAAGGCTCATCAAAGACAGGGAGCGGGAAACCAAGGGCGAAGCACGCGCGCGGCTTTGGACCCGCCAGCAACTGGAACGCTGGGATCCGTCGGATGCGCCATTTCTGCTCGATTATCGCTGGGGTATCGCAAGCTCGATGTTGAGCGATATCCATACCGGGCTAGCGGCGGAACCCGAGAACGAGACAGAGGAGGGTTGACCGTGCTCGACCCTTATGACCGTCTCCGCCTTACGAGCGAATTGCGGCCGCCCGACGGCTTCGAGTTCGACTGTGGCATCGGCACGACATTCTCGCTGGATCTGGAATCGCTGCTGACAGTTCCATTGTCGTTGGCGCTGTGCGAGTTCGAGTCCCGTGACGACGCGCTCGCCAACCCCGAGGCAGTGCTGGAGGGGCTGCGGCGAATAGCGGGAAAGTTGCAGGTGTTTTGTCATCGAAGCCGCATCAAGCGGCCCAGAGAAGGCATGCTGTTGTTCTCTTTTCTTGAGGAAATGGTGGTGCAGGCGCTGCCGAGCAACAGTACGGGCGCCTTTCATCCCAAGGTATGGGTGCTCCGCTATCGACGCGAGGAAGAGGCGATGCTTCGCGTGCTCGTGCTGTCCCGCAATCTCACGTTCGACAAGTCCTGGGATACGGCGCTGGTGCTTGAAGGAACGGTACAACCGGATCGGCCCAGTGGCGTGCGGAAGAACCGCAGGCTCGCGCAATTTGTTCGCACGTTGGCGGACCTGTCGGGCGACTCGGGCGACCTGGTCAAAGCGCTGCTCGAATCTCTCGCCACTGATGTCATGCGGGTTGAGTTCGATACACCGGAGGGCTTCGACGACTTTGCCTTTTGGCCGCTTGGAATCGGGACGGATGTGCCGTCATCGCTGGATGGCCAGCATAGCCGACTGATGGTGATCTCTCCGTTTCTGAGCGAACTCTCTCCGAAGCGGGACCGTGCTCTGCTCGATTTCCTTCTCGAGAAGCGCTCCACCGTCACAGAGAACGTGCTCGTTTCGCGCCCGGATCAGCTTGATGCCCTGAAGCCGGAGAGCATTGCCGAATTGCAGGCGACGACGAAGATCTACGTCCTGGACGACGCTGCTGTGAGCACGGATCAGGCTGCGGAAGGAACTGATGACACACCGGTCGAGCGTCCGATCGATTCTCTGTCCGGTTTGCACGCGAAGGTCTATGTCATCGAAAACGGGGCGAAGGTGAGTATTCTTGCGGGCTCCGCGAACGCGACAAATGCCGCCTGGGGCAACGGGGGAGAGTCGACCAACGTGGAATTCGTGGTCGAGCTCATGGGGGCGCGCAAGAATGTCGGGATTGATGCACTACTCGGCGATCAAACGGCTGCCGAGGCTGGCGCTGGCGGAATGCTCAGAATGCTGAAGCCTTACAACAAGCCTGACAGCCCGGCTGAGATTGACCCTGATCTGGTTCGCCTTGAGAAGATGATCGATGCTTCATGGCGACAGCTTGCAGCCGCGGCGATTCGTGTCGAGATCTTTCCCGATGACGGGGGCAATTTCCGCGCGGTTCTGACTGTGCCGCCTTTGGACATCCCAGATGGAGTCGAATGCCATGCCTGGCCGGTGATGCTTCCGCTAGGCCGTGCACAGGAGATCAAGAACCGTAAGCAGAACGGGACTATCAATTTCAGCGGAATGTCGATCTTCGCCGTCACCCCGTTTTGGGCGTTTCGATTGCGCGGAAAGGTGGGGAAAGCCGAACAGACCGTCGAGTTCGTTCTCCGACTTCCTCTCGAAGGCATGCCGGAAGGCCGTACGGCAGCAATCATGTCCAGCATGATTAACAGCTCGGAGCGGTTCCTCCGGTATCTCGCGCTCCTGCTCTCCGACGACCCAACGGCAACTGGCGGGGACATTCTGACGCGTGGCAGACAAGGCGCCGGCGGGGCCAATGGTGCCGAACCATCGTGGAATACGACGGTTGTTCTGGAGAACCTTGTCCGGGCCTATAGCCGCAACCCGAAGCGATTGGAGCGGATTGAGGCGTTGCTGACAGACCTCAAACAAGGGACGACGGCGGCCAGCGTGATTCCGCCTGAATTCGAGGATATCTGGCAAGCGTTTCGACAGAAGAAAAAATGAGTGAACAAAGCGGTTCGCCCGAAACCTTCGATGTCGAATCGATCCTCTCGACACTGAAAGATTTTCAGCGCAGCACTGTCGAGTACGTATTTGAGCGGATGTATGGGGAGCAAGGCGCAGATCGTTTCCTCGTGGCAGACGAGGTGGGGCTCGGCAAGACGCTCGTCGCAAAGGGGATTGTTGCGAAGATTGTCGATGCGCTTGGTCGGAAGCCGGGTCACCGGATCGATATTGTCTACCTCTGCGCCAACCGTGATATCGCGCGCCAGAACATCGATCGGCTCAATCTGTTTGGGTCCGAGCGCGTATCACAGGCGAGTCGCCTTACCCTGCTGCCACTGCACCTGAAACAGCTTCGAGACGGACCGAATTTCGTCGCCTTTACGCCGGCTACTGCGTTGGACTTGGGCTGGGCCACTGGCGTTGCGAGAGAGCGAGCCCTCCTGTATTGGCTGCTCTGCGATGTCTGGAATCTTACCGGTGCCGCGCCGAAGAACTTCTTTCAGGTCTACAAGGGAAATGACGCTTGGGACCGGGAAGTGGAACGCCTGTCAGCCGAGATCGGGAACCTTGACGGTGGGGAGATCGATCCTGGCGTGAAAGCGCGGTTCTCTGCCGAACTGGCCAAGTCGAAGGGATTGCGCCCGGCGTTCGATGTCGCGCTGAAGAATTTTCAACGCAGGAGAGACCAACCGCAAAACCTGCCGCGCGCCATGCGCGAGCAACGCGACCCGCTTATCGGGCTGTTCCGCGAATGCCTGGCACGCGCGTGTTTGTCGGCGCTAGAGCCGGATCTGATTACAAGGGCCATGTGGTGCGCAGAAGTGTGGCCGCCGCTCTAGGCCTTGGCGCTTTGCAGGGCACGGCACTGGGTAAGGATCCATGGGAAGGTCTTTTCTCGATCGCTCGGACTCAGCGTGCGCCCGGTACGAATGACCTAGTTCCATACTGGGTGTTCAATGGGAATGGGGAATTCAAGATTCGACGTTACATCCCCGCGCTTCCATTGAGCCGCGAGCGTGCGGCGTCGGTCAGGCTGCGCGCGGCGCTGGGAGCGTACCGACTTGTCTTTGGACAGCCTCGGCAAGAGGATCTACTGGCGTTCTTGCAATCGGCGCATGCCCAAGGGGATATCACTGCCGACCTCTATGCGATAGACCTGTCGCCGCGCGACTGACGTCGAGACTCCGGTTGTTAGGAGTGCTAACAGTTTGTGCCTGGTGTCCTAGGATTGAATGGCCGGGACAATCAGCTGTGATTCGATAGTCAGATTGTCAGTCGCCGCTTACCGTTTTGAAGCGAGCATGCGTCATGCGGGAAGTTTCTTCCCTGGCAACTGGCACCCCTTGCGTGCCCGGTGCAGCCGGTATTTCTGCATGTCGGCGCCGGACAGGTTGAGTTGCGTGAGCTTGCCGCGTTCCCTGACCGGCAGCGACATTTTCCCTCCCTCGCAATAACCCAGTGCGACGAGGGTGCAGCGCTCGTCGAGGGTCATGATGATCACGCCCCGCCCCTTGGCCAGGGCTTTCATTTCGGCGCCGTCAAACACTAGCAGGCGACCGTTGCTGGAGGCGGCGAAGATGTGTGAACCGGCGACCGCAACCGGCGCCAGCACGATTTCACCCGGTTCCAACGTCATGAAGGCCTTACCCGCCTTGTTGCGCCCCGTCAGGTCGGCGAGGGTTGCCACGAAGCCGTAGCCGCCCGAATTGGCAAACAGATATTGTGATTCCGGCGCAGCGGAGAGAGCCTGCACCACCTTGCCGCCGTCCTGCAATTCAATCAATGTCGTCAGCGGTACGCCGTCGCCTTTGCCACCGGGGATGGCCGCCACCGGCAAGGTGTAGGCCCTGCCGTTGCTGTCCAGCAGCAGCAAGGGCCAGGTGGTGCGCGTCTCGAAGATGGCGAAGGCGGCGTCGCCGGTCTTGTAGGCGATGCTCTCCGTCGCAATGGCGTGGCCTTGCCGCGAGCGCAGCCAGCCGGCCTTGGAGAGGATCACGGTGACGGGTTCGTCGGGAAGGTTGATCTTCAGTTCGCTGCGCCCGCTGGGTGTCGCGGCGACCGCATCGATCAGCGTGCGGCGCGCGTCGCCGTGCTTCTTGGCGTCCGCCTCGATTTCCTTGACGATCGCCCGGGTCATGGCGCTGCGGCTGTCGAGCAGGGTTTGCAGGGACTTGCGCTCGTTGCGCAATTCGGCCAGTTCCTTTTCGATCCGGATGCCTTCCAGGCGGGCCAGTTGCCGCAGCCGGATCTCCAGGATGTCGTCGGCCTGGATTTCGGACAGCCCGAACGCCTCGATCAGGCCGGGTTTGGGTTCGTCCGATTCGCGGATCACCCGGATCACTTCTTCGATGCGCCGGAAGGCGATCATGCGGCCGTCGCAGATGTGGATACGACGATCGACCTCGTCGAGACGGAAGCGGCTGCGCCGCTCGACCGTCAGGAAGCGGAAATCCACCCACTCGAAGAGGATCTGGCGCAGGTTCTTCTGCTGCGGGTTGCCGTCGCGGCCGATCATGGTCATGTTGATCGATGCCGAGGTCTCCAGAGACGTGTTGGCCAGCAGCACGGCCATGAAGGCGCCGGGATCGAGGCGCGAGGATTTGGGTTCCAGCACCAGGCGCACCGTCTCCTGGTCACTGGATTCGTCGCGCGCCAGGTCCAGCACGCCGAGAACGGCTGCCTTGAGATTCTTCTGCTCCTGGCTGATGTCCTTCTTGCCGGCGCGGGGCTGCGGGTTGGTGACCGACTCGATTTCGGCCATCACCTGTGCCACCGAAATCCCATGCGGCAGTTCGGTGACGATGATGCGCCACTGGCCGCGGGCGAGCTCTTCGCGCCGCCAGCGGGCGCGCAGCCGCAGGCTGCCGCGACCACTCTCGTAGGCATCGCGGATGACGCCGGGCGGCGAGATAATCTGGCCGCCGCCCGGATAGTCGGGACCCTGGATGTGAGTCAGCAGATCGCCGACACTGGCCTCCGGGTTGCGGATCAGGTGGATCGCCGCCTCGGCCACTTCGCTGAGGTTGTGCGGCGGAATCTCGGTGGCCATGCCGACCGCGATGCCGGAAGCGCCATTCAGCAGCACGAACGGCAGCCGTGCCGGCAGTAGCGCCGGCTCCTTGAAGCTGCCGTCGTAATTCGGCCGGAAGTCGACCGTGCCGCGGTCGATTTCCGACAGCAGCAGATCGGCGATCGGCGTCAGGCGGATTTCCGTGTAGCGCATGGCGGCAGCGCCATCGCCGTCGCGCGAGCCGAAGTTGCCCTGGCCGTCGGCCAGCGGATAGCGCAGGCTGAAGTCCTGGGCGATGCGCACCATGGCGTCATACACCGAACTGTCGCCGTGCGGATGGAGTTTGCCCAGCACGTCACCGACGACGCGGGCCGACTTGACGTGTTTGGCGCCGGCGCGCAATCCCATTTCATGCATGGCATAGAGGATGCGGCGTTGTACCGGCTTCTGGCCGTCCTCGACCTGGGGCAGGGCGCGGCTCTTGACCACCGACATGGCATAGGCGAGATAGGCCCGCTCGGCGAACAGGTCCAGCGGCAGCGCGTCGTCGGGCAACGCCGCCGGCGGGGCTGGGGGAGCAGGCGGCGGTATGGGAGGGGAGGCCGGCAGCAGTTGTTGCGCCGCCTCGGCGTCGGCAAACATGTCCGGGGTTTCGTTCATAGATCGGCCTCCACGTGGCTGCCCTTCTGTTCCATCCAGATTCTCCGTCCGCCCGACTCACCCTTGGCCATCAGCAGGGTAAACATTTCCCGGGTTTCCTGTTCGGCGCCGGGACGCATGGTCACGCGCAGCATCCGGCGCGTGGCCGGGTCCATCGAAGTCTCCCGCAACTGCTGCGGATTCATTTCTCCCAGGCCCTTGAAGCGGCCGATCTCGACATGGTCGGGGCGCACCTTTTCCTTTGTCAGGCGCTCGCGGATCGCCTCCAGTTCGCCTTCGTCGAGTGCATACAGGCGCTTCGCCGGTTTGCCCTTGCCTTGGGGCGACACGTCGACCCGATACAGCGGCGGCTGGGCGACCCAGATGTGGCCGCGGGCGATCAGTTTCGGGAAGTGCCGGTAGAACAGCGTCAGCAACAGGGTCTGGATGTGGCTGCCGTCGACGTCGGCATCCGCCATGATG
>Ga0208566_1002051_pt1 | contig 11078 bp, 10 predicted proteins | sample PL_2010_150m_FD_184159 | JGI IMG/M metagenome (GOLD analysis project Ga0208566, IMG submission 184159) | Freshwater microbial communities from Powell Lake, British Columbia, Canada to study Microbial Dark Matter (Phase II) - PL_2010_150m... | ecosystem: Environmental > Aquatic > Freshwater >...
GGGTTGGGGAGGGGCAAAATGAAAATTTAAATTGTAAATAATAAGATATGATCAATTTCGGTTTTACAGTTTGGATCGTTCTGATACCGCTCTTCTTATTCATCCTGATCGGTTTTTTCGGGAATAAATTCAAGCCAATCGTCTCAGGGATCATCGGTACCTCCGGCCTTTTTGTGTCCATGGCGTTATCCTATTATACAGCCTACCAGTACTTTTTTAATGTACCAAAGGTTGGAGAGGCATTCACAAAACTCATCGGGTATAATACCGTCTGGCTGAGGCTGACTGAAAAACTGCACATCGACCTCGGGGTCCTGCTCGATCCTATCTCCGTAATGATGCTGATCGTCATCACCACGGTGTCGTTCATGGTTCATCTTTACAGCATCGGTTATATGAAGGGGGAAAAAGGATACGAAAGGTTCTTTTCATTTCTCTCCCTGTTCAGCTTTTCCATGCTGGGTCTTGTTATTGCAACAAACATTTTCCAGATGTACATTTTCTGGGAACTGGTGGGGGTTTCTTCCTACCTGTTGATTGGGTTTTATTATACAAAGGATTCTGCCGTAGCAGCCTCCAAAAAGGCCTTTATCGTTACCCGGTTTGCCGACCTCGGTTTCCTCATCGGGATCCTGATCTTGTCGTATACCACCGGCACCTTCGATTTTATTACCCTGACGGACCCGCATGGACCGGCCATGATGCAGGGAGGCGGTATCGTATTCCTGGGTTTATCAACCATGACCTGGTCCATGATCCTTGTTTTCATGGGAGGCGCCGGTAAGTCGGCCATGTTCCCGCTGCACATCTGGTTGCCCGATGCCATGGAAGGCCCGACGCCGGTCTCTGCCTTGATCCATGCTGCTACCATGGTTGTTGCCGGCGTATATCTGGTAGCCCGTATGTTCCCGATCTTTCATTTTTCCGCGCCGGTTGCACTGGATGTAGTGATGTATGTGGGGGCATTCAGCTCGATCTTTGCCGCGGTGATCGCCTGTACGCAATTTGATATCAAACGGGTCCTGGCCTATTCAACGGTGTCGCAGATCGGCTTTATGATGTTTGCACTCGGCGTGTCGGGATATGGCGAAGAAGCCGGGCTGGGCTTTATGGCCTCCATGTTCCACCTGTTTACCCATGCCTTCTTTAAAGCGCTTTTATTCCTCGGTGCCGGCGCGATCATTCATGCCGTACACAGCAATTATATGAACGAAATGGGAGGATTGAGAAAACACCTTCCAATCACCCATATCACTTTTTTAATCGCCTGCCTCTCCATCGCAGGGATTCCGCCACTGGCAGGATTCTTCAGCAAGGATGAGATCCTGGCAGCCGGGCACGAAAAAAGCCTGTTTTTATTTATCCTTGGATTAACGATCTCGGCACTGACTGCATTTTACATGTTCCGCCTCTATTTTTCTATCTTCTGGGGGAAAGATCAGCATTACCACCATACACCACATGAAGCTCCCAAGGTGATGACCATTCCTTTGATGCTTCTTGCGTTGGGTGCGATCTTCGCAGGACTTCTGCCTTTTGCTTCTTTTGTCACTTCCGACGGAAAACCGCTGACCATGCACATCGACCCAGCCATTGCCATACCTGCTGTGTTGGTGGGCGTTTTTGGTGCTCTGACCGCCATGGTCTTCTACCGGAAAGAAACCAATATCCCCGAAAAAATCTCCGCCGCCCTGGGTGGATTTTACCGGGCTGCCTTCCGGAAATTTTATGTGGATGAACTTTATCTTTTCATCACAAGAAAGATCATCTTCAATCATGTTTCCCGTCCCATTGCCTGGTTTGACCGCCATATCGTGGATGGCTCCATGAATGGGATCTCCTATGTTACGAATGAAGTTTCCACCCGGATCAAGAGTTTCCAGTCGGGACAGTTGCAGCAATATGCATGGGTTTTTGTGACAGGCGCTGTAGCCCTGGCGTTGGCATTTATTTATTTATGGACTAACTAAATTGTTGAACGAATGGATATCCTGACCTTATTTATTGTAATCCCTGTCCTCACCATCATCGGGATCGTCTTCTCCAAGGATCATAAGCAGGTTAAATGGACCGCAGCCATTGGCATGGGCTTGCAGCTTATCGCCGCAGCGACGCTGATCATCCTGTTCCTGATGGAGCGGAAAGCAGGAAATATGGCAGAAATGTTATTTGTAAAAGACCTGGTTTGGTTCCCGAGCCTGAACATTCACTACCTGATCGGGGTGGATGGCATCTCTGTTGCCATGATCGGACTTACTTCCATCGTCATCTTTGCAGGGATCTTTGCCTCCTGGGAAATGGAAGAACTGCCTAAGGAATTTTTCATCACCCTGATCCTTCTCTCGACAGGAGTGTTTGGCTTCTTCATTTCACTTGACCTGTTTACTCTGTTTCTTTTTTATGAAATTGCGGTCATCCCGATGTACCTGTTGATCGGTATCTGGGGGAGTGGTCCGCGCGAATACTCGGCCATGAAACTGACCCTGATGCTGATGGGTGGTTCGGCGCTGATCCTGGTGGGCTTGCTGGGGTTGTACTTCAATTCCAACCCATCCGGCGGCCAACTGACCTTCAGCCTTCTTGCCATTTCCAAAGTTCATATTCCTGTTGAGATACAGAAATTCTTTTTCCCTTTCCTTTTCATTGGATTTGGCGTGCTGGGCGCCCTGTTTCCGTTCCACACATGGTCGCCCGATGGTCATGCTTCTGCACCCACCGCGGTTTCGATGCTTCATGCGGGTGTGCTGATGAAACTTGGGGGTTATGGCTGTTTCCGCGTAGCGGTATTTTTATTACCGGAAGCTGCGCATGAACTGGGATGGATCTTTATCATTCTTACCACCATCAGTGTGATATATGGCGCCCTCGGGGCAGTATGGCAGAAAGACCTCAAGTACATCAATGCTTATTCCTCGGTGAGCCACTGCGGCATGGTGCTGTTTGCCATCCTGATGTTCAACAAAACTGCCATAACCGGTGCAGTGCTGCAAATGATCTCCCACGGTATCATGACGGCTCTTTTCTTTGCCCTGATCGGAATGATCTACGGACGGACCCATACCCGTTATATCAATGAGATGGGTGGTTTGATGAAAGTAATGCCTTTCCTCGGTGTAGCATATGTAATCGGTGGTCTTGCATCTCTTGGCCTTCCCGGTTTCAGCGGGTTTGTAGCCGAGATGACCATCTTCGTTGGGGCATTCCAGAATGTCGATACCTTCCACAGGGTGGCTACCATCATTGTCGTCTCATCCATCGTGGTGACTGCAGTTTATATTCTCCGTGTTGTGGGGATCCTGTTGCTGGGCAAGATCAACAATGAACATTATGAACATCTCGGCGATGCAAAATGGTATGAACGGTTGAGTACCGGTGTCCTGATCTTCGGGATCACCGCAATCGGCCTGGCACCGTTATGGTTATCAGAAATGATCAGCGGGGGGTTGGGACCCATCCTCCAACGTTTGTTGATGGCATCCCCGATTCACTAACGCCACCCCCTTTGGGGAGAGGTAATAAAATTGACGAACAAAAATATTATCAATAAATTACAGACCGATGCTTATAATGAGACATGAATTGCTGCTGGTTGCCATCACGGTAATTCTTTTACTTGTCGAGATCTTTCTGCCACAGGACAAAAAGCATAAGATAATCCTGCCTGCCATTCTCCTGATGGCGCTGGTCACGATTATTGGCTTCATCCCCGGCCCGACCGGAGTGCTTTTCGGCGGGATGTACGGAACATCTCCACTGATCCTTTTGATGAAGAACATTCTGAATATCGGGGTTCTGATCATTTTCACCCAGTCTGTTTCCTGGCTGAAACTGGAAAAACAGAAGGAAAAGATCGGCGAATATTTCGTTATTCTGCTTTCCACCCTGATCGGGATGGACTATATGATTTCTTCCGGGGATTTTTTGATGTTCTACCTGGGCCTCGAACTGGCTACCATTCCTCTTGCCACACTGGCTGCATTTGAACGTTTCAAGGAAAAATCAGCAGAAGCCGGGGTGAAGTTGATCTTTACATCGGCACTGTCATCCGGCATTCTTTTATATGGACTTTCGATGATCTACGGAACGACCGGTACGGTTTATTTCCCTGAAGTTTCCGCAGCCTATGCTTCTGCTCCACTGCAGATCCTGGCGTTTATCTTTTTCTTTGCAGGCATGGCATTCAAGATCTCCCTCGTGCCGTTCCATCTCTGGGCAGCCGACGTGTATGAAGGAGCTCCGATCAACGTAACCTCTTATTTGTCTGTCATTTCAAAAGGCGCTGCCGTTTTTATCTTCATGATCATCCTCTATACGGTTTTCAATAAAATTGCCCTGATGTGGAGAGATGTGATCTACGTCATATCCATCCTGACCATGACTCTGGGTAACCTCTTTGCCATGCGACAGCGTAACATCAAGCGATTCCTGGCATTTTCCTCCATCGCCCAGGCCGGGTTTATCCTTTTGGGTATCATCGGGCAAAGCCAATTAGGGATGACCACTGTGGTTTATTTCGTGCTGGTTTACATTTTTTCAAACCTCGGCGCCTTTGGCGTGGCTGCCATCATTTCCAATAAAACCGGAAAGGAGAGCATTGATGATTACGACGGGCTTTACCGTACCAATCCCATGCTCAGCCTGACCATGATGCTGGCACTGTTTTCCCTGGCCGGTATTCCGCCGGTAGCAGGGTTCTTTGGGAAATTTTTCCTGTTCACCGCTGCCGCGAAACAGGGGATGTACATCCTGGTCTTTATTGCCGTGCTCAACACAATCATTTCCCTCTATTATTACCTGCTCGTTGTAAAAGCGATGTTCCTGAACCGGAGCGACCGGCCGATCGCCTATTTTAAAAGCGACGTTTACACGAAACTGGGCCTTGCAATGTGTATCGCCGGCATCATCATTATCGGTTTCGCAAGCCCTGTTTATGAGTTCATCCTGAAACTAAGCTACGGCGTGTATTAATCCGTAGAAAAAACAAGCAATCAATGCTTTCTCAAAAGCCAAATATTGCGGCGGAGTTACAAACTCCGCCGAGCGTATTGTGCTGAATATTAATTAATAACGCTAAGCGGAATTTGCAATTCCGCTCGATTTTCACACTTTTAATACAGCTTTTTTTGTTTCCGGGTTATTCGTAAGTTTGCACCTTAAGAAAAACAAAATGCTATGGCGTTGAATCAAGGCAAACATGTCGTTGCAGAAATAGAAGGTATTCGGTCCACTGTGGTCGAAACAGGTTTGAATGAAAACCGCTGCCTTTTCCTGAAGGAACTTCTACAACAGAACGGATATGAGGTTAAAATGGAAAAAGAAAAGGCCAAAGACGGTACCCCGCTGGAAACATGGATCCTGGGCGTTACAGACCTCGTTTTCAACCCGATGATCCGGGTTTATGAACAAAAAATGCTTCGGCCCGATGGCCATCCCGTAACACCTGCATACTGGAATCAATGGGCCGTTGACCCTGACATTCCTTACTGGATGGTGACAAAATAAATTTCTTAATGGCAAAATACTGGAAAATATTTTCCATCGCTGTTGTATTGATGTGGTTCTTCCTGGGATTTTACCTGCTTCTTAGTCCCAGGTTTAACGGGCTGACCAAAGAGATCAAAGTGATCTTTGCTGTTTTCCTATTCCTTTACGGAGGTTGGCGGCTTGCAAGGATCTTCACAAAGGACAGGGAAAGAAGAGAGGAAGAATAACGTGAAACGGATGTCCTGATTTTTCCGACCGGCGAAAACCCCTGTAATAATTTGATGTTGAGAAAAATAAATTTAATATTTTTGTGTTTTATCATGAGTGAAACATACTAGCTTTGACAGATTAATCCTCAGGAAGATGAAAACACCGATGATTTCCCGTTTAGCGGGTTTTTTTATCATTTGCGGAATCCTTTTCCTCTCAGGCTGCGGAGGTGCCCCGAAATCGACAGACACTGATACTCCCACCACGGGTAAGTTTAAAATGGGTATGGATGATTCCTACAGCCTTCTAATTGATGCGGAGTTGTATACTTTCCAATCGCTGTATCCCTATGCCAGAATCGATACGATGTGCAGAAATGAAGCCGATATTGTCAATGCTTTTATGAAAGATTCTATCCAACTGATGGTCGTCAGCAGGAAACTCACCCGGGATGAAGAAACCCGGTTAAATGCCCGCCAGATCTATCCCAAAACCACCAAGATCGCATACGATGCCGTTGCGTTTATCATGAACCGGGAAAATCCTGACAGCACCCTGTTCTTCGACCAGGTGAAAAACATTTTCGAAGGAAAGATCAAGACATGGAAAGAGATCAATCCGAAATCGAAGCTCAATGACCTTAAGATCGTTTTTGATAGTTATAAATCCTGCAATACACGTTATTTCCGGGAGAAGTTCAATCTTTCAAAATTACCGGATGTATGTTTCGCCGTGTTGAATAATGCAGAGGTCATCAATTTTGTTGAGAAGAACAAAGGCGCGATCGGCGTGGTCAGTGTCAACTGGGTGAGCGACAAAAATGATACGGTTTCTCATGCCTTCCTCAACAGGGTCAAGGTCGTCGGCATCAGTGTACCTGGTAGCAGCGATGCTAAAGGTGAGTTTTACATACCTCATCCGGGATATATCGCTGAAGGCTTATATCCTTTCACGCGGGAAGTCTATTGCATCAACCGGCAAGCCTATGTCGGGCTTGCTTATGGCATTTCATCTTTTATTGCAGGGGAAAAAGGACAACTCATTGTTTTACATTCAGGCATGGTTCCTGCTTCTATGCCCGTCAGGCTTGTTGAAGTGAAACACTAATTCGTAGGAGAACTATTTATGACAAGAATTTTTAAATCGACGTTGGGGATTGGATTGTTGTTAACCATTCTGGCTGGTGCCATCCGGGTGCATGCACAGGACATTCAGACCGCCTTCAAGCTGACCAGGGCAGAACGGTTCGAAGATGCAAGTATAGCCTTTAAAGCCCTTTTACAGAAAAACCTGAACGATGGCGACATCTACTATTACTACGGAGAAAATTTCCTCCAGGAATATTATTCGGATACTACCAATAATTCATTTAAGGAATCGTCGGATTCTGCAAAAGTTCTTTTCTCAAGAGGAACCACAGCAGAACCGGCCAACCCGTTAAACTACATTGGACTTGGACAGATTGCACTGATGCTGAGAGATATGTCCAAAGCGCAGCAGAACTTTTCCAAGGCGATATCGCTCCTTCCTTCCAAGGCAAACAAAACCATCATCATGGCCCCGGAAAAACAGGCCACTGTTTACATTAAGCTGGCCAATGCATATATAAAAGCCGGTATTAATGATACGGCAATAGTTTTCGGATCCTTGCTGAAGGCCGAAAAATTCGACAATAAAAATTATGATCTTTACATCGTCAAAGGCGATGCCTATATCTTTCTCCTCAATGACGGATCAAAAGCCATTTCGAATTACAATACCGCTCAAAGCCTGAATCCAAAATCTCCCTTTGCAAAACTGCGTGTAGGGCAACTGTGGATGCGTGCAAGAAATTACAAAGATGCCCTTACCTATTACCAGGATGTGGTAAAGATCGACTCTTCCTTTGCGCCTGCTTATCGTGAATTGGGATACTTGCTGTCACGTGCCAACCGGAACGATGAAGCCGAACAGAATTACAAGAAGTTCCTCCGGTTATCCGGTGGAAACACCACTGCCCGTATCCAGTATGTAAACACCCTGATCGAATTAAAAAATTATACGGAAGCCATCAACCAGCTCAATGAAGTATTGAAAAACGATACCTCCAACAATGACCTGAACCGTGCGTTAGCTTATTCTTACTATGAAACAGGACAGTACGACAAAGGCCTGATATACAGTAAAAAATTCTTCAACCGTGCAAAACCCGATAAAATCCGTGCCACCGACTATGCTTACCTGGGAAGATTGTTTGCCAAGACCAAGCAGGATTCCCTGGCCTACGGGAATTTGATGAAAGCATTCCAGATGGATACCTCCCGTAACGAACTTCTTTCAGAAGCTGCAATGTCGATGATCAAACTCAAAAAATACGACAAAGCAATCGAGGATTACACACTGAAGATTTCCCTGAAAAAAGCTGTTCCAAACGATTATTATAATCTTGGAAAGGTTTATTATAACACAAAGAGCTGGGGTAAGGTCGACACCACCCTGATGTATTACAGCACACTGATGCCGGAACATGTGCAGGGTTACCTCTGGCGGGCACGTGCACTGGTGAACATTGATACGACCAGCAAACTGGGGCTTGCAAAACCTGTTTACGAGGCCATGATAGAAAAGGCAATAACAGACACAGTAAAATATGCAAAGGAATTAATGGAGGCCTATTCGTATCTTGCCTATTACAACCTGGTTCAATTTAAGGATACGAAAGATCAACAGTTTGGATTGAAATCCATAGAGTACTGCAATAAGGTCCTCGCAATTCAACCAGCGGATCCCGGATATACCGAAAAAGCCAAAGCAATTCTCAAGGACCTGGAGCCTAAGATCAGAAAAAGGGAATAATAGATATTTGGAAGAGAACGATTGCACGAATCCGTTAATCACAAAGCAATTAATTAAATGAGATAGTGGTTTTTTTGATTTTTTTTAATATTTTTGCTTCTTGTTAAGAAACCTACAATTCACACATTAATAATTAAAAAACAAATTAAAGATGAGCAAGACAAATAACAAAGGCGGACAATCCATTGGTGACGCTTTAAAGTCGTGGTTTACAGTGGCTGTTATTGTGATTTCGTTTGTGATTGCTTTCCTTGTGTACAAGTACATCATGGGAGCGCCGATCAACTTTGAAGGAGGATATGACTTAATAAAGAACAAAGTTCCGACAGACAAATGGCATCCGGTTCCAGGAAACTACCTTGCAATGATTTACAAAGGAGGTTGGATTGTTCCTCTTTTGATGTGCGTATTACTCGTCCTGATCACCTTCTCCATTGAGAGAGGTATTACCCTTGCACGCGCAGGCGGAAAAGGCAAGATCAATGTTTTCGTAAAGGATCTCCAGAATTACCTGGCCAACGACAAGATCGAAGAAGCCATCGTTGCTTGCGATAAACAAAAAGGTTCGCTTGCCAATGTGATGAAAGCTGGACTTGTACGCTACCGGGCATTGCAGAAAGACGCTACACTTTCAAAAGACCAGAAAATCCTGGCTTTACAGAAAGAATTTGAAGAAGCTACCGCACTCGAATTGCCGATGTTATCAAGGAACCTCGTTATTCTTTCTACCATCGCTTCAATCTCGGTGTTAATCGGTCTTATGGGAACGGTACTTGGTATGATCCGCGCTTTTGCCGCCCTTGCACAGGCAGGTGCACCAGATGCCCTGGCTCTTGCAACAGGTATCTCAGAAGCCCTTATCAATACTGCATTCGGTATCGGCGGTTCGTTGATTGCTATCGTGATGTATAACTTCTATTCAACCCAGATCGACAGCTTTACATTTAAAATTGATGAATCAGGCTTCAGTCTCGTACAATCATTTGCAGCCCAGGCCAAGTAATTTCCGGGGGTTGACAATACACGATGTACATTCTTTTTGTCAGTCATCAATTTAAAACAGACTACCATGCCTAAAATTAAAGCACCCTCAAGAAGTCCGCACATAGACATGACGCCTATGGTGGACTTGTTTGCTCTGCTACTTACGTTTTTCATGCTTACCACTTCTTTCCGTCCACAGGAAGCAGCCATTATCCAGAGCCCGAATTCTGTGTCAGAAAAGCAGGCGCCTGATAAGAATATCATGACGATCATCATTGATAAAGATGGCAAGGTCTTCTATAACATTGATAACGGAAAAGACACGACGAGCCATACGCGTATAGTGGTTCTTACCGAAATGGCCAAACAATACCAGGTCAGTTTGACCAAGAAAGAATTGGTGGATTTCGGGAATATGGCTTCCTTCGGGATGCCTATGACCAATATCAAAAAATGGCTGAACACCAATGATTCGAAAGTAAAGGAAAAATTCCAGGTCGGAATTCCGACAGACTCTGTCAACAACAGGGCCTCTGAACTGGCTATGTGGATCCGTTACTCCCGTCTTGCTAATATCAATGCAGAAGTCGCCATCAAAGGAGATGGTGAGACCAACTACAAAACGGTGAAGAAGATCATGAATATGCTGCAGGAAAACAAAGTAAATAAATTCAATCTTATTACGAACCTGGAAAAGCAGGAAGTTACGTTAAAGGATCTTCCGAAATAATCGTAATGAGAACATTTTACATGTAAAAAGAATAATTATATGGCTGAAATAATTCAACAAGAAAAAGGCAAAAAAAGCGGAAAGCGAAGACCCAAAAAACACTCGACCAGTATCGATATGACTCCCATGGTCGACCTTATGTGTCTCCTGATCACCTTTTTCATGCTAACAACCGCTTTCAGCAAGCCCAAGATCATGGTGATCACCATGCCGGAAAAAGATAAACTAGATCAACCAAAAGACCAACCAAAGATTCCTGCATGGCGTACCCTGAATATCCTGCTTACCGACAAAGATGTGGTTTATTTCTATGTTGGTAATGCTGATCCCAAGAAACCACCCTTACCCGTATTGGCTAAGAGCGATTTCAGCAAAAATGGGATCCGCAAAGTACTCCTGGAGAAAAACAAGGATCTTTTCACACAGATCGCCACATTCCGGGAGAAACGCCAGTCGGGTAAGCTGGTTGTTGCCGATACTACTGCTGACCAGGACATAAAGAAAATGAAGAAGAATGACATGAAGGGCCCGATTGTCCTGATCAAAGCGGATGACAAAGCAAAGTACAAGGATATCGTCAACATTATCGACGAAATGGCAATCTGTAACATTGCAAGCTATGCCATTGTGGATATTTTGCCGATAGAATTGGAATTGCTGAAAACTGCTCCCAAATAATTGTAAGGATTTCTTAATCTCTTAAATTATACAAACATGACAATGGAAAATCAGCGTGTTGAATCGTTAGAGGAGATGGTTTTTAAGACCAGGAATAAAGAATACGGGGCATATGTTCTCAGGAAGAAATACCAAAAATATACTACAGTAGCCCTGA
>Ga0208566_1002053_pt1 | contig 11069 bp, 11 predicted proteins | sample PL_2010_150m_FD_184159 | JGI IMG/M metagenome (GOLD analysis project Ga0208566, IMG submission 184159) | Freshwater microbial communities from Powell Lake, British Columbia, Canada to study Microbial Dark Matter (Phase II) - PL_2010_150m... | ecosystem: Environmental > Aquatic > Freshwater >...
GACCTCACCCATTATCAGCAAGTGGTGGTTGCCTTGCAAAAGACCATCGAATGGATGGAGAAAATCGATAATGTCCTTCCAAATTGGCCTGTTGAGTAGCAAGCAGGGTGGATGAAGAGGAGCTACCGCTGATTATCTGATCAGATATTAAAAAATATGGCTGGCGAAAGCAAAATAACTGGAGTATGATTCCATAAATTAATCGTAATATACGGAATGGCCATGACTGAATTCATAGAGCGGTGCGTAAAGCTTGATTCATCTCTCGTGCCCGGCAAGGCGCTGATCATGTACGGGCCGCGCCGGGCCGGCAAAACAACCCTTCTCAAATCGTATCTTGCTTCCTGTGGTCTGCGTTACCGCCTGGAAACGGGGGACGATGTCCGCATCCGCCATCTGTTTGAATCGGGTGATCTGAAGCAGATCGTCGCCTTCGCCGAGGGGTTTGATCTGGTGGCCATTGACGAGGCGCAACAGATTCCGGGCATCGGCATGGGGCTGAAGATCCTGGTTGACCATCTCCCCGATCTGCGGATCATTGCCACCGGCTCTTCATCCTTCGACTTGGCAGGAGTGGTCGGGGAGCCGCTCACCGGGCGGAAACGGACGCTTACGCTGTTTCCCATCAGTCAGATGGAGTTAAAGCAGAAGTTCAACCGTTACGACCTGCGCCAACGGTTGGAGGATTATCTCATCTACGGCTCATATCCGGAAATTGTCGTGACCGAGGGACGAAAAGAAAAGATTGAAATGCTGGAGGAACTGGCCGGTTCCTATCTGCTGAAAGACGTGCTGGCGTTGGATCGAATCCGCTCCTCACGCACACTGATGGATCTCTTGAAGCTGATCGCCTTTCAGGTGGGAAGCGAAGTGTCGCTGAACGAGCTCGCTACCCAGGTCAAGCTGGATGTGAAAACGGTCGGACGCTATCTGGACATACTGGAAAAGGGCTTCGTCATTGTTCGGGTTGGGGGCTTCAACCGCAATCTGCGTAACGAGGTGACCAGCAAGGCAAAATACTACTTCCTGGACAACGGGGTTCGCAATGCCGTCATCAGCCAGTACAACCTGCTTGATTCCCGCAATGACGTCGGCGCCCTGTGGAAGAACTTCGTGGTGGCTGAGCGTCTGAAAAAACGATCGTACATAGGAATATACGGAACCTTTCACTTCTGGCGCACCTACGATGGGCAAGAGATTGACTATGTCGAAGAGCGTGACGGCGGGCTGTTCGGCTTCGAGTGTAAATGGTCGTCAAAACAGCGGCACAAGACGCCTAAAAAATGGCGGGAATCCTATCCGGGAGCGACATTTGAACTGGTTACACCGGATAACTATCTTGATTTCGTAGGATAGAAACCGCAGGCGCGAGTCCTGATGCGTTACCGTTTAAAAAAAATACTTGGTATATCAAAAGAGTCGGGTGAAAGGTGTGCGATAATCGTCCCTGCTAACAGGGATGATAGATCCCATATTGAACCTATGACACGTGACAACTTAAAACAGATTATCCGTCAATTCGTCGAGAGGGTATTGTCGGCCTGCAAACCACGGGAACTGTTTATCCCCACCGGCGCCGGTTTTCACAAGTACGCAAATCATCGACCTCGATGAAGATGTAGGATTTCAAGAGGAATCTGCCATGCCGTCGTCCACTGTTAAAGTTAAAATAGAGTCTCCATTCTGGCAGCTCCCCCTTGCAACTCTGCTGGGAAACCTGAATGCCGGCCCCGACGGACTGAGCAACGCAGAGGCCTCTGCCCGCCTGGTCCGTTTCGGCCCCAATCTGATTCATGCGGATCGAAAACAGGCGCTGCTCCTTCAATTTCTGGCAAAGTTCCGCAATCCCCTGGTCATCATTCTGATGATCGCCAGCGCCCTTTCAGCCTTCACCGGAGACGCCGCCAGCTTCTTCATTATCAGCGCTATCGTTATCATCAGTGTGACCCTCGATTTCGTCCAGGAACACCGGGCAGGACAAGCGGCTGAACGTTTGCGCCAGTCGGTGGCCATTCGTGGAAAGGTGCTGCGGGAAGGCAAGCCCCTTGAAATACCTCTCGCGGAGATGGTGCCCGGAGATGTGACGCTCCTGAACGCCGGCGACCTGGTTCCCTGCGACGGCCGGGTGCTGGAGGCAAGGGACTTCTTCGTAAACCAGGCGCTTCTCACGGGTGAGCCGTTCCCCGTGGAAAAGGTTCCCGGAGAATTGCCCGGAGAGACGGAGATCCTCTCGGCCGGCAATACCGTGCTTTTGGGAACATCGGTCATCAGCGGCACGGCCAAGGTGTTGATGTGCCGCACCGGGCAGAATACGGAACTCGGCGAGATAGCCGATACCCTTCTTGCCAAGGCCCCACCCACCGCCTTTGAACAGGGGACTCGCCATTTCGGGCTCCTCATCATGCGCATGACCATCCTCCTTGTCCTGTTTGTCATTCTGGTCAATGCCTTCTTTCACCGCCCCTGGCTTGAGTCATTCCTGTTTGCCGTGGCTCTGGCGGTGGGACTGACTCCGGAACTCCTCCCCATGGTGGTCTCCGTGACCCTGTCAAAGGGAGCGCTGCGCATGGCGGCCAATAAAGTGATCGTCAAGCGGTTGGCCGCGATACAAAACCTTGGGAGCATGGATGTCTTCTGCACGGACAAAACCGGCACGCTGACCGAGGCCCGCATCCACCTGGAGCGCCACATGGACCCCCTTGGACGGGAAAGTCAGCGCGTTCTGGAACTGGCCTATTTCAACAGCTTTTTTGAAACCGGCTTGAAGAGCCCCCTGGATGATGCCATTCTGGAGCACAAAGAAATCGACGTGAGCAACTGGCGCAAGATCGATGAAGTGCCCTTCGACTTCGAGCGCCGCCGCGTTTCCGTGCTCCTTGACAATGGCACGACCAGGCTGCTCATCGTCAAGGGGGCTCCCGAAGATATCCTTCGTCTATCGGTCCGTTACGAGGCGGATGGGGAGGCTGATCCGCGTCCCCTGGATAAAATGGCGCTCGGAAGTGTCAACGCACAATTTGAAGAACTCAGCAAAGAGGGGTTCAGGGTGCTGGGAATCGCCTCACGGCAGGTGGGGATGGACCACCCGCATGCGGTTGTGAGCGACGAAACGGAGCTGATCTTTGCGGGCTTCGCTGCATTCCTCGATCCACCAAAGGAGAGCGCCAAAGCGGCTTTGGCCGGGCTTGCCGCCGACCGGGTGGCGGTCAAGATCATTACCGGCGACAACGAACTGGTGACCCAGCATGTCTGCACACAACTCGGTCTTCCGGTATCCGGGGTTCTGACCGGCGCAGAAATCCAGCAACTGGATGATCAGGCGCTCATGGCACGGGTGGAACAGGTAAACCTCTTCTGCCGCGTGGCGCCGGCCCAGAAAAACAGGGTCATCCTTGCGCTGAAACGACGCGGCCATGTGGTAGGGTATCTCGGCGATGGCATCAATGACGCCCCATCGCTCCATTCGGCCGATGTCGGCATTTCCGTGGATAGCGCCGTGGATGTGGCGAAAGAGGCGGCGGACATGATCCTTCTGGAGCATGACCTGGGGGTCCTCCATGCCGGCGTTCTGGAAGGACGGCGTACCTTCGGCAATATCATGAAATACATCATGATGGGTACCAGCTCCAATTTCGGCAACATGTTCAGCATGGCGGGGGCCTCTCTCTTCCTCCCCTTCCTGCCGATGCTGCCGGTGCAGATTCTGCTCAACAACCTCCTCTACGACGTATCTGAACTGCCGATTCCATTGGATCGCGTGGATGATGATTACCTGAGCCATCCCCGGCACTGGGATATGAACTTTATCCGCAACTTCATGCTGGTGATCGGCCCGGTCAGTTCCATCTTCGATTTCCTCACTTTCTACATCATGCTGACGGTTTTTCACGCAGGAGAGGCGCTCTTCCATACCGGCTGGTTCATTGAGTCCATGGCCACGCAGGTGCTGGTCATCTTCATCATCCGCACACGTAAAAACCCCTTCAAGAGCCGTCCGAACCCTTGGCTGATCGCTTGCTCGCTGACGGTGGTAGCCGTGGCCGTTCTTCTGCCGTTCACTGCTGCCGGAGTTCACCTCGGTTTTGTTGCGCCGCCGGCTTTCTTCTTCCTGATCTTGACCGCCATGCTCATCGCTTACCTATTGACAGTGGAGTGGGTGAAACAATGGTTCTTCCGACGCTATGCCACAGAGCAAAACGGATCGGTGTCAGTGACATAATCCCGATTGCTTCTGTTCCCGATTACTTCTTGACAAGACTTTTGATTCTGCTACCCTTACCGAAAATGCGGCAAGAGAATCGCCCATGAATGCTTCTGCTTCGCTTCATAAAAGGAAAACACTGCTTCTCGTTATCCTTTTCATTGCGTTTTCCGCTTTCACGGCGGATATCGTGGATCTGCGCGAAGAACTTTGCATCCTCTCCTGCCCATACAGCAGCCTGGACAATAACGTCTCGACCGGGATAACCAGCACCGTCAACTTTGCACTGGAGCCGGTTGTGCTGTTTTACTCTGTTCACCGGAAGTTATCGGTTGAAATCTCATTTTTGCATCTGTTGCCCTACGGCTTCAGGGCTCCTCCTTCCTGGTCTTAGTTGACCGCTGTTCGGATTCCTTAAATCCACACTCACAACGTTGTCAACCCGTGGCTGAATGATGGCTATCTGTCGTTCACCACGGGGAAATGTTCGTGAACAGTTTCCATGAAACCATGAAACATAGGTTCTTGATCTGCAGAGGACATCGTCATGTGTTCGACAGGATTGATGTTTCGATAGCATCAGGGATGCTTGAAGATTCTCAAATTGAAGGAGGGAAGAAAACGAATGGACTCACGGTTGATCGGACTAATCTTGGTGGTGGGGATGGTATGTTGGGCTGCCTATCAGATTTGGCAGATGCGCAAGGCCAAGAAGAAATGTGACGATCCAGCGCAGAAATAAACAGGGGGAAGATTCCCAGGCAAGAAGGGAGGAGAGAAATATGCAAAGCCCGTGGTTCGGTGGAATTATCATGCTGGTTATGGTGGTCGGTCTCGGTGTCTGGATATGGAAGATGATGCGGCAGAATAAAGAAAAATGAAGCTCAAGGGGGACGGGATATCCCCGTAAGGTTTTATTTCCGTTAGCTCTTTGAATGGTGAAATTTCATTGGAGGTAAAGCCTTGTAGAAAACAGTGCCGTTTTCGTCCGGGAGGAAACCATTATGAGTGCAAACAAGACCTATAGTCACCATTGTACCAAATGCAACGAGGAAACGACACATGTACCGGCGCGTTCCCTGTCCGTGCGGGTCGCAACCCGCACCTGGAAAATATTCATATTCTTTATCAGCGCAGGCATGGTGTATCCTCACCCCCTGCCGTCTGATGAGGATGCAATTAAGGTCACCTGTACGAAATGCCTCAAGAGCAGCACCATCAATGGATAGCATGCCCTCAGCGACAGGCTGTTTCCGGGAGGTTCCGATCATGACGGCGTTTTCACGAAATAAGCGCCGTCATGATCTACCCCTCTGCTCAAAAAGGGATGGCTGGATCAGAGGAACGGGCCGATGAAACGGATAACTATTTCCGATATCTACAGATTCCCCTGCTCGACCCTGAACAGATTCATCCGGCCGCTTCCTTTAAGTTGTATTTTTTATAACAGCCGTTATGACAGCATGACAGCCCGTAGCATGAGCAGTCGGAAAATTGACAAAACAATATTTAAATCAACAGATAAAGGAGAATCGTTATGTTTGGAAGTATCGGGATGCCGGAGTTGATGGTCATTCTGGTCATTGCCCTGATATTTTTTGGACCGGGAAAGCTCCCGGAGTTGGGCAGTATGATCGGCAAGGCAATCAGAGTCTTCAAAAAAGAGATGGACGCACCGAAGGATAAACTGGATGCGCCGGAACCTGGTAAAAGCGAGGGTAAAAAAGAATGAAGGCTGCACAGGGGCCACACCCGATGAATGGCCGCTTTATTTTCAAAATGCTTCTTCTTTTTGGGTGCGCTGTGCTGGGCGTCTATCTCTTAATCCACTTTGACCTGCACATCTTCTTCCTCGATCGTACCAGGGCGATTCGCTTTATCAAAAGCTTTCATCCTTTTGATGAAGTGGCTTTTATTGCGCTGCAAGTCCTGCAGGTCATCGCCGCCCCCATTCCCGGGGAAGCGACGGGGCTCATCGGCGGTTATCTCTATGGTCCCATCCTGGGGACGATTTACTCCACCATCGGCCTCACCGTCGGTTCCTGGATCGCCTTTATGCTGGCCCGCATTTTCGGGATGCCCCTCGTCGAAAAGGTGGTCAAGCCCAAAGTCATCGCAAAATACGACCACTTCCTGGAACACCAGGGGCTTTTGTTTCTTTCCTTCTCTTTCTGATTCCGGGGTTCCCCAAGGATTATCTCTGCTACATCATGGGGGTCAGCCATATGCCGACCCGGACGTTTATCATCCTCTCCACGGTCGGCCGGCTGCTGGGAACGATGATGCTTCCCGTATCGGGGAGCTATGCCCGGAATGATCAGTATCTGGCCCTGATTGGGATCATGCTGGTGAGCGGAATTTTCGTTATCATCGCCTTCATTTACCGGGACGGCTTGCTGGAAATGCTGAAGAAAAATAAGACGCGAAAAAAGTCTTATCCTCCAGGAAGCGGCCCCAGGAAGGCCCCCTCGCAGCATAAAAAAGGCCCCCCGCCCACAGGCGGGGAGCCGTAAATGTCTTGCGGGCGTCTTTCCGAGGGAAACGCCTGGGCAGCGAACAGTAAAGACTACTCGATCTCCTCTAAAATGCTCGGCGCCCTTGCCAGGCAAGATCACCGAATCGAGGTCTTTAAACCGTGGGAGCACTCAGGCATCATCGGGAAGGTCAAGAACTTGGCCTGCAGCCTCGCAAAGGGTGATATCCTCGTGGAACTGGACCATGATGATGAATTGACCGATTATGCGCTGGATTGCGTTGTCCAGGGCTTTGAACAGTTTCCGGAGGCCGGATTTCTCTATACGGACACCGCTGAGATTTATGAAGACGGTGCCAGTTACACATACAGGGATGGCTGGGCCTTTGGTTACGGTTCCTACACTGATGTCGAATATCATGGCAGGATGTACAAGTCGGGGAGCGCCGGCAACATTAATTCCAAGACAATTCGGCATATTGCATCAACCCCCAACCATATACGGGCGTGGAGAAAATCTTTTTACGAATCGATAGGCGGTCATAACAGGGAGCTTCATGTTGCAGACGACTTTGAGATCATGGTCCGAACTTTTCTGAAGACCCGGATGGTCAGGGTTCCCAGACTGTGCTACCTGCAGCATATCGGCAACACGGCCCAGCAGGAAAGAATAATGGAGATCCATAGACATGTGAGATCCATCCGGGCCCATTACGACCGAATGATCCACGAGAGGTTCCTTGAACTGGGCTGTGAGGATTTTGCATGGGATGAAAAAAACGCTCGTTTTGATTATCTGATCCCGAATCCGCAAGCGGAACCCCATGCGACCCTGATAGCGAATGTCTAACGGGGTAATGTAGCACGGCGGTTATGCACCTTTTTATTTTCAGCCATTATTTTCCCTTGATATCCCCCCAATTTTTTTGTATCGTCTTCCTAAAGAATCATCCTGAAATCGTTAGCGTTTAACCGCTGTCTCGATACGCATTCGCTCTTGCTCTCTGTCGCCGCGCCCCTTGGGGGCTGAAGTTGATATCGGAATTCGGGTAAATCACAATACAGGCTAACGTAATGATGGTCCGTCTTAAAGACTACCTCCACGCTGTCGAAAATGCCCTCAAGGCAGGCAACGCCACCGAACACACCCATCGGCCCGCCCTGAAGGCCCTGCTTGAATCCATCGATCTTCAGGTGACCGCCACCAATGAACCGAAACGCATCGCTTGCGGCGCACCCGACTACATTATCACCCGCAATGGTCTGACCATCGGCTACATCGAAGCCAAAGACGTGGGCAAATCCCTCGCTGAAACAGAGCGCACCGACCAGCTTAAACGTTACCGCCGCACCCTTGATAATCTCGTCCTGACCGACTATCTTGAATTTCGCTGGTACGTTGGCGGAGAGTTGCGGCAGGAGGTCCGGTTGGCCCAGCCCCAACCCAACGGCAAACTCAAAATCGAAAAAAGCATCGAATCCGTTGAGGAAATGCTGAAAAACTTTTTGGTTCACCAGCCCCAAGCCGTCAATACGCCCAAAGACCTTGCCGAGCGAATGGCTCGTCTCACCCACATTGTCCGCGACATCATCATTACCTCCTTTGAAACCGGCCAGGCTTCCATGCTGCTGCAAGGCTGGCGCGATGCCTTTGCCAAGGTCTTGATTTCCGACCTGAACCTGCCGGAAAAAACGCCTGAATTTGCGGATATGTTTGCTCAAACACTGGCTTACGGACTGTTCACCGCCCGTGTGATGGACGACACCTCAGCCACATTCACCCGGCAGGCGGCGCAATATCTCATTCCCAAATCAAACCCGTTTTTGCGGGATTTTTTCATTCAAATTACCGGCCCCCAGCTCGACGATGAACCTTTTGCCAGCTTTGTGAACGATCTTGTCAATCTGCTGGCCCATACCGACATGGAAGCCGTACTGACCGACTTTGGTCGGCGCACCCGGAAAGAAGACCCGATTGTCCACTTTTATGAAACGTTTCTGGCCGCCTACGACCCCAAACTGCGCGAAGCGCGGGGCGTTTACAACACCCCGGAGCCGGTGGTCAGCTACCTTGTGCGCTCCGTGGACGCCCTGCTCAAGACCCACTTTAACTGCCCGCAGGGATTGGCCGACAGCAGCACCATCACCATCCCCAACTCCGATCCCGGTCTGACCGTGAAGGGCAAAAAGCAAACCAGAAAAACCACCGAAAGCCATAAAGTGCTGATTCTTGACCCCGTTACCGGCACGGGAACATTTCTTTACGCTGTGATTGACCATATTCGCCGACAATTCATGCAGCAGGACAACGCCGGGATGTGGCCCGGTTATGTCAAAAATCACCTTCTTCCCCGGCTGTTTGGCTTTGAACTCCTGATGGCCCCTTACGCCGTGGCCCACTTCAAGCTGAGTTTGCAGCTCGCCGGACGCGACCTGCCCGATGCGTTGCGCGACCGGTGGACCTATCTCCCCGCTGATGATGAAAGGTTGGGCATTTACCTGACCAATTCCCTGGAAGAAGCCCACGAAATGACCGGCCTGCCCCTCTTTACCCAATGGGTGGCCGATGAGAGCAATGCCGCAAACGAGGTGAAGACCCGTCTTCCGGTCCTGGTGGTCATGGGCAACCCGCCCTATTCCGGCCACAGCGCCAACAAAAGCGACTGGATTAGCGGCTTGCTCAGGGGGAAACTGCCCGATGGCGGTATAACCGGCAACTATTATGAGGTGGACGGTCAGCCGTTGGGAGAACGCAACCCCAAATGGCTGCAAGACGACTACGTAAAATTCATTCGTTTTGGGCAGTGGCGTATCGAACGCAGCGGCAGCGGCATCCTGGCCTTCATCACCAACCACGGTTATCTCGACAATCCCACCTTCCGCGGGATGCGTCAATCATTGATGCAGACGTTTACGGACATTTACATTTTAAACTTGCACGGAAACGCCAAAAAACGCGAAACAGCCCCCGACGGCGGCAAAGATGAAAACATGTTTGACATTCAGCAGGGGGTGGCGATCGGCATTTTTGTCAAACAACCAGGTAATAATGGCTCGGTCAAAGTGTACCACGCCGATTTGTGGGGAACACGGGCGAAAAAGTATGAACAGCTTTTTGAACAGGATGCGGCGGTGACAAATTGGGTACAATTAAATCCGCAATCGCCGTTTTACCTGTTTACGCCGCAGAATGTGGATTTGTTGGAAGAGTACAACCGGGGTTTGAAGGTAACAGATATTTTCCCAACCAATTCAGCCGGAATTGTAACTGCCCGCGATCACTTCACGATTCATTGGACAAAGGATGAAATCTGGCAAACTATCCAAGATTTTGTACAATTGCCGGTTGAAGAAGCCCGCACCAAATATAATCTACGCAAAGATGTCAGGGATTGGAAAGTCAACTTGGCGCAGTTTGATGTGACATCCAGCGGGCCTGAAAAAGACAGAATAGTTCAAATTTTATACCGCCCCTTTGACAGCCGCTACACTTACTACACCGGACAAACAAGAGGCTTCATTTGCATGCCACGTTCAGAAGTGATGTCACATGTTTTAGCTGGTGAAAATCTGGGACCGGCAAGGGCGGCAGTTGTCCCATGACGACCTCACCCATTATCAGCAAGTGGTGGTTGCCTTGCAAAAGACCATCGAATGGATGGAGAAAATCGATAATGTCCTTCCAAATTGGCCTGTTGAGTAGTATTTGAAAAACGCTATCCATTTTGGACTATCCCGGCAGAGACGGCGACAATCGTCCCTATCAATAGGGATGATCTATGTCATATTGCACCTATGACCAGCGACGACTTAAAAAGCTTTTTTATCAGATGGTTACCAATAATGAATAACTCTTGACAAGACTTTTGATTCTGCTACCCTTACCGAAAATGCGGCAAGAGAATCGCTCATGACTGCTTCTGCTTCGCTTCATAAAAGGAAAACACTTCTTCTCGTTATCCTTTTCATTGCGTTTTCCGCTTTCACGGCGGACATCTTGGATCTGCGCGAAGAACTTTACCTCCTCTCCTGCCCATATAGCAGTCTGGACAATAACGTCGCGACCGGTTTAACAAGTAACCATACCTTCGAACTGCAGCAGATACTCATAGTGCCTTCCGTTCAGCGGAAGGCATCGGTTAAAATCTCATTTTTTCATCTATTGCCCTACAGTTTTAGGGCACCTCCCTCCTGGTCTTAGGACCACTCTTTTCCCCGGAGATCCGCATCGTCCCTCGGAGTAGATTATCCCAATTTATCTTATTATTACACCGTTAAGAATTAAGAACAACAGCAATTGGATTATAAAGGCCCGCCCCGGCCTTGGAAAGGAGAAATCTTTATACATACGAGGTGCAGGATATAAAGGCCCTGCTGAAGAAGGCAGCATACTCA
>Ga0208566_1002056_pt1 | contig 11051 bp, 7 predicted proteins | sample PL_2010_150m_FD_184159 | JGI IMG/M metagenome (GOLD analysis project Ga0208566, IMG submission 184159) | Freshwater microbial communities from Powell Lake, British Columbia, Canada to study Microbial Dark Matter (Phase II) - PL_2010_150m... | ecosystem: Environmental > Aquatic > Freshwater > Lake...
GGCGACCGGCTGGCGGTCGCCTGGATACTCCAAGACGAAGCCCGCGCCCGCGCCACCGTCGAATACGTCGAGGCCCGCGCCAAGCGCGGCCAGATCAATGGATCGACGGCGGGCTATCTCCGCACCCTTTTTGAAGACGGGGCGGAAGTCGGCAAGTCAGCCTTTGAAACCGGGCTGGAAGCGCAGGCCCGCGAAACGGAGGCGAAAGCCCGCGAGGCGGCGGACTCGACCAGACGCGCCGAGGCGGAAAAGCGGGCCAAGGACAAGACGGACAGTGAAGCCAAAGACCGGGTGAAAGCCGCCGTCCTGGCGCTTGCGCCCGAGGCCAAGCGGGCTTTGGCCGACGAGTACAAGGCAGGCGGCGCGTCCGTCCGGTCGGCGTGGGACGAGAAGAAGGGCGGGTTCCGCGAGGCCATGGAGAACATCGCGTTCAACCTCTGGCTGCAAAAGCGGGTTGCCGGCTGACGCACCGGCAGGGGCGTCAGCGCGGGCTAACCGTTCCTTTTGTCCCATGTCCTGGGGGTTTTATGCCACCGGAAGCCGCGCCGCGCCAGGGGGGCCGCAGCTTTGAGCGGCTAGACACTTGGGCGCATTTTGTCTAGCCCTCATTCACTCATTCACTCAATCCCTCTAATGCTCAAAAAACTTTACATTGTAAAAAATATTCACAAAAAATAAAACGTGAATATTCACATCGAAATCAAGCGCTAAAACGCTTGATTTCATCAATTTTTATGCTACGTTAAAGCCGCTTGGTTTTTATTAAGCGGACTAAAAACCAAGAAAAATGGAACCGACAGTCTTAGAGATTGGCAGGTATGTCGGCGTGGCGGTGTCCGCTACGGCATCCGTCGCTTGTAGGCGACAAAATAACTTTTCTAGTTCACATCTTAAAAAGATTACTAAGGCGCTTGGTTATATCGCAAGTGTCAAGACATTCATCGGGAGAATGTAATATGTTCGCAGTGGCACGGTCGGCCTTATCCAATTTGTCATTGATTGTTCTCCTTGCTCTATTTTGCGCTCTGTCGCCACAGTCCGCACAGTGCGTACAGGCTGCCAAACGCGTTGTTCCCATCCATGCCGTCAGCAGCGATAGCTCCATCATACAAAATAATTCGACGTCTATTTCTGGCGCAGCTTCTGCCGCCGCGCCGAACGCTGTCTACCCCTCTGATACCATCAGCTTCCAAGCCGTTCCGAACGTTGAAATAGATATTACCGGAGTAGCAGAATACAATTACCGTACGTGCCAAGTGTTTGATACCGGCACGTGGTCGGTGACGGCACCGCCTGCCCATGGCACCCTTCGCTTTGGCATCGATAACTACACTGTCCCCACTGGCATTTGCGCGGGTGCTGTTACGCCAGTCAATAATGCCTATTACACATGGACGGACACAACGGGCACAGCCCTGGAAGATTTTTTCTCTATCCGTTGGCATTCGGCTGACGGCTATTATATATACGCCTACGACTTGCTGGCGCAGTCGGCCACCGCCGAAGGCAAGAATTTAGGATTGAACTGCCCGGCGTGCTATGACGGCAATCCGATCAACGCGGGAACCGGGAACAAGTTCCAGGTCGAGACGGATTTTGTGGGCGGGGCGGCGACCGGGCTGGTGCTGAGGCGCTATTACAATAGCCAGGATCAGACCGTTTCGGAATTCGGCGCCGGCTGGCATAGCGCTTGGCATCGCACCATGGCCGTCTCAGTCAATAAGGTGTGGGTGACGCGGGAGGACGGGCGCCAAGACACGTTCAGCGGCAACAACAGCGCCTCCAACGTCTGGACAGCCGACCCGGATGTGACCAGCGTCCTGACCCCGGTGCCTGCCACGGGGACGCCGACCGGCTGGAAGCTGGTGCGCGACGACGACTCGGTGGAGCTTTACACGCTGGGCGGTTTGTTGAGTTCGGTGACGACGCGCGAAGGCCGGGTGACAACCCTGGCCTATAACGCCAACTTCCAGATGACGTCGGTGACCGGGCCGTTCGGCCATCAACTGGCTTTCGCCTATGACACCGTCGGGCGCGTCCAGCAGATGACGACGCCGGACGGCCTGTCATACACCTACGGCTACGACAGCCTCAACAACCTGACGTCCGTCACCTATCCCGACCAGACGGTTCGCCGGTACACTTACGAAAACACCGCCTTCCCCAACGCGCTGACCGGCATCGTCGACGAGCTGGGCAACCGCTTTGCAACCTACGGCTATGACACGCTGGGCCGCGCCACCACGACGCAACACGCCGGCGGGGCGGAGTTGACGACGGTCGCCTACCATACAGACGGCACCTCAATCGTCACCGACGCGCGCGGCAACGCGCATACCTACGCCTTGCAGACCCAGTTCGGCATGGTCAAGCCCGCCGCCGTCACCGGAGCGCCGGTTCCGAACGCGGGGGCGCAGGCCTACACCTACGACGCCAACGGCTTTGTCAGTAGCCGGACGGACTTTAACGGCAATGTCACCGCCTACACCCGCGACGCGCGTGGGTTGGAGCTTTCGCGCACCGAGGCCCAAGGCACGCCGCAGGCCCGCACCATCACCACCACATGGCATCCGACATTCCACCTGCCGACGCAGATCACCGAGCCTAGCGGCGTCGCCGGCGTCAACCGCGTCACCACGTTTAGCTACGATCCCGCGCAAGGCACCTTGCTGCAAAAGACCGTCGCGGCGGGCAGCCTGAGCCGCGCTTGGGTCTACACCTACACCGCCGCAGGCCAGCCGAAAACCGTCACCGACCCCAACGGCAACGCCACGACGCTGGCCTATGACACCCAAGGCGGGCTGGCCAGCGTCACCAACGCGCTGGGCCAGACGACCACCTACGCCAACGACGCCGACGGGCGTCTGGTCACGAGCACCGACCCCAACGGCCTGGTCACGACGATCACCTACACGGCCAGGGGGCAGGTCGCCTCGCAGACGGTGGGGCAGGAACTGACCAGCTACGCGCATGACTCGGCGGGCAACCTGGCCAAGGTCACGCTGCCGGACGGCTCCTTCCTCGCCTACACCTACAACCCGGCGCACCAGCTCGTGGCGCTCGCCGACGCGCTCGGCAACCACACGGACTACACCTTGGACTTGGCCGGGAACGTCACCGGCGAGAAGGTGTACGACACGAACGGCAACCTGAAGCGCAGCCTGTCCCGCGCCTATGACGCGGTCAACCGGCTGGTGCGGAATGTCGGCTCCGTGGGCCAGACGACCGCGTACGACCGCGACGCCAACGGCAACGTGACCGGCGTCACCGACCCCAACGGCCTCAAGACCGTGAACGGCTTCGACGCGCTGAACCGCCTGGCGTCGCGCATCGACCCCGCCAACGGCCAGACCCGGACCGCCAGCAACCCGGACGACAGCGTGGCGCAGGTCACCGACCCCCGTGGCGTCGCCACCCGCTACGGCTACGACGGCCTCGGCAACCCAGTCTTGGTGGACAGCCCGGACAGCGGCGCGACCACCCGCACCTTCGACGCGGCCGGCAACGTCAAGACCTCGACCGACGCGCGGGGCAAAACGACCACCAGCACCTACGACAAGCTGAACCGGCTCACCAGGCAACAGTTCTCGGACGGGTACGCGGCCTACACCTACGACCAGGGCCTGAACGGCATCGGCCACCTGACCACCCTGGTCGACGGAAGCGGCACGACCACCTGGACGTACGACCAGCGCGGGCACCTCTTGCAGAAAAAGCAGAAGACCGGCGTGGCGACGCTGACGACGACGAACACCTACGACCCCGCCACCGGCAAGCTGGCAACCACCGTCCTGCCGTCCGGCCAGCAGATCGCCTACGGGTACGATCCGGCCAGCGGACTGCCCAGCGAGATCGACATCGGCGGCCAGCCGCTGATCCGCGCCATCCAATACCAGCCCTTCGGCCCCGTGGCCGCGTGGACTCAAGGCTCCGGCGTAGCGCTGCGCCACAGCCGCAGCTTCGACCTGGACGGCTACCTGTCGGGGCTCAGTTTTGCCAACAGCGCCGCGACCGGCGGCGTGGAGACCATCGGCCTGACCCGCGACCCCGGCGGGCGGATCACGCAAATCGCCGACAACACGGTGCCGGCCAAGCTGTTCGACTATGACGCCCTGGGCGAGATCAAGGACTACAACGCCACCGGCACCAGCCAAAGCTACCTCTACGACGCCAACGGCAACCGGACGCAACTCGCCTCCATAACAAGTGTGGCCAGCACGGCGAACTACGCGATTGACACCGCCAGCAACCGGCTGCTGAGCCGCAACGTCAACAACGCGACGACCACCAGCTACACGCTGGACGCGGCGGGCAACCTGATCGGCGACGGTAGCCGCAGCTTCGTCATCAGCGGCAGCGGCCATCTGGGAAATGTAAAAATCGGGAGCGCCCTGACGGCCTATGCCACTAACGGGCTGGGCGAGCGGCTAGTGAAGAAAAGCGTGCCATCCGGCGTGGTGACGCTGTTCGCGCAAGACGCCAACGGCAACGTCACCGGCGAATATGCCGGCGGCACGGGCGCACCGCTCCAGGAAACCGTGTACCTCGGCAAGCTGCCGGTTGGCGTCATCCAATCCGGCGCGGTCTACTACGTCAACCCCGACCACCTCGGCGCGCCGCGCACGATCACAGGCAACACGGGCGCTCCGGTATGGTCATGGGATCACGACCCCTTTGGCAACGGCCAGCCCTCGACCAGCGGCGGGTTCGCCTACAACCTGCGCCTCCCCGGCCAGTACTATGACAGCGAGACCGGCCTGTTCCACAACAACGCCCGCGACTATGACCCAGCCACGGGGCGGTACATACAGCCGGATCCCATCGGCCTGGCGGGTGGAGCGAATATCTATGGATACGTTGCGAATAACCCAATTAATATGGTTGACATGCTTGGATTGACGCAAAACGATATCAATGTGGCAAAAGCCATTGCAAAAGAAACACAACCTGATCTAAATTTCCCAGAAAATTACACAATCATAGATTTACCTAGAAAAATAGATGGACAAACCTGGCCTCAGGTAGAAATACAACTTGATATAAGATATCTTAATGAGCTTACAAATGAAGAAGCGGCACAACTTTTAGATACTATAATTCATGAATCTATCCATTATACATATCCATATGACGATAAAAGACAGGAGGAGAATGATACCACTAGAACAGGCTACCCTTACAAGGAAGCGGCTAGGCGTACAACGAAAAAGCTTATTGATCGTTTCAATAGAGAGAGAAAGATTTTATGCAAATAAACTCAAAGATGGTTATGTTTTTTGTATTCGCTTTGATTTTTACACAAAAACCGACATATGCTTACAAGCTATCTAAAAAAACAATTATTCCAGATGTTAGTTTTGAAGTAGCTACTAGACAAAATGGCATGGAATCAGTGGATAATGGGATTTATATATTTAGTATTCGTTGTGGGCTTGGTGATTGCAGTATATTAAAGTTATCATTAAACGAATGTTTACCTGACTCTGATGGCGAAAAAGGATTTATTCTGTCTTTTGATAGATACTCTAATAAAACTCAGTGGTTAAAAGTTGTGTCAGCAACTAAAGATTCTATGGAAATGGAAATTTATCAATTCACCCATAAAAACCATCCGGCGCATATTAATATTAAATTTATCCCAAAAATACCTTTTTCAACGGAGCTTATATCATTTAAAGCAACAGGTTTTTTTGATAGAAATCTCCGCCCATTATCAAAGCCAAATGTTAGCTATGTTCCAATAATAGGTTCATCACACCTTGAAAAAATTGACTGCCCCCTTAAAGTTCCTGGGTTTAATCAGGAGTAGCCCGCGTAGGGCGGAATAGGCGGTACTCCGCCGTATTCCGCCGCATGATTAGGCGCATTCGGCGCAATACTTAAATATCGGGCGCAAAGAGACGCGCCAGACCTACTCGGCTGCGGCAACCGCACTAGACACATTATTTTGTAATAACATTTTTACGGATTCCCCATGAAACTCAATAAATTTGGTTTTCCATTCTTGTTATTAGTCTCCGCCTCGGCGTTCGCCACGTCCGAACTATTCACCCAAACTTTCGATTTGTCAGGCGTCCATTACACCCTAAGCTTCATCGCCGACGACACTTCCCAAACGGTGGTTACGACGCTGACGAATTCATTTGCTGGCACCGACCCTCTCACGCTTCTGGCCCCAAACAACATAAGCAGCAACGACAACCTTTTCGATCCGACAACAACCGATCCGACATTGGGCGGCGGGTGGAGCCCATTTGGAATCGGTCTCCACGATACCGTCACCAACCTCGATTACGATCTCTTCAGCATTCTCGACACGTCGCCCTATCTTTTCAATTCCGACGCTTCTGTGGGCGGTGTCACCGCCAATTTTTCCACTGCCAAGCAGACCCCTGCCACGGTTGACGAACCCGCCACGCCTGGCTTGTTTGCCATGGCGGCGCTGGCCGCGTCAGGGACGCGGCGGCGCGTTCGCCCGCAACCGGCGTAACGGCGCACCCCAGCCAATAAGCACCTGGCCCGCGTTGGCCGGAACTTCCGACGCCCGCTGACCCAGGCTTTTGCCTCGGGCCTTCGCATGTCTCGGCCTAAACGAGTTCGACGCGCAACGTGCGTCCGACCGCGTTTGCGGCCCGCCGCAGGGTGTCCAGGGTCACGGACGGGACGGCGGGGTCGAACAGCCGGTCAAGCTGGCGGCGGCTGGTCTGCATCCGCTCGGCCATCGCGGTCTTGGTCAGCCCGCGCTCCTTCATCGCGCTAGCGAGCTGGCCGGCGATGATCTCCTTGATCGCGTGGTTCTCGCAGGCTTGCAGCAAGCCTTGCCCGGCAAGGAAGTCGTCGAAGGTCTCTTCGCTCACGCTGCCTTTTTCATGTTGTGCCATCACGTCACCTCTCGTTTGCGTTTCAGGGCCAGTTCAATGTCCGCCCGGGGCGTCTTCTGCGTCTTTTTGATGAAGCCGTGCAGCAAGACCATGTGGCCGTCGCCCATGCAGAAGATCACGCGGCCAATCCGGTTGCTGCCCAGGTCGCTGCGCACCTCCCACAAGCCGTTGCCCAGCGGCGCACAATGCGGGCTGCCGATGGGCCAGCCGAATTCGACTTTCTGAATGTCCTTGCCGACCGTGTGCCGGTCTGCCTCGGGCAATGCCAGAATCCATTCGCGGACGGGGTTGCGGCCCGCCGGGGTCAGGTAGAACCGTGCCGGGAGTTTTTTGGTGCGGTCGATCATGGGTGGATTGTGCCTTAATTGGCACCTTTATACCATAGGCAAGGCCGGCTCCTGGCGGCTAGCACTCTCTTTTGACGCTACCGCGTCAAAAGAGAGTGCTGATAATGTTTGCAATATCTATTGTAAATATTGGCTTAATACGGAAATTTTGCAAAAATCCAACTAATATCAGATAGTGAAAATTTAGTTGAAATGCTATTCTTGGCCCATGGGCCAGAAAATCGCTTGGATCGTCGCTGTCGCGCTTGCCGCCGGGCTTGGCCTGCTGCTATGGCGCGTCATGCCTGGCTACGGCTGGGCCGAGTGGGACGGTCGGCAATGGCAGATGGTGGCTTCGGACTGGCCGGTGCTGTGGCGGGCTTGGCCTGTCGCCCTGGCCGGTTGGCTGGCGGGGTTCGTTGGTGCCGGAGGGCTGCTGTGGTGGATCTGGGACGTCGTCTTGGAAGACGCCATCGAGGCCGAAAAGCAGCGCTTGGGGAAGAAATGGGACGCCGCCCTGGCCGAGGTCGAGAACCGCGTCAAGGATCGGGAGGAGTTCGCCGACCGCCGCGAGGCCGTGGCGCACCAGGCCCAGCAGGCGGCGAATCTGGCCTTGCATGATGCGGAGAAGGCGAAGCGGCGGGCCGACCAGGCCTGGCTGGAGGCGACGGCGCAGGCGGAACAAGCCCGGCAGGACATGGAGGCCGTCCGGCAGGATGCCCAGCGCCGGATCAGAAACGCCGTTTGCGCGGCGGAGCGGGTCAAGCGCAAAACGAATATCAGCGCCCTGGCAGGCGGTCCGAAGCCTGCCCGCAACAGCCCACCGGAGCCGCCGCGTCAAGGCAATCCGAGAACCTCAGAACCCCGACTGCCCAAATAGGGAGACAGGCCATGAGCCTAGCAATAGGCCGTGGCTGACAGTGCCGACTGCCCAAATCGGAACCTTTTGACGTAAACGAGAGAAGAAAATGGGAACGGTGCCAATCTCGGACATGAGGCTGTGGGCATGGCTCCTTGCGGGGGCTGTCCTGCTAGCGTGGCGCCGCCGAACCTTCCGGCTGGTGGCAGGCCGGGGCGCGGGTTCGGTTGTCGTGTGATTGATTTTCGAGTCCTTCGGGACTCGCCGGCGTGCTTCGCACGGTCCGCCCTTTCGGGGGTTTTTGCCTTTGCTGGAAACAGTTTGGCAAAAAGCAAGTAAACGCTCAAGTACGCCATTAACCAGCGCCTGTTTTTCCAGCTTTATCGCATTTTATAGCATCGCGGTTAAAACATCTTAAAACCTCACATAACGCCGAAGCCTCGAAGTATTTAGGCCGAATGAAAACAGACTAATAAAACGCATGGCTAAACCCTTTCCAGGGGGTTTGAAGGCCAGCTTGGCGGCTGTCTTGAAAACCCACAACGGCGCAAAGGCCGACGGCTCGGTGGCGAGCCACGCGACGCAGGACAAACGCGCCGACGTGCTGTATGCCGGGTTTAAGGAGTTGCGGGCCAAGGGGTATAAGCTCGACGACGTGGCCAGTTTCAGGGGCAAGCACATGGAGGTTTTGGCCGCGCTGTGGGAAGAAAAGAAACTGTCGGCCTCGACTATCCAGAACAATATCTCGATCTTCCGCACCTTCGCGGGCTGGATCGGCAAGGCCGGGATGGTCGAGCGGGCCGACAAGTACGTCAGCGCCGGCGCGGCCTCGCGCTCCTCGGTCAGCCGCGAGGACAAGTCCTGGCAGGCCAAAGGCGTGGACATCGAGGCGAAGATCGCCGAAGTCTCCGCCAAGGATGCCCGTGTGGGCCTCCAGCTTGCCCTACAGGCGGCTTTCGGGCTCAGGGCTAGGGAGTCCATGCAGTTGCGCCCGCACGTCGCCGACAAGGGCTCCTACTTGGCCCTGACGGTGGGCACCAAGGGCGGGCGCGACCGGGTGGTGCCGGTCGACACGCCGGAAAAGCGGGAATTGCTCGACCGGGCCAAGACGTTCGCCGCCTCCAAGCTGGCCAGCACCAGCGACCCGGCCAAGACGCTGGCCCAGGCTAAGAACCACTACTACCACGTCCTGCGGGCCTGCGGCGTCACGCGGGCGGAGGGCATCACCGGCCACGGCCTGCGCCACGGCTACGCCAACGACCGCTACCAGCAGATCAGCGGCGAAGCCTCGCCGGTGCGCGGCGGGCAGGCCCCCGCGCGGGACGATGACAAGGCCGCCCGCCTGGAAGTCGCAGAGGAGCTTGGACACTCCCGCGAATCCGTCACCACGCACTACCTGGGGCGGTGATCGCCCCGCTCCTAGCCAACGCTCTTGCTCTTCGCTTTTGCCGTTGCGGCGCTTGTCCGTGCTGCGGCCCTGGGGTTTCGGCGGCCTTGCCCGTTGCCACGAACTTCCTAACCAACGCTCTTGCTCTTCGCTTTTGCCCTTGCGGTGCCTGTCCGTGCTGCGGCCTTGGGGGTTTCGATGGCCTTGCCCGTTGCCACGAACCCCCTAGCCAACGCTTTTGCTCTTCCGGCCTGCGGGTCCAGGGGTGCAAGCCCCTGGTGGGGGTTTGGGGGCGAAGCCCCCAATTCAAAGCTCTTGGGTCGTGCCGGCAGGCACTCCTTTTTTCAGCCGCGCCCGCAATTTTTTCGCGCGCGCGTGTTGTTGTCTTTTGTTTATCTTCTACAACGTTTAAGAGCGTTTAGGGCGGTTTCGGCATTTTTCATCGAAAAGCCTTACATGGCAATAGTTAAAGTCAAATACCGTACAAACTTAAAGTGATAGTTTAGGGGACTTAAAGTGATAGTTTAGGGGATCATTTTTAGCTAAAAGTGATAGTTTAGGGGACTTAAAGTGATAGTTTAGGGGATCATTTTTAGCTAAAAGTGATAGTTTAGGGGATTGGATTTTATGATATAAAGTGTTAAAGTATTGCGCTAAAATATGTCACTTTTTAAAGAACTTAAAGATGGCTAAATCCAAAAAGTCACTGCCAAACCCCGCACCATGCGTCAAAAAGCATGTAGCGACCATCCACATCAACGGCGTCCTGTCCCTAGTCGAGCGCAAGCTCGCCAATGTGCTGCTGCTGAACGCCTACGACGATTTGCTTGTGAAGCGGACCCACTCCCTCCCCGTCACCCACCTGCTTGCCATGATGGGATGGGAGGAAAGCAACAAAATCGATGGCCTTCAGGACGCAATCAAAAAACTGGTCGGCACGTCTGTCGAATGCAACTTGATGAAAGACGGTAAGGAATCCTGGCATGCCATGGCGATGATCGCCTACGGCGGCATCAAGGACGGAATCTGCACGTACAGATACGACGACTTCCTCGCCGAACAGCTTTATAACCCGGAGATATACGCGACCATCAACCTGGGTATACAAAGGTTATTTGAATCTTGCTACTCGCTTGCATTGTACGAAAACTGCCTGCGCTACAAGGCGGTCGGATCGACGGGATGGTGGAGTGTCGAGACGTTCAGGGAACTGGTCGGGGCCACGAAAAGCAATTACGATGAATTCAGGTATTTACAGCGGGAAGCCATCAAGAAGCCTGTGGACGAAATCAACCGCGTTTCCGACATCCGCCTGTCCCCCGAATTTCGGCGGCAAGGCCGCAAGATCGCCGAAATACGCTTTCTGGTATCCGAAGCTCCCCAACAGGCGGCGCTAAGGCCAGAGGCCAAGGCCGCACACCCCGATATCCGGGAATCCGAACTATTCAAGCGGCTACGCGGCCACGGCATCGGCGACCGGCTGGCGGTCGCCTGGATACTCCAAGACGAAGCCCGCGCCCGCGCCACCGTCGAATACGTCGAGGCCCGCGCCAAGCGCGGCCAGATCAATGGATCGACGGCGGGCTATCTCCGCACCC
>Ga0208566_1002058_pt1 | contig 11045 bp, 9 predicted proteins | sample PL_2010_150m_FD_184159 | JGI IMG/M metagenome (GOLD analysis project Ga0208566, IMG submission 184159) | Freshwater microbial communities from Powell Lake, British Columbia, Canada to study Microbial Dark Matter (Phase II) - PL_2010_150m... | ecosystem: Environmental > Aquatic > Freshwater > Lake...
CCATACAAAGAAACGGAGTGCCCATCCAGGGCGGCGGCAGCGGGATGATGGGCAGCAATGGGATGATGGGCGGCTCGCGTCTCAATGTCAGCGTCCAATTCACCGCTGGTCAGTATGTTGCGACAGCCATCACCGTGATGGGCGGGTGAGCGCGCGAATGGCGAGTGCCCGACTTTGGGGTTAGGGTACTAACGTCATCAGGATTGTTATTGAACTTTAGGAGAGCAGCATGCAACGCCGTGATTTTTTACAGCTTTCGGGAGCAGGTCTTCTGTGGCAACTGGCCGGCCGCAGTGAAGCCTACACCGGGGTTGGCGTTCCCGCCCTCGGCGTCAATGCGTTACCCATCCCACCACTGCTGACGGGAAGCAGCTTCCATCTCTCACTGCAAACCGGGCAGATGGAGTTCCTGCCAGGCAAGAAGACGCCGACTTATGGGATCAACGGCAATTTCCTCGCCCCGGCCATCAAGGTTCGGGATGGAGATAACGTCTCATTCAATGTGAGCAACAACCTGGGCGAACCGACGGCCCTCCACTGGCACGGCATGCATGTCCCCGCGAACATGGACGGCGGCCCGCACCAGTTGATCCAGCCGGGTGCGACCTTGAACGCTACGTTCACCGTCCGGCAGCGCGCCGGCACCAACTGGTTTCATCCGCATACACACGGACAGACCGGCCGACAGGTCTATATGGGCTTGGCCGGTTTGCTGATGGTTGAGGACGCGCATAGCGACGTTCTCGATTTGCCAAAGACATGGGGCGAGGACGACATTCCGCTGATTATCCAGGATCGTCGATTCCGCACGGACGGCAGCTTCGTTTACCTGTCCAGCATGATGGATTCCGTTCAAGGAATGCTCGGCGATGTCTTTCTGGTCAATGGCGCGGTGAGCCCGCGCGTCAGCCTGCCCGCAAAGGAAGTGCGCTTCCGCGTCCTCAATGGCTCGAATGCACGCGTGTATCGACTGGCGTTCAACGACGGGCGAACCTTCCGCCAAATCGCCACCGATAACGCGCTGCTGGAAGCCCCGGTCGAGCTTGGTACGCTCACCCTCAGTCCCGGCGAAAGGGCTGAAATTATCGTCAACTGCACTGCCGATCTGGGAAAGCGCGTTGTCCTGGTGGATACTCTGAGCAGAGCCTCCCTCTTGATGCTGAACATCGACAAGACGCCGGCTCAGATCACGACCCTACCGGCCACGCTGGTAAATCTGGAGTGGCTTGATCCGGCAGCCGCGGTTCGAACCCGATCCTTCAGCTTATCCATGGCCATGAGGATGGGCATGGGCATGTCCATGGGCATGGGAGGCGGGATGGGGAGCGGAATGCAGTTCCTCATCAACGGCGTCTCTATGGATTTGGCGCGCATTGACCAGACCGTCCCGCTCAACGACATTGAAATCTGGGAAATCCGCAATGCCGGCCCGATGGGAATGCTGCACAGCTTCCATGTCCACGGGACGCATTTCTCCATTGTCGAGCGCAACGGCAGCGCCGCCAACGTGCATGCCTACGAGAAGGGCTACAAGGATACGGTCCTGCTCAACAGCGGTGAAGTCGTAAAAATCATCCTCAAGATGACCGATTACACCACCGGGGTGAACGCGCCCTACATGTTCCATTGCCACATCCTGGAACACGAGGATCGCGGCATGATGGGTCAGTTCATAGTGACCTGAGCCCCACGATCAACGCACTATTTTGAATCTATCACCGACAATCTCTTTATCCACCTTTAGGAGCAGCAATCATGTCTCACCTCGCATTGAAATCCAGCGTCATCGCAGCAGCAATTACCTTTTCGTCGCTTGCCGCAGCCACTGACTTGCCTTCTTATCTGATGCAGGGCTTGAATGCGATGGGGGCAAGTGTCGCTGCGGATGGCAGCGTCACATTCGGCACCATGCGCTTGATTCCCCTGATGGCCCAGAATTACAGTGCTTCGACAGCACCCACAGGCGCAAAGATTGCCGACTGCACCTTGTCCCAGGACAAAGTCTCGTACGTCTGTCCAGGGAATCTCCAATTCGCCTTCATGCAGAGCGCACTGGGAGAGATGCCTCATTTCGCGGATGGGTTTACCCCAATGCAGGGTTATTCGCTCCCGGCGGACTTTACGCCACCTGCGGGTTTTGTGATGCCGATGGGTCTCACCCTTGGGAATGGCGTGACGGTTCCTCCTCTGACGCCCGCGGACATGATTGGCCAGATGACCAGCGCGGGCATGTTTGCCAAGGGGGCCGTGACTTTCAATGCGGATGGCACAGTGACGGCGATCTCAAATGGGGTGAGCACAACTTACACGCCTTCGCGTATCCCGGCACAAGGCCAACAAGGTCGATACATGACCGGCATGGGATATGGGATCACCGTGGGTAGCGGCGGATCAGTGACGTTCCCGGACGGTACAACCTATGTGCCGAGAGTTGGCATGATGACTGGCAACATGGGAAGATAGAGACATCCCCGAATCCCCCGACCAGCAACTTCGCGTTGCTGGTCGGGGGATTTCCCTGGTTACAGAAAGATTACAGAAGTGTAATGTTCCAGTCAGCTTGCGGTCGCACAGAGTGCGTCAAACTGCGGGTCGTCTCAGTTCAACGGGCAATCCACGATTGGAGCACAGCATGAAAGCCGCAATTGCAACCGCCTTGATTACCCTCGCGACTATTTTCCCCGCGTCCGTCCTTGCAGCGGACGATCATGCCGGCCACGGCGCCATGCATGGCAGCAAGGCGGTTGCCGCCGCGATGTCGGATGGAACGGTCAAGAAAGTGGACAAGACCGGCGGCAAAGTCACTATTGCCCACGGCCCTTTGGAAAATCTCGGGATGCCGGCGATGACCATGGTTTTTCAGGTCAAGGACAAAGCCTGGCTTGGTCAGATGACTGATGGGGACAGGATCCGCTTCATCGCCGAGGACGTGAAGGGAAGCCTGACCGTCGTCAAGTTGGATAAGGCAAAATAGGATTTCTACTCCGGGAGCTTGTATGCGAAATGTCATTCCCCCGCCGACAATGATTCTTCTGCTGGTGTTGTCGCTGCCGATCCAACTGCGGGCGCAGGAGAGCAATCTGGGCAGGACCGTTGACAGCCTGCTCGCCTATGCCAAGGAAAGAAATCCGGAATACGCCGCCATGCGCCTGGAGGCGGAGGCTGCCCGCGAACGCATCTATCCGGCCGGCGCATTGCCCGATCCGGTATTGCGCACGGAACTGCAAAACGTCACCAACTACGGTTCGGAGGCCGGACCCAACCTGCTGCCCGGCCGGGTCGGCGGCACCAAGTACACCCTGATGCAGTCGCTGCCGTTTTGGGGCAAGCGCGATCTCAAGCGCGAAGCGGCGGAAGCGGAAGCCGACGCGGCACAAGGCAAGGCCGGCGTCACCTGGACAGAGCAGGCGGCGCGCATCAAGACCGCGTATGCCCAATATTTCGCCGTGGCACGGCTGATCCGCCTCAACACGGAGGTCATCGACCTGATCGACCGTATCGAAGGCATCACGCAAGTGCGCTACGCCAGCGGGCTTGCACCGCAGCAGGACGCCATACGTGTCCAGGTGGAGCGCACCTCGATGAGAAACGAATTGATCCAGATGGAAACCGAGCATCACCATGCGCGTTCCCGCCTCAATGCCTTGCTGGCGCGACCCGCCCAGTCGACCTTCGCCGAGCCGGAACGCCTGAGGCCGATCCCCGCGCCGGCCAGGCTGGACTTCGCGGCTCTGGAAGATCGTCTGCGCAGCAGGAATCCGCAGATCTTCGCCGACGACGCGCGGCTGCGCGCCGCGGAGAAGAACCGCGACCTGGCCTACCGCAACCGCTATCCGGACTTCACCGTCGGCGTGTCGCCGATGCAGACGGGCAACCGTGTCAATGAGTGGGAATTGATGATTGAATTCAATATTCCGCTACAGCAGGAAAGCAGGCGCAGCCAGGAGCGCGAGGCCGGAAAGATGGCCGATGCAGCCCGCGCTCGCAAGGAGGCTACGGCCAACCAGTTGGCGGCCGACCTCTCCGAGAGTCTCGCCGCCATCGACGTGGCGCGGCGCGTCGAAACGCTCGCGCAAGTCAGCCTGTTGCCGCAGGCCGAGCTGACTTTCCAGGCGGCGTTGACCGGCTACGAGACCGGCAAGGTCGATTTTGCGACTCTGCTCGATGCACAAAGACAGATACGCAAGGCAAAGCAGGACATGGTCAAGGCCCAGGCCGAGCAGCAAACGCGCCTGGCGGAGATTGAAAGACTGATTGGGGAAGACCTATGAGCAAGGAGAGTTCCATCGGAATAAAGCTCGTGGCTGCCGCGACAGTTGCCGCAGTCGCGGCCGGCGCGGGCTACTGGCTTGGAACCCGCAGCGGCGGCGCCGAACACACCGCAGCCACCGGAGCGCCAGCGTTGGCGGCTGCGCCAGCCGGAATCAAGAAGGAACGCAAGCTACTCTACTACCGCAACCCGATGGGCCTGCCGGATACCTCGCCGACACCCAAGAAGGATCCGATGGGGATGGATTACATCGCGGTCTACGAAGGTGGCGAGGACGGAGAGGAGAGCACGCCGGGCGCCGCCATCAAGATCAGCACCGACAAGATACAAAAACTCGGCGTCAGAACCGAAGCCGCAAGCCTGCGGGCACTGAACCGGATTGTTCGCGCCGCCGGCCGTATCGAGCCCGACGAACGGCACCTCTATACCATCGCCGCCAAGTTCGAGGGTTATGTGGAGCGACTTCACGTCAATGTCACCGGCCAGCCCGTGGCCAAAGGGCAGCCACTGTTCGAGGTCTACAGTCCCGAACTGGTTTCCGCCCAGCGTGAATACGCCATCGCCGCCCAGGGCGTGCAGTCCCTCAAGGAAGCCGGCGGTGAAGCGCAGAACAGCATGAGACAGCTGGCCGATGCGAGCCTTGCGCGTCTCAAGAACTGGGACATCTCCGAAGAGCAGGTCAAGGCGCTGAGCGCATCCGGCGAGGCGAGACGCACTCTGACATTCCGCTCGCCGGTCAGCGGCATCGTGACCGAGAAGAAGGCCGTCCAGGGCATGCGCTTCATGCCCGGCGACGCGCTTTACCAGGTCGCCGACCTATCCGCCCTGTGGATCATCGCCGACGTGTTCGAGCAGGATATCGGGCTGGTAAAACCCGGCGCCAAGACTCAGATCAGGATCAATGCCTATCCGGGCAAAGTCTTCGAAGGTGCCATCACCTATGTCTACCCGACGCTGAAAGCCGAGACACGCACCGTTCCGGTCCGCGTGGAACTTGCCAATCCTGGGCAACTGCTCAAACCCGGCATGTTCGCCCAGATGGAACTTGCCATCGGCGGCAATGCCAAGGTGGTCACGGTGCCGGTCTCGGCCGTCATCGACAGCGGCACGCGCCGGATAGTCCTGGTTCAACTCAAGGAGGGACGTTACGAGCCTCGCGAAGTCAAGCTCGGCGCGCGCAGCGATGACTACGTCGAAGTTCTCGCGGGCGTCAAGGACGGCGAAGCGGTGGTGGTTGCCGCCAATTTCCTGATCGATGCCGAGAGCAACCTGAAGGCCGCAATCGGTGGTTTCGGCCAGACCCCGGGCGGCGGCGCAAGCGCTGCACCGGCAGTTGCGGCAAGCAATGAAAGTCACGCGGAAGCCAAGACATCCCCCAAAGATCATCGCGCCGAAGGGAAGCTCGACGCCGTCGACGCCAAGGCTGGAACCGTGACGATCAGCCACGGTCCGGTGCAAAGTCTCAAGTGGCCGGCCATGACCATGGATTTCGCGCTGGCCAATGCCGGTTTGCTCGGCACGCTGAAACCAGGCGCGGCAGTGGCGTTCACCTTCATCGAGCGAAAACCCGGCGAGTGGCTGATCATCAAGCTTGAAGGAAGCGGCGCAGCCCGTCCATCGCCGCATTCAGGTCACTGAGAGGCGACAGGCGATGCTCAGCAAAGTCATCGACTGGTCGAGCCGGAACAGTTTTCTGGTCCTGCTCGCCACCTTGTTCATCGTCATCGCCGGGATCTATGCTGTCCTGAAAACCCCCATCGATGCCTTACCCGATCTTTCCGACGTGCAGGTGATCGTGTATACCGAATACCCGGGGCAAGCGCCGCAGGTGGTCGAAGACCAGGTGACCTATCCGCTGACGACCTCCATGCTGTCGGTGCCGAAATCCAAGGTGGTGAGAGGCTTCTCCTTCTTCGGCGCATCTTTCGTCTACATAATTTTCGAAGACGGCACCGACATCTACTGGGCGCGCTCACGGGTCCTGGAATACCTGAACTTCGCCTCCGGGCGTATGCCCAGGGGTGTAACGCCGCAGATCGGCCCCGACGCCACCGGGGTCGGCTGGGTATATCAATATGTGTTGCTCGCCAAGGACCGGACACTGGCGGAGTTGCGCGCCATCCAGGACTGGTATGTGCGCTACCAGCTGACCAAGGCGCAAGGGGTGGCCGAAGTGGCCTCGATCGGCGGCTTCGTCCAGACCTATCAAGTGACCGTCGATCCGACCAAGCTGCGCGCCTACGGCGTTCCGCTGACGAAAGTCACTCAGGTGATTCGTGACTCGAATCGCGATGTCGGCGGCCGGGTCATCGAAATGGCCGAGACCGAGTACATGGTGCGCGGCAAGGGGTACCTGCGCGGCAAGAGCGATATCGAATTGTTGGTGGTGAAAAACGACAAGGGAACCCCGGTCCTGATCCGCGACATCGCCCGGGTCGAGCTCGCCCCAGACGAGCGGCGCGGCCTGACCGAACTCAACGGCGAGGGTGAGGTCGTGTCCGGCATCGCCATGGCGCGCTATGGGCAGAATGCCCTGGAAGTCATCCAGAATCTCAAGGAAAAGATCGCCGAAATCTCCGCGGGCCTGCCCGAGGGGGTGAGCATCGCGACGGTGTATGACCGCTCCGAACTGATCCACCGGGCCATCGACACCCTGAAACGGACGCTGGCCGAGGAGTCGATCATCGTCGCCCTGGTCTGTATGGTCTTTCTGCTGCACGTGCGCAGCGCACTGGTCGCCATCCTGATGCTGCCGGTCGGCGTGTTGATGGCGTTCATCGCCATGCGCCTGCTCGGCATGAACTCCAACCTGATGAGCCTGGGTGGAATCGCCATCGCCATTGGCGCCATGATCGATGCCGCCATCGTGATGATCGAGAACGCCCACAAGCATCTGGAGCGACTCAAGGAAGGTGAATCACGCACTGAGGCGATGATCACGGCGTGCAAGGAGGTTGGGCCGGCGCTGTTCTTCTCCCTGCTCATCATTACGGTCTCTTTCCTGCCGGTGTTCAGCCTGGAAGGCCAGGAGGGACGGTTGTTCTCGCCGCTTGCCTACACCAAGACCTTCTCGATGGCCGGTGCGGCGCTGCTTTCGGTGACCCTGGTGCCTGTGCTGATGCTGCTGTTCATTCGCGGCAAGATCATGCCCGAAGCCAGGAACCCGGTGAATCGCTTCCTCATCTGGGTCTACCGGCCGATCATCGCCGGGGTGATGCGCTGGAAGAAGGTGACGATACTACTCGCGGTGCTTGCCCTGGGCGTCTCGGTCTACCCTGCTTCGAAGCTGGGCTCCGAATTCATGCCGGCCCTGAATGAAGGAACGCTTTTCTACATGCCGGCCTCCCTTCCCGGCATGTCGATCACCAAGGCGGCGGAATTGCTGCAAACGCAGAACAAGATCATCAAGAGCTTTCCCGAAGTCGTTTCGGTTTACGGCAAGGCAGGGCGCGCCAACACCGCGACCGACCCGGCACCGACGGAGATGTTCGAGACGGTGATCAACCTCAAGCCGGAATCCGAATGGCGGCCAGGCATGACCACCGACAAACTGATCGCCGAGTTGGACAAGGCGCTTCAGTTTCCCGGCATTTCCAACGCCTGGACCATGCCCATCAAGGCACGCATCGACATGCTGTCGACGGGTATCCGCACGCCCATCGGGATCAAGGTCTTCGGCAAGAACCTGGACGAGATGGAGGTGCTGGCAAAGCAGATCGAAGCCGTCGTCAAGACCGTTCCCGGCACCACTAGCGCCTTTGCCGAGCGTATCACCGGCGGCTACTACCTCAACATCGAACCCGATCGGCAGCAACTGGCGCGCTATGGCCTTTCGGTCGGGGAACTCCAGGATGTCATCGGCACCGCGCTGGGCGGCGAGATGGTGACGACGACGGTGGAAGGCCGCGAGCGCTTCGGGGTTACCGTCCGCTACCCGCGCGAGTTGCGTTCCGACCCGCAGCAGATTGCGCAGCAGGTGTTGGTCCCGATTGGCGGTGAAATGGGGCAGGCCCAGGCGATGATCCCTCTCGGCCAGGTTGCCAAGGTCGACGTCGCCAAGGGTACGCCCGGTATACGCACCGAGAACGCGCTGCTCTCGGCCTATATCTATGTGGACATCCGCGAGCGTGACATCGGCGGCTACGTGGCCGATGCGAAACGGGCGGTGGCTGAGCAGGTCAAGTTCCCGCCCGGCTACTACATCACCTGGAGCGGCCAATTCGAGTATATGGAACGGGCAATCGAGAAAATGAAGGTCGTAATTCCGGTGACGCTGTTGATCATATTCCTGCTGCTCTACCTCAATTTCAGGCGCCTGACCGAAACCATCATCGTCATGCTCTCCGTCCCCTTCGCCCTGGTCGGCGGCGTATGGCTGATGTGGTTGCTCAACTACAACCTGTCGGTGGCAGTGGCGGTCGGTTTCATCGCATTGGCAGGCGTTGCTGCCGAAACCGGTGTCGTCATGCTGATCTATCTCGATCACGCATGGGAAGCAGTCAAGGTGAAGTGTCGCGAATCCGGGCGCATGCCGAATGTCGCCGACCTTTACGAGGCGGTCATGGAAGGCGCCGTCGAACGCGTGCGCCCGAAGATGATGACCGTGGTGGCGATCATGGCCGGCCTGTTGCCGATCATGTGGGGGACCGGCACTGGGTCGGAAGTGATGAGCCGCATCGCCGCACCCATGGTAGGCGGCATGATTTCGTCGACTGTTTTGACGCTCGCCGTGATTCCGGCCATCTACGCGCTGGTCAAACAGTGGCGACTGGCGCGCGGCCTGGAGCGATAGGGTTGTCGACGCAAATGCCCTTGCGCAACAACACAATGCCGGTTCGAATTACTTGGCCTGCCTCGGTGCTCGAGAATGTGAGTCCACTTTCGATGGTCAGAAGTGTGTTGCGATTAAGCAGTACGAATGCATGACAACCCCTGAAAGAAAGTGCATGAACCAAATTGTTCACGCTGCGGTATTCGGATTGGTGCTTGCCTCAACTCCGATATTTGGTCACGACGGGGAAGATTCGCATGGTGCGGCAATCGGCAAAGCCGGTGAGGCCGCCAAAGTATCCCGCACCGTTACTGTAGAGATGACTGACGGGATGCGTTTCATTCCTTCCACTATTGCGGTCAGACGCGGGGAGACCGTCAGGTTCCTCGTGAAGAACAGTGGCCGGTTAAAGCATGAGATGGTGCTCGGCGCGGTCGCCGATCTCAAGGAGCATGCTGAACTGATGCGAAGATTTCCGAATATGGAGCATGCCGACGCAAACCAGGTGGCAGTCGATCCCGGCATGACCAAAGAACTGGTTTGGCAATTCACCAAGGCTGGCAAGGTCGGTTTCGCCTGCCTGCAACCCGGTCATTTCGAGGCCGGGATGAAGGGCAAGGTCGTCATCAAATAGCCCGTCCACGCAGCTCGCAGCCATAGCGCTGGCGCGGAATTGCGCGATGCTTACATCTGCTTGTGGACCTTCTGATGGTCGTGCAGCGGTTTCCCGGGTTGCTCCTTGGCTTCGGCCGTTTGTGACGTGACCGTGCCTCCTTTTGCTTCCACGTGGCTATGCGGCTTCACTTTCCTTTTCACCGGTTCGGCTTTGGCCGGTCCAGCCTTGGCCGGCGGCTCGGTCGGGGCGGCGGGGTCCTTGGCGGGTGTGTCTGCGGCAACAACTGCCAAGGAAGTGGTCAAAGCGACCGTGAGTGCTGCGAGTAGGAACTTGGTTTTCATTTGAATCTCCCGGACGTGTAGAGGTAGTTTGCGACCCCTCCAAGATATCCCATGGCTGCTTGCGGCGCGCTGACTATGGGATTACATCTTGGTAATCTTCCTCCCGGCTAGCATATCTGAATGCACAATGTAAAAATATCGCGGAGGCTGCCATGAAGATACTCATCGTTGAAGACGAGGTGAAGACCGGCGACTATCTCAAGCAAGGCTTGGGCGAGGCCGGCTTCGTCGTCGATCTGGCGCGCGATGGCATGGATGGCCTGCACCTTGCCTTGAGCGAACCTTACGACCTCGTGGTGCTCGATGTGATGCTGCCCACCCTGGACGGCTGGCAGGTGCTCGAGGCGCTGCGCCGGGCCGGCAAGGAGATGCCGGTATTGTTCCTCACGGCGCGCGACCAGGTGAGGGACCGCGTCAAGGGCTTGGAACTCGGTGCCGACGACTACCTGGTCAAACCCTTTGCCTTCGCCGAACTGCTGGCACGGGCGCGCAGCTTGCTGCGCCGTGGCAAGACCAAAGAGCCGGAACTGTTACATGTTGCCGATCTCGAACTCGATCTGCTGCGCCGGCGCGTCGCGCGCGGCGGCCGGCGCATCGATCTCACCGCCAAGGAATTCGGCCTGCTCGAACTGCTGATGCGGCGTCAGGGTGAAGTGCTGCCGCGCTCGCTGATTGCCTCCCAGGTCTGGGACATGAATTTCGACAGCGATACCAACGTCATCGAGGTGGCGGTGCGCCGTCTAAGGGCCAAGATGGATGACGATTTCGAGCCGAAACTCATCCGCACCGTGCGCGGCATGGGTTATGTGCTTGAGGCACCGGAGCCGTCCTGATGCGCGGTCCTTCGCTTACCGTACGCCTGGCGCTGCTCTTCGCGGCGGTATCGACCACGGTGCTGCTGGCCATCGGCGCGGTGATCGGTTACTTGGTCGAGGAGCATTTCGAGATGCTCGATCTGGCTGAACTGACCGGGAAGATGACGCTCATCGAACATGTCCTCGCCGGGAAGGGAACATTGGCACAGAACCCTGAATTGTCGCGCCGACT
>Ga0208566_1002061_pt1 | contig 11031 bp, 7 predicted proteins | sample PL_2010_150m_FD_184159 | JGI IMG/M metagenome (GOLD analysis project Ga0208566, IMG submission 184159) | Freshwater microbial communities from Powell Lake, British Columbia, Canada to study Microbial Dark Matter (Phase II) - PL_2010_150m... | ecosystem: Environmental > Aquatic > Freshwater > Lake...
GATTAGTTCTTGCGACTGGTGTTTTAACCTTTTCTATAACTGATTTTCTCTATCTTGGAATGCATATCAATAATACTTATATCTTTGGATCTCTCATTGACGATGGTTGGCTTTTAGGACTTCTTATTATTGCGCTAAGTTTTCACTGCGTGGGCTCTGACTCACTCGATGATAAGAGTACTAATCCGATTTTGATCGCACTCTCTGTTTTTTTGAGTGCAACCCTCTTAGCCCTCATCGCACTTCGACCCGGTTATTTCCCAAACTTTGTCTTGATCCCTGCAATCGCAACCCTGCTCTTAGCTTTCATTCGCATGACTATCGCGCTCAAAGCGGCAAAAAATATCGGCCACGAACGTATTTTGGCGCGCACAGATGAGTTAACCGGTCTACCAAATCGCCGCACATTAATATCTGAGATTGAGAGCTTTATGGGTAAAGATGGCTCGCTCATGCTCTTAGATCTCGATGGCTTTAAACCCGTTAATGACTCACACGGTCATGCCGCTGGAGATAAAGTTCTGCAGCAAGTTGCACTGCGCTTTAGCCGAGCCCTGCCTCATGGCGCACTACTTGCCCGCTTAGGCGGTGATGAGTTTGGCGTCCTGTATGAAGGAAGTTACGAATCAGCGATGGATCTTGCACTAGCTCTGCGTGCAACGCTTAGTTATCCATTCACAATCGAAAGCCACCATATTCAGATTGGTGTCAGTATCGGTATAGCCGCCAATAACGGCGCCCCCGATTTATTGCGCCGAGCCGATGATGCGATGTATCGAGCTAAACGCGAGGGTCTTGGGGTTTGTCTGCTTTAATCTCTTTCAAACGCGCTAATGATTCAAGGCGCTCAAGGGCATGATCGACGATTCTCTTTGGATATGCCTTGCTATAGCCCTCATCGCTGAGCCAGGGTTCGTGAATCTGATCAGCGCTCAAATGCGCTAACTCTGGAACATATTTACGGATGTAACCACCGTTGGCATCAAAGCGCTTGCCCTGTTCGATGGGGTTAAAGACTCGATAGTAAGGCGATGCATCGGTCCCACTGCCGGCCGTCCATTGCCATCCATGTGCATTCGATGCAACATCAAAATCAACTAAATGCTCGGCAAAAAACCTCTCCCCTAACTGCCACTCTAAATGTAGATCCTTTACAAGAAATGAGGCGACAACCATTCGAGTCCGATTATGCATCCAGCCTTCATGGACTAACTGACGCATCGCAGCATCTACAAAGGGATAGCCGGTCTTGCCTTGGCACCAGGCTTTAAATTGAGCACCAGGCTTGTCATAGCGCATCTCGGCAAAGCGAGGTGCGTAATACTCACGATCGGTCATTGGGTTATTAAAAAGAACATCGGCATAAAACTCGCGCCATGCAATCTCTTTTCTAAAAGTATCGTGAGCCTTATCCTCTCCAAGAGATTTTAATAAGGTTCGAGGGTGAATCTCCCCAAACTTTAGATATGAACTCATCTTTGATGTTCCATCTATACCTGCAAAATTTCTATTTTCATCGTAAGAGTCAAGACCGCTTTTAGTGAAAACTTTAAATCGAGATAGGGCCGCTTGCTCTCCCGCTTCAATGATCTCAACACCTTCAGGTAAGGGAAAATCTGGAAAATTACGGTACTCAGCAGTTGGTTGCATAAAGTTCACACTCTTTGGTGTTATAGCTGGTGCTCGCCATCCATGAGTTCGCCATGCTCTGTAAAAAGGCGTGTAGACCCTGTATGGAGTTCCATCAGTGGGTTTTACCACTCGACCTGGTGTCACTGCATAAGGGCTACCGGTACGAACTAATGTAATGCCAGCGGCTTCGACTCGAGCATCACGGGCTGCGCCATAACGCTCATACTCTGCAGAGATATGGACCTCTGCAACCTCATACTTCTTAATAAGTGCCGATAGAACTTCTATCTGATCACCTTCGATTATGTGCAGGTTATTACCAAGTGACTCATCAAGCTTTCTTAGTGATTGACCCATATAGGCCAAGAGTTTTTCACCAGCCTCTGCAATCTGGGCTTTATCGAGAATAAAAATCGGAATCACTTGCTCGCCCGATTCAATTGCAGCTAATAGTGCAGGGTGGTCATTGATTCGTAGATCTCGACGAAACCACATAATTGTCGCTTTTGACTTGGGCATGGGTAGATTTAACCAGTATGAAAGAGATTAAGCGCTTCCAAATCCGCGGCGTTGCTGGGGATATTAAGCGGGTTGAGTTCAGTGGACGGACCGTTGATTACTGGCTGCCAAAAGAGTCGACTGAGAGATTGTTGATAGCCCATGATGGCCAAAACATTTTTGATGGTCGTAGTTCAACCCATCGCGGACAAACCTGGCAGATGGCACAGTCGGCTATTCGCGTAAGCCGCGAGTTAGGTATCGCACCGCCTGCGATTATCGGTATCTGGCACAGTGGCACAAAAGATAATCCGTTGGGTCGAATGAAGGATTTAACCCCTGAAAAGTATTTTAGAGATGGAACCCCGTTCTCTGATGGGGCAATTGATTGGCTAGGTGGGAGTTTTGATACAACACTGCTTCATGCTGACACATATCTGCGTGCGATTTTCGAAGACTATATCCCCGCTATTGCCCCAGGTATTGATCCTAAACATATTGCGATGATCGGTTCCAGTATGGGAGGACTCGCAACTCTCTATGCACTTGCCGAACTCCCTGATTGCTTTACTACTGCGCTAGCACTCTCGCCGCACTGGACATTGGGAGAACATCTATTAGTAGAGAAAATAATTCACTCTCTGCCTAAGCCTGGTGGTCATAGAGTCTGGATGAGTCGCGGGACTAAAGGCTTAGATGCCGCGTATGCGCCTTTCCAACTTCAAGCCGATCAATTAATGCACGAGCGTGGGTATGTTCACCATGATTATGCAAGCAAGGTATATAAACGCAGTGGACATAATGAGAGATCTTGGGCCAAGCACTTAGATCAACCCATGCGTTTTTGGCTTAATATTTAACTTTGTAGTTAACTACCTTAGAAACAGATTTCTCACCTTTAGTATTTGTAGCAATTGCTACTAATTCAAAAGTAGTTCCTGATTTATAAAGTCGATTATGAATAAATACTCGATGCAGTCCAGCGATAACATAATTATCTTCCATGGTGCGGTGATCAGATGTTCCAAGCATTTTCCAAGCTTTGCCGATTTGGCGCGCTGCAAAAGTTACTTGTACAAAGTCATCTCCAGGCACTTTGGCAGTTATTGCTGACCAACCTGGGGTGCGGTAATCAGGCTTAGGAGAATTTAATATAACTTCTAACGCTGTAGATGGCTCAAACACCTTATCTGCTTTAAGAATCACCCAACTACGAGGTGCAAGTTTTAGATCTATTGATGTTGCATGTGCAGAATATTGTGCGCCTCCAGAAACGGTGCTCCAGGTAGAATTCTTTGTTGAAACAGGAATTGTGGCTCCTTGTGGATCATCGCTTGAGTTGAAAGCAATAAGGAGCTCTTGGTTATCAGCGTAACGACTTACCGCTAGAACGCTTCCCATTCCAAATCTGATTTGCTGTGTTCCAGATTTCAACGCTGGATATTTCTTATAAAGTCCCTGAAGCTCAGCGACATTCGCTTCTAGCGGATTCTTCACGTCAAATGCACTTGAATTTCCTATTGGGGCATTTCCAATTCGGACTTCGGATTTCCAATCTTCAACATGAGTCGCAAACATGTCTTGGCGAGCTAACTGATCACCACCATTACCAGTCATACCTTTTTCATCGCCGTAGTAAAGAACTGGTCCACCACGTAGAGTAAATAGAAGTGCATTAGCCAACTTAGCCCGCTCCAACATAATTTGAGCTCCGTCACTTCCACTTAAGATTTCAATAAAATGGCCAATACGACCCATGTCATGATTACCTAAGAAAGTTGCGAGTGAATAAGCACTCGTTGTTGATGTTGTATAAAAATCATCGGTATTAAATAAGTCGGCAACATCACTTGCTCCACCACCTGCTTTTGCAAACCGTGAAACTTTAGCTTGGAATGGAAAGTCTAAAACCCCAGGAAAATTTTGTTCAGTCACAAAGGATGCTAAAAACGGGATATCTGAATCTGCGACTTCACCGAAAATTGGAAAGTTTTCTTTGCCTGCAGCTTTTGCCGTTGCGATTATCTTTGGCAAAAATGCCCTCCAAAACTCTGGGTTTACATGCTTAGCCGTATCAATACGATAACCATCAATATCAAAACGAGTAATCCAGCTAGACCATAGATCAGTCATACCTTTAACAACAGCTGGCTTTTCAGTAAAAATATCATCTAGGCCAACGAAATCGCCTTGAGTAACTGAGGTTCCAGACCAGATTGAATCACCGCGATTGTGGTAGTTAGTTAAATCATTGAGGAATACTGGTTTTTTTATATTCTTGTCGTAAGTAGAAGTGCGAGGAACATATGCAAAAGATTTATCGACACATAACTTAGGAAAGCTTGCTAATCCAGCAACTTTTGCTGGGTCAAAAACCTTTCTGGTACAGGTCTTATAGGGGAAATCTGCCGGCTCACGATATGTAGTTGCGCCAATAGTGTATTTAACGACATCGGCAGTGTGATTAACAACAATGTCCACAATAACTTTCATGCCTAACTTGTGTGAGGCAGCTACGAAATCTTTGAAATCTTGTTCAGTCCCAAGGTGTGGATCAATAGTTGTGAAATCAAGAGCCCAATACCCGTGATATGCCGCAGATCCTTGTTGGACAAATTGATTCTTTACAGGAGGCGTAATCCATATTGAATTGAATCCTAAATCTTTGATGTACTGCAAATGATTGGTTAAACCTTTAAAATCTCCACCGTGGTAATAACCAATATCTGTTGAATCATCACCACCACCAAGTCGGCCACCAGTTAATCCTCCACCATCATTGCTTGTGTCACCGTTTGCAAAGCGGTCGGTCATAACAAAATAAACTGAATCATCTGCTAGTGGTCCCCGGGCAACTGGCCGCGCTAGTGCTGATAAATCCTCGGTGGCTCCAGATGTTGTGGCGATAAGTGAAAGCGCAATTGATAGAGCTAATGCCGCAGATAGTTTTCTCACTCTACGATCCATATACCTTGGGTTGAGTGAGCTGAATCAACACTGAAAATTTCTCCTTCAACCACTTGGCCGTAGAGAGTTTTTATAACTGTATAACCAAAGCTATTGAGATCGATTGTTGCTTTTACTGGACCTCTAGATACAAATACAAGAATTGATTGTTTCTTAGATTCACGCAAATACACTAAGTAATCATCTTCAACTACAACCCAGCGCAAACCACCATTAATCAAGGCATCCTGATTACGTCGCAGCTTTATGAGATTTCTGACTTCGGAGAAAAACTCTAAATCCCAGCCACTCTTATCACTCCAGTTGATTGTGCGACGTGCATCTTCACCCCACGAACCTTCAAGACCGATTTCATCACCAGCAAAAATTGATGGGACGCCCGGATAAGTCAGCATCATTGTCATCGCTGCTATATGTGCTTTTCTATCTCCCATAACAACTGTTCTAAAACGCGCTGTGTCGTGCGAGTCTAAAAGCATCATCGATGCAGTCAGTGAACGCCAAGGGATAGAAGAGTTGAACTCCTGCATAGATGCAACTAACTGCCTGCCATTAATCTTTGGCATTGCAAATGGAAGACCTTGAAAACCCCCGGTAATTTCTGGATTGCGATTAATCCAATTCCAGAATGGACGCATGAATCCCTGGTAGTTCATCGCACCTTGCCAACCTAAACCATTGAGATCGCTAGCCTCAAAATCACCATTTTCGGCAACTAACCAGGTTTGTGAATTAACTTTATTCATCGCATTTCGAATTCCCTGCATGACTTCAGTGTGATGATTCTCAACCCCTTGACGGCCAGTCATATTGCCTACATCAATGCGCCAACCTGCCATCCCATATTTTGGCGAGATCCATTTCTTGACAATTGAGTTCTTGCCTTCATACATAACTTTACGCAAAGATTTGGATGAGAAATTTAACTTAGGTAATGATTCCAAACCAAACCAACCGACATATCCCCATTTAATTGATTTATCCCAGTAGAAATATGATCGCTCTTTTGATTTCTTATCTTTTTTCGCTTTTGCTAACCACTCATGGCCCGCACCACAGTGATTAGAGGTTAAATCGCCAAGGATTCGTATGCCCTTCTTTTTCGCAATTTTAATCAGCGATTGAAATGCTGCATCACCACCGAGAATTGGGTCGATTACGTCAAAACTTGAGGCATCATATCGATGGTTTGAGCGCGCGGGAAAAAGTGGCGTGAAATAAATTCCATTAACGCCTAAATCTGTAATGTGATCCAAGTGCTCTGAAACTCCATATAAATCACCACCGTAGAGCTCTTGGCCGGTGAACTTACTTCGTCCTCGAGGTAGTAAGTTCCACTCGCGTGGGTAAGCCCACTCGGGCACGATGTTAACTTTGCCAGAGCGTGCAAATCGATCTGGGAAAATTTGATAAAAAACGGAAGACTTAATCCATTCTGGATTATCTGCTATTGCAACTAATTGGAAATCACTGTTGCTATGAACATCATAATCAAAGAGACCTTTGGCGTTAAGCCATTCATATTTATTTTGACCAATGAATGCAAAACGATAATAGTTTTGTAAGTTAAGAATCTCAACGGTGATTTGATACCAGGTTTCTTTTTTGCCTTTCCTGCCCTCTTTCAATTCAAATATGCGGGGCTCACCGTCATGATAGATACGGAGCATAACTTTTTCGAAAACATAGTTATTAGGAACTCGAACTTTTAGGGTTACTTTTTCGCCAATCGCAGGGGAGATGTTGCTCACATAGAGTTGACTACCATCGTGGTGCGGTTGATTTTTCATTAGCCCTTATTCGCTCCTGCCGTTAAGCCGGCAATTACATGCTTCTGTAAGTATAGGAACAAAATCATTACCGGCACTGACGCAATAAGTGCACCTGCAGCAAATGGACCCCAATGAGCGTTGTACTGGCCATCAATATATTGCTGCATACCTACAGCTAATGTAATAGATTTCTGATTTCCTCCTAAAATAACTGAGGTAATTAGGAACTCATTCATGGTTCCGATGAAAGACAGCAATGTAATTACAGCCAATACCGGTCTTGCTAGAGGCAAGATAATACGAAAATAAATCTGCGCGTGAGATGCGCCGTCAACTTTTGCAGACTCATCAATTTCAGATGGGATCGTGTCAAAGAAACCTTTAAGCATCCAGGCATTAATTCCAAGAGCACCGCCAGCGAAAACAATAATCAATGCTGAGGTTTGGCCCAAGGCCAAGAATGGGATGCTCTTTCCTAGGTCTGCTAACATCAAAAAAATTGATGTCGCGGCAAGTAGCTGTGGAAACATTTGCACGATTAAAATAGTCATCAAAGTCAACTTGCGACCCTTAAACCTAAAGCGGCTTAGGGCATAAGCAGCAGTTGCTCCAATAAACATTTGCAGAATTGCATTGGCTGAAGAAATAATCACTGAGTTCTTGAGCCAAGTTAAATAAGGCTGGTCTGGATTCCCAAATAAGGTTCTAAAGTTTTCTAAGCCGGGGTGATTGGGAATCAGCTTTTGTGCACTAAGTGAACCGATAGTGTCAAATGAGGCACTAATCATCCAGATAAGTGGGAACAATGCAAAAGTCACAGCTAAAACACCAACAGCATGGCGCCATGCAATTTTTTTACTCCATTGTGCAGCTGTTAAGGGCTTCTGACGTACTAATTCATCAATAATCATGTCATGTTCTCGATGGTTCGTGATTTCTTGAAACTGTAGATAGAGATTGATGCGACAAGAATAAAGTTGAAAAACGAGACCGCACTTGCCAGTCCATAGTCATTTCCTTTACCTGAAGCAAAGGCCATCTTGTATGTGTAAGAAATCAAAATATCTGTGTGACCTGCGATTCCGCCTGAAGAAATAATCGTTGGTCCACCACCAGTGAGTAAGTAAATAGCACCAAAGTTAGAAAAGTTATAAGCATAACTTGCAATAAGTAGTGGAGCTAGAGTCATAAGCACTAGCGGCAACTTTATCTGTGAAAAGAGTTTTCGTGGTGATGCACCATCGACTTGTGCTGCCTCAATAATTTCACTCGGCAGTGATTGGATTGCGCCAGTACAAATAAGAAACATGTAAGGAGTACCTGCCCATAACTGGACTAGTAGCACTGCAAATTTAGCGAGCCAGGGATCTGATAACCAAGGAATTGGACTACCTAAAACTCGATTAATTATTCCATTGTCCTGATTGAACATGCCTGCCCAGACAAGTGTGGAAAGAACAGAAGGCATTGCATAAGGAACTATCAAAAGTGTGCGATAAATTTTCTTTGATTTCATTCTTGGGTGGTTAAGTACCAGAGCCAATAAGAAGCCTAAGAAGAACGTAGAGAGCACAACTAAGCCAGCGTATATAAAGGTCCATGCCAATACTTGAAGCATTGGACCTCTGTAACGATCATCATTGACAACTTTAGAGAAGTTGCGCCAACCAACCGTTGTGGTCCATCCAGGTTCGATTTCCTCCCCTGAAGCGCTGACCATGGATCCGTTGCTATTTGGTGAGTAAATCGTGCCAGTTAAGTTATCAATGACTAAATCTTTAATTGAGTCATAACTTAAGTTTTGTTCAACTAATTCTACAGCATTAATATCTGATACCGAATAAAATTTTCCATTTCCAATTGGCGTTTTAAAATCATTAAATTGATCAAGAATTGCAAAAACATCATCATCTGAAAGTATTGTATAGCCTAATGCCTTTGTGATTTGCCCCTCAGAGCTGACAGTTACATCTGAAATTGGAAGTTCTGTAAAATCATCACGGGTTCCAGCACCGTAACTTCCATCAGCATTTTTGACAATCAGAGTGATTTTCCCATTAATATTATCTTTTGCCACCTGCATATAATTTGTTGTATCACCAACAGGAGCAAATGAGTTGGAAACCATCACGCTGATTGCTGTCTCTTTATCTAGAAAATGTCCGTTGGAATAGTTTGTAAAAGCAACATAACCAGTAAACATTGCAGGATAAACCTGGAACATTAAAAGTAATATCGTTCCTGGGACAATGTACTTTGGAGCAATACGCTTCTTGCTGAAAAAAACGTAGTCAAGAATTAAGGTAGACACTACGAAATAAATCGCAAAAAACCAGGTTTTGTGTGAAATAAGAATCGGGACGCACCAAACAGTGAAGGCATTGAGGGCACCGAGAAGCATAATCTTGGTGATTAATGCCGGTGTTTTATTTCCAAACTTCACAGTTGATTCTCCCAAAGATGCTTATATAGAGGTAGGGGCGCCGCGAACGGCGCCCCTACCAACTAACCCTTATTGTCTAGCCAATTGCCTTCTTGATGTTAGCTGCTGCTTGGGCAAAGGCTGCTGCTGCAGTCTGCTTTACATCAGCAACGTTCTTCCAAGCATTACCCCATGAATCCCAAACTGAGTTCATCTGAGGAATGTTTGGCATTGGCGTACCGGTTGCACCGTATGCACCAAATGCTGCAACATCCTTATTGTCTGTGACCTTTGCGGCGGCTGTCTTAAGTGCTGGTAAACGATCGCCAAGCTTGTATAAAGCTAATTGGAAATCATCTGAAGAAGCAACCTGTGTAAGAAATTGGCGAGCAACTATCTTATTAGCTGCAAACTTACTCATCATAAAGCCGTTCACACCTACGAATGGACGTGAAAGAGTCCCACTAACTGCAGGCACTGAAGCAATCGCGTATGGAATTCCTGACTTCTTAATATTCGCCAAGTTCCAAGGACCGGTAATCATGTACGGAGCCTTACCTGCATACCACTGTACAAAGTCATAGTTTGATGACTTGCTTAGTAATCCGCTTGTAAAATATCCATCAATCTTTGATGCGTTGGCAGCAAAAGCCTTTGAGTTAATCCCAAGATCTTTTGCGTTGATACCGGCAGCACCAACACCAAATACATATCCACCAAGGCCTGAGAACAATGGCATGTGGTGGTATGGATCTCCATAAGGAACTTCGATACCGACCTTAGCTGTTCCAGCTGCCTTTAATGTTGCCCATGTCTTTTCTAGATCAGCAAAAGTTGCAGGAATTGTTGGAGATAGCTTTGTGTTAACAATTAATGCAATATTTTCAACGTTATACGGAAGTCCGTAAAGAAGTCCCTTATAAGAGAATCCTTGGATTCCTGATGCTGCATATGCATTCTTATCGATGTTAACCATACGATCAAGAACTCCAGAAGCAGCAAGCTGACCGACCCAGTCATGTGGACCAACGAGTAGGTCTGGACCAAGGCCCTTAGGAGCTGCAGTAATTAATTCATCTTTAACCTTACCGAAGTCTTTAATAACAACGTTAAGTGTTACACCGTTTTGTGATGCCCATGAAGCTGCAGCTTCACGAAGTGTCTTTGCACGGCTTTCATCTGACCAAATAACAAGTGTCTTACCAGCTGCATTTGCTGATGGAACGACAAGTGTTGAAACTACGACGGCTACTGCGGCGATTGCACCGAGAATGCCAAAACGTTTTGTATTCATATAAATCCTCCATGGATGGAAAACACGCATACGAGGGCATGCGTTAGTAGGAGTATTTCACTCGCATATATGGCAATAGGCAAACCAACAGGCCTATAAATAGCCAATTTGCAGATTCATTTATCGAATTGTTATAAACACCAGCAGTTACATGACCCGCTTGCAGTCCCTTACTTATGGAGCTGTTCGACCGTTGCATCCCAGCCTGCGACCGATTCGGGTGAGCGAGGGGCCTTGCCGATATAGCGCGCAGATGGGCGGATCAATCTGCCCGTGCGTTTTTCTTCAAGAATATGTGCAGACCAGCCGGCGGTGCGCGCGGCGGTAAACATAGATGTAAATAAATGTGATGGAACTTGGGCAAAGTCCAAAATAATCGCTGCCCAGAACTCAACGTTTGTTTCAAGAACTCGATCTGGTTGACGTTCGCGAAGCTCTTTTAGCGC
>Ga0208566_1002063_pt1 | contig 11027 bp, 10 predicted proteins | sample PL_2010_150m_FD_184159 | JGI IMG/M metagenome (GOLD analysis project Ga0208566, IMG submission 184159) | Freshwater microbial communities from Powell Lake, British Columbia, Canada to study Microbial Dark Matter (Phase II) - PL_2010_150m... | ecosystem: Environmental > Aquatic > Freshwater >...
GGTTCGCAGTGCGCGCATAATTCCTGCGCGCACTGCGAACCCTTTCCCCATCCTGCGCGGAAACTGCACTTCAACTAGCTGCAAGCCTAACGTTTTAGCAGCCTGGCGTGCGACTGCGAGAGTCCCGTCGCTGCTGTCGTCAACAATGATTATCTCAAAGCGCGACCAGCTGCCCAACGCGTTCTTACCGGAATGCAAGAACTTGGCAAGCGCGCTAAGTGTCGGCGCAATGCGCCGGCGCTCGTTATGGCACGGGATTACTATTGAAAGCATAAAAACGATTACTCAAACTGCAAATATAATCCCGCCCGTTTTCGGCATTACGGCGCCTTTAGTACTAGGCATAAAAACAGCTCGCCACAAATAGAATGATGAACTTGCGCAAGCTGGTTTCACGCAAAGCGTTGGTAGTAGTATCACTACTGCTTTTCGCTTTCCTCATCCAGTCTACTGACTTGAATGCAGTTGCAATCGCCGTTTCGCGCGCCAACCCTGCGTATATCTTCTTGTCTCTTGCCGCAGCGGCCTGTTCGGTTGGCTTCAAGACACTGCGCTGGCTTGCCTTGCTGCGCGAAAAGCGTGGCGTGAGCTTTCAACGCCTTTTTGCAGTGCAGGCCTCCGGCCTTGCGGTGAGCAACCTTTCGCCTGGAAAGCTACTCGAGCCGTTCAAAGTAATTCCGTTGCGCAAGGACGGCTTTTCCTACTCTTTTCTTGTCACCAGCGTGTTTTGGGAGAGGGCTTTCGACCTGGTAATCCTCTTTGCGCTGTCTCTTGGGGCGCTAAGCACGCTGGACTCTAGGCTCGCCCCGGTCTTACAACTGGGGCTGCTTGCGCTAGCTGCAGCCGTTTTCGTGATGTTCCGCAAGTCTGCAGGGCTGTTCAAGCTGCTCTCGCACTTTGGCCCATTGCGCTTTTTCGAGAAAATCGAGGCGCACAACTTCAAGAAAAGAAGCCTGCTTGCCTCGTTTGTCCTTACGTGGTTTGCTTGGCTGTGCGACTTTGCAGGAATCTACTTTGCGTTTCTGGCGCTGGGCACGCCAATCGACTTTGCCAAGATTGCGACTTCGTTTTCTTCAGCAGTACTGTTCGGGATAGTCACGCTGCTTCCAGGAGGGTTTGGCAGCACTGAAGCGGCGCTAGTCGCACTGCTGGCAACCCCGGCGTACACTGCGTCGCAAGTGATTGCGGGCGTGTTTTTAGGCAGGGCGTGCACTGTGGGATTCACTACGGCGGGAGGCTTTGCGCTGCTGCCAACTGTAAAGAAAGAATAGGCAAGCGACTAAAGACAAAGAGTGAAACTGAGCACGACGCGGTAATCTGTTGAACTGCGATTATTTTACTTGTTTGAAAAGCGATAAGTATCCTGAAGCGTGCTTATCATTAACGGAATTTGGGTGTCGAATAGTTGGCGCGCCTCGTCCAGACTCATTTCAGCTAGGTAGTCGTCACCTATGGCAAAAAGGTTGTCGAACCGGGAACCGCCGAACAAAAGCTGTGTTCTTAGCCTAGCGCCCTGCGCGGGCTTGCCGGTAAGCGGCTGCAAGCAGTTTGTCGTAATGCCCTCCATTGGATTGCAGTTTCTGGTTGATTTCCTGCTAAGCTCCATGATGAAATACTTTTCAGTGGTCAAATCCTGCGTTGTCGCGCGGCTTCCGTAGTCGGCCAACAAGGATTTTTCCAGAAGAGGGTGTATTAGTGACTGGTAGAACTGTTTTTCAGACAAGCCCGTTGCCGCGTCTGGATAAGCACTTAGCGGTTGGCCTGCCAACTTCTTCTTGATTGCGGTTGTTGATAGCAAGATTTCGCCCAGTTCCGGGTCTTGGACCGCGGTGATTCCAGTATCTGCTTTGATTGCGGAAAACAAGTCGGCCTGTTCGGAAAGCACTTGGTTCATGGCGTATATCTTGCTAGTTTGTGAGCCATAGTGGACTGAAACATGGAAGGGCAATTGGCTGCAACCCATGTAGAGGTCGCTTAACGCATGAGTAAACTCGGTTTCAGACATTGGAAGGGAGTAATCAGCGCTTCCGTACAGCTTTTTGATTTCGTTTTCCGTCAAGAAGACAGCGGGTTTCTGGTCGGGCTCGTCTATTGTTTGGTCTACTGAATTTTCGAACGCTTCTATCTTTTTCGTCAACGCTTGGGGTAGTTTACCAGAATCGATTAGAGACTGTACGTGGTCGTAATAGCCGGAGTAATATCCTCTAGGCGTCTCGGATTCGGGGACGGCTATGAAAATCGTATCGTCGCCGAAATAATCGGCAATAACGTGTTCTTTCTTGTCAAAGCTCTCGAAAAGCTGTTTAGATGGCTCTCCGGGTTCGTGTTTGCCGTAAGTAACGACCAGCTTGGGCACGCGCCCGAGCGTTTTCAAGCGGGACAGCGCCTCTTCCAGGGAAGTTACAACAAGGACGTTGTCCGGGATGTAGCCTTTGCTGTAAACAAGGAGCGGAACGTTTTGTTCCAGTACCTCGAACGGCTCTAGCCGCGTCAATTTTACGTCAAGCTGCAGCTTGCACGAAGAGAAGGGTATTTCCTTTTTTCTATTAAGGCGAATCTCGTAGTACGGCCCCTCTATTGATTTTTCATAGGCCGCACAACCGGCCGGTTCGACTGTCCGCACGCTGTAGTCGAAGTATGCGCTTGGAGGGGTTTTGATAACACTTCCCTTGTCGTCAACGCACGTCATTCCAGAGACTGACAGGCTGGTTAGTTTTTCATTAGCGTTCTTGGGCTGAATTTGGGCGGTCGTTTCTTTAATGATTTCCGATGTTTCTCCGCCATAAATGCTCGCTATTCTTTGCGGCGGTTTGTTTTTTATGTTCTGAAGAAGGTTTTTTAGAAACCCGAACAATTTTGAAGCCCGCCGGGGCAGAAATTTTTCCGAGTCTGTCGAACTTACGTATTGCAGGTATTCTGCGCCAACTTGGTTTACGTTGTCTCGGCGTGGTATTCCAGTTGAAAGCAGGCGTATCAAGAACCCTTTGGATGATGAGCCCAAGGAAGGCGCTTTTACGTACGATTTGTCTTCGGGCTCCTCGTCGATAAGATATGTGCGTGGAAAAACCGTCCGTATAATCGTAGCATCTTCCCTAAACCTTTGTTCTTCAACATAGCCGTCAGTGAAGAGATCGTAATCCGCCAATAAATCTTGGGAAGCCCCAATCTTCCCTACGGGTTCGCGCCCCCAAGTAAAGTGTAGCTGTATTGGAATGGCGCCCGCGCTCACTATCTGGTCGTTGTAACCAAAATCGGTCGGCGGAAGTTGGTAACCCGCATCTATTTTCTTCAAAAGCGCAACTGCCCCCGCCGTGTTCTGGATGCCCTTAAGCGTCATGTAGTTTTCCAGAAAAGCCGGGTCGGTCACTTCGAGTGAAAGCCCGTTCGACTGTTGACTGGACAATGCCTGCAGGGTTGAAAGCAGCTTCTGATCCGAGAAGAGAGTTTGCAGCGCGAGTTCTAAGGCAGCCTTGCCAGCGCCGCTTTCAGAACGCAGTTTCTCGTTAAAGTAATCAAAGTAAGAGCCGTACACACCTACCGGCGTTTCTTTCTCAGGAATTTTTACGAAGAGTATCTCGTTTGGAGAGAAATATTGGTAAAACGGCTTGCCGTCCACGCTAGTCGAGATTAGCCTTGCCGAAGGCTCGACGGACTCGTGCTTTCCGGCTATTACGACTATGCGCGGCCCGTATTTCTGAACCAAGCCTGGCACTTCGGAAATGCTGTTTACTTCGAAAAGAGCGGAATCGGATTCAAGGTAGTAAGTCGAAAAATGACTGGCATCAAACGAGACAGAGTCATTTCCGTACTTGACGTTCGAGCATGCTCCCTCGAGAATGCAGTTTTTGCATTGCGCCGGAAGGTTTCCGCTCTGCGTAAAGAAGCCCGGGTCGTAGCAAACCGTCTTGTCTCGGGGTTTCTGAATGCGGTAGAGCGTAACCGTTGCGGGCGCGGCGAAAGACGGACCGATCTCGGGCGTATTGACGGAAACGAAGCTGTTCCCGATTACGACGTTTTCGTCAAGGTTCTTGTTGCTCGCGTCAATCTTTGAATCTTTTGAAAAGGCAATCTTGCCAAATTCCGTCTTTTCGAAAACGAGACCGCTCACTTGACTCAAATCGCCTAATTTTGAAAAGGCAGTCGTCCCCCCGTTGAAAGTAGTTGCAAGCACGGATGGCCTAGCCGCAGCCTGCACGCCGTTTGGCGAAGCCGGCAGGGCAACCGCAGGCGTGGTTTCAGACGGTGGGCCAAGTTTGTTCAAAATAACCGAGCTATCGTAGAACAACAGCGTCAAAACCACGAGGTAAACAAAATAAGCTAAAGCTGGCGACTTCTTTGCCTGTTTTTCATCAAGCTTAGTCATACGCGTCCGTCACTATAATTGGTTAACCACGATATTAATCGGTTTTGGGGCAACGGAACTACCTAACGGCTAGTAATTGAACGCAGCGAGTTAACCTTTATAGGGGTTGCGTGGCTAATATGCTTTCAAGGCAGCGGGGGTTTTGTTCTTGAAGGCACTTATTCTTGCAGGAGGCTTTGGCACGCGGCTGCAGCCGCTTACCTTAAGGATTCCCAAAGTCATGGTTCCAGTTGCCGGAAAGCCCGTAATAGCACACCTTATCGAGATTTGCAGGACTGCCAAGATTGAAGAGGTAGTCATCTCGCTGAATTCTGCGCAAAAGGCAATTGAAAACTATTTTGGCGACGGGCTCAAATTTGGAGTCAAGATTGCTTACGTTTACGAACAAGCTGCCCGGGATGAAGACAAGATGGGCGCAATAGGCGCAATAAGCCACGTGCTGTCTCAAGTCGACGCTTCCGGAGACTGGCTAATTATTGGCGGCGACAACATTTTTTACGGGTTGGACTTGGCGCGGCTTAGCGCGGCGCACGCAAGCAGCGGGGCAAGCGCAACTCTGGCGTTATACCAATTGAAGGACAAGCGGGACTGCGAGCAGTACGGCGTTGTACAGTTGGGTGCAGGCGGGCGAATAATCAAGATGCAGGAAAAACCGAAGACGGAAGAAGCAGTCTCTTCACTGGCTTGCGCTGCAGTCTACGCTGTTGGCGAGGCGTTCTTGAAAGAATACTTGCCAAAGTTCGTCCAAGAGGCAAAAGCGCAAGGAAAGAAGGCCGACCGGCTGGGAGACTTGTGGGCAAAGTACGCCTCGCAAGCCCCGATTTACGGCCACGCTTTTGAAGGAATGTGGGGGGACGCAAACACGCCCAAGACTTACATTGAAACCAACAAGCAGGCAATGGCTTTCGCAAAAGGCGACTGCAGCGAACTCGAATGCAGGATAATCGACAGGCAGACCGTCAAGGCGGCACCCGGTGCTAACGTACACCCGGACGCGACGATTAAAGGGCCGTGCATAATTGAAGACGGAGTCACAATTGGTGCAGGGGCAGTAGTCGGGCATGGAACGCACTTGATGAAGGGCGCAAAAGTGGGAGAAAACGCGTTCGTAAGCGGTTCGATTATTTTCAACAACGCGTCAATAGGCGCAAACGCGCGCGTAATAGACTCGGTTGTCGACATGGCAGCCAAAGTTGGGATATCAGCGCAAATAGAGCCTTACTCGCTCATAGGCTTTCAAAGCAAGATTGGAGAAGGAGCGAAAATACTGCAAGAAACGCGAGTGTGGCCGTTTGTCGAAATCGGCGCGAACTCTATTGCCAGCGGCGATTTCACACTGCCCGAAGTGCTCATTGCAGGACGGCTTGACAAAAGCTGAACGTAAGCCAAAAGACCAACAACCTGCAATAAACGCTACCGACAAGCGGATGAAGGAAATGAACCCTGCAAAACTAATCGCGGCATTCGTTACTATCGCCCTGCTCACCGCAGGCTGCCTTCAATCTAGCCCGGCTACTGGCAATTCCACAAGTAATCCTAGCATTAATGCCACGCCGCTTGAAGGCCAAGCCGACTTCGTGCCAGCTATACAAGCCGGCAACGCTTCAGAACTAGCGCTTTCGGCGCAAGACTTGGGTTTCGATACGGCCGAATTTCGCGAGTACTCAAACGCACTTCAAGCCCTGCAAGGAAGCCAACAATCCGCGGAAGTCTTCGATAACGCGGGCTTCAGGTATGGCGTTGGAACGGCGTTGACTAAAATTGAGGGCAACGCCGGCAAAAGAGTTGCGCAGGAAGCGTTTGTATTCAACTCTAGCGAGGGCGCCAAGGCGGGCTTTGAGGCGCTCGCGCTTTCGATTGCCGGCTCGGGCGAAAACTTGAGCCTGCTCGACCTTCCCAAGGTGGGTGGATTTGCAGTTGGCTTTGAAGCGACGCGTCCCCTCATTGCAGACGCTTCACCCGAAATACTGGTAACCGACTTCATACTTCTTTTCTACAAGGGCAACGTAATGCAGGCAATCGACTATTACGGATTGCAAGGCGAAGTAACGTCACAGCAAGCTGAAGAAATAGTTGCAATTGCTGCGCAAAAAACTCCGCAAGCAGTTTGCTGGCCGGACGGCTGCCCGCAAGTCAACCCTTGATTCCTTCCCAAAGGATTTCTTCGCGCGGATTGACGGACAAGCCCATCTCGTTGATTTCCATCGGGTGCACGTTCTTATCGTGCTTTGTCCCGCGCATCTTTCTCACAAATACCGAGCGGTTGGGTGGGAAGAAGTACGCCATCACCAACCCGTCGACAAGAAATTCTTCGACTCCAAACGCACTGTAATCATCCTTTCCGCCCTTCGTCTCGCAAGTAAGAATAGTGGTACAGTTTATCTTGCGCAGTTCTTCGATAAGCTGGTAAATCAAGAAGCGAACCTTGGAAGGATCGGAAAACCAGAAGTTGAACGCAGTAATACTGTCAATAACCAGCCGCTTTGCTCCCACTTCTCGCGCCTTGTCAACAATCTTGCGCATCTGGTCGGCCCCCGCAGTCTCCATGTGCTCGCTGGGCTCGAACTTGAAAATCCTCAACAAGTTTTCCTTCTCCACAAGCGGGATTAGATCCCACTTGAAACGCCGCGCGTTCCACCACAAGTTGTGCGGCCCCTCTTCCAAAGTAATGTAAACGCCGGGCTCCTGGTTTTCCTTCGCGCCATAGTATAAGTACTGCATACAGAAAATGCTCTTGCCAGTTCCAGCGCCGCCGCTGAGCAGGATGCTTGAAGACTCCGGAAACCCGCCCTCTATGAGCTCGTCAAACCCCGGAATACCGCTCTTAACCCTATTCATAAATCCGCCTTCACACCAAGCTTACTTAGCTCAAGTAAAAAAAGCTTTCCAGACTGCCTCGGCAAGCTTTAAAAGACTCCTTCGTAATGAATACGCTAATCCCAAAGATAATCCGCAAGGTAGTTTAAATGCAGTACCAGCAAATGGACTTGCTTTCCGTAGTCCAAGAGCCGACGTGGAAGGAACTCCTAATAGACTTAGTCGCAACCCGGCAGATGGACCCTTGGGACGTCAACCTGCTTACTGTCGCCGACGCGTATTTGCAGAAAGTGCGCGAACTACAGGCGCTCGACTTGCGCGTTCCCGCCAACGTAATCCTCGCCTGCGCGCTGCTTTTGCGCTTCAAGGCTGAAAGCCTCAGGCTCGAAGAAACCCCAGTTGAAGAAGAGTACTTCGAACAACGCGAACTTCTAAACGAAGAAATACCCGAGCTGGTGTACAAGACCAACCAGGCCAGGCAACGCAAGCTAACGCTTCACGAGCTAATCGCGGCAGTCGAAGAAGTAATGAAGGACGGCCCGCGACAGCAACTCAAGCTGCCGCCCCTCAAGGCACTCACGCTAGACTTGCCAAGAATAGACATGAGCGAACTCATGCACAAGACTTACGCAAAAGCACTCGAAATGCGAGACCCCGAAAACCTCGTCCTGTTTTCTACGCTCGTACAAGAACTAAAGAAAAGCCACGGCGCTGGCGACCACGCGGCAATCGAGGCAGCGCAGCCCGGCGACGGCAGCCTGCAAGCCCAAGGCGAACAGGAGAAAGTAGAGCTAAAGCTAAAGAAAATTCAATTCAACTCTCACGGCGAAGCGCTAGCGTTCTACCTCGTGCCAATACTACACTTAGTGCAGCAAAACAAGGTGCTCGCATGGCAGGAAGAATTCTTCAGCGAAATACTCCTTAAAGTCGAAGACCACAACGGCGTCGCTCAAACAAACAACGCGCACGGCGCGAACGCAAACTCGAACGGCAGCCTCGAAAACAACGGCACGCCCACCAGCGGGCCTTGGCACGAGGGCGCCAAGGCAGTCGAAGAGACGCCTGCCACCCCGGCAATTCCCGCAACAATCGCGGCAAAGGCAATTGAGAACTAATTCGCATACCCGTCGCGGAATAATCTCGAACAAGCGCCTTATTTTAAGCAAGAAAAGTCTCATCTGGAAGGAAAAAGCAAGGCATTTAACCAAACGCCGCCTTGATGGCCGAACCCACTAGCTGGCTTGCCACCAGCACTAATACTGCCACAACCAAGTGGCTAACCATCTCGCGGCCGGGTTTCAAGTTGTGGGCTTTAGCAATGAAATAGCTGAGAGCCGCCAGCACGCACAACCCTATTGCTATTGACGCGGCAAGCGCATATACAGTTGGCAGGACGACCACGATAACAACTATGAACAGTGTAAGTCCCAGCCGTACCAGGTAATTCATCACCGTGCTTGCTTTCGAGTAGCCCCTTGATTTTGATTCCGCGTAAACGTGCATTCCCAGCGAATCAGCTAGGTTGTCAGCAAATGCGATTACTAAAAGCGCGCCGATTATTCCTTCTTTTGAAACCCCAAGTTGCGTCAGACCAATAAGCAAAGCAAGGCTACTGGTAACTGCAGAAGTAGCACCAAAACTAATCCGGCTTAAATCTTGCATAGTTAAAACAACCAACCCTTCGGTCCAGCCACAACTTTTTGAAGAAAGGCAGCGTGAAAGTCGAAAGCATGAAAGCAACTGAAGGTACTATTGCGTTAAGCCACGGCTCGGGAAGGTTCACGGCATACATGTAAACCGCTATTGAAAAATAAGTGAAAACAACTAGCAGCGCGCGTCGCGCCCAGCTCTTCTCCCAAGCTTTATCAGCCTCGACTTGCCTATTGCGCGACTCTATGAGCGAAACGCGGCGCGAGAGTTTATCGAGGGTTTCAGACATCAAAACATCCCAGGGAACTTGAGTGCGGCCGCCGGGAATCGAACCCGGATTGCGAGCTTGGAAGGCTTATTCCGCTTGGCGCTATGGCGCCTCGCGTTCGAATCTTACCAATGCCCGCGTGTTTTCAGCGTGTGAAACCGCGCTTTAGACCACGGCCGCAAAAAGATCGTTAGCTTTGGGCAAATACCCTAGATTATTTAGGGCGCCATATTTTATTAAATGCTTGCGATTCGCTGGGCGAATCACCTCGAAGAAACGCCTAATCTCGGCTTTTCGGTACAATTGAACGTTCTTTCCATTCATAGTTGGGTGGAAACCCAGTTTCTTCAATGCCATGACAATGTCGGCCCTGAAACGAGGCGACATACTGGTTATATCGATTGCAGCGTCGTTCTTATGATGTCGATATATGCTGCCATCAGTGTCGAAGAGACCTCGGATATAGTCTTTAAGAAAAAGAGCATTTTCAAAGACTTTTTTCGGAATCCTCAGGTGTCCTTTCTTTTTTCCTAGAGGCACTTCGTACTCGCGGTTTAACATTAGTACTACTGGCTTTGAATAGAACCGGCAGTATACCGTCGTATAGTTATCTCTAACAAAAGGTTCAGCACCAAAAACCGATTCTATCAAAGGCGCGACGTGCCCAACGATATATTCGCGGTCTAACTGTTTGTGTCCGCACACGCTTACCTGATACTTTAGAAGGCTGACATGGCCATCTCCAGCAAGGATGCCTAAAAGCTCGCTTACTCTGCGCGTTAACGAAGATGGCAAGCGCACGCGCCTAGGCTCATTTTTTACAAAAACTAGTTCATACGAATACTCTGCAGGCGCACGCCCGGTTATTTCGCACAATTGTAGAAAAATAGCGTTAGACATTCTGCACTTTTTGCGGTATGAAAACAATAGTCCTTTCGAACAACCAAGTCTAACGGCAAGTTGAGTCCATGAACAACCCAGCTTGGACCTCGCCAAATCAAGCAATCTTCGTTTGTCCGAGTTGGAAAGAGTGATGCAAGTCGGCATAAGAGAAATATGCCAAACTACCTATTAAACATACCATTAGACCACGGCCGCGATTGTAACAATTAGGGTGGAAAAGAGTTTTATTGTGTTTGCTAGGGTTGGAAACAAAGTGGGGGCGCCGAGATTCGAACTCGGGTCACCAACACCCCAAGCTGGTAGGATGCCAGGCTACCCCACGCCCCCACACAATGTTTTGGAGCAGGTTGTAAAAAAGATTTGGGGTTGGGCGCGTTTGGCGTTTAAACAAGCGCGCGTGCGTCAAACCCCTTGAAAGCCTGCTTTGCCTAGTAGCGTGCGTAGGGCAGTATTTCGCTGGACAAGTCTGCCTGCGCGAGGAACATCCTGCGGCAGCAGTAACGGTCGATGGAGAGAGAGTCTAGCGCTTCTGCAACTGGCTTGCCTTGGGAAGTGAGCGACAGGAATTCATCGTACTTGTCGGCAACTGGTTTTCCGCAAGTCCAACAACGGATGGGAACGATCATTTGTTTCTACCTCGCAAACAGTTTGTCCAAAGCGTTTTTGACAAAAGCCAAACGGCCTGAATTGTTTTTCTTTGCCTTCTTGTTGAGCTTGATTCTTTTTTGCTTCAACACCGGAAAGCCGACGTGGCCGCACTTGACGCACTCTTTTACTCCACGCAGCTCGTTGATTCCCGGAATCAGGAACGTCTCGGTTGAGACGGACGTTGCCAGGGGCCAGACGAGGTCGGCAGAACCGCACTTGCTGCAGGCCGAGAATTGCACGACGGCCGTTTTATTTTTTGGCAAGCGGCTTACCTGTACGACTTGGTGAAGCGTGCGCGCGCCTTGGGTCCCTTAAACTTCTTGGGCTCTACCCTTCGCGGGTCTTCTACTAAAAGCGAGCGGTCTTGTGAAAGCATTC
>Ga0208566_1002065_pt1 | contig 11015 bp, 8 predicted proteins | sample PL_2010_150m_FD_184159 | JGI IMG/M metagenome (GOLD analysis project Ga0208566, IMG submission 184159) | Freshwater microbial communities from Powell Lake, British Columbia, Canada to study Microbial Dark Matter (Phase II) - PL_2010_150m... | ecosystem: Environmental > Aquatic > Freshwater > Lake...
ACCAGTAAGTGCCTACCTGGCCGAACATGGTGCCCATGAGGGCGGCCATGGCCCCCAGGATCGACATCACCACGGCCAGACCCACCACAAAGGTGAGGGAGTATAAAAAGGCCTGCTTCTTGCTTCCCTGGGCATATCCGCCCACAAAACCGATGATGAGCGGAATGCTGCACATGATGCAGGGACTGGCGGTGGCGATCACCCCTCCCAGATAGCTGGCGCCGTATGCCAGGACGGGGCGGGTCTGCATGACCTGTCCCAAAGTTTCGCTCCATGCCATGAATGGTCTCCTCAATAGCGGATGAACTTCAATTTCTTTGAGTTTCTTGATAACTTCTTCTTTGGGCAAGGCGCCCAGATGCCGGTTCATCTCTTTGCCTTCGGCATTCAGGAACACCTGAGTGGGGATGGCCACGATCTTGTATTGTTCGAACAGGGGCCTTTCCTCGTCCACATAGACCATGCGAAATTCCACCTGGTCGCCATGGCTGGTTTTCAATGCCGCCATGACCTCTTTCATCTCTTTACAGGGGATGCAATACTTGGCGCCGAATTCATAGAGGGCCGGCTTGCCTTTGGCCGGAGCCGAACCCTGCGCCTGGGTCGGCAAAGGTTGCCAGACTACCAAAAATCCCATTACCAGACAAACCAACCCGACAACATAGTGACGCCAAAATTTCATATGTTCCATCCTCATGGAGTAATTAGGGTCAGACTCGCTGACTTAATATCCGTATATCCGGTTTTTAAAATATTAAACCATTGCCGGAGGTAAAACCGGCGCGTCCTGATGAACTTTTTGGGCTGACACCAAAAACTTCTTCTCAACCATACCCCCGTAATTAACGCGATGCCGGCGGGATCAAGAGCACCGGGCACATCGCCAACCGGGAAACATTATGGGCCACGCTGCCCAGGAAAATCTCCTTAATGAATCCTTTCCCCTGGGTGCCCATGACGATTAACGAGATGTCCTGGGATTCCAGGACCCGGAGAATGGCGGGCAGGGGATGCCCCGGATCAAAGTGGTCGTTGACTAAGGGAATCCCAGCTTGCAGTAAGCGTTGCTTCCATTGCTCCAACAGGTCCCGGGCCGCCCCCTCGGCAATCTCCTGGTAGCCCGGGGGATAGGCCTTTTCTCCGCCGGGCACGTCCAGGGCGTTGAGCACCGTGACCTGGGATAGTCCTTTAGCCGCCAGGCGCTCCACATATTCCAAGGCCCGGGACGAGATTGCCGAAAAGTCCGTGGGCAAGAGCACGTGGCGGAGCACCTCGGCGCCGGAGATTTGACACGAGCCCGGCAGGCCCGGCTTTTGTAATCTCACATTTAACAGCAATACGGGGTATTGGGCATTATGCAACACCGCACAGGTGAAGCACCCCAGCACCCCTTCCCGCCAGAGCGACTGGCCGTGGGAACCCACCACGATGAGGTCGGCGCCAGCGCGGCAGGCGATCTCGTTCAAAGACTCGGCCGGCAGGCCCATGGGTATCTCCACGGTCACTTGCAGCCCCTGGGCCTCCAATTGTTGTTGCTGGGCGGCCAATTTAGGCCGGGCGGTCGACTGCAGGATACCTTCCATCCCCGCCATGAACTTGACGCTGATCACATACGTCAAGATCACCTGTTCACACCCGAGGGCCTTAAATTCTCCGGCGCAGGCCACGATTTCATTCCAGGCAGGCGACAGGTCAGTGGCCAGGACAATAGTCTTAAACATGGGCATACCCCTTGTGTTTCATGAGACTTCTTTCTCCCCTCGGATTAATCAGCCCGAGGGGGCGGATTCGCATGGGCGCAAGTAGGACAGACGTATAAATCCTGATCCCCGCGCCGCTCCTTCAGAAGAGTGGCGTCAATCGCCTCGATGCCACAATCCGCACAGCATAAGGGAGTGAAATATTTTTGTCTGAACTTTAAGGCCACGCCCACCAGACTGATGAGCACCGGGACCTCCACCAGGGGGCCGATAACCGCGGCGAAGGCCTCCCCCGACTGCAGGCCGAAGACGGCTACGGCCACCGCGATGGCCAGCTCAAAGTTGTTGCTGGCGGCAGTAAAGGACAGGGTGGTGGAAATGCGATAGCCCGCCCCGGCCTTGGCCGACATATAAAACGTGACAAAGAACATGACGAAGAAATAGATGGCCAGGGGGATGGCGATGCGCACCACATCCAGGGGGAGCTGCACGATATACTCGCCCTTAAGGGAGAACATCACGCCGATGGTGAACAAGAGGGCAATGAGGGTGATGGGGCTGATTTTGGGCATGAATTTTTCTTCATACCATTTCAGCCCCTGGCGTTTGACCAGGAAAAAGCGGGTGAACATGCCGCCGAAGAAGGGAATGCCCAGGTAGATCAACACGCTTTCCGCCACCTGGAGGATGGTGACTTTGACTTCCAGGCCCGAGGCGACCCCCAGCCAGGCGGGCAGCACCGTGACAAAAATATAGGCGTAGACGGAGAAAAAGAGCATCTGGAAGATGGAGTTGAAGGCCACCAGACCGGCGCAGTATTCCGTGTCGCCCTGGGCCAGGTCGTTCCAGACGATGACCATGGCGATGCATCGCGCCAGCCCGATGATGATCAGGCCTACCATGTACTCCGGGTAGCCGCTGAGAAAGGTGATGGCTAACAGAAACATCAGAATGGGGCCGATTACCCAGTTCTGGATTAAGGATAGGGCTAAGACCTTGAAGTTTTTGAAGACCTGGGGGAGTTCTTCGTAGCGCACCTTGGCCAGGGGCGGGTACATCATCAATATGAGGCCGATGGCGATGGGAATGTTGGTGGTGCCCACCTGGAAGACGGTCAAAAACTTGGTGAAGCCGGGCAGGAAATAACCGAGGCCAACCCCGGCAGCCATGGTCAAAAAAATCCACAGGGTCAGGAAGCGCTCCACAAAACCCAGACGTTTGGCAACGGTGGCGGCCATAAGTGCTCCTATCTTTTTGATACCCGTATAACCGTTTTATTAAGTATCTTAAGCCAAATTTTTTATGTTTCAGGAAGTTTCCGACAGGGATTTAAAGAATCGCGCCTCGGCTCTCATGATACTACTTTATAACCGGATAACCGGATAAGTCAAGGCATAAATTTATCGTAAAGAGAGACGCGCCTCTCAGGCTCAGGAGCATTGACACGCGGCGGCGCCGTCCTTGCTCTGTCCTTTGGCCGCCAGCCAGTGCTCCAACCGGTCCCGCAGCGCCTGGGCCTCCGGGCGGGAACTGAGAATCTCCGCCAGCAGCTTGAGCTGTTTGGCTTCCGGGCTGCCAGGGGTAACGCTCAAACGATAATTCATCCACACCCCGTCCCGGCGGTCGGTGACCCAGCCCAGATGATAGAGGTAGCGCAGGTGCCGGGAGGCCTTGGACTGGGTGATACCCAGGACCCCCATGATATCGCAGACGCAGAGCTCTTCCCGGCCCATCAGCAGCCAGAGCATCTTCAGGCGGGTCTCATCAGCCAGGGATTTAAAGAGTTGGGCTTCCTTTTTCATATTTATCCAATAACCGGATAACCGCATATTGTCAAATATAAAATTCGAGGAATTGTGGCAGCATATCTCAGAAATTAGCTTTCCATGAAAACAACCTCCTTGATCGCGCCGGATTTGGATGAAATAGGGGTTATATAGGATAAAAACCGGATACCCGGAAATTAAGTCACATCGGGGGTGATCGCCTGAACCAACCATCCCCGAAAAAAACTGGGTGATCATTTCCCTGCTGGCGGCCTTGAGTTTGAGTTTAGCAGGCTGTTGAAGAGCCACGATTTTCTTCAAATTGTCATTCTGAGCGAACGGTCCTGTCCCCTAGAGGGTCACCACGAAGCAAGAAAGAGAGGAATGGACGCGTTCTGCTTTTTTAAGAGGAATTATGGCGGGTAGTGCCCGTCCTACCTGTCTGGCTTCATATGTGCTCTTCCAGCGCCGGGAGGCCCCCAAACCGGTTCCGTGAGCCCAGCGCCGAGTGCCCAAAGTCTGGGGAAAATTGACTTTCCACTCAAATTTGTGCTAACGTGCGCCCTGCGAGAACCATGGGCTTCAAGTGGAGGTTCGTTTTGAGGATTTTTTTGGGGGCAAGGGATGCTCAAAACCTCGCCTCCAGAGGAGAAGGGCAGAATGATGATATTCAGTTACGTTCAAGGAAGTCTGGTCCTGGGGTTGATCATCATCTTCACGGCAACGGGGTGGGCCCAGACCGCGCCGGATGGCGCTTTATCAAGCTGTGCGACTCTTTACCGTCGGGCGGCGCCTTTGATGGAAATGGCCCAACAGAAATTAGACGCCCGCCAGCTCGCCGAAGCTAAGTCGTTGGTCACGGAGGCCAACTCTCTTTTTTCCCGGCTACAGAAAGAGTGCGCTCCTTTATTGACGGATCGCGTTCTCACCTTTAAAGAGGAACAGCAGATCGCCATAAATCAAAAATTGGGGGATGAGGCCCAATCTCAGGGTGACTCGATCATGGTCTCAGCAGCCGCCAAGGAAAAGCAAGCCCGGGAAATTGAATCAAAAGGTCAGCAAGAAGCGGCCCAAGCATTATCTTTTCAGGCCAAAAAAGAATATGAGCAGGCTCAGAGCTGGTTTACCAAAGCGGGCATCTATGCCTTGAAGAATCAACAAATCATATTTCAATTTCTCGCGCGTTAGTCTATTCGGGGTTTTCGTAGCGAAAGGCTCTTAGGTGGATTTGACCCCGAGGCGCAGCCCTGAAAGACGCGGTTAATCTCTGACCTCAGTAGGGTCCGGTACGATATTGGGTATTCCCAATTGATAATCTGCCTTGAAAAGTTCAAGGTTCAAGGTTCAAAGTTCAAAGTCAAGAGCAAGGGCAGATAAAAAGCCTGCCACTTTTCATGATTTACGGGTGGGCCGGCGGCCCCATGCAGGACCTCAACGAACTGGTGGACCTGCCCCCCGGGGTGTCCTTGCATGACGCTTATGGCATCAACGACCAGGGCTGGATCGTGGGCCAGACCAATTCTTCCCACGCTTACCTGCTTACCACGAACCCGGTACCGCTCCCCTCCACCCTGCTCTGCTCGGCTCCGGCCTCCTGGGCCTGGCTGGCTGGAGGAGACCTAGAAAGGGTTAACCAGATTTAACTCCGAGGACAAACCTGGCGGGGTCCGGTGTGGCCCTGCCTTTTTATTTTCTTAAGCCGTCTGCCATTGTCCATTAACTTTCCCCCAAAAGTTAATCAACCTGAACCCTGGCTGCCTTTGATACTAAGTTGCAATCAAAAAGTGCGGAACTGTGGGGGCGCACCCGCGTGTGCGCCCTCAATTCAGGGCGGACACATGGGTCCGCCCCTACAAGAAAATAGTCGTTTGTTTGCAACTTGGTATGATACCAAATTGCATTCAAAAAGGTGTTTTTGTCATTCTGAGCGAAGCGAAGAATCTCCGCGGTTCAAACCCGAGAGATTCTTCACTCCGCGTCGCTCCGTTCAGAATGACCATATTCAACGAATCCATAAATATTCGGTTGAGCGCCAACCGGTATGATAACAAGTTGCCGTCATAAAGGTAATACTGACTTTATGATAGCACCCCCTGTAGGGGCGGTTCGCGAACCGCCCCTACAATTCGGATAATCACTTGTTTGACAGCAACTTGGTATGACACCCCCCAGGTGTAGCTGGGTTGGAAATACGGTTGGAAACCAAAAAAGAAGGGTTAGGCCGTTTGACCTAACCCCTTGATTTCATTGGCGGGGACGACGAGACTCGAACTCGCGACCTCCGGCGTGACAGGCCGGCGTTCTAACCAACTGAACTACGCCCCCGAGTTGGAAGTTCAAAGTTCAAAGTTAGGAAGTTCAAAGTTAAGGGCAAAAACCTTGAACTTTGAACCTTGAACCCAAAAATCTGGTAGGCGGAACAGGGCTCGAACCTGTGACCCCCGGCTTGTAAGGCCGATGCTCTCCCAGCTGAGCTATCCGCCCGCCCCCGATATAGTCGCTTATGAAGGCCCTGCTGTCAAGGGGTTTATGCCCTCCGAGGGGCTATGGGGGAGCCCAAACCGGTCGTTCCGCCTTTCTTTTTATGTTTTGAAGAGAAATGGTGCGCAGAGCGCACCCTACAGCACTTGGCGGGCCGGGCCCACCCACATTTTCTCAGGGGAGGATAGGGTAAGGCCCAGATGCATTTTACCTTTTCGCCCTTTCGCCTTTTACCCTTTTCCCCTTGATTATTTAATGCGCCTGGATCTCGGCGCCGGGCGGCTCGGACGGTACATAGACCGCCTCCGGGGTTACCGGCGGTAGCACCGGCTTGAACAGGCTGTCCGGGTTGTCCAGCACCAGGGCCGCTTTCAGGACCTCGTCCATGTGGTCCACGGGCACCAGGTCCACCACCTTGAGAATGCGGGCCGGGATCTCTTTGATATCCTTGACGTTGTCCCGGGGGATGAGCACGGTCTTGATCTGGTGGCGGTGGGCCGCCATGATCTTTTCCTTCAGGCCGCCGATGGGCAGGACCCGCCCCCGCAGGGTGATTTCCCCGGTCATGGCCACGTCGCGATGGACCGGAATCTTCAGCAAGGCGGAGACGATGCAGGTGGCGATGGTAATCCCGGCAGACGGGCCATCCTTGGGAATGGCGCCCTCCGGCACGTGGACGTGGATGTCGATCTTACGGTAGAACTCCGGCGACAGCCCCAGGTTTTCGGCCTTGGACCGCACATAGCTCAAGGCGGCCTGGGCCGACTCCTGCATGACTTCCCCCAGCTTGCCGGTGATCAGGAGCTTGCCCCGGCCGGGCAGGACCACCACCTCGGTGTGGAGGAGTTCGCCCCCGAATTCGGTCCAGGCCAGCCCGGTGGTGAGGCCCACTTCGTCGGCCTCTTCGGTGCGGCCGAAACGGAACTTGGGGACCCCCAGGTACTTGGGCACCATCTGGCTGGTGACCTTGACCAGGTGGTCCTTGCCCTTGGCTGTTACTTCCCGGGCCACCTTCCGGCTGATGGAGGCGATCTCCCGCTCCAGGTTGCGCACCCCGGCCTCCCGGGTGTACTGCCGGATAATGGTGAAAATGGCGTTTTCCGAGAACTGGATGTTCTCCTTGGTGAGGCCATTGGCGAGGCACTGCTTGGGGACCAAAAACTGCTCGGCGATGAGGTGCTTTTCCACCTCGGTATAGCCGGCCAGCCGGATGATCTCCATGCGGTCCTGGAGCGGCGGCGGGATGGAGTAGAGATTGTTGGCCGTGGTGATGAACATCACTTCGGACAGGTCATAGTCCACGTCCAGGTAATGGTCGTTAAAGGCGAAGTTCTGTTCCGGGTCCAGGACCTCCAGGAGCGCCGCCGAGGGGTCGCCCCGGAAATCCGTGCTCATCTTGTCCACTTCATCCAGGCAGAACACCGGGTTGTTGGTCTTGGCCTTTTTGAGGGACTGGATGATCTTGCCGGGCAGCGCCCCGATATAGGTGCGCCGGTGGCCGCGGATCTCGGCTTCGTCCCGCACGCCCCCCAGGGACAGGCGCACAAAGTTCCGTCCCATGGCCCGGGCCACCGACTTGGCCAGGGAGGTTTTGCCCACGCCCGGCGGCCCCACCAGACAGAGGATGGGGCCTTTCATCTTTTTCACCAGGCTCTGGACCGCCAGGTGTTCCAGGATGCGTTCCTTGGGCTTCTCCAGGCCATAGTGGTCTTCTGCGAGGATACGTTCGGCCTCTTCCAGGCCGTGCTTTTCTTTAGTTTTTTCTTGCCAGGGCAGGGACAGGAGCCAGTCGATGTAGTTCCGGGAGACCGTGGCCTCCGCCGACATGGGGCTCATGAGTTTCAGCTTTTTCAACTCGTGCTTCACCTTGGCGACAGCCTCGGCGCTCATCTTTTTCCGGCGGATGCGCCGCTCCAGTTCCTGGATCTCGCCCTTGAGATCCTCCTTTTCCCCCATCTCCTTCTGGATGGCCCGCATCTGCTCGTTGAGATAGTATTCCCGCTGGGTCTTTTCCATCTGCTTCTTGACCCGGTTCTTGATGCGGGACTCGATCTGGAGGATTTCATTTTCCCGGTTCACATAGCCCACCACCTGTTCCAGGCGGCGGGAGGCATCCAGGGTTTCCAGCAGGCCCTGCTTTTCATCCGCCTTGATGGACAGATGGCCGGCGATGGTGTCGGCCAGGCGCCCGGGGTCATCCACCCCCACCAGGCTCTGCAAGGCTTCCTGGGGGACCTTTTTGTTCAGTTTGGCATAGGTCTCGAACCCGGCGATACCGGTGCGGCGCAGCGCCTCGGTCTCGGGATTGACCTCCCAGGACTCCAGGAGTTCCTCGACCTCCACCTGGAAGAACTGGGAAATAGGCAAAAACTGCCGCACAATGGCCCGGCCCTTGCCTTCCACCAGCACCTTGACGGTGCCGTCGGGCAGCCGCAAGAGCTGGAGGATGGCCGCCAGGGTGCCCAACCGGTGAATCTCGCCCTCCCGGGGTTCGTCCTTGCGCGGGTCCTTCTGGGTGCACAGCAGGATAAATTTTTCCTGCCCCATAGCATATTCCAGGGCATGAATGGAGCGTTCCCGCCCGATAAACAGCGGCACCACCATGTGGGGGAAGATGACGATATCCCGCAGGGGCAGCATGGGCACGGTGAGCAGATTGCGCTTATCCCCCTCCCCGGCGCCGCGGTTTTTGGGTAATCGGAAGATCATTGTTGCACCGCCATCCCGGGCTTATCCCAGGAAACGTCCTCCGCGGTCCGGTAGGTAAAAATCGGCGCGGCATGTTTGATAATGAAGTCCTCGTTGATCAGGCATTCCTGCACATCTTTGAGGGAAGGCAGTTCATACATCAGGTCCAACATGGCCCGCTCGAGGATGGCTCTCAGGCCCCGGGCCCCGGACTTGCGCTTCAGGGCCTCTTTGGCCACCGCCTCCAAGGCGGCGTCGGTGAATTTCAGGGCGACCCGGTCCAGTTCCAGGAGTTTCTGATACTGCTTCACCAGGGCGTTCTTGGGTTCCTTGAGGATGCGCATCAGGGCCTCTTCATTCAGCTCATCCAGGGTGGCGAGCACCGGCAGGCGCCCCACGAACTCAGGGATAAGCCCGAACTTCAACAGATCCTGGGGCTGCACCTGGATCAGAGTTTCGCCTATGGGACGCTGGCTCCGGCTCTGGATGTCGGCCCCGAACCCCATGGACTTGCGGCCGATGCGGGCCCCGATGATGTCCTCCAGGCCGTTGAAGGCGCCGCCGCAGATGAACAGGATGTTGGTGGTGTCCACCTTGATGAACTCCTGCTGGGGGTGCTTGCGGCCGCCTTTGGGAGGCACCGACGCCATGGTGCCCTCGATGATCTTGAGCAGGGCTTGCTGCACCCCTTCCCCGGAGACATCCCGGGTGATGGAGGGGCTGTCGGTCTTGCGGGCGATCTTGTCCACCTCGTCAATGTAGACGATGCCCCGGGAGGCCTTTTCCACATCGTAGTCCGCGGATTGCAGGAGGTTGAGGATGATGTTTTCCACATCCTCGCCCACGTAGCCGGCCTCCGTCAGGGTGGTGGCGTCAGCGATGGTGAACGGCACGTTCAAGATGCGGGCCAGGGTCTGGGCCAGCAGGGTCTTGCCGGAACCGGTGGGGCCCACCAGCAGGATGTTGCTCTTCGAGAGTTCCACGCCGTCCAGGTCCACCCCGGCATTGATGCGCTTATAGTGGTTATAGACCGCCACCGACAGGATCTTTTTGGCGCGTTCCTGGCCGATGACATACTCGTCGATCTGTTTCTTGATGGCCGCCGGCTCGGGAATCGACAGCCGGGCGTGTTTGGCTTCGTCCTTCTCGTACTCTTCGGCGATGATGTCGTTGCACAGTTCGATACACTCATCACAGATATAGACGCCGGGGCCGGCGATGAGCTTCTTCACCTCGCCCTGGCTTTTGCCACAAAAAGAACACAACAGGTCGGCACTCTTGTCGGTACCGCGTTTACTCATAGGGATCGTCCTCCCCAAACCCTGAAAAGAAACCGGTTCGAGGGTTTGGCTGGTCTGCTTCGTTACCGCCCTGCGTGCCTTGTCTTATGACATCGGCTCCGGGCGGCTGTTTCTTTAGTTCTTATCAGGCGCCTAATCCTGATGCCGGGCGGGAAAAAGAATTCCCGGTTCGCGGCGGGTGATCACGTCGTCAACCAGGCCATATTCCTTGGCCTGCTGGCCGGACATATAAAAATCCCGCTCCGTATCGTGATTGATGCGCTCAATGGATTGGCCCGTGTGTTTGGCCATAATACCGTTCAACTCTTCCCGGAGGCGCAAGATCTCCCGGGCCTGGATGTCCACGTCCGTGGCCTGGCCCTGGAAACCGCCCAGGGGTTGGTGAATCAAGATCCGGACGTGGGGCAGGGCAAACCTTTTACCCTTGGAGCCCGCGGCCAACAGGAGCGCCGCCATGGACGCCCCCTGGCCCATGCACAGGGTGGCCACCGGGCTCTTGATGTACTGCATGGTGTCGTATATAGCCATCCCCGAGGTCACCAGACCGCCGGGGGAGTTGATATAGAAGTTGATTTCCTTGTCGGGATCCTCTGCCTCCAAAAACAGCAGTTGGGCGATCACCACGTTGGCGACGTCATCGTTGATGGCCGTCCCCAAAAAGATGATCCGGTCTCTCAGAAGCCGGGAATAAATGTCGTAAGCCCGCTCCCCCCGGCTGCTCTGCTCCACTACAATGGGAATTAACTGCATTCTACTCCTTTTCTCCTGCCGGGTCCGCGGCCGCGGCCGCAGTAGTCTCGGCTTTATCCAGCAACAGTTTCATGGTCTTGTCGTCGAGGAGCGTCCGCCGGAGGGCCCCCAGCAGATCGTGTTCCTCATAAAACTTCTTGATCTCGGCCACGTCCCGGCGGTTGTTGACTGCGATCCGGGCCAGGGCGGCATCCATTTCGGCTTCGTCCACCGCCAGGTTCTCCTGGTCGGCGATGCGGGACAGAACCAGCCTGACTCGCACCCGGCGCTCGGCCATGGGTTTCATGACCTCCAGCATCCTGGCCGTGTCCATCTTGGCCGTGTTCATG
>Ga0208566_1002066_pt1 | contig 11015 bp, 9 predicted proteins | sample PL_2010_150m_FD_184159 | JGI IMG/M metagenome (GOLD analysis project Ga0208566, IMG submission 184159) | Freshwater microbial communities from Powell Lake, British Columbia, Canada to study Microbial Dark Matter (Phase II) - PL_2010_150m... | ecosystem: Environmental > Aquatic > Freshwater > Lake...
TTTTAAACCGACCTTATTAACAATTATGGAATCTTCAATGAAAAACTTATTAGCTCTTCTCTTGATGCTTGTTTTAACTACCGTGGCTTGCTCTTCAAAACCGCCAAGCATACGTGTAACAAATCAGCGCTCAACAAAAGCAAATGTTCAAGTAAAATTTGAGAACTCAAATACTATTAATATTAATGATGTAACCGGCGGTGCAACTACTTCCTATCAGGAAATCTCTGAAGGAGCTGTAGTAGCATCAGCAGTTATTCAAAATGAGTCGGTATCACCTGTAATTTCATTTACAGCACAAAAAGACAAGAACCACACAGTTGTAGTTTTGAATTCTACTCCGCCTGCATTAAGAATAGATACAGACGATAAATAATTTAAGAACAGCGAGCGCGAATTAGACGGTGCGTGAGTAACGTGCTTTATCTTCTTTGCGCTCTATGTATCCATCAAAGTTCATAGCAATATTTCGAATGAGCAGCCGTCCCATTTGAGTGACTACAATTTTTCTATTTTTAATTTCTACTAATCCATCATCAATAAACTCTTGCATACCGTTAATTGCAGAACTAAAATATTTCTCAAACTCAATTCCGAACTGCTTATCTACAAGTGAGAAGTCGAGTTCAAAATCACACATCACTTTAGTGATTACATGACGGCGAAGAATATCATCTTCTGTTAAATAAACACCGCGTTCTATCGGTAATGTTTCATTATTTAAAGCATCAAAATATTCCCGCTCTTTCTTCAAGTTCTGTGAGTATGATTTTCCTATTTGACTAATACTTGTGATACCCATTCCGTACAAATCAGTTCCCGCATGTGTACTGTAACCTTGAAAGTTGCGGTACAATTTTTTATTCCTTTGAGCAACTGCAAGTTCATCGTCCGGTTTTGCAAAGTGATCCATACCGATAAAAACATATCCAGATTTAGTTAGTTTTTCAATCGTCATTTTTAATATTTGAAGTTTTTCTTCAGGTGTCGGTAAATCTTCAGGTTTAATCAATGCCATATGTTTTTTCATCCACGGAACATGAGCGTAATTAAATACAGCTATCCGGTCGGGGGAAATATTTATCGTTGCATCTAGAGTTTTCTCAAATGTCTCAAGTGATTGAAACGGAAGTCCGTACATCAAATCAAGATTGATACTTTTAAAACCAAGTTTTCTTACCCATGAAACTACTTGTCTTGTCATTTCTTCCGGTTGAAGTCTGTTGACAGCTTTCTGAACTTTATCATTAAAATCCTGAACACCCATGCTGATACGGTTGAATCCGCCACTTCGTAACGCTTCAAGATGTTCCTTAGTTAATCCGCGCGGATCAATCTCGCATCCTTCTTCTGCATTAGAACGAATTTCAAAACTTTTATTTATGAATGAAACAAGATCAGTAATTTCATCCGGATTAAGATGAGTTGGTGTTCCGCCGCCCCAATGAAGCTGAACAACTTTGCGATCGGTTTTAATAAATATTCTTAACAGATCAATTTCATTTTTTAAATACTTTATATATTCTTGAATGCGATCACGATTTCGTGTGATAATCATGTTGCATCCGCAGAAATAGCAAAGCGTATCACAAAACGGAAGATGGTAATAAAGAGAAAGATCAGGAGGATTAACTTCGTTGTTTGTGCGGATTATTTCATCGAGATATTTTTCATTCGTAAATGATGAATTGAAATGCGGAGCGGTTGGATAACTTGTGTACCGCGGTCCGGGGCGATCGTATTTTTTAATTAATTGAAGATCTATGTTAAACATAATTAATCCTTATGAAGAAAAGAATCACTTCATTCAAAAAAGAAATGAATCGCTTTGCTCAATTAAATATTATTAACTCTTTATTGATAAATATTTGATGAAATTCGAAAGTTGTTTAGATATATCCAAACAATCATTTTTAAGTTTATCGTAAAGCTGAAATTCAATATAACCTAATTCGACAGCGACATTTAATAAACTTCTTATTTCACCTACAGAACCTTTTGAATAATACAAGAATTTTATAAAATCTTTATCGCTACCTCTTTCAAAACCTTCTGCAATATTATTCATAACAGAAATTGCGGCACGTTGTATTTGGTCCTTAAAACCAAAATCCTTTTTGTATTGATCATTATTAATTCTATAAACCTCAAGACACAATTCTTTAGCTTTTTGATATAATGGAATCTCTTCGAAAGTTTTCATTTTCATTTCTTCTTTGAGTCCCGCTACAGCGGGACGATTCTTTCCTTCATTTCATTATTATTTAATGAAATTTTTTACTCTCTTCTTTTACAACATCAACTAAAAATTTTGCGTTCTCCGGTTTTACATCCGGCAAAATGCCGTGACCAAGATTGAAAATATGACCGTTATTTTTACCAAACGATTTCAAAACTTTCACAGCTTCGTTTCTGATCTTTTCTTCATTACCATAAAGAACTGTCGGATCAAGATTACCTTGCAAAGCAACTTTGTTGCCAATCTTACTTCTAACTTTCCCAAGTTCCATAGTCCAATCAAGACCGATTACATCAGCACCGCAATTTGCCAGCTTATTTAATTTGTAATGAACACCTTTTGCAAACACAATAACCGGTTCGTCTTTACGTTTTATCTGTGAAATTATTTTTTCAATATATCTTAACGAGAATTCTTCAAAATCAGCAGGAGAAAGCAATCCGCCCCATGTATCAAAGATCTGAACTGCATCAGCGCCAGCTTCGATCTTCGCAGAAAGATATTCCGCAACTGCATCTGCAATCTTATCAAGCAAAACGTGGGCTGATTTTGGATCGTTGTAAATAAATTTTTTAATTTCAGTCCCGACTTGTCGGGATGAACCGCCTCCTTCAACCATGTATGTCATTAAAGTCCAAGGTGAGCCGGCAAATCCTATTAAAGGAACGCGTCCGCTCAATTCTTTTTTTGCTAGCGAGACTGCATCAAGAACATATTTTAAATCTTTTGAAGGATCAATTTTTCTTAAGCGATTAATATCACTAATGCTTCTGATCGGATTATAAAGTTTTGGTCCTTTACTTTCGATCATTTCTAATTTCATTCCCATCGCTTCGGGAATTACAAGTATATCCGAAAAGATTATTGCGGCATCAACGCCAATAATATCAACTGGTTGAATGGTGACTTCCGCAGCAAGTTCCGGCGTTTTGCACATTGTAAGAAAGTCAACTTTTTTGCGTACAGCCCGATACTCGGGTAAATATCTTCCCGCTTGACGCATAATCCAAATTGGCGTTCGCTCAACTTTTTTTCTTTTACATGCTCTTAGAAATAAATCATTTTTAAGTTTAGTCAAAAAATCCTCCGTTAAACCATATTAACCGTAAGTTGGAAATATTTTAATATCGCTTCCGAAATTCCTTGTAAGGAAAACATCTTTGGAATAATGTGAACTGTAAGTCCGGAACTCTTAATTGCATTTTCTGTTGTAAAACCGATCGAACAAATAATATTATTTTTAAAATAATGGGCGACGTTTGTAATGTTCATTAATCTAATAAAATTATTAAACGATGAAGGGCTTGTAAATATATATATATCAGGTTGCCGACTTATAATTTCTTCATATTCTTTTGTTAACTCAGAAAGATCATTCGGAACAACATCATACACATTAACTAAGTCAACTTCAGCTCCTAACCCCATTAACCCAAATTTTAAATCTTCATTAGAAAGTGATGAACAAGGAATAAATATTTTTTTTCCATTTAGATCGAATTTGGTGAAAGTATTTATCAATCCTTTAGAACTGAATTCCTCCGGTAAGATATCTACTTTAATTCCGTTGGAATAACATTCCTCGGAAGTTTTTTCTCCAACCGCAGCTATTTTAATATTTGTTAAATCGAGTGAACGGCTTTTGATAATTTCTGCCAATACTTTTACTGCGTTTGAAGAAGTAAAGATCAAATAGTCGAATTCTGCAAAACTATTTATTGCATACGCTAACTCGGAAGATTCGTATTGAGGAATAAGCTTAATCGTAGGGAAAAAGATAATTTTCGCTCCTTCATCTTTTAACTGACAAAAATATTTTTCAGCAGTTGATTTTTTCTTAGTAACAAGAATCGTTTTGTTTTTAAGAGACATCACTAAACACGAGATTTATTAAAAATATCATTTAAGATTATTGAAGCTCCGGCTTTGAGTAAATCGGTGGCCAATTTCTTACCAAGCTTTTCCGGATTGGTTTTGGCACCGCGGATTTTTTTTCTATAAGTAATAGAACCATCAATTGATGCTACAACCGCATCAAGAAATAATCCATTTGATTTTACTTCAGCATAAGCACCAATAGGAACTTGACAACCACCTTCTAATTCTTTTAGGAGAGAACGTTCTGCAGTTACTGCTATATAAGTCTTTTCATGATGGATTTTTTTCAGCATCATTTCTGCAAATTTATTATCACTCTGTATTTCAATTCCTAAAGCACCTTGTCCGACCCCCGGTAAAATATCTTTAGTGCTAATAATTGAAGAGATATGTTTATTTAGTTTTAATCTTTCAATACCTGCGCGAGCAAGAATTATTGCATCCCAATTCGATTCAAGAAATTTTTTTATTCTTGTTGGAACGTTACCGCGAAGTTCTTCGATTTTAATATCAGGTCTGATGTGAAGAAGTTGCGAACTTCTTCTTAAAGAACCAGTGGCAACAACAGCGCTTTCCGGCAATTTTTTAATTGTTGTTCCTTTTTTCCGTGCGATCAAAACATCTTCAACAGAATGACGTTTGGTAACAGCTGTAAGTTTTAAACCTTCAGGCAAAATTGTGGGAAGATCTTTTAAGCTATGAACTGCAATATCAATAGATCCTTTTAATAATTCATTCTCAAGCTCTTTAGTAAATAAACCTTTATCACCGATCTTGGATAAAGCAACATCAAGAATTTTATCACCTTTTGTGTTGATGATCTTTATTTCGACATAAAGATTTTTATTTTTTCGTTCAAGTTCTTTTTTAATAAACTTTGCCTGCCAAAATGCAAGATCACTTCCTCTCGAACCAATAATCAATTTATTTTTTTTCATTGACTCTATCCGCTTTATTCTCTTCTTCATTGATTTCTTTTCCGTTTGATGGAACTTCACCGAGATTGAAAAGTTCTTTAAGAATCATAGTATGTGCAGCGACTTCTTTAATATTAGCACCGGTCTCTGCAAACTCCCGTAATTTTACAGTTGGGTTATGCAAAATTCGTCCTATCATTCTTCTTGACATGTCTTCAATCTTAATAAAATCTTCTTTACTTACTTTATTTTTTATTTTTTCCAATTCATCATTTCGGATTTCCTCGAAAAATGATCGCATTGTTTTTATAGTAGGAACAACACCAAGAGTGTTAAACCAGCCGAAAAATCCGATCATCTCTTCCATAATTATTTTACGTACTAATGGAACTTGCTCTTTTCGTCTCTGTAAGTTCTGATCAACTATGATTTTCAGTGAATCTATGTCATGGTAAAAAACATTTTCGATTTTTTTTACATCCGGATCAATATCTCTCGGTACTGCAATATCCATCAAAACAACAGGAGAAATTTTTCTTTTCTTTAGGGCTGATTTAATATCTTCATATGAAATAATAAAATTATCAGAACTTGTTGCACTAATGATAATATCAAAGTTGTGTAGCTGCTCTTTAAGAAACTGGTATGGAATGATTTCACCGTGAACTTTCTCGGCTAATTTTTCTGCTCGTTCAATAGTTCTATTTGAGATAGCTAACTTGCCAATATTTTTATCTCTAAGATGTACAGCTGCAAGCTCACCGGTTTCTCCGGCACCGATTACAAGAGCAGATTTTTTATCTAAGTTCGAAAAAATCTTTTCTACTACTTGAACTGCAGCATAACTTACTGTTACGGCACCTTCGCCGATTTTAGTTTCTTTAATTGCACGTTTGCCGGTTTTGATTGCGCTATCGAATATCTTTCTAAGTGATGTGCCCGCAAAATCTAAATCTTCAGAAATTTCAAATGCTTCTTTTACTTGCCCTAATATTTGGCTATCACCGATAATCATTGAATCAATTCCGGAAGCAACAGAAAATATATGTCTTACCGCACCGCAAGAAAAGAATTTTAAAAAATGTTCTTGCTGAATTCCTTTAACCGGTTTGAATTGAATCAATTCATTTATAACAGGCGAGAGATTAATTTCGTGATCTTTAAGAAAACCAAAGATTTCAGTTCGGTTGCAAGTTGAAATAACAACACCTTCGGAGAATAATGAATTTTTTAATCGCGGAATGAACTCAACAATTTCGTTGTGATTGAAATGAAGCGCTTCTCGAAGTTCTAAAGGGGAAGTCTTATGATTTATTGATATACCGACTAAATTCATTTTAAGCTTTCAATAAAACGAGTGAAACGTTTTTCCTAATGTGCTTGTTATAATCAAAGACATTATTGCAATTACAAATCCAATTAATGAAAAAAGTATAACCTTCTTACCATAAAAATTTCCGAAAAGTTTTCTTAATATTCCAATTCCGTATACAATCCACACAAAAAATGTTCCAATCAATTTTGGATCAAAGTAACTAAATTTTGGGAACGCGTTAGGCAGCCAAATTATTCCAATAATAATTGCAATCGTAAGAAGGACAAAACCGATTACGGCTGAATAATAACTGAGTTTTTCCAATATTTCTAAACTTGGAAGTCTATTAAAGATCAGTCCAAATTTGTTAGCTTTTAAATTTTTATATAATAGAATAAATAATAATCCGTAAACCGCCGAAATTGTTATCCCGGAATATCCCAATAGCGCATTAATAACATGAAGTCCGAGAAGACGGTTTCTAAGAACCTCCGGAACAACAAAATTATGTTCGATAAAAAGTGAAGATGCTATTTGGAATACGAATGAAAATAATATTATGAAAGCTCCGGTTCCTCTGATGTCGGTTAACAATTCAAGAATGAAATATGAAAATCCGATCGAGAATGCTATGATAGAGAATATTTCAAACTTACTTGTAATTGGCGGATGATCAAATTCAATTGTGCGGGAGACTAAATAAAGCGCGTGAAGAATTAGCGTAACAAAAAGAATAATTCTTTTCGAATTACTTACAAATTTTTTCTCTGTAAAAAAATCATAGGTATATGCTGCAAAAACTAAGCAGTATAGAATAGGAAGCAAAATATTTAAGGAATCTATGGGTTGTAACATTCTGTAATTCAGTTAGTTGATATAACTCTTACTAAAATTGTGCCATTAATAAAAATTTTAGGGGTAAAGTTAATTAAATATTAGCTTATTTTCTGCTGATTTGAAGAAGGATTTTTGATTAACTAAATATTAATTTTTATCAATGTTTATCATCTTTGGAAATCGAGGTGGTTTATTTCTTATATGTAGGATGTATAAAATAAAAAGTCCCGCAACCCGAACGTAGTCGAGAAGCGGGGCTTAAGATTTATAAAATTAATTTCCGAATACGTCAATTTTTCCGTTCATGTGTTTAGTCTTATCAATTATTTTTCCATGATCATCAACAACACCTGTATGGCAATTAGCACAGCCCTTTAGATCAGCATCCATGTGTCCTCGTGGCGGTAAGCCATGGCAGGTAGTACCGCAAGCAGCTTCCGAGGGCGTGGCACCGACCTTATTCCAAATAGGTTGATAATTACTTCCTTCAATATTATCTGCTGTATAAGCAAAAGCCCATTGCGAAGTTGCTTTTGAAAACGAAAAATTTCCATGACAATATGTATTTGAACATTTGTTTGTGTTAGGGTCATATATTCCGGTACTAACTTGATAATCGGAATACTTTGCAGTCAAAACTACTTCAGCTTTTGAAGTCGCATCAATATGTCCTGGTGAATTTAATGCAGTTGGAACAACATGACAATCAGAACATTTAACAGTGCCAATCTTTGAGTTAATTAAGTGAGAAGAATGTGCACCAACACTTGCTAGCGTTACATCTGTTTTCCTATTTCTATCAACCGGTGGTGCAAATAAACTAGGATTATTGAAATCGCCATGGCATGTATTACAAGCTTCAGGTCCACCGGGGTTTGTATGACAAGTATTGCAAGAAGGACTAGCAACACCACCTGCATAATTACTTCCGTGACACTCGGTACATTTACTCATATCCCAATTTAATGAAGCTATAAATTTTCCATGAAAATTTGAAGAAGCAGGATCGCTAATTCCAGTATTATGAGCTGCAATTTTTGTATGGCAATTTGTACAAGCCGGGCTTGCTGTTCCGCCTGTATAATTATCACCATGACACTGATTACAATCGCTCATCTGTAAATTTTTATCGGCAATATATTTTCCATGATAATTTGTTGAAGTTGGACTGTTAATTCCACTTTGATGAACAGCAATATTCGGATGACAATTTGTTGTAGCGCAACTCTTCTTAGCTGTACCGCCATCAAATTTTGCAGCATGACATTGTTTGCAACTTTCTAATCCTTTTTCCTTAACGGTAGCACTGTGAAAATTTACAGATATTGGATCTAGAACACTTACATCATGAACTGAAATTTTTGATGGGGCAGTAAGATTATCTTTTATATCACTGCATGAATAGAAAATCAATCCGATTGTAGCAATTAAGATTAAATAATATTTTGAATATCTCATATTCTTTCCAAGAGGTTAAATTTATTAACGATGACAATAACCGCAGAATCCAATTCCTCGAACACCACCGGGATGAGCATTAGCATCGGTATGACAAGAATAACATACCGAGCCGCGGTCGTTATGCCAATCGCCTTCAGAATCGCTCATAAAATTTTTAGCATGTGTTTTTGGATTTGTACCTTGAACACCGTCATTATCTGTATGACAAAGAATGCAATTTGCATCCGCTCCTTGTACATCATGGCAAGCAGCGCATGTTTCAATATCTCTTCTTGCTAATAAAGCATGTTGCCCGCCGCCGGTTCCAACTCCGACCGTAATAAAATTCGGCAACTTGTGAGAAACCGGAACATTACCTTCTAAAGCAAAATCTCCGCCTTTCGATTCATGACATGTAGCGCAAAAAGTTTCTGTTTGATGGCAAGTCTGACATTCGGCTGATTTACCTTTTAAGTCTATTCCATGTGTATAACGATAATTAAGATCGTGAACGCGGGTAATATTTTGCTGTTTGGTGTTATCAATAAATTTATGCGGTGAATAAGGTGTAACGAAATTTCGTGATGAATTATTTTCGGTTATCATTGTTGTTGAAACGTGACATGATTCGCAAAAAGAATTATCATGGCACATTTGGCACTTAGCGTTTTCTTTTAATGCATTGAATTTGTGTGAACGCAAAAATGAAACTTCTTTATGATCTGTTGGAATTAAATTGGCAGTTGACATGTGACAAGATTCGCAATCATTGATAGCAACAGTTCGTCCATTATGGCAGTCAGTACAAATGTTCATTGCTGGTTTATAATTCGCCGATTCAAAACTATAAGCAACATCAGATAAACCTTTGTGGCAGTTTTCACAAACTAATTTTTCATTAGTTAAATGAGCTTGGTGATTGAAGATCATTTTTGCTTTTTTCTGAATCAGCGGTTCATACTTTTCGCCGTAATGACATTGCCCGCAATTTTTATCATCATTAACATCATGACAAGTTGCACAAGTGGATTTTTCCGGAAGCAACCGAGTATTTAGTGATGTACTTTCTCCTACTTTGGTATGGCATTCTGCACATTCGGCAATATCTTTATGAACACTATGCGAAAATTTTATTATGTCTTTATTTGTCTTTACGGGTTCATCAACGTTGCTGGAATTGATCGCCGCAATGGTTAAAAATGAAACTATTAAAAGTGCTAAGGCAGCATAAAAATATTTTATCTTCATAATCTGTTAGAAATTAGTATTAAACCAATGATTTACTTTGAACATAATTCTAAAATCATTCTTGTAAATCTTGTTGTTAAAATATTGTCCTTGAAGATCAAATGAATAATTTGTCCAAGGTCTTAAATTAAATCCGCCCAAAAATGAAAGTATGTTATTTATCTCAGCATCTTTTGATAATTTGTAAGAAGTATATGCAATTCCTATTGATGGAGTAAAAAATCCATCAGCAAAAGAATAAGCAGTGTAAGCTGAAACTGCATCAAGTTCACCAGCGTAGCCAAGAGTTTTTCTGTAGCTGAAACTTCCAAACTTTGTATTAGAGCCGATTGTTAAACGTTGAGAATTTTCACTTTCGTAAGTAACATTTCCGAATTTTCCAAAGAGAGAAAATGATTCAGAAATTTTGTAATCAATTCCGCCTTCAATTTCTTGTGAATTGCCGTAATTGAAAACAGAAAAAATAGAATTGTATCTGATTTTAGGTTCGCGGAAATTATAATAAACATCAATACCTAATTGATCTGTAGCCTGAACCCGGCTGGTAATTTCAAATTTAGACGTAGTCTTAAAATTAACATCGTATTCGTAACGAGTATCAATATTCAACAAGCCATTTAAATTGTATGAAGCATCAGCAGATAAGAATTTATACTGATTAGATTTTTGTTCAATAAGAACATTAACAAGATTGTAATCTGAATTTAATCTAAGAGTATAATAATCTGCAGCTTTAAAATTCTTATCAATGTAACTTAAACCAAAAGTAAAATGATCTAGAAAATATATGTCGAATTTGCCGCCCAGGACATAATCATTCTTCAGATCATTGGTGAGTTCTAACTTCTGATACGCAGGAACATTCCCACCGTAAAAACCGCTTAACGATGCGTTAGCGTATTTAAATTTTAGATTAACACCGTCAAACAATCCGCCTGCAACAGGTGTAAATAATGGTTGTCTGCCAAATTTCAAAGTGAACATATCAAGAATATTACGGGCTTCTAAATACAAATTGTAAAATCTCAATCTCGGATCATTATCTAATCCTTTTCCAATATTAGTTTCGAAGTTCGTTCGAGTTCTAATTGAGATATCTTTGTAATTGAAATTAAGTGTAAGTGCTTGAAATGTTCTTAGA
>Ga0208566_1002068_pt1 | contig 11011 bp, 11 predicted proteins | sample PL_2010_150m_FD_184159 | JGI IMG/M metagenome (GOLD analysis project Ga0208566, IMG submission 184159) | Freshwater microbial communities from Powell Lake, British Columbia, Canada to study Microbial Dark Matter (Phase II) - PL_2010_150m... | ecosystem: Environmental > Aquatic > Freshwater >...
ACGCGCGCCATCGCCGCCGCCGTCACCCCTTCCAGCAGGTGCGCGAGGCTCCCCACCCCGCCCGAGGCGATCACGGGGATGCGAACGGCGTCGGCGATGGCGCGCGTCAACGGGATGTCGTAGCCATCCCGGGTTCCGTCGCGGTCCATGCTGGTCAGCAGGATCTCGCCGGAGCCGGACGCATCCATCCGCCGGGCCCATGCCACCGCGTCGAGGCCCGTGGGGGTGCGCCCCCCGTGAGTGTACACCTCCCACTCCCCGGCCCGGCCCGGCACCGCCCGGGCATCGATCGCAACCACCGTGCACTGGCTACCGAACCGCTCGGCGGCGCGGCGGACGAAGTCCGGATCGGCGACGGCCGCCGTGTTGATCGACACCTTGTCGGCCCCCGCGAGGAGCAGGCTCCGGATGTCCTCGATCGTGCGGATCCCGCCGCCCACGGTGAGCGGCATGAAGACCTGCTCCGCCGTCTTCCGCACGACGTCGATCAGGATGTCCCTCTTCTCGTGGGACGCAGTGATATCGAGAAAGACGAGCTCGTCCGCCTCTTCGCGGTCGTACCGCCGCGCGATCTCCACCGGGTCTCCGGCGTCCCGCAACTCCACGAACCGGACGCCCTTGACGACACGGCCGTCCTTCACGTCCAGGCACGGGATGATCCGCTTCGCCAGCATTCTCCGCAAGCAGGGCCTGTCCGGCCCTACTCGCGCTCCGTCTTCAGCGCCTCGGCCAGGTCGATCGAGCCGTCGTACAGGGCGCGGCCGATGATCGCGCCGGCCACCCCTTCGCCCTCCATCGCCTTGAGCCTGCGCAGGTCGTCGAGGGTGGTCACGCCGCCGGAGGCGATCACCGGGGTGGAGACCCCGCTCGCGAAATCGCGGATGGCGTCGAAGTTGGGACCCACCATCATCCCGTCGCGCGCAATGTCGGTGTAGATGAAGCAGGAGACGCCGCCCTCCTCGATCTGGCGCGCCAGCTCCACCGCGATGACGCCGGTCACCTCCACCCATCCGCGGATCGCCACGCGACCGTCGCGGGCGTCGATCCCCGCGGCTACCATCCCCGGGTAGGCGCGGGTGATCCGGGTTACCTCTTCGGGGCTGCGCACGATCGAAGTCCCAAGGATCACACGGGACACGCCCGCGGCGAAGTACCGGGATGCCGAATCGAAATTCCGCACGCCGCCTCCCACCTGGATCGGCACGCCCGCCCCGGAGGCGATGCGGCAGATGATCTCCGCGTTGACCGGTTTTCCGAGAAACGCCCCGTCCAGGTCCACGACGTGGATGCTGGACGCCCCCGCGGCGACGAACCGTCGGGCCACTTCCAGCGGCGAGTCCGAGAAGATCGTGGCGTCCTCGGCGCGCCCCTGGCGCAGCCGGACCGCCTTCCCCCCCTGGATGTCGATCGCCGGAATGACCTGGAACGGCACGATGTCCTCTCTCAGTGCTTCATGCGGCTTCCGCGCACAGGCGGCCGAAGTTCCCGAGCAGCCGCAGTCCCGCGGCCTGGCTCTTCTCGGGATGAAACTGTACGGCAAGCCGGTTTCCCCGGCTCACGGCGGCGGCGAAGGGTACCCCGTACGTGGAACGGCACACAACGTCCCCGGGAACCTTCGGTGCGGCGTAATACGAGTGTACGAAGTAGAAGTACGTTCCGGAGGGGATTCCACGGAAAGCCGGAGGATCGCCGACCACTTCCACCTCGTTCCACCCCATGTGCGGCACCTTGAGCACCCCCCCGTCCCGGGCCGGCATGTCGGCGGGGAACCGGACGACGTCCCCGCGGAAGAAGTCGATCCCCTCGTGGCGACCGAACTCCTCGCTCCCGGAGAAGAGGAGCTGCATCCCCACGCAGATGCCTAGGAACGGCTTTCCTCCGGCGAGGTATTCCCGAAGGAACGGGAGCAGTCCCTGGCGGACGACGTTCCCCATGCAGTCGCGGAACGCCCCCACGCCCGGAAATACGATCCCGTGACAGGAGGAAAGTTCCTTCGGGTCCCCGCTCACCCGGGTCGGGAACCCGAGGGACTCGAGGGCCTTGCTCACGCTGCGCAGGTTCCCCATCCCGTAGTCCACGACGCCGATGGAGGATCCACGCGTCATGAAGGACGCCCCTTCACCCGAGAATGCCTTTCGTGGAGGGAATGCCCTTGACGCGCGGATCGATTTCCACCGCACCCGACATGGCGCGTCCGAGCGCCTTGAACACCGCCTCGACGGTGTGGTGCGCGTTGGAGCCGTACGTGACGTTCACGTGGAGGCAAATGCCGGACGACTGGGCGAACGCCCGCAGGAACTCTTCCACGAGCTCGACGTCGAACGTCCCCACCTTCTCGTTCGCGAGGGGGGAGTTGTAGACCAGGTGCGGCCGCGCGGAGACATCCACCGTCACCGCCGCCAGCGCCTCGATCATCGGCACGACCGCGTGCCCGTACCGTCGGATCCCCTTCATGTCCCCCAGGGCCCGGCGGAACGCATCCCCGAGGCAGATCCCCACGTCCTCCACCACGTGGTGGAAGTCGACCTCGACGTCCCCCTTCCCCGCGATCGTCAGGTCGAACAGCCCATGACGCGAGAACAGCGTCAGCATGTGGTCGAGGAAGGGAACCCCCGTGGCGATCTTTCCCGATCCGTCCCCCGAAAGCCGCAGGGAGAGCTTGATCCGGGTTTCCTTCGTGGTTCGTTCGACCTGGCCTTCCCGGCTCATCACCGCTTCCCCCTTCCACGGGTCCGCATCAGGACCGCCTCCGCGTGCGCGACCAGCCCCTCCTTCCGGGCAAGCCGCACCACATGCGGCGCATCGGAGCGGAGCGCTGAAAACTCGTATGATACCACGTTAATTTTCTTGAGGAAATCGGCAACTCCGAGGGGAGATGAAAAACGTGACGCACCCCCGGTCGGGAGGGTGTGGTTGATCCCGGCGAGATAATCGCCCACGGCCACCGGGCTGAAGGGGCCAAGAAACGCGGTGCCCGCGTTTCGGATCCCCGAAAAGTCCTTCCACGGGTCCCGGGTCACGATGCTCAGGTGCTCCGGAGCAAGCCGGTTGACGACCTCGACCGACTCCCCGAGGGAACGCGTCAGAAACCCTTCCGCGAGGGAAAGGGACGCCCGCAGGATTGCGCGGCGCGGAAGGGAACGAACCTGCCGCGCCAGCTCGCGCTCCACCGCCGACGCCAGCTCGCGCGAATTCGTCACCAGCGCCACGAAGGCATCCTCGTCGTGCTCCGCCTGCGAGAGAAGATCCGCCGCGACGTAGGCGGGGATCGCGGTCCGGTCCGCGAGCACGACCAGCTCGCTCGGCCCCGCGAGCATGTCGATCCCGACGGAGCCGAAGACCTGGCGCTTGGCTTCGGTGACGTAGGCGTTGCCGGGACCCGAGATCACATCGACGCGCGGGACGGACTCCGTCCCGTAGGCGAGCGCGGCGATCGCCTGGGCGCCGCCGATGCGGTACACCGTGGAAACGCCGGCGATCCGGGCGGCCGCCAGGACGACATCCGGAACCTTGCCGCCGGGGGCGGAGCACGCCGCGACCACCTCCGGGACCCCCGCCACGCGGGCAGGGAGGACGTTCATCAACAGGGTCGACGGATACGCCGCCTTCCCCCCCGGCACATACACGCCCGCGCGGGCGACCGGCAGGACCCGCTGACCGAGGGTCGCCCCGGAGAGGGAGACCCCGAACCCGCCTTCGACCTGGCGCCGGTGAAACGACTCGATCCGCTCCGCGGCCAGTTCGAGGGACCGACGCAACGCCGCCGGAACGCGCCGCCACGCCGCGTCGATCCGCGACGGGGGAACGGCGAACCCCTTCTTCCCGGGGTCGAACCGGTCGAACCGTCGCGTGTACTCCGCCAGCGCGGCGTCGCCTCCCTCCCGAACCTTCCGGAGGATTTCCCCGACCACCGGGGACACCTTCTCCGCGCCGGCGGAACCCCGGACCTCCGCTTTTCCAAGCGCCTCCCGGAATCCCGCCGTTCCCGACCGGTGCCATCGCATGCGTCCCGCCTCCTATTCCTTCACCCGCGTGATGTCGGCGCCCAGGGAAGAGAGCCTGTGTTCCAGCGCCTCGTACCCGCGGTCGAGGTGGTAGATCCGGAGCACCTCGGTCGTCCCCTTCGCTGCCAGTCCCGCGAGCACCAGCGAAGCCGAGGCGCGAAGGTCGGTCGCCATCAGCGGCGCCCCGGAAAGCGCCGGGACCCCCTTCACCGCGGCGGTGTTCCCCGAAACGTCGATCCTCGCCCCCATCCGCCGGAGTTCGGCCACGTGCATGAACCGGTTCTCGAAGATCGTCTCGGAAATGATGCTGAACCCGTCCCCGAGGGACATGTAGGCCATGAACTGCGCCTGCACGTCCGTGGGGAACCCGGGGTACGGGGCGGTCTTGACGTTCACGGAGCGGATCGGCCCCTCCCTGCGGACGCGCACCCCCCCGGGGACGGAATCCACTTCGGCCCCGGACCTCCGGAGCTTTTCGACGACGGCGTTCATGGACGAGGCGTCCGCGCCCATCGCCGTCACGTCTCCGCCCGTGATCGCGCCGGCCAGGAGCAGCGTCGCCGCCTCGATCCGGTCCGCCATCACCTCGTGGCGCGCCCCGTGGAGGGAACGGACCCCCCGGATCACGATCTCGTCAGTGCCCTCCCCCTCGATGTCGGCCCCCATGGCGCGCAGCAGCCGTGCGAGGTCGCATACCTCGGGCTCCAGCGCCGCGTTCGAAAGGACGGTCGTCCCTTTGGCGAGGGAGGCGGCCATCATCAGGTTCTCCGTCCCCGTGACCGTCTTCATGTCGAAGGTGACCGCGGCGCCCGAAAGTCGATCCGCCGACGCCTCGATGTACCCCTCGGAGAGGGAGGTTCTCGCCCCCATGAGCTCCAGCCCCCGCAGGTGCTGGTCGATCGGGCGGGCTCCGATTGCGCATCCGCCGGGCAGGGAGATCCGGGCACGTCCCTGCCGGGCGAGGAGCGGCCCGAGGACCAGGACCGACGCGCGCATCGTCTTCACCAGTTCGTACGGCGCCTCGGCCTTCCGGGCGTCCCCGGGCGCGATCCTCAGCACCTCGCCCCCGTCCGCGCCGCCGCCGTGCGTGACTTCCGCGCCAAGGATCCCGAGAAGCTTCGAGAACGTGGCGATGTCCCGCAGCCGGGGGGCCCCGACGATTTCCACCGGTCCCTCCGCGAGCAGCGACGCCGCCATGGCCGGCAGCACGGCGTTTTTCGCTCCGGAGACACGGCAGGTCCCCGAAAGCCGCCTGCCACCCTTGATCACGAAGATTTCCAGTGTCAGAACTCCCGTCCCGGATATTCCCAGCCGATGTACCGGTCCCGACCCGCAAGGTCCCGAAAGATCCCGAGCGGCCTCAGGGAACCGCATGGCAGCGCGGACGCCGCCTCCCCCTGCGAGGCGCCGATCTCGCACCAGAGCTCTCCGCCGGGCGACAGGAGGCCTGCGGCGCCTGCCACCAGGGGCCGCAGGACCGAAAGGCCGTCCCTTCCGGCAAGAAGCGCCCCCGGCGGCTCGTGGTCGCGTACTTCCGGCGGCAGGAGGGGCCACTCCCCCTCCGCGACGTACGGAGGATTCGAGACCACTACAGCAAAACGGCCCCCGCATTTCAAGGCGGAAAGAAGGTCGGCGCAGACGGGAAGGACACGATCCGCCACGCCGTGGCGCGCCGCGTTCTCGCGCGCCTTCCGCAAGGCGCCGGGCGAAATGTCGGTGGCCACGACGCGCGATGAGGAAACCTCGGCGGCAAGGGTCACCGCGATCGCCCCGCTCCCGGTCCCCACGTCGAGCGCAATAGGGAGCGCCGCCGGGGAACGTCGAAGGGCGGCCACCGCCCGTTCCGCGAGCCCCTCCGTCTCGGGGCGAGGGATGAGCGTGTCGGGGGAGAGGAGGAACTCCCTCCCGAAGAAGTCCCAGGCGCCGAGAACGTATTGCAGCGGCTCGCCGCCGCCGCGACGCGCGATCAGCGGAAGCAGCCGCACCGGGACATCGCCGACGTCGTCGTCCATCGAAAGGAAGAGCCGGCTCCGGGGGATCCCGGTGACCGCGGAAACGAGGATCTCCGCCTCGCCGGGCGCGGCGTCCCGTACGCACTTCATCTCCCGGTTGCAAAGCGCAAGGAGTTCCGAGAGGAACATTTCAGCCGGTCTTGCGGAGCGCCTCGACCTGGGCCTGGGACGTCAGGGCGTCGATGAAGGGGTCGAATCCGCCGTCGAGCACGGTGGAGAGCTGGTGCACGGTCAGCCCGATCCGGTGGTCGGTCACGCGACTCTGGGGAAAATTGTAGGTGCGGATCCGTTCGCTGCGGTCCCCGGTTCCCACCTGGGAACGGCGCAGATCGGCCCGCTCGGACTGGCGTTTCGCCATCTCCGCGTCGTAGAGCCGCGAGCGGAGGATCTTCAGCGCCTTCGCCTTGTTCTTCAGCTGGGACTTCTCGTCCTGGCACTGGACGACGAGCCCCGTGGGAACGTGCGTGATGCGCACCGCGGAGTCGGTGGTGTTGACGCTCTGGCCTCCGGGACCGGAGGAGCGGAAGACGTCGATCCGCAGGTCGTCCGGCTGGATCTGGACGTCCACCTCTTCGGCCTCCGGCATCACCGCAACGGTCACCGTGGAGGTGTGAATTCTTCCCCCCGCCTCCGTCGCCGGCACGCGCTGGACCCGGTGGACGCCGCTTTCGTATTTCAGGCGGCTGTACGCCCCGCGCCCCTCGATCATGGCGATCACTTCCTTCGTTCCCCCCAGACCCGTTTCGCTGCGCGAGAGAATCTCCACCTTCCATCGCTTGGAGTCGGCGTACATCCCGTAGGCCCGGAAAAGCTCCCCCGCGAAGGCGGACGCTTCGTCCCCCCCGGCGCCGGCGCGGATCTCGATGAGGATGTTCTTTTCGTCGTTGGGGTCCTTCGGGACGAGCAGGGACCGGATTTCCTCGGCGAGCCGATCCTTTTCCGAGATCAGCCGATCGATCTCCTCGCGGACCATCGCCTTCATCGCAGGATCGGTCTCGCCGTCCTGGAGGGCGCGGTTGTCGGAGAGTTCCTGCTCGATCTTCCTGTACCGCGCGTGGGCCACCGCCACCGGGCGCAGGTCGGCGAGCTCCCGCCCGACCCGTTGCATCTCCCGCGGGTTCCCTGTGACCGACGGGTCCGACAGCAGACGCTCAAGCTCCGGGATCCGCGCAACGACCGATTCGAGCTTATCCCACAAGGGAGACCTCCACTCCCGGCGGCCCCGACACGCGCCGGAACGACGCGATCGCAACCTCGATCTGGGGCAGGTCCGGCTCCCGGGTGGTCAGCCGCTGCAGCCACAGCCCAGGAGCGACGAGTGCCCGGAACCAGGGAGACCGGGTCTTTTTCGCCGAAAGCCGCAGCACCTCGTAGGAGATCCCCGCGATCGCGGGGATCAACGGCAGCCGCAGGAGCGCCTTCGCCAGCAGGGAGCTCTCCCTGGGGATGAGGGAGAAGACGAGGATGCTGATCACCATGACGAACAGGAGGAAACTGGTGCCGCACCGTGGGTGCAGGCGCGGGTACTCCTTCACCGCTTCGGGCGAGAGATCCGCCTTTGCCTCGTAGGCGTTGATCACCTTGTGCTCGGCGCCGTGGTACTCGAAGACCCTCCGGATGTCCTTCATCTGCGTGATCCCGGCGATGTACATGACGAAGACCAGCACCCGGATCGCCCCGTCCGCAAGGTTGAAGGCGATCGACCCCCGGAGTGCGGGGACCAGGCCGGCCAGAAGATGGGTCGCGTACAGAGGGAGCAGAAAAAAGAGGCCGACCCCCAGGAGGAGCGCCATTGCCATGGCGCCCGCCATGGCCCATCCCCCGGATGACGCGCTTCCGCCCGCCTTCTTCGCATCGACCGAGGCGCCTTCCGCGTCTTCCATCGCCTCGTCCGCCGAGTATTGCAGGGCGCGGTACCCGATCGCCAGCATCGCCGCCATCGTCACCACCCCGCGCACCAGGGGGATCTTCGCGATCCGCTTCCTCGCCGCCGATTCGACGAGAGGAAAGTCCTGGACCCGGATCTCCCCGCTCGCCTTCCGCACCGCGACGGCGTAAGCAAGCGGACCCTTCATCATCACGCCCTCGATGACCGCCTGGCCGCCAAGAACGAGTTCCGCGGGTTCCGGAGGCATCAGGCGCCGACCCCCCTCCCGAGGGCGGCGATCTCCCGGCGGACTTCCGCCGACTTGCCGCAGCTCATCTTCCCTTCCGGGCACCGGCCCCGGACGCAGCCGGGGCCCGCCGTCTCGAACAGCAGGGGCGCCCGCTCCCTCGCGGCCGAGAGCATCCGCTTCGCCATCTCGCGGATCTCCCACTGGGCCCTGCGGCACGTGCGCAGGGAGAAGAAATGGTGCAGTTCCCGCGCGTTCATCGTGATCAGGATCTTCGTTTCCGTCGCGTTGGGGAGGGCGAAGCGCGCGTCCTCTGGCGGTACGCCGGACTTCATCAATTTTGCGTAGAGACGGGAACAGGCCGCCATGTGCCGCTCGTATTCGACCAACAGGACGGGGGAAGCCGCGACGGTCGGGGGAGTGACGTACCCGAACTTCGCGGCGACGTACCGCTGGCTCTGCTGGGAATACGAGGCGATGCGGTGGCGGACCAACTGGTGCGATGCGGCCCGGGAGATCCCCTCGACGCCGTAGGTGAGGGTCACGTGCTCGAGGACGGAGGCATGCCCCATCGAGAGGACCTTGCGGATGAGATTCCTCGCGTCGCGCCGGGAGATCTCCTCCCGGAGTTCACCGATCGACGCGGGGGAGTAGCACAGCCGCGCCGCGAGCGCGACGACGCGCTCCGGGTCGGGGGTACACGTGAGCAGGGAAACGTCCACGGCCGCAAAGACCCCTTCGGGGCCCTATGCCTTCGCCTCTTTGCCGTACTTCTTCTCGAACTTCTCGATCCGCCCCGCGGTGTCGATCAGCTTCTGCTTGCCCGTGAAGAACGGGTGGCACTTGGAGCAGATCGCAACCTTGATCTCCTCCGAGAGCGATTTCGTCTCGAAGGTGTTCCCGCAGGCGCACTTCACGGAAGTGGCGACGTACTTCGGGTGAATATTTTCCCTCATTGTTCCGTTTCCTTTCCGCCGCTTCAGGCGTTCATCGATTCGATGAACTCCTTGTTCGTCTTGGTCTTGGAGATCTTGTCCAGGAGGAACTCCATGCTCTCCGCCGGCGACAGCGGGGAGAGGAACTTCCGCAGGATCCAGACGCGCTGGAGAAGGTTCTTCTCGAGGAGAAGTTCCTCCTTCCGCGTGCCGGACTTGTTGATGTCGATGGCCGGAAAGATCCGCTTCTCGGCGATCTTCCGGTCCAGAACGAGCTCGTTGTTGCCGGTTCCCTTGAACTCCTCGAAGATCACCTCGTCCATCCGGCTGCCGGTCTCGATGAGAGCCGTCGCGATGATGGTCAGCGACCCCCCTTCCTCGATGTTCCGGGCCGCCCCGAAGAACCGCTTCGGCTTCTGGAGGGCGTTGGCGTCGACGCCGCCGGAGAGGACCTTCCCCGACGGGGGGACGACGGCGTTGTAGGCGCGCGCGAGCCGCGTGATGCTGTCGAGCAGGATGATCACGTCCTTCTTGTGCTCCACCAGGCGCTTCGCCTTCTCGAGGACCATCTCCGCGACCTGGACGTGGCGCTGTGCCGGCTCGTCGAACGTGGAGGAGATGACTTCGCCCACGACGCTGCGCTGCATGTCGGTCACTTCCTCGGGCCGCTCGTCGATGAGCAGCACGATCAGGACCGCATCGGGGTGGTTCTTGGTGAGGCCGTTCGCGATATTCTGCAGGATGACCGTTTTTCCCGCCCGCGGCGGGGAGGTGATCAGCGCGCGCTGCCCCATTCCGATCGGCGCGAAGAGGTCGATGATCCGGGTGGCGTAGTTGTCCTGCGCGTACTCCATCGTGAACTTTTCCTGCGGGTAGAGGGGCGTCAGGTTGTCGAAGAGGATCTTGTCCTTGCTGATTTCGGGATCTTCGTAGTTGACCTTCTCGACCTTCAGGAGGGCGAAGTACCGCTCGTCCCCCTTGGGCGCCCGGATCTGCCCGCTGACGGTGTCCCCCGTGCGCAGGCCGAAGCGGCGGATCTGCGAGGGGGAGACGTAGATGTCGTCGGGACCCGGAAGGTAGTTGGAGTCGGGGGCGCGGAGGAACCCGTAGCCGTCGGGGAGGACCTCCAGGACCCCCTCTCCCGAGACGATCACCTCCTGGTCGGTCTGGGACTGGAGGATGGCGAAGATCAGTTCCTGCTTCTTCAGGCCGGCGGCCCCGTCGACGTTCATCTTTCTCGCGATCTCGGTCAGATCGCCGATCCGCATTCCTTTCAACTCTTTCAGGTTCATGCACTCTCCCCCGGGAACATGGGTATTCTCCTGCGGCAAATGGGAGCCACCGTCTTCATCGTGGTGGATAAACGCTCGGAAGGCACTCCAAAGGGCAGTGGGTTATCGCCGAATGTACGCTGATCTGGTCCGGAAGGCACAAGAGTACCGCAGTAACGCCCCCCCCGTCAATCCCTGATGTAAAGAAAACTGAACTGCCGGGCGGTCGCCGATTTTTCGCGGCGGTAGGAGTGAAAACGGGGGGAGCAGATCGTGCAGGGCCCCGCCGCCTCCGTTTGCCCGGCGGGAATCCCGGCGGCCCGGAGCGCCGTGAGGGCGATCGCCTGCAGGTCGGCGGTCCACTTTCCCGGCGACTTCCCTTTCCTCAGGAGCGAAGCATTCCCGGGGAGACCGTGAAGCGCCTCCGCCGTTTCCTCCCCGATCTCGTAGCAGCATCCCCGGGCGCAGGGACCTGCGACGGCGACGATCCCTTCCACGGCGGCGTCCCCGAATCGGGCCGCAAGGGCGCGGACCGTTCCCTCGACGATCCCGGCGGCGAGCCCCCGCCACCCCGCATGGACGGCCGCGGCGACGGGGATCTTCCGGTGGGAGAGAAGGATCGGGACGCAATCCGCCGTGTGGACCCCTACCCCGGTGCCGGGGACCTCCGTCCAG
>Ga0208566_1002069_pt1 | contig 11009 bp, 15 predicted proteins | sample PL_2010_150m_FD_184159 | JGI IMG/M metagenome (GOLD analysis project Ga0208566, IMG submission 184159) | Freshwater microbial communities from Powell Lake, British Columbia, Canada to study Microbial Dark Matter (Phase II) - PL_2010_150m... | ecosystem: Environmental > Aquatic > Freshwater >...
TTTCCTGTGCTCGGCCAGAATAAAGATTATTAAAGCGAGAATCAGGCTTGCCGCCCCGACAGGAATTTTTCCGAACAAAAACGCGAGCGGAACCAATAATATTCCGAGCGCGTGCACGAACTGGCGGCGCAGCTCTCTTTTGATTCCATCATTCATAACATGAATATCATAATGCGGAATATAAGCGTTTGCCGAAAACACGTGACAGGCTTTATATCCGAATTCAGATAATATTATAAATATGAAGAAACATCTCCTTTTTCTTTTGCTTATCGCCGTGGTTCTCGTTAGCGGCTGCGTGAGTTACGGAAGCCAGCCGTCACAGCAGCCTTCTGCAAACCAGTCTGCGGCAGCTCCGGCGCCTCGCTGCAACCGCCTCCCGCAACAGCCTCGGTAACAGTCCAGACTTTCGCTTTTTCTCCATCATCGCTTACGGTAAATGTTGGAACAATAGTTAGATGGACAAACCAGGATTCCGCGCCGCACACAGTCACTTCCGACAGCGGGGCTTTTGATTCGGGGCAGCTTTCCAACGGGGGCTCGTTCAGCCAGACGTTCAATACTGCGGGAACTTTCAGTTACCACTGCAGCAACCATCCTTACATGAAAGGCACAATAATCGTTGTGCAATAACTCTTCAGAAACTTGCGAAGACTATAAGGAGCGAAAACATTTAAAGATTTTTTCTCCAAACTAAAAAACAAAGAGACGCCACTTTCCCATTTGATTGAATCACAAATAAAAAATATTCCATTATTACTGCAGAAGACAAAAACAGAAATAAAAAAAGCTATATTATTCGGCTCTGTCGCGGAAGGCAGGGAACTTCCTGAAAGCGACATTGACCTTTTTATTCTGGTGGAAAATGAGAAAGATAGAGAGACCGTGATTTCAGCGCTGGACGGGAATCTAGACTATGCTTGTTTAAAAATATACGGCAGCAAGCTGAACGCGCACATATTCACGGAAAGTGATATGAAAAACCCGAAACACAAAAAGTTTCTCGAGAATGTCATGAAAGGCATAAGGGTGATAGAAAGATGAAAACAAGACAGGTTGACCGGTCGATAGCAGGGTTCTATTTAAAGAAAGCAGAAGAATGCAGAAATTCAATGAATCGCGCATTTGAAAGCCATGAATGGAACGCGTGCGTAATAAACGCCATACATGCGGCAATATCTTCCGCGGATGCTTTTTGCGTAGCGCGGCTCGGTATGAGAAGTGCCAGCGAAAGGCACGACGATGCGCTTGTTCTGTTTCAGGGCATCGCCCCCGAAAACGAAGATATCAAGAGAAATGTAAAGCATCTGTCAGGATTGCTTAACATAAAGACTGATGCGGAATACGGTGAAAGATTGTTTTACGAAAATGCACGGAAACGTAGTTTCCGGCATGTCGGAAGCTTTGCTTCCGTACAAGATGCGACAGCTGCAATCAAGCACGCGGAAAGACTTTTTGATTTTGTGAAGGGGGAGATTCAAAAAATATAACTTTTCCAATTCTTGCTGTTTTTAAATACTTCGCGCGCGAATTATTTTCCGGCAGGAGGATAGGTTGGGCTGGTCGGCGTAGCCTGTTACCCGAAACCGTCGTCACGCGGGAACCGAAGCCGAGGGAAGCTGTCAGGAATTTGCAAAGTCTCAAAATCCGACCGAGACCGGAGAGGGAAGTGTCCCTCTCCAAGGGTTCCTCACCCTCTTAGCGTGAGTGAACTGGCGGGATAAGTTCCGCACCCTGGAGCGGGAGTTGCAATGAACCGGTTGAGGCCGGGAACGGTGCAGACCTAAGTTATGGCTTCTGCGTTCAGAGAAAGTGGAATGGAGAAGGATTATGGGGTTCAACTTTGCAGGTTTTTGTCCGCGACTTGAGGCGCTTCTCCTGCCAACTTTTTTTCTTTTGAAAAAAAGCTTAACCATGCACAAAAACCTTTAAGGTTTTTGGCACGCCGAAAATCTTGCAGATTTTCGAGCGAAAAAGAAAACAGAAAAGCGTTGGCGGAAAAATAAAAATAAACAATTTCGCGGTCTTAAATATTTCGGAAAATAATATGATACTGGTAAAAATGAATGGAAAAATTTTTGCGGCTCTGCTGTCCGTTCTTGTCCTGGGAATTGCCGCCGGTTATTCTTTCAATATTGTTTTTCATTTTTCTGAAAATGCGGCGCCAAATCAGGCGCAGCCGGCTGTTTTTACGCCAGTATCGCTGGAAAGCTCCGCAACAATTTATGTTCCTGCCGTTGACGAGAAAGGCAACGGCGTTGCGCTCCCCCTCACAGTCCGCAAGGCGGCGGGAAACGGCGAAATTCTAATCGACATAAACAATCTTGTTTTCTGGTTTGACACGCAGCAGTCCATACAGACCGCGCGGAATGTTGCGCAAAACCTCACGGGCGCGGACACGGGCGGAATAAACATCGTCTATGTGATAAACACGAACGCCTCGCTTGTCGGCGGCCCTTCGGCAGGCGCGGCGCTGACAATAGCAACGATAGCCGCGCTTGATAGCAAGGCATTGAACAGCTCGGTTATGATTACGGGAACCATAAATCCCGACGGGACAATAGGCGAAGTGGGCGGGATTATGGAAAAGGCTTCCGCTGCAAAACAGTCTGGGGCAAAATTATTCCTTGTGCCGAAAGGGCAGGGCACCGAGACCTTGCTAAAGCCTGTGGAAAATTGCAGCGAACAGGACTCGTTAACATACTGCACAACAAGATACAGCCAGACAACAATAGACATCTCGGAAAAAGCGGGCATACAAATAAAAGAAGTCTTCTCGATAACCGAGGCGGAGAAGTATTTTTTCGCGTGATATGATTGGATTATGGGTTGAACTTCCATTCAGAACGATTTTTTATTTGTTCGGAGAAACGCGGATATCAGCGTCTCTGTTTTTCTTTCCAATTCATAATGCTGTTTCTACAGAGTTTCGCCAACCAGCTTTCTCCAGTTTTTCCTGTAATATTGGTATTTCCCGTCAAACTCATCCTTCGGCGTGAGCGGTATCCCGAGGACTTTCATTTTTTGTTTCAGCATCTCCAGCGTTTTTTTCTTGTTCCCCTCGTCCGACATTTTTTCCAGCTCTATAATATAGCCGTAGCCTTTTGTGAAATCCGCCGCGACATCGATGCCCTGCCACTTGAAAGCGCGCCTTGTCCTGAACCACTTTACCGAAACGGAAAACCCGAGAGCGAGAAATATCCGCTCCAATTTTTCAAAATCGTCCCGCGCAAATTTTATTTCTATCTCCTCGCGCTGGCTGTCGTGGATTTTTCCCTTCTTCATCCAGATTTTCGAGAAGAAATTGTTCCGCTGTATCCGCAAGTCTTCCTTCGCGTCAAAATAATGCGTTTCCTGATAATCCTCGCCGAGAAATTCGCCTTCCTTCTTCAATCGTTCGATAAGCTCCAGATATTTTTCCTTCGTGATGAAGCTGCGGATTTCGACTTCTATGTTGCCCATGACTATTATATTGATTCACAAATTAATAAGTCTTGCAATATTGTAGAAAAAAATAAACCGATATGTGTCGGACATTATATTTTGATTTGAAAATTCGATATTGCCTACATCTTCCCCAGCACAATCTCGATGCTCGAGACGTTCATCTTCTCGCCGTTTTCGCCTTCTATGATTTCCGTCGCGATTTTGATGTCCTTTACCTTCGCGTCCGTCACGAACTTGTTCCGCACGATTTCCGCGACGTCGACCGCGTGGCTTATGGATTTCCCGCGCGCCTTCAGGATTACGGTGTCGTGATTCATGTTGAACTGCATCACGCAGGCGAGCACGTACGCCATCGCCGACTTCTTTCCGATGAAAATGATGTTGTCTCCCGGATTGTTGAAACCCATGCTGCCGCCTCTCTGCCGCTGTTGTCAGAATGGATAATATTGGCTTCGCAAGGTAATAAAGATTGGCGGAATTTTTATTTATTTTTTCTTTTTTGAAATTTCGCTTAAGATGAAATCTCGCGCTTCCCTGAACTCGGGAACATTGTCAATCAGAGGTTTCAACTCGGAGAGCCACACACCCTCTTTTAGGTTTATATGTTTTTTGAATTCCTCAAGATTCCACTCCTGTTTATAATACGCAAGTTTCTTTTTCACAAGTCCGATATCAAATTTGACTCCTTTCTTCAGCAAAAACCACAAATCATAGACATCCCGCGCTTTTGTGCGCGACATTATTGCGCGGATTTTCTCCGCAAGGATTTCCTCCTCGCGCATTACCAGCAGAGAAAAGGATGGTATGTCAGTATAAAGCGGGCTGTATTTCGCGAGAACAGGCTCCAAATCAACGCTTGATTTCAGGTTTATGTCAACCCCTATGCTCGCAAAAGTTTTTGCATCTCCGTTGTAGAGGTGCCCTTTCGCTTTTATTGTTATCATGACGGAATTGAACGCTTTTTTCTTGTCCTTTACATGGGCTTCTATCCCGAAAGACGCCAAATCGTCTGTTATTTTTTTCAGCAAGCCGTCAACATCTATTTCTTTTTTTGCAGTGAAATCTATATCCTCGCTGAACCTGTCAAGCTTATGGAATTTGTAAAGGCAAGTGCCGCCCTTGAAGACAAGCTCGTCTTTCGTGTTTCTTGAAATGGACAGCAGCGCTATCTCTATCAGATAGTCTTTCTCCGCATATCCCAGATTCCTTATCCCCTTCAGCTTCGCTATTCTTTTTAATTCTTCAATAGATATCATCCAATCGCCTGTTTACGGTTATTTTCCATTTTTTGTTTTTCCCTCCCTTTTTTGGCGCATTCCAGTCAAGCGGAATAAAATTATTATCCAAATATTTTGTCAGCGTCTCCGCATCTATGCCAAAATATTCCATGACATATCCAAGCCTTTTCATAAGCGATATGTTTTTTGTTCTGACAGCATATTCCGCTATCTTCTTTTCATCAAGCTCTTTTTTTGCAACGGCTTTTGCAACCTCATCAAAAGGCGTGTTTTTCAGCAAAAGGCAGTCGATAATGCATTTTTCCTTTTCCGCGACAAAAATGTCAAAGCCCGCATACCTTTCTTTTTTGTAGCCCCATAATTGCTTTGTCTTGAAAAATCTTATTTTGGTTCCCTGAAAATCTATTTCATGTTTTGGCTTTGCCGATGCAATCATTATATTTTTCGGCAGCTGCTCCGTAAGGTTATGAAACCTCAATCCGCTCCAAAAACTGATATATGAAGGAATAACAATATATGAAGAAAAAATCATGTGGTCGTCATGCACCGTGTATTTTCCTTTTTCTATCATGTAAAGAAGCTTTTCCTTTTTCAGCCTGTAAATCATAGTTCTTGCATATTCCTGAGATTTCCCGGTAATCCTGACAAACTCGTTCATCGTGAAGAGCGGATATTCCTCCAGCTTTTTCAGCAGCTGTATTTTCATAACATTTGTTGGATTTGGCAGTATTTAAATATTTATATATGTCAAGATGGTCATTTTTGATTATTATGTCATATCAAAATATTAATTCTTATCTCGTTTGCATAAGATTATCATTTTTGATAACTTTGCTGCATTGTTTTAAGAAAATTATCTGTTTATGAATTTTAGTTGCAACATGATAATATTATTTAGTTTCAACTATTAAAAGATTCCGCTCCAAGAAATCTCGAATTGCGCTATTTCGGAACGCAGCAGCGGGTTTGCAGCATCAAAAAAGGAATTAGCCAAGCGCAAGCAGCACCAACCAAGAAGGCGCAATCAGAATATTTTTTCCATCAGCTTTTCTTTTCTCAAACAGGTTTCTGGAAGCTATTATTCCATCCGTCTTAAACTTGTCCATAAACTCCATCAAGCCCCTAAGGTCATCGCTGCCAATATCTTTTTGGAATTTGACTTCTATCGGGATTATTTTCGACTTTTCCTTAAGAATGCAATCCACCTCGCTGTCATTGGACCAAAATTGAACATCAGGGTTTAATTCAAATTCAGCCATTTTTCTGTAAGCCGCAGAGCAAACGGCATTTTCAACAGCCTGCGATGCTTTCTTAAGACTGTAATCCATGTTCAAGGAATTCATAAGCCCGTTGTCAGCGAATATTATCTTTTTGCCGTATTTTACGGAAGAATATTTGTTCCTGAAAGAACTCATCTCTTTTATGAAATATATGCTTTCTATCATGCCAATATATTTTTTTACGGTGTTCACGCGCGAAAGAAGCAAACCGCCAAGTTTGTTATAGCTTATTTTGCTTCCAACCATGTCAGCCAACAAAACAACAAGCTCGTTTATTGTTTTTCCTTCCCTTATCTCTTCCTCCTCGAAAATATCCCTCTGAAGCGACAGGTCCTTGTACTCAAGCAAAGTCTGAAAAACCTTTGATATATCATCATTCAGGACAGCCGGATATCCCCCTCTCAGAATATAGTCCAAAAAAGCTATCTCTATCTTTTGCTTGTCTTTTACAAGCATGTAATATTCCCTTTCCATATTTTCAATGCCAAAAGGCTCTATCCCAATATTGTATTTTATTCCCAGAAATTCGCCAAAGGATAGCGGAAAAAGCAGGTTATGCGTTATTCTCCCGAGAAGGCTTTCGCCCGAGCCTTTCAATATCCTTGCCGCTGAAGAGCCTGTGACAACAAACTTTATTTTCAAGCCCAAATCATGCCAGTATTTCACTTCCTCCCCCCAGGTCTTCAGCTTATGCACTTCATCAAGAAAAACATAAGCAGGCTCTTTCATCTCATGCAGGGGGGTTCCAAGAGAATGGGAAACAAATTCCATAAGCCTGTTTATCACGCCTTCCTTTGTTATCTCGGGATTGTCCAGCTGAAGGTAAAAGATTCTTTTTTGGTCAACGCCTTTCTGCATCAGCTTTTGCATTATTTGGTGCAGCAGAATCGTTTTTCCAACCCTTCTCGGCCCGATGATAGAAACGACTTTTTTGCCTTCTGCCTGCTCCATTATTTTTGCAAGCATCCGCCTTTCAAAATAGCCGAGCTTGTCCTTTTCAACCCTGCCCGTGCGCCACCAGGGATTCTGAAACGCGAGAACATCCTCCAGATTCATATCTTACATTATAATGTAAGAATATATAAAGATTTGTGTTTTATAAAACAAGAATCAGAAAGCTTTGAGGCTGCATTTTTCAGGCTATTTCGGAACGCAGCAGTGTACTTGTAAGAGATTGTTTGAGTTGTCTAATTGGCTGATTTCTTTAAAGAAAATATCTTTCTTATATCTTGCAGCACTCAGGTTTTGTAGTAGGACAATCATATTGTCCCTGATTTACTTTTGCAGGAGTTGCCCCAGAACATAATGCCGCGGTTGTACATACTCCTTTTTTGCCTGTTTTACTACTTTTGACACCTTCGCATGTATTTGCACTTGCATAAGATAATGTTTCACAATTGCCAGACAACCATGCACAAGATGATTGTTCATTGCATTTTGTCTGATCAGCATAACTTCCGCATGTTGCGCTTCTCCCGCCTGTCCCAGAACCATAACATCCGCACTTGCTTGCAAGATAATCGATTTTGCTCTGCCCTGTTGGCGGACTATCCAAATCTACATTTGGTTGCCATACTTTGAAAGATTGTTCAATGGAAGAATCATAATCCGCGTTGTTGCATCCCGTCTGCACCCATCCCGAGCATGTGTTCATAAAAGCCTGTCTGTTCTGGATGTCCTTGCTCGAGCCGCCGAAGCCTCCCATGAAGAACGCGGCAATCGCCAAAATGACTATGACAGCTATCGCAACCACGACAAGCGTGTTAATCGGAAGCTCCATTCCCTTTTTCAATACCGCATTTTCAGAACGCTGAATGTTCCGCTTTCGCAGATTAGCGGCAATATTTTTTTTCGCAGCCATAAAAACACCAGAATGAATATTATTTCTTGGAAAAGGCGATATATAAAGTTTTATAAGTTATCGGGATAAAGATAATTCTGAAAAGTATGAAAATATTTGACGACATTATCAATAAGGCAGGAAAAGACGAGAATATTTTAGCTGTGATAGTTTTCGGGAGTTTCGCGCGGAAGGAGAAATACTCGGATATTGACATCTGCCTTGTCCTGAAACGGAAGATGGAGCCGCTAAAGATGTCGAAAATAAAGCTCGGTTACATGAAAGACTTTCCGTCTTTCGACATCCAGATATTCCAGCAACTGCCTTTGTACATAAGGATAAGGATATTGAAGGAAGGAAAGATATTGTTTTGCAGCAATATGGATATGCTTTATGATATGGCATTTTCTACTATCAAAGAATTTGGAGACTATAAACACATATACAATTCGTATCTGGAGGGTGTCATGCATGCTTGATAAAACGAGGATATTGTCAAAGATTGCCGAGCTGGACTCTTATTTGGCTGAACTGAAGTCAGTCAAGCCTGCGGATTATGAGGATTATATGGAAGATGCGGAAAAAAAACGGGCTTGCGAAAGGCTTCTCCAAATAGCCGTAGAATCCGCGATAGACATATGCGGCCTGCTTGTCAAGGGATTGGAATTGGGAATCCCCTCGTCAGAAGAGGATATTTTTGAAAAGCTGGAAAAAAAGAAAATCATAGCGCGCGAAATGAAAGAAAAGCTAAAGAGCATGAAAGGATTCAGAAATGTTTTAGTCCATCACTACGCGGAAACTGACGATGAACTCGTTTTTGAGAACTTGAAAAATATAAGTGATTTTAAGGAATTCAGGGAACAGATTATAAAGTTTATCAAAAATGCAAAATGAAATTTATGAGAAAATTTTACAAGCGCAGCCACAGCGCATCCGCGGGCGGATGTGCTTTTGCGCAAAGGGTAAAAAGAGGAAAAATAGAAAACAAAAAAGAGTTAAGAATCAGGCTGAACGAAGCTGGCAAAAAATTGAATCTTATTGACGCAACCATAAAGATTTACGATAATATTTTCTTCCTGTTTTTCGCGATGAAGCCTGCTCTTGCCGCGGCGCAGGCAATAGATGAAATTCAGAAAAGCACAGCAGGCATTGCCGATAGAATTTCTATGCATATCTTTTCATCACATATTCAACCCAGACAATAAATCTATCAGCTTTTTTTATGATAATCTCGCATTCGCCTTTTGACAAAATCTTCTTTACATCATATCCTGTTGCATCCCTTGAATCAATCTGCATATGAATAACTTCTGATTTTGATTCGCCTATTTTCGAGGCAGCCTCCTTGTGAAGCAATATGGCTTCTCTGTGATCTTTGGACGCTCTTTTTTCCAGAATCCATATCGTGAACGCATCATTTGCGTTTATGCTTGCCTGAATAGCGTTAAAAGCCGCTTCCTGCGGGTATTTTTCAATGCTTTCTTTCGCTATCTTCATGAATCTTTTTGCCTTTTCCAGAAAATCTTTCGCGTAATCTTTGGGATATTCTCTCATTTATAAAACCTCGTCTATATCGCCAAAAATAAATATTCCGCCGTCATATATGCTTCTTATATAAGGGTCTTTATTGATTATTCGCCCATTATCATCTACGTCTGCGCTATCCCGTTCAGACCTCCTATCAAACTCCGATTTTGAAAAATATTGCGCGGAAAATATAATACTGTCTTTTTCAAGAAATTCAGCTCTCGTTTTTTCCACAGCTTTTAATAAAGACATTCTCTGCGCAAGTTTTAGATTGTCTTTAGTTATTATCGCCAAATCAACATCGCTTGTAGGCTTCATTTCATCTCTCGCGGCAGAGCCGAACAATATTACGGCTTTTACCAGATTCTGGAAATTTTTGCTTTTCATTGCATTCTTTATTTTTTGGCAGAACCGTTTTGATTTTTCTATAATTATTGTTTTCTCTTTTTCAAAAAACGGCTCAAGCAAATCTTTCACTATATAATTCTTTTTATTGAGCTGATAGATATTGATTTTTCCTTTCTTTTTTATCTCCCTTAAAATATTTTGCTCAGATAGTGTTTTTAGCGCTCTTTGCGCTGTGGTTTTTGGTATTTTCAGTTCTCTCGCTATTTCTGATTGTGAAAAAATCCAATCAGTTCTATCAAAAAGAAATCTTAAAATTTTTACGTTATTTTCTGAATTCAATATATATTCAATCATAGGAAATAGTTGGTTATATTGCTATTTAAAGTTTCATTTTTGGAACGATAAGTTTCATTTTTGGAACATAATCATGCATTAATATGGTATTTATTCCAGCATCCTGCTCGTCTTGTCGTCCCTTATCTGCCAGAAGAAGAGCCAGTCGGGCGCGACCGCAAATTCAACAATCCTGTTCTCGAACGGCAGGTATTCCACCAAATCCAGAACTTTCTTGAGCATATTCCTCGCGAGCAGCCTTTTTCCGTGATGGCGAATTTCCCGCCTTCCGTTGAAGCGCCCCAGAACAATATGCTCGTCAAGCTTTCCATCCCTGTTAAGTTTCGTGAGCGGGCTGCCTTCCATAAGCTCTATTATCATTTTGTTTTTGAGAAGCATGACATTTCCGGAGGCGAACGCGTTGAAAGGCACGTGCTCCTGCAGTATCGCGGCAAAGCCTTCCGCGTTAAGCTTTTTTATGAATTCCTTCGCTTCGTGTTTCGGGCATTTCAAGTTGTGCGGGCACTTTCCCGCGCTGTCTTTCTTGTCGGACCTTATCATTACCAGTTCGCGATTTTTCAGAAAAATATCAATCTCCGCACCCTGCTTTTCAGAATCAAAAATGAAAACCGTTTCGGGCGTCGGCAATCCGAGCCGCTGTATCTGCATTATGCTGTTTACTTTGGCGAAAGAATTCTCGGCATTGGTTTTGTTTTGCATAGGGAATAATGGGCGCGTTTGTATTAAAAGTTTTTGCGCCGCGTTTTTGTCAACTTAAAATATATTTAAATAGCTTCAAAGGAACAATCTCGTTTGAGGGCCCGTAACTCAGTAAGCCTTTTCTTTTTCAGAGAAAAAGAAAACCCTTGGGAAAAGAAAAAGGCTTGAGGAATCTGGTAGAGTATCAGGCTTTTATCAATGAATAAAAGCATGTTTAGTTTCCCACAAGGAAACGATGACAGAATTGGAAGATACCTGAGAGCCGCGGGTAAGCCT
>Ga0208566_1002071_pt1 | contig 11000 bp, 8 predicted proteins | sample PL_2010_150m_FD_184159 | JGI IMG/M metagenome (GOLD analysis project Ga0208566, IMG submission 184159) | Freshwater microbial communities from Powell Lake, British Columbia, Canada to study Microbial Dark Matter (Phase II) - PL_2010_150m... | ecosystem: Environmental > Aquatic > Freshwater > Lake...
CCCTGAAATGTCACGTTGTTGTTCGACCCCCAGCAAGAGGGTATATAACATTGATACATTTGACCCTGTGAAATTTTCAGCGTTCTTCTAAACCTGTTAGTATCAATTAAGAAGTCATATCCACCTGCCAGCTGTCCGTATCTGATGAACTCATCCGGCATAAATGACAGCAAGAAATAGTTGTTACTGATTGTTTCGGTGATTGTTTCAGGGAAATATTCCCATGTTGAACCATAGTCATGAGTATATAGCCCGCATACTGCTTCAGTGTAAACTACTGTATCAGTTCCATGCCAAGTTTTGTTCAGTATTTTCTTGATAATTTTTTTCATCATACCAATTTCATCGCCGGTACCATAATCAGCATGCCACCTTCCTGCCCAAAAATAGGCACCCCCATAATAATACTGAAATTCATCCCCGATGTTGTAATCGAAAACATCATGAAACAGAAGATTCTGAACACCAAGGACGGGATCACTTTTTCCTGCAAGTTGATAAGAGGTAGTGTCAGTATTAGGAATACCAAAGACTTCAATCATCATTGAAAGCCCAAAATGTTTGCTGAGCTTGATGAATTTCTGGTTAAGGACGTGGGCAATATCATTGTTAAGCGAATCCTTCGCCTGGAAACTGATCACCTTGACAGAATCGGTAGTGCCGAGAATACTGTCGATGATAATGTTGGAAACTTTCGCTTTAATGTATGCATTACCCGGAAGTATGCAGAATTTCCAGCTTTGGTTCAGTAAAGCCAGGGAATTGATCTTAATCGTATCCTTTGAAGCGTTAAAAAACCAGAACCAGCCCGAAGCGGTTTTAATTACTTCTCTTCCCAGGATAGACCCTGTTGTGGTATCATAGCAAGGACTATCAGGTCTTATTACAGGATAGGAAATGAAGAGGGTGTCACCCCCTCCAAGCGCAAGGACGGAGTCCCGTCGAAAAGCCATACAGATTTTATAATTGTCTTTGTACAAAGTGGTGCCGGGAGAACAGATGTTCTGGTAATCCTGGGCATCTAAATGCATGATAGGTAAAAGGAAAAACAGGAGGAAAATCTTTTTCATATCATGTGTAAAGTTAATAATGAAAAAAATAGTTATCACAAAGATAGAAATTATCGCTATAAAAAACCCACTGGTTCAATTCCAGTCGATGCCACAAGATAGGTAGCGAAACAGCGAAGTAGCGAAATGGCGAACCAGACCCCGAACAGAAATGTTCGGGATTTTTGTTTAAATGGCGAATGGCGAACGGCGAAAACCGTTTTGCCACCTGCCTGCCGGTAGGCAGGTTTTGCATTTCAGGGGTTACTGGTTGCTGTTTGTTGAGGAATTTCTTTCTTCACGCGTTACGCGAAACTGTCTGGTTTCATTATCAATTCCGAGGGTTATACTTTGACGGAACCGGTTTTTAATTCTGATTCTGCGATGATCTGTTTCCGCACAATCCAAATTTTGTTAATATTGAAGTTGATAAGTAAATTTAACACAGTGTATTATGGTATAAAAAGACATGTAGATTTACAAAATCATTTAAAAAGAAAACTTATGGCAAAATCAGTTAAAAAAGCAGTAAAGAAAGCAGCACCCAAAAAAGCAGCCAAGAAAGCAACTCCCAAAAAAGTTGTTAAGAAAGCAGCGCCAAAAAAAGTTGTTAAGAAAGCAGCACCCAAAAAAGTGGTCAGGAAAGCTGCGCCTAAAAAGGTAGCCAGGAAAGCAGTTGCCAAAAAAAAGTAGGATAAGGATTGCTTTGCCTGGAAAAATAAGTTATTTACTTCGTGGTTTTAATCCGGTTGGTGGATTCTGCAGGAATACCTGATATCCGGTTTTCAATTATGACATTATTGGTTGCTCCTGAACACCATTAATACGGACTCCAACATTCAGGTTTTCCGCCATCCATATAGGAGAGAATATTTGTACTTTGGAGCAAAATGGTTAAAAGTGACCTGTAACCAGATGATCGCGTTTTTTAATGAAAAATCATAAAATGGCAAAATAGTATTTACTATCTTGCCATTTTACATTTTACACCTGCCTGCAGGCAGGCAGGTTTTACCATTTGGCACCGGGCAGGTTTTGAAATGGAACTATTCAGAACTAAATCCGGATCCGGAATCTTTTATTACTTTTATTTCTCAATATTGTTTACGATGGATTAAACGGATACCCTGGTATTTTTTGTACTTTTATCATTCAGTATCAACAAATAAAACCATTAACATGAACTCAAAAAACGTTTGGCTCCGTATCGCCGGAACCATCTTTGGAGTCGTCGCTATCATTCATCTTTTAAGGATCATCACATCTGTACCGGTTTTGATCAATGGTTGGTCACTGCCTGTGTGGGTTAATTGGATGGGGCTGGTGGCAACCGTGTTTCTTTGTATCTGGTTATGGCGGATATCTGATAGTGGAAAATAGTCATCAGAAAATGTCCGGGGTTTTTTGTTTAAATGGCAAAATAGCAGGATTGTAAAGCGGTGGGTTCATACGCGTGAATTTCCCGGTTTTGTCCGGCAGGTGATACAGAGATTTGGGCTTTTCTGATCGATATCTTCCACGTAGGTGCTGGACCTTATTACACAGGTCGGAACATGGCAGTGGCATCATGGCGACAGGATGTCTGAAGGAAGCTCATAGGGGAAGTACCGTACGGAATACGGGAGGGCACCTGTTCATTTTATTTTGTTCAACATGTTGAAAATCAATAAAAATTGATTATATTTGTGGTCATTATAGTTTGAAAATGTCGGCTTTGTAATAATTAATAAATTTAACCTATGAAAAAGATTTATTCATTAATTGCTTTCTGTTTGCCGGTCATTATGGGATTTAGCCAGACACAAATTACATGGACATTTCTTAGTATGGATTCGGTTAGTCAGAATAGTATTTTGATAGACAGCGTGTCTGTAAAAAATTTATCAGAGAACTGCGATACATTATTGTATGGTCCTGATCCTGTACTTTCAGTAATAGCATTGTGGTCTGTTGGGATTGATGAGATTAATGCCAACAGTTCGAAAGCATTCATTTTGAAACAAAATTATCCTAACCCTTTCCAGGGATCTACTTTTGTAAGCATATACAGAGGATACAGTGGACCCTTGAACTTGATTTTATTTGATGGGTTAGGGACAGAACTGGCAGAATTTCAAAATGAGTTTGAAAAAGGATTTCATTCATTTGTTATTTCAACATCCGGAAATAAAGTTTTAATTCTGGCTATATTTGATGATAAGAATTACCGGTCAATTAAACTTATTAGTACGGGGCAGGGGAATGAATATAGTACTATTCAATATCTTGAACAAACTCATAATGTTGAAAAAAGCAGCCTGAAAGATCAGGATAATCCAGGTTTTATTTTTTATCTGGGTAACCAGATGATGTATACAGCATATGCCAATGGATATCATGATAATTCAATTTTTGATAATCCGACTACAAGCATTACATATACATTTAATATGGTGCCACTTAATACAGCTGTGAACCCAACTGTTTACACAACCCCGGTAATAAACATTACCCAACATACCGCCACCAGCGGAGGTCATGTTACTTGCGATGGCGGAGCCACCGTGACAGCCCGTGGTGTTTGCTGGAACACTTCCTCAAATCCCACAACTGCCGACAGCCACACGCTCGACGGCAGTGGAACCGGGATCTTTGTAAGTCACCTCACCGGCCTTACTGCGAACACCCTTTATTATATTCGTGCATATGCAACCAACAGCGCAGGAACATCTTACGGGAACGAATTGACATTTACAACATTACCAATTCCGGTATTACCAACTGTATACACAACCCCGGTAATAAACATCACTCAACATACCGCCACAAGCGGAGGGCATGTTACTTCCGATGGCGGAGCCACAGTGACCGCCCGTGGTGTTTGCTGGAGCACTTCATCAAATCCCACAACCGCCGACAGTCACACGCTCGATGGCACCGGAACCGGGATCTTTGTTAGTAACCTCACCGGCCTCACTGCGAATACCCTTTATTATGTTCGTGCATATGCAACCAACAGCGCAGGAACATCTTACGGGAACGAATTAACATTTACAACATTACCAATTCCGGTATTACCAACTGTATTCACAGCAACAATTACAAACATAACTCAACATACCGCCACAAGCGGAGGTCATGTTACTTCCGATGGCGGAGCCACAGTGACAGCCCGTGGTGTTTGCTGGAGCACTTCACCAAATCCCACAACTGCCAACAGCCATACTATCGACGGAAGTGGAACCGGAATCTTTGTAAGTAACCTCACAGGTCTCACCCCGACCACCCCTTATTATGTTCGTGCATATGCAACCAACAGCGTTGGAACTTCCTATGGTAACCAATTGAACTTCACAACATTACCATAACCCCCCGGTAAAATGCATCTTGATTCCGGGATTGGTCAGGTTTTGGGGAACTAAATAAGTTGTTCTGAGTAATTCCGGGGTTTTTATTTTCCCAGTTTTGTCCTGCAGGTGATGCAGAGATTCGGACTTTTTTGATCAATATCTTCGACGTAGGTACTGGACCTCATTACACAGGTTGGAACATGGCAGTGGATCAGGCCAAACGTATGTCCAAGTTCGTGGATCACCTCTTTTCTGAAACGGTCCAGCATTATTTTATCGTCCTTCTTCATTCCGTAACGCTCATTGTTAAAGCGGTGAAATGATGCAATTCCAGTACGGCCGTTCAAATAGGCCTGTCCGAAAATATAGGTCAGGATAGGAATAAAAAGATCCACACTGAATAGTCCAAGTATTTTTAACGATTCGGAAGAGAACATGGAATCGACAACCTTCAACAGGTTGTTGCCATTGTACTGCCGCCGGGCGGGATCATGAAATTCACTCAGGTCGAGATGACCCTCCCGGATCTTTACCGGTAAGATATATTCGCGCCGGACATCCTCCGCTATTTTCTCCAGGAAATCCTTCTCAATATACCCGAATGAAATCAATGTGATATGTTGCAGATCCATTCAAACAGCGCTTAACAGGTTGGTATTGGTCAAAAGGGGATTGTGTTATTCTGCAGGTTTTAATCCGTATTTCTTGATTTTCTTATACAGGGTCACCCTGTCCACCTTTAAGGCTTTTGCCGAGCGGGTAATATTCCATCGGTATTTATTGAGAATCTGATAAATGTGGAGTTTTTCATGATCATCCAGACTTTCAACGGAGCTGTCGATCACCTCTTTGCCCAGTGGAAGATCTTTCAGGCGGATCTCCTTCCCGTTTCCAATGACAATGGCCCGCTCGATCATATTTTCAAGTTCCCGCACATTACCGGGGAAATCAAATTCCTCTAACCGTCTCAGCGCTGCAGCATCGATGGTAATAAGAGGCCGGTTCATGGAGGTACAGTATTTATTGATAAAATAATCCACAAGCAGGGGAATATCCTCAATCCGTTCACGCAGGGGCGGGATATGAATGTTCACCACGTTCAGCCTGTAATAGAGATCTTCACGGAAGGTTCCCTGTTCAACCATTTTTTTCAGATCCCTGTTGGTAGCGCAGATAACCCTGAAATCGGACCTGATCTCCTTGTTTCCGCCTACCCGTATGAAACTCTTGGATTCCAGGACGCGCAGCAGTTCAATCTGCATTTTTGTGGAAATGGTGGCAATTTCATCCAGGAAAATAGTGCCGCCATCCGCCATTTCAAACCTCCCCTTCCGGTTATACATGGCCCCGGTAAAGGCTCCTTTTTCGTGTCCGAACAGTTCACTCTCCAGCAAACTCTCGGTAAGGGCGCCGCAATGTACACATACAAGGGGGAAAAATTTACGCTGCGAATTTGAATGGATGGCTTTGGCGATAAGTTCCTTCCCCGTGCCGCTCTCTCCTGTAATAATGACCGAGGAATCAGACTGGGCCACGTGCTCAACCTGTTTCAGTACCTTTACCATCTCTTTGCTTCTGCCAATCAGGTCCTCCACATTTTCCAGGGCAATGACCTTCTCCTTCAGGGCTTCATTCTCTTCAGTCAGGTAAATTTGTTTTGAAGCATTTCGGATCAAATGCGACAGATCATCGGGGTCAAACGGTTTAGTTACATAATCATATGCCCCATCTTTTAAAGCCTGGACTGCGGTATCCACAGTGGCAAATGCCGTCATCACGATAACAATCGCATCCTTTTTCAGGAATTTGATCCTCCGGAGCATTTCCAGTCCGTCCATTCCGGGCATTTTGATATCGGCCAGGATGATGTCGAAATCCTCGGATTCAAGCATGGATAATGCTTTTTTGGCATTTTCGGCACATTCAACGTGATAACCGTCTTCAATAAACCAGTTGAAAAGCGAATCTCTTACGGATTCTTCATCATCAACGATCAGTAATGAAATCTTTTTTACCATTATTTTTCTCCTTCATTCCTTTTTAGGGGTAGTGTGATGGATATTGTTGTTCCCTTTCCGGGTATTGATTTAACTTCCACTTTCCCTTTATGGCTCAACACGATACCGTGAACAATTGCCAATCCCAGGCCAATGCCGCTGGCATTCTGCTTGGTTGAGAAAAAGGGTTCAAAGATATGCGGGATGTCTTCTTCGGCAATCCCTGAACCATTATCCGTTATTTCCAGCAGGATATGAGCATCATCTGGATTTTTGGTGGTTATCATGATCTCCCCGTTTTCCGAAACCGCTTCGTATGCATTGACGAGGATGGCGACGCAGGCCTGTTTGATCTGATTCGGACAGCAATAAATCAGATCTGAACCAGCGGCAAAATCTTTTGAAAAGCATATTCCTGCCATGATGATCGAATGCGACATCAGGTTATAGGTCTCATGCAAAATTTCATGCAGATGACATTCTTCAAAATCGGCCTGGTCTTTTCTTGAAAAATCCAGTAATCCTTTCACGATATCGCCACACCGCTTCGTTTCAGCTTCAATGAGTTTCAGATGTTTCAGGACCGACTCCTTTTTGGAGTTATCCCATCCCTCCTGTATCAATTGTTTATATACCAGTTTTGTATAAATGAGAATTCCCGACAGCGGGTTATTTATCTCGTGGGCCACTGATAAAGATAGTTTGCCAAGGGAAGCTATTTTCTCAATTTGTATCAGTTCATTCTGGACTTTTTCCAACTCTTCCGTCTTTTTCTGGACCTTGTATTCCAGCTGTTGTGACCAGTTATGTAACTCTTTCGTAGCCGATTGCAGTTTATCAAGCATATTATTAAATGCAATGGAAACCATCCTGATATCCCCCAGCTGATGGGGTTTTATATCCAACCGTTTACTGGTATTGCCGCTTGCAACAACTTCACTGGCTTCGATAATGGCAGTCAATGGTTTCTTGATTTTTTTTCTCGTAAACAGTATGATTAATGATAGAAGCAAAAGTGTCGACAATGTTGCCAGCAAATAAGACTTCTCGAGGCCTGCATCATATTCTTCCAACGGGATTTTGATCACAAAGTAACCAAGCACATTTTCACCGGCCTTATGCGCATGACAGGAGCTTTGATAGCAGGTTGGTGCATTTTTTATAGGAGACCTGATCAAAAGATGCCTGCAGTTGTCTTTTTTTTGATTCATCTTACATTCACTGTTGATATCCACGATCCTGATCCCCTTCTCCTGCTTTGGGAACAGTAAGTTTAAATTCGAATGACAATCTTTGCAATTGGGATTGTTGTGGCCGGCGGAATTGTTTGAAAAGGATGTATAAACGAGGTTGTCATTGTTATCATAAATGTTCACATCCTTGATGTTGGGCATTTTATTGATGATATTCAGCATATTTTGCAGCGCCATTTTATCGTTTTCAAGCATGGACTGGAACAGCGCCCCTTCCACGAGAAGACCTATGTTATTTCCACTCTGCTGAATGGAGCGTTTCATATATTCCTCGTTTATTGACTTAAAAATGATGCCGAACGAAACAAACAGGAAAACAGCAAGGATCATGATGATGTAAACCACCTGACCATAAATTGATGACCGGAATTTTTGGTATCTTGCAAATAAAGAACTTCTCCGATCAGTGTTACGAGTTGTGCGATTAAACCAAGTCATTATTTTTCTATTTCATTTCCTATCAAAGGAAGCGTTATCGAAACATTAGTACCTTTTCCCAGCTCTGATTTTACTTCAATATTTCCATGGTGGCTTTGTACAATGCCGTGTACAATGGCCAATCCCAGGCCAATTCCACTTGCCCTTTGTTTGGTCGAAAAGAAAGGCTCTAAAATATGCAGTAGGTCTTCCGGGTCGATGCCTAATCCGTTGTCAATGATCTCAAGTTTTATATTCCTGTCATCCGGATTAGAGGTTCTTAATATAATTTCCCCGTTTTCCAAAACTGCTTCGGAGGCATTGACAAGAACAGCAACACAAGCCTGTTTTATCTGGTTATGACTGCAGTTGATCAAATCTGAAGCAGCGTTATAATCTTTGAGAAAGTGGATATTGGCGATTCTCATCGGATGTTCCATTAAATCATAGGTTTCATCCAGGATTTCATAAAGATGTTTGGGTTTAATATCATTTTGATCGGTTCTTGAAAAATCCAGTAACCCTTTCACGATATCTCCGCACCGTTTTGTTTCCGATTCGATCAGTTTTAAATGTTTTAAAATAGGCTCAATCTTTTCGGCATCCAACTCCAGCTTACTTAGTTGTTTGTATGCCAGTTTTGAATAGGTCAGGATCCCCGACAGTGGATTGTTTATCTCATGGGCCACAGACAAGGATAATCTTCCAAGAGAAGCTATTCGCTCAATTTGTATCAATTCATTCTGAACTTCCCCTAATTCTTCGGTTTTTTTCCGGACTTTGTATTCAAGCTGCCGTGACCAGTTTTGCAGCTCGATGGAAGCAGATTGCAGGTTATCAAGCATATCATTGAAAGCCTGTGAAACCATGCGCATGTCGTCCAGCTGATTGTCTTTTATCTGCAATCTTGTATTCTTGTCTCCTTTTGTAACAGACTCGCTGGCCTTGATAATTGCAGTCAGGGGTTTTTTGATTTGTTTTCTGGTGAACCATATTAAAAAAAACACCAATAGAAAAGTCATCAATGTTGCCAGCAGGAAAAAATCCCTCAAAGACTTGCTGAGAGCAGCATCAAGATGTTCCAGCGGGATTCTTATGATGAGGGAACCGAGCACTTCATCACTTGCCTTATGCGCATGACATGAACTCTGGTAGCAGGATTTTTGATTCAAAATTGGTGACCGGATCAACAGGTGCCTGCAACTACTATCCCGTTTGCTCATCTTACATTCGCTGTCGATATCAATGATCCGGTACGATTTCTCTTTTCCGGGAAACATTTGTTTAAAATCCGCATGGCACTGTATGCAGTTCGGATTGTTATGGCCTTTCATGGAACCGGAAAAGGACGAATAGACGAGATTGTTCCCCTCATCATACATATTCACATCATCAACTCCCGTCATGGTATTGATGATATCAAGGGTGCTCTGCAGCGCTACTTTATCGTTTTGAAGCATGGAACGGTATAACGCCCCTTCCACGAGAAGACCAATATTGTTTCCGTTCTGACGAACGACACTTTTCATATATTCCTCGTTAACCGATCTGAAGATGATGCCAAACGAGGCAAACAGCAATCCTGACAATATCGTGATGACAATGATCACCTGGCCATAAATCGACGTCCGGAGCCCCAGATACTTTTTAAGGGTTGCGATCCGCGGGTTGATTTTTTGAAATATTTTACTAAACAACGCCATTGTCAGGTAACCCCCATAGAGTTAGATAATAGGTTGTAAATTAGGTCGTCTAATATACAAATAAATGTTAATAGATCACTATTTGTCAATTCTGTTTCTCAGGAAGTGTGATTCAGGAAATCCTGCTGGAAATCCTGCCATACTTCCACAGGTAGAAGTGAAAGCGTGCTGTCGCGCAATTCACCACCATCCTGCAGGATGACCATGGACGGTGTGGGAGAATATTTTTTCAGGGATACAGCCAGGAAATCCTTAAACCTTTGCAATTCTTCCATCGACCAGTTTGTCGCTTCTTCTGCGAGGTAGCAGGTTTTGGTTTCGGCAATCCAGTTTGAGGGTTTAATTTTATAAATCCACCCTTTTTCGTACGGGTCCTCATTTAAAAGTTCAGGGCTCCCGGTAAGCTCTGAATTGGTATCCAGGATTTCCCCGGAAATGGGGGAAACTATCCTGAGATGTTTGCCTTCCTGGTTAAGCTCTGTCAACAGCTCTCCTTTGCTGATTATTTCCCCCGGGTTCCTGAGATGACTGAATTGCACCTCTCCGGTAATATGCTGAAGCAGATCATCCAATCCTACTTTGGCGGATCCGGATCTTTCCAGGTGAGCCCAGGTATGATTCCTGTTATAAAATACCCCCTGGGGAATTCTCAGTAAGTTGGCAGAAAGATTGCCGAAAACCCTTTGGACTTCTTTTCGCAGTTTCACCTGATTGGTGGATATTTTCCAGAATGCAATCAGGATCAACAGGTAACCAATAACAAAAATGTACTCTATTCCCTTTGTATCGAAAATATCTACTTTACTGAAACCTTCCATTTTTTACTCCTTTCTTCATTATGAATGATCGATTTTTTTTGTTCTTCACCGGTTACCCAGGAAGGAGATTCTCTGTATACCGGCATTCTCCTGATGATCCACCGGAATACCAGGAGTTGTACAAAAATCACTGCCGCACTTACAACCAACTCCATCCAGGTAGGAAAATGAATCGTATGATCATACCACTGAAAACCAATGGTCGATATATTCAACCTGTTTAACACGATTCCGATAATTGCCATGATTGCCCCGGTACGAACCATCAGAAGGTTTCGTTGCCTGTATCCGGCCATAAAAAATATGCAGGGGATCAACACAAATCCAAGTACTTCCACCAGGTACCAGTACCCCCAGGAAGTATTTAGATATGCATAGTTTTTACCATGTAAGAAGACCAGTACCGTCATAAAGAAATAAACGAACATGGTAAC
>Ga0208566_1002072_pt1 | contig 10990 bp, 10 predicted proteins | sample PL_2010_150m_FD_184159 | JGI IMG/M metagenome (GOLD analysis project Ga0208566, IMG submission 184159) | Freshwater microbial communities from Powell Lake, British Columbia, Canada to study Microbial Dark Matter (Phase II) - PL_2010_150m... | ecosystem: Environmental > Aquatic > Freshwater >...
AAAGACCGCCCCATGTATGGATCGTTTGCGTATCCTGCATGTCTCTTTGTGTTTGGGTTCTGCCGGATAGTACGATCTGCCAGGCGGGATTGTTGGTTTCTCCGATGGCGTCAGAATGGAGAAGGAAGAAATCACTGGTCACCATATCGGGTGCATAAAAAACGAATTTCTTGTTCCGTTGTGTTTGTTTCAGTGTATAGTATTGCCAGATCTCATAAGGATAGGTGTTTGGTTCGCTATACTGCTGGCTACGGGTATTGGGTGGCCCATATTCCAAATATACCCTGCCGCGGTCGGTCTGGTACCCTTTTTTGATGCGTGTCCCGAAATTGTATTGTACTTTTTTAATCTGTTCCTTATAAACCAGCCATGCATGCTCCGGGTTTGCCTGTTCCCTTCTTTGCCAGAATCCGTAAAAGTAATCCTGGAGTTTTTGCAGGTCGGTCGATCTAAGGGCATTCCTGATAAAGGCGCGTTCAAGTCCGCTGGAGATAGGGAAGGTGGAGTTGATGTTTTCTTTCAGCGTATCAATGTTGGTTATTTTTTCAGCAAAGGAATTGGCGCTGGCAGAAGAAAACATCTCGGCATAGGAAAGTTGTGCATTCGGGTTGCTGCGCTGAATGAATAATTTTTGCGATGCGACCACTTCGTTTTTCTGATCTCTTGCCTCTACAATGAGGTTGTAATTTCCGCTTGCCAGGTTTTCGATATTAAATTCAGCGAGAATGACATTCACCGGTTTGGCTGATTCTGTTTTTACCCGCGCAAAATCATTGAACTTCATCCGGTTCTCATAACTCTCGATGAAATAGCTTAATATGAACTTCTGTCCGGGTACCAGGATCTTATCCATATTGTACAACTCACAGTAGAAGATCATCCGTTTATCTTTGGGTGGATAATAACTGTAAACATAAGGAACCAGGTCGTAGCCGCTTTTCGTGATGGTTTTCAGGGATTCGCTTTTCGAATAGGTTTCTACTAGTTGAATACCGGAAAAGCAGGGTTTCGCCTCGGGAAAATCCACTGTCACGGGCTGTGTAAAGGGATTGGATTTCCCTGGATTATTCTTATCGGCAAGTTGCAACTCGAAATCATATGTTCCGTTGGGGACCAGGAACCTTTGCTCATCCAGGAATTCATAGGTATTCTTCGTCGTATCCTCGATCTCCGGGCTGTTCAAATCATATTTCTTGAAAGCTTTTATGATGGCATTTTGTTTAAAAGTCATCAGGACATTCACCGTTGCCTGGAATTTCCCGTTTTCTTTTTTTACGTATTTAACGCTGTTGCCGGCGACAGTCAGGTAGGTTTCAATGTACGGGCCTTCAGGAGAATTAAAGGTGGAATAGGTAAGGAATGCCCATACGTTCTTTGCTTCCGAAAAGAAGGGAAATAAAAGAATCGAAAGGAGGAATATCTTTCTCATAAAATGAGGTTTTAATACAAACGAATTAAATGCAGTATTTATGGTATACAAATATAGGAATTTCTTGGGGTAAAGGCAATTTTTTTCGGTAAAATATACGGCGCGGAAGGTGAGTAGTAAAGTTATAAAGTTACAGAGTCATAGATCTTATTCTTCATTCTTCATTCTTCATTTTTAATTCTCTATATCTGGAACAATGAACAAGATGGTCATTAACCATTCCGGCGGCCTGCATATAGGAATAGCAAATGGTTGAGCCCGCAAATTTGAATCCCCGTTTGATCAGGTCTTTGCTCATGGCATCCGATTCTTTGGAGGTAACAGGGAGTTCGCTGAGTTTCTTCCATTTATTGTGCAAAGTTTTTCCGCCGGTAAATTGCCAGATGTAAGCATCAAATGAACCAAATTCTTTTTGAATTTCAAGGAAGCAGTTCGCATTCCGGATGGTAGCATAAATCTTTGCCTTGTTCCGGATGATGCCGGCATCCTGCAACAATGCCTCGGTCTTCTCAGGGCCGTATTTAGCGATCTTCCGAAAATCAAAATGATCAAATGCCTTTTTGAAATTGTTTCTTTTGTGGAGAACAGTTTTCCAGCTTAACCCTGCCTGGAAGCAGTCCAGAAGGATGAACTCGAAATGTTTCCTGTCATTGTGAACGGGGACTCCCCATTCCAGGTCGTGGTATTCAATCATGAGCTGATCGCCCGATGGCCACTCACAGGTGGCTGGACTGGTAGGAATCTGTTTCATGAGATAAAGGTAATTAGATATTGAGAATGGAAGATGGAAGATGGAAAATGGATAATTGAGAATTGATTTATGGGGTTAAAGTAATCCGTTTTCCATTCTCTATCTTCCATCCTCCATACTCCAGAATGCTGATGGCTAGTGCCTTTGTTTATTCTCAAAAAAATAGTACTTTTGCCGGCGGAGAGATGGCAGAGCGGTCGATTGCGGCGGTCTTGAAAACCGTTGACCTGCAAGGGTCCGGGGGTTCGAATCCCTCTCTCTCCGCACAATAGCTGGCGAGCTGGTTAGTTTGCGAGCTGGCGAATAAAAATCGCGAGACGTAACGCATGACGCGTGACAAAAGAAGCGAACAGCGAACAGCCCTTACTGTTCACATTTAGCTGTTATCTGTTAACTGAATCTTGGAGAGATGGCAGAGTGGTCGAATGCGGCGGTCTCGAAAACCGTTGATCCCATTAGGGATCCGGGGGTTCGAATCCCCCTCTCTCCGCTGTTACGAAATAGCAAAGTTGCGAAATGGTAAAATAGCAAAATTATCAGCAATTAACTATTGCCTAATGCCTAATGCCTATTGCCTTTAATTTATTCCCGGAAAGATTTTGGTTTAATGATGGTGAAGATCCTGGTGATATTAAATCCAAGGAAGATATCGCCTTTGCTCCAACGCCCGGTCGTATTTGCCAGGAAGCCTTCTTCGTTTTCCCCCATGGAATTTGTCAGGAAGATCTGGAATACATGGCCTCCCGTTTCAATATCCACGCCAGTTGAGAAGGAATCGTAGACCTTAGAGGAAACCACTTGTCCTTTAAAAATATGGTGGTACTCGGCATTGATCGAGACGCGGTTAGAGATCTTCATACGTCCGCCTCCTCCCAGCGTAAAGATATCATTATGGTCGGCACTTATTGGCACCAGGTTTTTATGGACCATGGAAGGAGTTATTTGCAAGGAAAGCCTGCTCCCGAATTTCCTGGCGATGAGAACCTGGATACAGTAGGACATTCTTGACGATAAATAATTTTTCCGGTCAGGATTCTCCCATTTTGTAGTATAAACGGCAGTATTGGCAAACAACGATAAGCTGAATGGGAATTTCTTTCCCCCCGATTTTTGCCGGAGCACCTTATACTTCAGGAACCCATCCCATGTATTCCGGTCGGTGTTCAACCCGATTCCGAATGCAAGGCGTTTGCTCAGGCCGTATTCCATTCCAATGCGGATGGCAGCCTGTTTCAGGCCGAAAAGGTTTGAATAGCCCGTATTCAATGCTCCGAAATGATGGGTGACCAGGAAAAGCATATTACCCTGAGCCGGGTTTTCGATCGACTGCCCGATCACGATTCGGGAAGTTTTAAAGATCGCTTCTGCGTAGTTTACCGGCGGCTTTTGATCCTTGAGAAGATTCAAAAGGTCTTCCTGTGCAGGAACCAGCAATGGAGAGAACATCAGTAACACAAGGAATGCATTCCAGATATATTTCCTCATCATTTTATTTATTTAATTTGGTCATCATCACCTCAACCGTGATCTCTATTGATTTGGAGATATTGTTCACCACGGTGTTGGGAATGGATATCTTGTAATCGGCGAGGAGAATGTTGAACTTCGCCTTTGCCGTTACGGCATCATTTTTAATTTCGAGGGTTCCGTTCTGCTTGACCGGCTGGGTTTGTCCGTGGATCGTCAGTTTTCCTTCAACATAAGCAGGGTAGGAGCCTTCTTTTGTGAAGTTGATATCCTTGATGTTGGTGATCTTCCCTACAAACGTTGCCTCCGGGTATTTATCCGATTCAAGATAATTTTCGTTGAAATGTTCCTGCATCATGGCTTTTTCAAAATTGAACGATTTCATGAGAACCTTGAAAACAAAATCGCCGGTTTGGGTCAAAAGCGCTGTATTCACCTGGCGGTTGACTGCTTCGATCTTTTCAAGCTGGGCTTCGGAATGAAAACGGATCATCCCGTTCTTGGTTAAATAGGCCTGCGTATATCCGGTTATATTAAAACCAACTGCGAGTATTATTACTATCCAACATTTTTTCATGATAACTTGAATCTGAGGTTAGGTTAATAAATAAGTGAGCAGTGCTCCATGATCACATCGGTTTCATTAAAACCGGTACAATATCCTTTGATCCGGATGATTCCGTCAGGCTTGAGTTTTTTTGTTTCAGGATTGAACTTCTTCGACATCGTACAACGGATCCCTTCGTCGCCGAACGTACCCTGGTTGAATATAAAAACGGCAATGGTAAGCGTATCCGCACTTTCTACCCTGGCAAGCTTCCCGGTAATTTCGATCACCTTCCCGTTGTACAATTTATGCGCATTCTCTTTGCTTGTTTTGAATTCATTGTAGAATGCACCGGCATTCAGGGAATAATCCGGTTTGATTTTTTCAAAGTCGGGATGGGGTTTGTTGATCACAAAATGATAAATGAGGAGCGCTGCGCCAATCCCGGCTACAGCCAATCCCAGAATGATCTTGATCCAGAGTTTCATTTTCTAAATGTTAATTATTAGGTGCCCCATTGGTCACCCACCTTTTTATTTTTTCAATTGTACAATCCGGAAGCATCGATCCGCCCTTCGGCATCGGGAAATTGCCAGTATGATCTATTGCCGGAATGAACTTTCCGTTTGTCACATAGACCTGGATGCCGGCCCACGAATCGAGAACTACCCCTCCTTGCGCAATCGCACTGGCATGGCATACATAACAATTAGCGCTCAGGATGGGGACAATGGTTTGCGAATAGGTGACATGTGTGGTATCACATTTCTGGAAAGGATAAAGGGTTTCTTCCTTATCATAATAACAGGAAGGAAACAGCATTCCCAGGGCTGCAATAAAAATGAATAAAATGAATACTTTTTTCACGGTCATCATTGAGGGTAATTGAGGTTGATTCATTGCCGGAATTGATTGTTCAGGAGGGCCGAAAGTGATCCACCCTGGATATCACCTGTTAAAGAAAGGATCGTAATTTGATGAACCGAAACCATGAAAGCCAGGGTAGCCGTAAGAATATCCGTTTGAACCTTTTGAATATCCGAATCCTGCATCGATGTGCATGTTGTCGCTGATCTTGTATCCTACATTAAGATAAGCTCCCTGGGGATTGTTCCTGTAAAATGAAGAATTACCTGGTTTTTCTCCAAAAATATCAATTGTTTTATAAGCGGTTCCGGTAATCGTTAACCGGTCATTTAAAAGGTACTGCCCGGAAACCCAGAGCATCGCCTGGGTTATATTTCCTGTATATGATTTTTCTTCCGGAAATGAATACCAGGGTTTAAAACCGTAAAGGGAAGTATTGACAACGCTGATACCTCCGCTTATAATAAATTTTTTGCTGACCGGATAGGTGAGGGTGGGAGAGAGGAAGGTACTGAACCCCGACCCGTTACCGGATGTGGTCATGAACTCTGTGCCGGCCTGGACTCCGACATGAAGCTTATGCAATGGCAAGGGAGTGTAGCCATGGGCATCGCCTGCAGTTGGAAGTAGTGTATCGATGCGCGAAAACTGGGCATTCCCTTCCACAAAGAGGAAGGAAAAAGAAACAAGTAAAATGACAATTTTCCGGCGGATCATTTTCGGATTATTTATCAACTGCAAAAATAGTGTAAAAACTATGACGGTTCTCAGGATTTCAGGGAATAAAACGTTTGCTTATCTGTAAAAATTATATTGATGGTTTTAAGAAGTACAAATTTAACCAGGATACTTTCCGCTTTTTGCCTGGATATCTTTGCCATCCGGCAGAACCGCGATATGGTGATCGTGGGATTTTGTTCAAGGAATTGCAACAGGACCTTTTCCTTTTCGGTGAATTTAAGAAAAACGCCCTTCGGTTTTCCCTCCCGCTCCCAGACTTTCAGCAGCACGCGGTTGGCCAGAAGGTTTTGGTCGGCGACCCGGATGTAGACAAGCCATTTCCCGTCTTTATGTGCTGCATAATGCGGCCGGGTTTTGCTTTTTGGAACGATGATCTCCAGAACTGTCTTGTTGTTGATGGTCCATTCCTTCGACTGGAACTCAACCGGTGGTTTGCAGTACATAGATGCTGCGCCTTCCAGCATATAATATTCCTCATCTGAGCGAACCCCTGCGATTGCGCCATTGTCCTTGACCCCGATCAGGAGCCGTCCGCCATCGGTATTTGCAAAAGCAACCAGGGTACGGGCAATGCGTCTTGCATCCGAGATCTCAAACTTGAAATCAAGCTTTTGATGTTCTCCCTCAGCAATGAGGTTATGAATATGGGTGGACATGACTGGCTATATGTCCCGGCTCCTAAACAAATGAAATGGTATCCCTGTCAGTGATCTTTTCGCAATAATGGCACTTGAGTTTCAGATCTTCCTTGTCGATCACGGTGAACAGCGTCGTCACACCCTCGTGGTTCGTAATACAGTTCGGGTTAAAGCATTTAACGATCTTTTCCACACTGTCAGGCACCTCGACTTTCTTTTTCTCAACAACTTTAAAATTTTTAATGATGATCAGGGTGGCAGTAGGTGCAACGAGGGCGATCTTATTGATCTCATCCGGCCTGAAAAATTTGTTGCTTACCTTGATGATGCCTTTCTTGCCCATCTTCCGGCTGTCGAGGTTGGTCCCGAAGAGGATCTGGTCAGTGGCTTCGCTGAGACTAAGAATTTTGACAACCTGGAACACAACTTTTGCGGGAATATGGTCGATCACAGTTCCGTTTTCAATTGCAGAAACCTTCAATTCTTTTCTTGATTCGTCTTTTTCCATGATATTTAGTTATCAAGTTTATAAAGTTTGTAAAGTTATAAAGTTCAATAGGGATTAAAGTGTTTTGATCAGGCCAGATAGGGTTTTAGAGATCTCCATACTTTTCTTAAAAAACATTAAAACTTCTTCTATTTAACGCCAAGTATAGATGCGAGCAGTGCTTGCCTGACATAAACCCCATTCAATGCCTGGGTGAAATAATACGCTTTGGGGTTATCATCAACATCCACGGTAATCTCATTCACGCGGGGCAATGGATGCAGGATCCGCATGTTTGGTTTGGCGGTTTCCAGCATGGAATTTCGTAAGATATACGAACTTTTCACCTTTTCGTATTCGATGGGATCGGAGAAACGTTCTTTCTGGATGCGTGTCATGTAAAGGATGTCGACCTTCGGGATCACATCAATGATATCCGTGTATTGGTAGTATGTAAGATTCTTTTCCTTGATGTGCATCTTCGTCGCACTCGGAAGTTTCAGGAGTTGGGGAGATACAAGGTGGAAGGTAGTATTGTAGTGCGACAAGGCCATGACCAGGGAATGAACGGTCCGTCCGTATTTCAGGTCACCAACGAAAGCGATATCAAGGTTATCGAGGGTTCCCTGTGTTTTCCGGATCGAGTACATGTCGAGCAGTGTTTGCGTGGGATGCTGGTTTGCCCCGTCTCCGGCGTTGATGATCGGCACATCGGAAACTTCGCTGGCAAAACGTGCACTGCCTTCCTGCGGATGGCGCATCACAATGATGTCGGAATAATTGCTGACTGTCCTGATAGTATCCCGCAAGGATTCCCCTTTTTGCACACTGGTAGAGCCCGGTTCCGAAAAACCGATCACTTTGGCACCCAGGCGTGAAGCAGCACTTTCAAAGCTGAGACGTGTGCGTGTGGAAGGTTCGAAAAAGAGTGTTGCTACCACATAGTCCTGGAGGATTTTTTGCGTAGGCTTTTTCTCGAATTCTTCAGCCAGGTCAAGAATATGGATATGTTCTTCGCGCGTAAAGTCGTTGATCGAAACTAAACTTTTGTTTTTCATCGGCTTGAAATTAAATGAACAGTTAAAGGTAAAAAAAAAGAGGCAAATGCCCCTTTGATTATTTTTTAGTTTTGATTTTTTTTGTTTTCAGGAAATCGTTGAGGATGTCCTTAAGGTCAGGTTTCCCGATCTCCTGGAGATCATAATATACACGGGTATTGGGTTTCCTGATCTTGATCAGGCGGTTGAGGTCGATCGGTGTGGCAATCACAACCGAATCGCATTTTACCTTATTCACAGTAGCCTCGAGGTCTTTTATCTGTTGCGCACCATAGCCCATGGCCGGTAATAACTTTCCGATGTTGGGATAGATCCGGAAGGTTTCAGCCAGTTTACCCACGACATAAGGCCTCGGGTCAACCAACTCTGCAGCGCCGTATTTCTGTGCAGCCACTACTCCGGCTCCGATCTTCATTTCGCCATGCGTCAGCGTGGGTCCGTCTTCAATTACGAGAACCTTCTTGCCACGGATGATGCTTTCGTCGTCGACCCGGATCGGGGAGGCGCCATCAACCACAATAGCTTTCGGGTTCAGTTTCTGAATGTTTTCCCTTACCTGGTTAATATTTTCGGGACATGCAGAGTCGATTTTATTCAACACCACCACATCGGCGATCCGGATATTTACCTCACCGGGATAATAGCTTACTTCTGCGCCCGGCCTGTGAGGATCGGCAACCGTCACCATGAGATCCGGCTTGTAGAATGGGAAATCATTGTTTCCTCCATCCCAAAGGATCACATCACAACCTTTCGGGTCTTTTTCTGCAGCCCGGAGAATGGCTTCATAATCAACACCGGCATAGATCACGTTTCCACGTTCCACATGCGGTTCGTATTCTTCCATTTCCTCGATCGTGCATTTATGTTTTGCAAGGTCGGCGATGGTAGCAAAACGCTGTACCTTCTGTTCCACCAGGTCGCCATAAGGCATCGGGTGGCGGACAGCAACGACTTTCAACCCTTTTTCCATGAGGATCTCGATGATCCTGCGTGAGGTCTGGCTTTTTCCGCAACCGGTACGGGTAGCGCAAACGGCGATGACAGGTTTGGTGCTTTTTACATAGGTGGCCTCGGGTCCAAGAAGGATAAAGTTGGCTCCTGCTGCATTCACCAGGGCGCTGATGTTCATTACCCTCTGATAGGGAACATCGCTGTATGCAAAATTGCAAACCTGAACATCAAATTTTTTGATCAGTTTGGGTAATTCAGCTTCAGCAAAGATCGGAATTCCTTTAGGATATAGTTTTCCGGCGAGTTTAGCCGGGTATTTCCTGCCATCAATGTCCGGGATCTGAGCGGCAGTGAATGCTACAACATTAAAGGTGACATTGTCCCTGAAGTAAGTGTTAAAGTTGTGAAAATCCCTTCCGGCCGCGCCGATAATGATTACATTTTTTTTCATGCTGTCCTCACTTTTTGAAGATTTCAGATGGTATTTTGGGTTTGTGAATTTCAAGGGGATTGGAGTACAAACCTACTCATTTTTTGGGAAATAGCCAAACTTGTTGAAAAAATCTTGAAACAAAATCCGTTACATCTCCCTTGTTTGTTGAATCTTAGGGCAAAGAACCGGTTCATGATTTCATAAATAAATTGTACATTTGTTTTCCAAATACAACCGGATGATTGAACAACTGCTACAGACAAAAACTTCCGAAGCCATAAAACAGCTCTACGGGCAGGATATCCCATCCGGTTCAATCGGCCTGGAAAAAACGAAGAAGGAAATCGAAGGCGATTATACGGTAGTCGTTTTCCCGTTGAGTAAGATTTCCCGGAAATCCCCTGAAGCTACCGCACAGGATATAGGAAACTTCCTGGTGGAGAATGTTAAGCAGGTAAGGGAAGTCAAGGTCATCAAAGGTTTTCTGAATATTTTTTTAAAGGATGAATTCTGGATCGCTTTCCTTGATCAGAACCATGCAGATGAAGCATTCGGTATGAATGTTCAGAAAGAAGGTGATCCGGTTCTGTTGGAATATTCTTCTCCCAATACAAATAAACCTTTGCACCTGGGCCATATCCGGAATAACCTTTTAGGGTTTTCACTTTCGCGCATCATACAGGCACAGGGGAATAAAGTGATCCGGATGAACCTGGTTAACGACCGCGGGATTCATATCTGCAAGTCGATGCTTGCATACATGAAATGGGGAAACAATGAAACTCCCGGATCGGCAGGCTTGAAGAGTGATCATCTCATTGGAAAGTATTATGTGTTGTTCGACAGGAAATACAAGGAGGAGGTCAAAGTATTGCTGGAAGAAGGACTTCCGGAGGAGGAAGCTAACCGGAATGCTCCGCTCATGATCGAAGCACAGGAAGTTCTCCGGAAATGGGAGGCGAAAGACCCTGAGGTGCGTGAACTCTGGTTGCAGATGAATGACTGGGCCTTCGAAGGGTTTGATGAAACCTACCGTAAACTGGGCGTCAGTTTTGATGTGGTTCAACATGAATCAGCGACCTATCTTTCAGGGAAAGAACTGGTGCTGGAAGGATTGAAGTCAGGTAGACTGTTACAGCGGCAGGATGGCAGCATCTGGGCCGATCTGCAGGAAGATGGATTGGATGAAAAACTGCTCCTTCGATCCGACGGAACTTCGGTATACATGACCCAGGACTTGGGAACTGCGCAACTCCGGTACGATGAATTCCATCCTTCGAAAATGATCTATGTGGTAGGAAATGAACAGAACTACCATTTTGATGTCCTGAAACGGATATTGAAAAAGCTTGGCCGGGATTGGTCAGACAAGCTGTTTCACCTTTCCTATGGAATGGTGGAGTTGCCTGAAGGAAAGATGAAATCGCGGGAAGGTACCATTGTGGATGCTGATGACCTGATGGAAGAGATGTTTTCCACTGCGGAAGAAACCACGAGGGCATTGGGTAAAGTCGATGCATTCCCGGAAGAAGAAGCCAGGGAATTATTCCGCATCATCGGTCTGGGAGCATTAAAATATTTTATCCTCAAGGTGGATCCGAAAAAGAATATGCTTTTT
>Ga0208566_1002073_pt1 | contig 10985 bp, 8 predicted proteins | sample PL_2010_150m_FD_184159 | JGI IMG/M metagenome (GOLD analysis project Ga0208566, IMG submission 184159) | Freshwater microbial communities from Powell Lake, British Columbia, Canada to study Microbial Dark Matter (Phase II) - PL_2010_150m... | ecosystem: Environmental > Aquatic > Freshwater > Lake...
CGGGAGTTTCTCCCACCGAGGCAAGGGGCCCGGTGAATACCGCACTTTAGATGACTTCCTGGTTCATCCGGATACGCATGAGATTATCGTGGTGGGTGCATCTTCAAAGAAGATTATTTTCTATGACTCATCAGGTATATTTCTACGTGAATTCAAACTTGATTTTTGGGGACGGAGAATGGCTCTCCTGAGTGAAGATAAAATTATTTGTTTCAGTGATCGAGTTTCCCAGAATGATGATCCGCCCTTTTATCAATTAAATATTATTGACCTGCAAGGAAGAATTTTACGAAGATATCATCCCTATGATATTCCATGGTCAACATGGGTTTTTTCACGTTCTGAATTAATACCGAACAACAATGAAATATTTGTTCACACTTTTTTTGATTACAATTTGTTTCGCATAAACCAACAAATGGATCTTGATACGCTTGTGGTTTTCGATTTTGGCACTCATGCCTATGATACCAGCGGATTCGCCAGGTTATCACAAGAGGAAAGTGGAGAAAGAAGGACACAATCACCAAGATTACTTTTTCAATATGGGACTTTTGTATTTGAGGACTATTGTTATTTAACTGCTGGTGGTAATGATATGGGTTCATACTGGGGTTATGGACGTTATGATCAGGATTTCATCGTTCACAAAAATATTAATAATGGCAGATATCTTTGCTTTTATAATGGATGGCCTGTTATTGCACCGATGGGCAAGATCGGAAATGAACTGGTAAGCTGGATTGATCTTGTACACCTGTTGGATATCTGGGATCAGCATCCTGAAGAAAAAGTAAAAGCCGAATCCCATCCGGAATTCAAAAAGATCATGGACAAGATGGATATCGAGGGTAATCCGGTATTGATGTTATATAGCCTGAGAAGGGAATAGAATTGGATTTTCCTAATATCCCAATGGTATTCTCGAAAGATGGTCGCTTACAAAATTAACCTGTACCTTTCCTTGATAGCAACCAGGGAAAATAAGTGAATCATATGGTTTATTTTTGGATTTGGTTAATCATCCATGAATGTTAAATTGATTATATCCACATTATATTGTAACTTAGCATCGTTTCTCTTTTTGAGGACATATGGCTAAAAGGTTGCCGACTGTAAAGTTGGCAGCCTTTTTTTCGTGTCCTTTTTCTCCTTTCCCCATTCCGTAGCTTTCGGAATGATCTACTTTTTCACCCCGTATAGCTTCGATTTCAAACTGCTGGATGCTATTTCCGGTTGCATGGACCTGCTTCAACCGGATGATTGGGCAGTAATCATGGATGGCGATACGATGTTCCTGCAGCCTGATTTTGGGCACCAGATCCAGCGCCATATTGAAGCACATCCTGAGGCAGGACTCTTCACCTGCTTCGCTTCCCGGTGCCATTACTCCATTCAACGCATTATTGGAGTGGATCCATTCAATGATTCCATTCTCTATCACAAAGATGTTGCCAATGACAAGATGAGTGCATTCGCCGGCGATTCTGTGGAATCAATCGCAAAATTGCGGGCCCCGATGGTGATCCGTAAGTCAACCTGGGACCGGGTACTCCCAAACCTTCAGAAAAAAACATCCGGAAAACTGATACTGGGAGTGGATACCAAAATCAGTAAGGCCATCCTCGAAATCGGATTAGACCATAATTTTGTATCTTAGTCGAGTGGAAAAGCCGGGTAAAATATTAGTCAACATTGAGATTGACAAGCTGTCGAACTCCATTGAAAATTCAGTTTCAGGGGATGTTTTTGACACCGAAGTTATTCAACTTTCCAATAAGGACAGCAAACTGATAAACAAGGCAGATTGGCAATTCAAATGGCAGGATCAGGTTAAACTCACTGATAGAGAAACATACAAACTTGTAATCAACGAAAATGATAATTGAAACGCCAGCTGCAAACAGATTAATTAATCGGTATTTTAAGAAATAAAACAATGGGACTTATCAGAGAACCAAAAAATGTCGACTTCACCGTTTTAGACAAACCATGGTCTGACGAAGAACGAAAAGAGTTTAGTGCTTTTATCAAGTTGCGGAAAGAGCAGCAATAAAACGAAGAACACGAACCAAACCTACTGGACAAAGTAGCGTTATTGCTTAAATTAGACATTTGTCCTTTTTCGTGTTTTGGCCATTCCGTAGCTCCTTATATTGAAAGTGTCCGGCGTATAATCTGCCAATGACTCTCCGATATTTTCGATCCGGTGACCTCAATCACTGCGGCAGCAAGCATATTGCCCAGTTCTCCGCATTTCCGGAGTGAAAATCCCCGGGTGTAGCCGTACAGGAAACCGGAAGCAAACAAGTCCCCGGCTCCTGTGGTATCGATACAGTTAGCTTCCAACCCTTTAACATGGTGCTTCTCCGTTCCCGACTGAACCCAGGCTCCGTCTTTACCGATTTTCACAACGGCAATCCTGCAGAACGAGGCGAGTTCATCAACTGCGGCCTCAGGTTCCCTACCGGTATAGGCCATTGCTTCCTCCTCATTGGCAAAAAGAATATCAACATATTGCGAAACAACAGATTTTAAAAATTCCAGATTATCTTCCACTACATTATAGCTGGCCAGATCGAGCGAAACCACACATCCCGCCTGTTTTGCCAATACCATTGCCGACTCAATCAAGTCATGATTCTGTACCAGGTATCCCTCAATATGGAAAATCGACCAGCCATGAAATAATTCAGGCGAGAGGAATTCCGGCCGGAGTTCAATGGCGGCGCCCAGGTAAGTTCCGAATGTTCGCTCTGAATCAGGGGTCAAGAACACCATTGCCCTTCCGGTTGGCTTATCCGGTCGATAAAATATGGGGATTATCCCCTTATTTTTAAGGTCATTTATATAGAATTCACCCCATGGATCACGCCCGGCCGATCCGATAAAGCCTGTTTTAACTCCCAGCTCTGCTAACCCATGGATCGTATTGGCCGCTGAACCTCCCGAAACCAGGACCCGTTCAAATCCATCGATACGTTCTTCGATTTCCTTGAGCCTTACTTCATCCACATGTTGCATGCTCCCCTTTGGAAGCCGCAATTCATTCAGGATTGAATCCTTTTCCACCCGGATCATTACATCGACAAGGGCATTGCCCATTCCAAGAATATTCATAAATCTTTCTCCCGTTTAAAATGATATTTCCCGGATCCCACCGTTCCCAGAAGCTTACCTTTAAAGAAAACTTCCGCGGTGGCGCCAACGGGAATGCGAATATCAAGGGTATATCCCTTTTCTGTCTTTTCCCAGCGGCAATAAATTTCACCAAGAATGCAACGGTGGGTTACTTCGGCCCAGGAAAGATCACCAACCGGCTGCGGATCAATTATGATTTTTTGATAGCCGGTGGAGCCTTCCGCCTGGCGAATCCCGCCAATGCCGCTGTAAAACCATTCCATCAGGTGGCCCAGCATCATGTGATTGTTGGAAACATACCGGAGGGCCGGCCATGATTCCGTCAGGGAGGTGGCCCCATGTTTCAGCTGAAAACCATAACCCGGGACATCTTCACGGGAATTCATCTTGAAGATCACATCGCCTGCCCCGGCATTCTGAAGAGCCTGCACCAGATAGTGATAACCCACGTCCCCGGCGGTTAGGGCATACCCATCACGCTCAACTGCTTTGATCAGGTTTTTGAATACCTCATCTGTATCCTGATCAGGAACCAGGCCCACAACCAGAGGCATGGCATAGGCCGTTTGCGAACCGGTTGCGATGACATGGGTTACCGGATCATAAAATTTCGCATTAAATGCATCCCGTACCCTTCGGGCACTATCGCCCAACAGGTTGGCATCATCAGCAAAACCAAGAATACCAGCCATTTTCGACAGGATAGCCAGATCGTAATAGTAGATCGCCGTTGCTGTCAGAGCCATTGGAGTCAACTGCGACTCGCCAGGTGAATTGGGGCCCAGATCAAACCAATCGCCCAGGCCATGTGAGACAATGCTCCCTTTTGCCATTGACCCGAGATAATCCACATACTTTTTCATCATGGGATAGGCACGTTCCATCGGTTTACGATCGGAATACCAATTATATACATACCAGGGAACGATAACCGCAGAACTACCCCATTCGGGAGAGTCGCGGAAGCCACCGTCAAACGGAACAAATTCGGGGGCAATATCCGGTACCAGTCCGTTATCCAACTGTGATTCAATCATATCATCAATGATTTTCACATACAAATTATGGATATCGTAATTGTACCGGATGGAGTTACCCATAAGGTGAGTAACCTCCAGCCAACCCAGTTTTTCACGGTGCGGGCAATCGGTGGTTACGCTGGCCAAATTGCTTCGGATCGACCAATCGATGAGGGTGAATATCTTGTTAAACAACTCATTGGAGCATTTGAAAGACCCCACCGTGGGTGAGCTGTTGCGGGTATGATGGAAAACGATATTCTCAACAACCGGCAGTTTGCGCGGATTTGGTTTGCCAGCGGGAACTCCCCTACTGAGGCTGAGGTATCTGAAACCATAAAAAGAGAATCGGGGCAACCATGGATTTCTGGATACGCCATCTGACGTATACTCATAATAGTATGGACCTCCGGACGCCTGCTGAGTGACTTGTCCGTTGTCATCAATCAGTTCACCGGGGGTAAGCCGGACAGTCTGGCCAGCGGCGCTACTGACCTTAAGTTCCGGGATTCCGGAAGCATTCTGGCCGAAATCATACACCCAGGTGCTGTCGGGTAGTTCGGTAATCTTTAACGGTTTAAAAATCTCCATGGACTGCAAGGGATAATCTGCTTCCCAACGCATGGCACCACCCGGGCCTTTTACCTCAATGGCAGGTTTCCACACCGGGTTATTTAATCGGGCATCATAGTCCTCACCACCGTAGATTGAGGTAAAAATTATCGCCGACGGAGTTGTTTCCCAGCTGGTATCAGAATTGATTCTTTCGTCACTCCCATCTGAATACCTGATAACCATTATAGCCCGCATCATCGGCATTCCCCAGGTTGTAACCAGTTTGCGATACCGTTCACGATTTACATTAAAAAAACCGTTTCCTACCGTGATCATAATATCATGAGGCCCGTTCCGGAGCTGGCTGGTCATATCGTAACCATTGTACAAGCAGGACTTTGCATAATTTGTCCATCCCGGCCGCATAAAACCCCCTGTCATATCTTTCCCATCCATCGCCAGGGTATATTGACCTAATCCGGAAACAAAAAACCACGCTTCGGAAACCGGTTTGCTGATGTTAATGGTCTTGCGGAAAGAGGGAACAACCGGTCGTTTAACCGCCAGATTCCCAAGATTATTGCCCGATCCATGAACTCCCGGAACCAGCTTCAGTGAGTCAGGCAGCTCCTCATAACCGATCCATTTCGCACTGTCCCATTGTTTATCAGGCATTCCAGTCACAAACCAGGCCCTTTTACTCCAGGTCGAAAATTTTCCTTTCTGATCCTTCACCCTCACCTGCCATTCATACCTTCTCCCCTCTTCCAGTCTTATCGTCTTAACATCTTCCAGTCTTAACGTCTTCTTGTCTCCCAGTCTTATCTCATACCCGGCAACGACCGCCTGATTCTTGTCCGAAACAACCGTCCACCGGAATTCGGGCTTACCTTCAACACCAACAGGGTTGATCCGGTTATTGCAATAGAGTTGATCCACCCGCAGATGCGAGGTTTTGCCGCATCCTGTAAGGCTGACTATCGCGACCAGCAGAAGCGGTGACATGAGTTGGCGGAGTTTGATTATTTTGGCCATAATTTCAAAGCTAGTACTCGTCTTTTGGTCTTCTAGTCTCAAAGTCTTTCAGTCTTCTTCCTAAGCCATTTCGGCAAAGCATTTCCAAAAATCACAAACAGGCAGATAATGATCACGATCGTGAGAACGAAGTTGATCATCCCCGGAACCATGGTGGCCCGGATGATCATTTGGGGATAAAAAATGTTTATAATATTCATAATACCGGCATACAGGGTTGTGATTCCCACAAAGGCCATCGGAATAATGGTAACCCACGAATATCGCCTCCGGCCGCGGTTAATGATATAGGAAGTACCAACAACCAAAGCGATTGTGGCCATCAACTGGTTGGCCGTTCCGAACATGGGCCAAACGGTGCTAATTGATCCGGTATAAATAAAATAACCCCAGCAAAAGACGATCACGGCACTGGTAAACAAGTTCCCCGGCAGCCAGTTGGTCCTTCCGAAAGGTTTATAGATTTTACCGAGCGCCTCTTGCATTACAAACCGGGCGATACGGGTTCCGGCATCGATGGTTGTGAGGATAAACAGTGCCTCAAACATGATGGCAAAATGGTACCAATAGCTCATCAGATGCCTCATCCCGGGAATAGCAGAAAATATCTGAGCCATTCCGACTCCCAGTGAAACTGCGCCACCCGGACGGCCGGCTATCTTTTCACCCACCTCTATGGCGAGCTGCTGGATATTGCCTTCAGTGAAACCCATCTCGTTGAGTTTCGGCAAAACTGCCTGAAATTTCTCAGGCGACAGGTTAATCTGGAAATAATCAAGAGGGAAAAGGCTGGTAGCAGCGATCAAGGCCAGAATACTCACAACCCCTTCGGTCAGCATCGAACCCACTGCTATGGTTTTAATATGCGACTCCTTCATGATCATTTTCGGAGTGGTTCCGGAACTTACCAGCGCATGGAATCCGGAAATCGCTCCACAGGCAATCGTTATAAACAAATACGGATAGAGTTTACCCGGGATGATCGGTCCGCCTCCGTGAATAAATTCCGTAAACCCGGGCATCTTGATATCCGGAGCTACGATGATAACACCGATAGCCAGCAGGAAAATCACAAAAATCTTCATGATGGAGCTCAGGTAATCCCGCGGGGTCAGTAACAACCAAACCGGAAGCACAGACGCAAAGAATCCGTATCCGCAAAGTAATAGTGTAAGCGTTTTCTTATTGAAGGTAAACCACGAAGCAAAGGCAGAATCAGGAATATACCGGCCCAGAACGACTGCAAGTGTTAACAGGATGACCCCCATGATAGTGGCTTCCATCGTTTTGCCCGGACGCAGCTTGAACATCCAGGTCCCCATGAACAGAGCGATCGGGATCGTCATGGCGATGGTAAAGGTACCCCACGAACTCTCGGCCAACGCGTTTACTACCACCATTCCAAGTCCGGCCAGAGCAACGATCAAAACCAGCAAAATGGCTATGGAAGCCGTTGTCCCGCTGATCTTATTGATCTCAGCACGGGCTATTTCGGCAAGAGATTTTCCGTCATGTTCGATCGAAGCCGTGAGAATTACCAGGTCGTGAACCGCACCTGCCATAACTGCCCCTATCAGCATCCAGATGAATCCCGGGTAAAATCCGAATTGGGCAGCCAATACGGGGCCAACAAGCGGTCCGGCTCCGGCAATTGCAGCAAAATGGTGCCCGAACAATACCCACTTGCTCATCGGGTAATAATTCTGACCATCATATAAACGATTGGCAGGGGTAGCCCTCAAATCATTGGCTACGGCTACTTTTGCAACGACAAAGCTGAAATAGAGCCGGTAAGCAATCACAAAGAATGCAATTGCTCCAACCACAAACGGTACCGCATTCATTCGGCGGGAGTTTTGGGAGACAATCTTTTCCAGATAAAGTAAACCGGTATACCAATAGCCACAATGATCAGTCCGGGCCAGGTGAAGTCAGGTTTGTAAATCAGGAGGATAATCATAATCACCATTGATAGGATCACACAAATAGCGGGTATAATGGGATATCCGAATGCCTTATAAACTCTCTCTTCCATTGGCCATTTGCGGCGCAGCACGAATACACCGGCATTGGTCAAGGCATAAAAAATTAACACGGCAAAAATTACATAATCGAGGAGCTGCGAATAGGACCCTGATAAACAGAGCAGGCATGCCCAGATGCATTGTATGATCAGTCCGTTCGCGGGAACTCCTTTAATATTCAGATTGCCTATCTTCTTGAAAAACAACTTGTTTTCGGCCATTGCATAATACACCCGGGCTCCCGAGAGGACCAGCCCATTATTGCAGCCGAAGGTGGAAATCATGATCAGGGCCGCCATGATTATGGCCGCATATTCGCCGAAAATCCCAAAAATCGCTGCAGTTCCCAAACGGTCATCGGTGGCAAAGGCCATCCCCTGACCGATAACGGTGTTGGCCCCGGGAATGCCGCGTAGTGGTAAAACCTTGACGTACACAATGTTGCATAGAACGAAAATAATCGCAGCAACCAGGGTTCCATATATCAGGCTCAGGGGGATCGTACGCCTTGGGTTGATCACTTCGGCTGAATTATAGGTAACGTTATACCAGGCATCATAAGTAAAAAGGGATCCAACCATTGCTGAACCCATTGCCGCGATAAAAGCCATTCCGACCAGGGGTGTGGCGACCCCCGTCACAGTATCGAGTTTGGCAGCTTGCCAGAAATACTCCGAATTAGTTGCCAATCCTGTTGATTTGGCTATAAAAAAGCCGACAATCAGGAACAATATCAGGACCAGCACTTTTGTCAGCGTAAAGGTATTCTGTACAATTTTACCCGCTTTAATGCCGCGGGTGTTGATCCAGGTCAGCAATATTATGGACAGAACCGCCACCAGGTGAACCGTACTTACTTTCAACGGCCCGAGCAGGAACAGGATATTCTCTTCGCTGATCCATGGAATAAGAACCCCGGAAAATTTACTGAATGCCATTGCAATCGCGGCAATACTTCCGGTTTGGATAACGGTGAACAGGGTCCATCCATACAGAAAGCCGGTGAGGGGATTATAAGCTTCGCGGAGGTAAATATACTGTCCGCCCGCCTTGGGCATCATCGACGCGAGTTCGCCATAAGTCATGGCCGCGAAGATCGTCATCAGACCGGTAATCAGCCAGGCCAGAAGCATCCAGCCGGGGGATCCAAGGGTCCTGGACATATCGGCAGTTACAATAAAGATCCCGGATCCGATCATGGATCCGACTACGATAGCTGATGAATCGATCAGATTCAGGCTGCGTTTAAATGTCTTCCCGGTGGCGCCGTTCATAAGGCTTAGTCAGGTTAATTAATATTCCGCAATGCGGTGACTAAAATACTAAATAAGTGAGCCGATGAACGGTTTACTGAACATCCGACCGGGAATTTCCCAGGTTGATTGATATGCGGCTGAATTTAGGAGTCCCGGTCAGGTACACATCCTGTCCGGCTACCGGGAAAAATCCCATAGTCTGAAAGGCATACCACGATGACATCGCAATTTTGGCCCACCACCCGTTCCGCTTACGTGCACCTGGCTGAAGCCGCGGATCAGGCCATCGGGAGTATATCCGCTGTTGGAATTCAGCTGGCCTCGGGATCCAGGGATAAAACTTACCGGATATGTATATGATATAGAAAGCAATACCCCTCTTACAGGTGTCAATATCTATATCGGGGGAACCCAATTCGGTACCACGACCAACCCGGAAGGGTATTTCAATTTTTAAGTTAAGACTTTACCAGCTCTGCCTTTTTTAAGCTATGTCGGATATGAGGTAAATCAGTACCTGGTGAAATCGGCCGAAACAAATGCATTGAGAATTTATTTGAAACCGGAAACCCGTGAGATCGGGGAGGTAACCATATCAGGGGAGCGGATCATGAACCTGTTTAAAGCGGATACCCTGAATATTGTTGATTATGAGATTTCAGGTGATCAGATTATTATGATCGCGAATCCATATAAATCCCTGAATGATCAGTGGCTTTATCTTACTTCTGTATCCGGTGAGATCCTGACATTCCGAAAAATCAGGACTGCAGGGCATCAAGTAGAAGTGCCGGAATCTATAGCAATCAATACCAAGCTTTATCTTTTCAAAGATTGCTACAAGAATATTCAACTCCTGACTAAGGAAAAAGTTTGGCAGATATTTGTTGATGAAAACAATCTTTAATTTGGTGTTTCCTTCCCAGTTCGATGATTTTATGAGCCTTCTCTTCCCGGTTAAAGCTGCCCTCAATGACCGATTGTTTTTTCAGAAAACAACATTGACCAAAAATGAGACCTGTTTTATTGAAGAGGGGGAAAGAAATTATAAACTGATTAAAACTGTATCCGACCCTTATGGATCTTACCGATATGCCAGGCCCATTTATTTCCTTGAATCTGTACCGTTGACCCCTCCAGGTAAATTTATAATTAAAGCCAGCTATGAAAAATGTGTCAGCGCACCTGTCATCCAGCGCTCTGATGACATTGCGGTTTTTGATTTTTTCTGTAACTCCATCGAATTTTTCAATGCCGATGGCGTCGCCGTGAAGTCGGTCCCGATTTCCTTCCATCTTAAGGATTACTATGAGCTCCTCGTTTTCAGGATGCGCGACATAGATCAGGATAATTTTACCCAGCAGATCTTGTATGATGAAAAGGTAAACCGGACCTGGTCGGTTTGGCACAAGAAATCCAACGGTCGCTATTACTTAAAAGAGATTAATCCCGATACCGGTGAAATAATCAAAGTAGTGGATATCCCGGATTATCCTTTCATAGATAAAATACAGGTTCATAATAACATAGCTTATTTTCTGTACACGGAAAAGAAATATCCGAATTACCGGAGTTTGTACCGGATGGAGATTTAAGGAGAAGGATGAGATTCGAATTCAGAATTCCGAGTTTGAGATTCAGGTTATCATGAAGTTGGAATATTCTACTTCATAGATACTTGAATCTTCTATTCGGAACTCGGAATTCTGAATTCGAATCTCAACCCTCTTCCTTTAAACCCTGATAAAATTACAGCCCGATCCTGACCCCGGCATTGAACCCCGGATACATCGTAACCTCACTGGTCCAATGATGAGGATGCTCGCCTTCCATTTCATTCCCGGTTACCAGTACATTCCAGCTGGCACCGGCATAGGCACCAAGGGTCCTGGTAATGTTGTAGCTCAAAGAAAGATTCAGCCGGTTCAGTAAATTCATGTGATCCGTATACCAGG
>Ga0208566_1002075_pt1 | contig 10980 bp, 7 predicted proteins | sample PL_2010_150m_FD_184159 | JGI IMG/M metagenome (GOLD analysis project Ga0208566, IMG submission 184159) | Freshwater microbial communities from Powell Lake, British Columbia, Canada to study Microbial Dark Matter (Phase II) - PL_2010_150m... | ecosystem: Environmental > Aquatic > Freshwater > Lake...
GCGAATAAACGCGCACCTCCGGCTCGTACTGGTGGATGGCGCGGGCGTAGGCGTTGCTGTTGATGGTGGTGGGAGTGCCGATCACGCCCACCTGTTTCTTGCCGGTGGCGGCGAGCGCGCCCAGCGCGCCGGCGTCGATCACGTCCAGCACCGGCACCGGCGAGAGGTCTTGCACCACCTGCGATGCCACCGCCGCCATGGTGTTGCAGGCGACGATCAGCATCTTGACCTCCTTGGCCAGCAGGAATTCGGCGATCTGCGTGGTGTAATGGGAAATCGTCTCGACCGACTTGACGCCGTAGGGGACGCGCGCGGTGTCGCCGAAATAGACGATGTTCTCGAACGGCAGGCGCTCCATCAGCGCACGGACGACGGTCAGTCCGCCGACGCCGGAATCGAATACCCCGATGGGGTTGGCAGGGTTGAGATGCATGAAACTTTCTTGAACTTCAAAACAGGGGGGGTGTTCATTGTGCTGAGTTCGCCTTTTACGGTCAAGGCGAAGGTGTTTTGCGGGACTATAAAACTCACGTAAAATACGGCTTTTATGATGTGTGTCGGTTTTTGTGGGGTGGCGAGTGAGCAAGCGTTTTAGCAAAATTTTGATGGCGGCAGGCGGTCTTCTCCTGGTCGTTTCGTTCAGCGGGCAGGCAGCGGAAAAAACCGCGAAAAAATCCAAGTCGGCAGCGCCTGCGGCCAGTGCGCCGGCAGCAGGCGCCGCTCCGGTGGCGGCGGCGCCAGTCGCGCCTCCGGGTATCAAGGCCGATCTCGAAGCCGGGCAGCAGATCAACGGGGTGTGCGCCGCCTGCCATGGCCCAATGGGGCAGGGCGGCAAGAAGGGCGAGTATCCGCGCATCGCCGGTTTGTCTTTCGAATATATTCAGGAACAGTTGCTGAAGTTCAAGGCGCGCAAGCGGATTAACCTGCCGATGTTTCCTTATACCTTGGAGCGCGAGTTGCCGGATAGCGACATCGTGCATATCGCGGCCTATGTTTCCCAGCTCAAGCTGGATACCAAGCCGCCGGTGTTCAAGGACGACGAGGATGCGCTGGTGCGTTTGCAGGCGATGGATAAGGTATTCAGCGTGCCGCGCGCCGAAGGCGATGTGGATGCCGGCGCCAAAATTTACAAAACCGAATGCGCGTCCTGCCACGGTGCGCAGGGGCAGGGCAAGAAGGGGATGCCGATGCTGGCCGGCCAGTACACCCAGTACCTGAAGCGCCAGGTCGGCCTGTTTACCAAGGGCGAGCGGATACACGACGAAGACCTCAAGGATAGAACCCAGGACGTGCTGAATCAGCTCAAGGCGGAGGAAATCCGCGATATTCTGGCTTATCTGTCGACGCTCGCCGAGTGAACAAGCCATTCTTGATGCGGAATGCCCAATTTATAGCGGCGTAGTCGTGCCATTTGAGACGCAATATATTGCGTCTCTACCACTATCGGGGAGGAATATGGGCTAATATTAAGGCCATGACAATGTAATAGTTATTTCCCGCACATGTTTCACCTACCCTATCCGTCCAGCCTGAAAACGCGCATCGCGCTGTTTACCTCCGCGCTGTTCATCGTCGCCATCTGGGCCATGGCCTATCATTCAGCTAGCAACCTGCGACGCGACATGCAGGCATTGCTTTCCTCCCAGCAGTTTGCGGTCACCAGCAACGTTGCGGAAAGAGTCGATTACGCAGTCAAAGTGCGGGTCGATTCGCTCAAAATGATTTCCGCGGGAATTCGTCCCGAATGGATAAACGATTACGACAAGCTGCACGATTACCTGTTGCGGCGCAAGGCGATCTACGTGTTGATGGATTACGGCTTGATCGTGCTGCGCAAGGATGGGTTGTGCATGGCGGACTACCCGCTGCGCAACGGCCAAAAAGGCGCGAACTTCGACGATCAGCGGTTTTTTCTTGAAGTCATGGTGACTGGCAAACCGGCCTTCAGCCCGCCGCATCTCAACTCGGCATGGGGGCAGCCGGCCGTCGTCATCGCGGTGCCTATCCTGGGCCCTGCCGGCGAAACCATCGGGGTGCTGGCAGGCAGCATGGCGATTGCCAAGAACGACGTATTTCACGAAGCAGCCAACGCCAGCACTGGCGCACTGCTGAGCTTTCAGGTGGTTTCCCCGCGCGACCGGCTGTTCGTTACCGCCGCCAACCCATCGCGTATTTTGCAACCGATTCCGCAGCCCGGCGTGAACCGGATGCTTGACCGTTACCTGCAGGGCTTCGAGGGCTCGGGGGTGACGGTCAATTCGCGCGGCGTCGAGGAGCTGACCTCGGGCAAGCGCGTCCCCAGCACCAACTGGCTGGTGATCGGCGATATGCCCACCACTCAAGCCTTTGCGCCGATCATGGCGATGCAACGCCAGATATATATTGAAGCGGCGCTGGCTTCCCTGATCGTCGCTGTGTTGATCTGGCTGTACATGTACCGCCTGCTCGCGCCCTTGGGGCGGTTTGCACACACCTTAGCCACGATGACCAGCAGCGGGGGGGCGCTCCACCCGATCCCGGTCAAGGGCAGCGACGAGATCGGGCAGTTGCTGGCCAGCTTCAATCAACTCCAGTCGCGGTTGCTGGCTCAGCGCGAAATCCTGCACGGCGAAAAACTTTTTTCCGAAACCTTGACCGACAGCCTGCCCGGACTGTTCGTCCGTATCGACCGCGAAGGTCGCCTGGTGGACTGGAACACCAATTTCGAGGTGCTGGTCGGGCATGACGGCCTGCTCAAGGCGCAAGTAAATGTGCTCGGCATTGTTTGCGCCGACGACACGGCGCTGGCCGCAGCGGAGATGAAAAACGCGCTGGAAGTCGGCCACGCCGACACCGAGGTGCGCATCGTCGATGTCCAAGGGGGCTTGCGCAGTTTCCATATGGTCGTCAAACGTTTCGAGTACGACAGCGACCAGCATTTGCTGGCAACCGGTATCGACATCACCGAGCAGAACTTGCAGGAAACCCGGGAACAGCTGCGCAACCGGATTTTCGAGCTGCTCGCGGGCGGCGGCGAGCTGAAGGAAATCCTGGGGATGGTGGTCGAGTACGTGGAGCGCAACGACCAGCGGATGTTGTGCAGCATCCTGCTGCTCGACGACAGCGGGCGCCATCTGGTCATCGGGGCCGCCCCCAGCTTGCCGGATGCTTACAACAATGCCGTCAACGGCCTGGATGTCGGCGAGGGTGTCGGTTCCTGCGGCACCGCTGCATTCCGCAACGAGCGCGTGGTGGTCGAGGATGTGAGTGTTCACCGTTTCTGGCCGATACCGTTCCGCGTCTTGGCGGAACAGGCCGGTCTGGTATCGTGCTGGTCGGAACCGATCCGCGACTCGGCGGGCAAGGTGCTGGGTACTTTCGCCATTTATCAACGCCAGCCGAGCACGCCGTCTGCCGCCGATTTGGAGCTGATCCACGCTGCGGCGAACCTGGCGAGTATCGCGATCGAGAAAAAACGCACCGAAGCCGAACTCCAGCTCGCTTCGTCGGTGTATCAGGCCAGCGGCGAAGCCATCGTGGTGACCGATGCCAGCAACACCATCGTCGCCGTCAACCCGGCTTTCACGCGGGTCACCGGCTATACCCTGGAAGAGGCGCGCGGCTGCGATCCTAAGCTGCTCAAGTCGGGGCGCACGCCGAAATCCGAATACGAAGCCATGTGGCTGGCGTTGTCCAGCACCGGCCAATGGCAGGGCGAAATCTGGAACCGGCGCAAGAACGGCGAGGAATACGCCGAATGGCTGACCATCAACACCTTGCGCAACGAGGATGGCGAGGTCTACCGGCGCATCGCGATGTTCTCCGACATCACCGAAAAGAAACGCACCGCCGAACTGGTCTGGCGCCAAGCCAATTACGATACGCTGACCGGGCTGCCCAACCGCAACCTGTTCTACGACCGTTTGAGCCAGGACATCAAGAAAACCCAGCGCGCCGGGCAAACCCTGGCATTGCTGTACATCGACCTGGATAGGTTCAAGGAAGTGAACGACACCCTCGGTCACGATGCCGGCGATGAATTGCTCCGCGAGGCGGCCACCCGCATCGTTGCCTGCGTGCGCGAATCCGATACGGTGGCGCGCCTCGGCGGAGACGAATTCACCGTGGTGCTGCCGACCCTGGTCAACATCAACCGCGTCGAAGAAGTGGCGCGCGCGGTCATCGAAACGCTGGCGCTGCCGTTCATCCTCCACGGCCAGTTCGCCTACATTTCGGCTAGTATCGGCATCGCGCTGTGTCCCAACGACGCCGAGGAGGTGGAGAGTCTGCTCAAGAGCGCCGATCAGGCGATGTACGCTGCCAAGGACAGCGGCCGCAACAGTTTCAGCTACTTCACCGAATCAATGCAACTGGCCGCCAAGACCCGTCTGCAAATCGGCACCAGCCTGCGCGACGCGCTCGCCGACGGCCAGTTCGAGATTTATTACCAGCCGGTGGTGGAGATGACCACCAGCCGCATCGTCAAGGCGGAAGCGCTGCTGCGCTGGCACCACCCCGAACACGGCATGATCGGCCCGGCGACCTTCATCCCGCTGGCCGAGGAAACCGGGCTGATCAACGAAATCGGCGACTGGGTCTTCAGGGAAGCGGCGCGCATGGCCAAGCGCTGGAGCATCATGGACTACCCGGCGGCAACCGTCAGCAACCCGATCCAGATCAGTATCAACAAATCGCCGCGCCAGTTCGCCAGCGGCAAAACCCAGGAAAGCTGGCTCGGTTATCTCAAGGACATCGGCCTGTCGGCCACCTCCGTGGTGCTGGAAATCACCGAAGGAATGCTGCTCGACGATCATGCCAGCGTGACGGAAAAACTGACCCAATTCCGCGAAGGCGGCGTTCAGGTGGCGCTCGACGACTTCGGCACCGGCTATTCGACCATGGCCTACCTGAAGAAATTCCACGTCGATTACGTCAAGATCGACCAGTCCTTCGTCCGGGAAATCGCCAGCGACCCGGGCGACCGTGTGATCGTCGAAGCGATCATCGCGATGGCCCACAAACTCGACCTGAAAGTCATCGCCGAAGGCGTGGAAACCATCGAACAGCGCGACCTGCTCGCCGCCGCTTGCTGCGATTATGCACAGGGCTACCTGTTCGCCCGCCCGATGCCGGGCGAGGAATTCGAAAAGCTGCTGTTGACGAACACGTATTTGGTGCGGGAAAAGCCGGAGGAGGGGTGATTTGCGGTCAGTTACGTTGAATTAGCAGCTATCTCGATTACAAATCAATTGGTTAACATGCCTTGCATGGGAGGACTGGCATTGTGCAATACATCCTTGAGAAAATTGGTAATGTTTTCGTTAAAAGCGAAGTAAGGGTTACGTGCCATTTCAGGATTTAGCTGTAGAAGCATTGCTGATAGGGAAGCCAAGTCACTAATTGCTTTGCTTACGCGGGTCTTGTCTGGTGTTCCGTGAACCGCTGCGTTGACCTCATCAAGCACTCTTCCCAACTCCTTTCTCAATTGCTTCCAGCGTTCAGCCTTCCCTGTTTCTGCGTCAGGGATCGCTTGATCTATATAGGCTAGGAGTCGGTTCTTGAATTCATTCTTTGTTACGTCCATTTCCTTATACTTTTCCACTCGTGGTGGAAACAGAGCATCAGAAAGCTGCTCTATGTAGCGCCTTGCAGATACGCCTACTTGCGCAAGATCCTCTTCGTGAGTGGCCATTTCTAGCGCTCGTGCAACCGCACCGAGCGTACTAAATAAGCGGGGGCTCAAGTCTTCGAGGATCAAAACCAACTCATCCGCCCCATCTTCCCCAAAAACATTGGAGATCATCTTGCGAAAGGCTTCGACGCGGGAAAAATGTTCGAGAGTGTCATAGTCATCGAATATCGTTCCATGTGCACCTTTGTCTTCCCATCCGACATCAGTAAATCCAAGAGACTTGAGTTCGTCTGGCTCATTTCCATCATTTTCGTCCTCTTCACCCATTGAATAGAAAATGCGGCAAGACTTTTCTTTGATTCGATATTTTCCGATGAGCGAATTTCGGTACAGTACCAAATGGGCGGGATTGGTTAGATCGACGCCGTGCATTCCCAGGTAGGCATCATCCGTTAATAGGGCTGCGTGAAGTTGACGTGCAGTGGTTTCATCGATATTTTGGATAACCCACGTAAAGACCGTTGACTTGAGATAAATCGCTCTTAACTTTGCACTCAACAGCAGTTGCCAAGGATGAGAAAAATAGGTGTGTTCGGCGATCCGTTCGTAATCGCTCCTGGATTTGGCTTTTGAGTAAATGAGAACGTCACCAACCTTGACCTTCACGTGACGCCCACTATTTTGGATGATGGCGGTTGAGAGAATTCTGTCGCGAATCGCCCATCCATAAACTCCCCCATATTGCGGATGGTTGGAGTCAAATAAAACGGCTATTCGCATTTCTTATGATCCATTTTGTGGCGTGTTAACAGATGGTTACCTGGCCTGACTGTTAGGGCTGACAAAAGTGCGCTTCCACTCAAGTCTACTTCGATTCCATCACCCACACTCCATCCCAGTCCTCCGGCGGCGGCGCTGCGATGAAATGCCGGCAGCGTTCAATATACAATTTTGAGGGTTTGTCGGCGGGATGGCAGGCCAGCACTTCGTCGAATTCGCGGATCGCCTCGTTCCAGCGTTTCTGGCGGTAGAGGGTCAGGCCGTTGCGGAAGCGCGGCAGCGCGTCGATGATGTTGGGGAAGGTTTCCTCGGTGTGGTAGTCGAGGATTTCGTGGATCGCGACCGGATGGGTCTTGCCCTTGACCACCACCAGATCGACCTCGCGGCTGCGGTAGGTGCCTTTGAGTTTCTGGTGGGTGAATTCGCTGATCAGGATGCGCGTGCCGTATTGCTTGCAGGCGGATTCCAGGCGCGAGGCGAGGTTGACGCCGTCGCCGATGATGGTGAAATCCATGCGTTTCTTCGAGCCGATGTTGCCGGATACCACGGTGTCGGTGTTCAGGCCGACGCCGATGTCCACCGGCAGCTTGCCTTCCGCAACGCGCTGCTTGTTCCAGGCGAACAGCGTGCGGATCATCGCGATGGCGGCGCGCACCGCGCGGTCCTCGTCGTCGTCGTGGCCGACCGGGATGCCGAAGGCGGCCATGATGGCGTCGCCGATGAACTTGTCGAGCATTCCTTCTTCGCGCTGGATGCAGTCCACCATCAGCGTGAAATACTCGTTGAGCAGCGCCACCGTGGCCTGCGCGCCGAGTTGTTCGGTGAGGGTGGTGAAGCCGCGCACGTCGGAAAACATCACGGTGCAGGGGACGCTCTGGCCGCCGAGGATTTCCGCGCCGCTGGCGACCAGGCGGTCGGCGATGCTGGGGTCCATGTAGCGCGACATGGTGGATTTGAGGCGTTTTTCGCTGCTGATGTCCTCGATCACCACCATCGAGCCCATGCGTTTCTTGTCGGCGTTGAGCAGGGGCAGCACGGTGAGGTTGACCGAGAGTTTTTCCCCTGCCACTTCCAGTGCGGCGTCCATGGTCACTTCGATTTGCGGGTTTTCCGCCACTCGCTTGAGCTTGTCCAGCAGCCAGGCGTTGGCGTCGCCGAAGAAATCCGCGGCGGGCTGGTTGAGGATATGCTGCGGTGCGGTCTTGAGGATGCGCAGTCCGGCGGCGTTGCAGGTGGCGATTTTTTCGCTTTCGTCGAGGGTGATCAGGCCGTTGGACATGGATTCCAGCATCGCCTCGTTGTAGTTCTTCATGTTCTGCACGTCGGCGAACAGCTTGGCGTTTTCCAGCGCGATCGACACCTGGGCGGTGAAGGCGCGCAGCCGCGCTTCGTCCTCGTTGGTGAAGGGGCCGCCGCGCTTGTTGAGCACCTGGGTCACGCCGATCACCTTGCCGGCTTTGTTGATTACCGGCACGCACAGGATGGAGCGGGTGAAAAAGCCGGTTTTCTTGTCGAACGCCGGGTTGAAGCGCAGGTCGGCGTAGGCGTAGGGGATGTTGATGGTCTTGCCGGAGGTGAATACCGCGCCGGCGATCCCCAGATGGTTGGGCAAGCGGATTTGCATGGCGTCCAGTCCCTGGCCGACTTCCGACCACAACTGGTTGCTTTTCTCGTCGTTGAGGAACAGCGTGGAGCGTTCGGCGTTGAGCATCCGGGTGGCTTCGCCCATCACCTTTTGCAGCAGCGAGCCGAGCTTGATGTCGGCGGTGGCTTCCGACACCACGTTGATGAATTCCATTTCCTGCTGGCGCACGCGGGTCATGCGCTCGATGAATTGTGCGCTTTGCATCGCCAACGTGCCCTGGCCGGTCATCGCTTCGAACAGGGCCAGGTCGGTCTTGGTGAAATGGCCTTTTTTGCGGTTCAGCGTCTGGGCCACGCCGATGACTTCCCCCTTGGCGGTGCGGATCGGCACGCACAGGATGTTGCGCGTGACGAAGCCGGTCTGCTCGTCCACGCTGCGGTTGAAGCGCGGGTCGGCATAGGCATCGGGGATGATCAGGCCTTCCCCGGTGGTGAACACGTAACCGGCGATGCCGCTGGTGTTGAGGATGCGGATTTCGCGCTGGATGTTGCCCTGCGCCACGCGCGAGTAGAGTTCGCCGGTATCCGGGTCGTTGAGGAACAGCGAGCCGCGTTCGGCGTCGAGTTCGTCGGTGGTGATCGCCACCAGGGTCTGGAGGATGCCGTCCAGCGTATCCTGCGCCGCGATGCGGCGGGAGATTTCGAGCAGCAGCGCTGCTTCGCGGAACTGGCGTTTCTGTGCCGCCTGGCTGTTCGTAGGTGTTTTGGCGACCATTTTCTAACCCCCCTTGCCTGCCAGCGTTTCCATCCGTTCGCGCATTTCCTGGATGGTCGCCCGCAATTGTGCGATTTCGTCGCTCGCCGCCTGGCGTTCGGCCTGAACCGCATTGGCTGTCTCGGCCCGGCACAGCTCCAGTTGCTCGCGCAACGCCCCGGCGGTCGCCTTCAGTTGCAGCATTTCATCCTGCGCATAGGCCGTCGCCTTCTGGACGGCGGTCTCGCGTTCGATTTGGGCCAACTCCAGCGTGTCGCGCAATGCGGCGGCGGTTGCCTTGAGCTGGGCGATTTCCTGGCTGCTCGCGGCGATGGCCGATTGCACGGCGTTTCCCTTGTCCATCTCCTTCAGTTCCAGCTCGTTGCGCAGCGCTTGCACGGTGTGTTGAAGATCGCGGATTTCCGCATGGGCAAGCGCGAGTTCGCCGCTGCCTTGGGCATTGGGCGGAGTGTCTAGCATGAGAATCTCTCAGCAGCCATAAAGTGTTTGGTGAGTAGCCGGGTTATGCGGCAGAATTAAGCATTCGTAACGCCACTTATTAAGATATGTGGATATGTAGCCTCGATTTTACCGCTATCTGCCCAGTATTGCAGGGGTTTATCGGGGCAGGAAAACAGGGGCAGGCGGCATGTGAAAATGACGCAATTGCGCTATTTGGCACGGTTGGCAGCGTTTGCCTCCTTTGATTTTGTTGGATTAAACCCTGGCACCCCCTTTGCTCTAGCAGAGTATTAGCATATGTTGAAAATCTCAAACAAGACTTTGCTGGCAACGCTGGGCCTGCTGGCGGTGCTGCTGGCCGGCGTGGTCGCGGAAAAATTGCTGCCTTCAGGCGATCAAGCGGTTGCGCTGACCCTGCCGCTGGATAAAAGCTGCGATCTGCAGCAACGCGATTGTTCGTCCAGCCTGCCCGGCGGCGCTCGCATAATGCTATCCATCGCCCCGCGCCCGATCCCGGTGCTGCGCCCGCTCAAGCTGGCGGTGACGGTGCAGGGCGCCACGGCGAAGAAAATAGAAGTGGATTTCGCCGGCGTGGACATGAAAATGGGCTACAACCGTCCATTGTTGCAGACCGACGGCAGCGGGCGTTTCGTCGGGGAAACCACGCTGCCGATCTGCTCGGTCAGCAGCATGGCATGGCGCGCCACCGTGCTGGTCGAGGTGGACGGCAAGCTGATTGCGGTGCCGTTCGAATTCGTGACATCGAGGAATTAGGTCGTGCTGAAACAAAAAATATTGATCGCCGCTATCGCGGTATTCGCCGTGCTGCTGGTATGGCTGGCATTCTTCTGGCAGCCCGGCCAGGGGCAGCAACCGGGAGTCGTCGGGCTGGCACAGGCGCCCAAGGGCGGCGATTTCACCTTGCGCTCGGCGCAGGGGCCGCTGTCGCTGCATGACCTGCGCGGCAAAGTCGTGCTGCTGTATTTCGGCTACACCATGTGCCCGGACATCTGCCCGACCTCGCTGGCGTTCACGGCCCAAGGCTTGGCGCAACTGAATGCGCAGGAGCTGGAAAAAGTGCGGATGCTGTTCATCACCGTCGATCCCGAGCGCGACACGCTGGAACGCTTGAAGGAATACACGACCTTCTTTCATCCCAGCATCGTCGGCCTGAGCGGCACGCCTGAAGAAATTGCCCAGGTCGCCAAGCAGTACGGCGCGGTCTACGCCAAACAACAGGTCGAGTCGGCGGCGGGCTACGTCGTCGATCATTCCGCGGATACTTACCTGCTTGCGCCGGATGGCAGCCTCTTCGCCGCCTTGCCTCATGCGACGCCGCCCGGCAAAGTAGCGGAAAAAATCCGTGCCGCGCTGCAACTGCGTTGATTGTTTTGCCCCCTCCCTTGCACGCGCAGCGTGCGGGGGAGGGTTGGGGAGGGGGCATTTGCCTGTGAAGCGTTTAGAAGCAGAATTGTATTTTTTATTTGATTGTTTTTAAGGAGAGATTGATGAAATTCATACCCGCATTGCTAGCCGTTGCGCTGTCCGCTGTTTTCGCCGCCCCCGTTTTCGCCGGCAGCGCCGCCGAGGGCATAACGGCTGTCGATCCCTACGTGCGCCTGGTGCCGCCCGGCCAGCCCGCCACCGGCGCCTTCCTGGTGTTGAAGAACAGCGACGACAAGGATCACAAAGTGGTGAAGGCGGAAAGCGCCGCCGCCAAGGTCACCGAACTGCACAACCACGTCCACGAAGGCGGCATGATGAAAATGCGCCCGGTCAAGGACATCGA
>Ga0208566_1002076_pt1 | contig 10972 bp, 11 predicted proteins | sample PL_2010_150m_FD_184159 | JGI IMG/M metagenome (GOLD analysis project Ga0208566, IMG submission 184159) | Freshwater microbial communities from Powell Lake, British Columbia, Canada to study Microbial Dark Matter (Phase II) - PL_2010_150m... | ecosystem: Environmental > Aquatic > Freshwater >...
TCAAAGAAAGGATTCTACTGGGCATTCAGGAAATCAATGCTTCTCCTGTTGTGCATCGATGGAAGAAATTTGATTTCGCTCATACGTTCTAATGTAAATGATTTAGTGAAACATTATACTAATAGCCTACCGGACCAAATCATTAAACGATAGTCTAACGACGAACCCCTTTTTGATGCCGCGCGAATAAGGGCGGATATGTGCGGTGAAATGTGGTATGGTCGCGGTCGGGTCGGCGTGATGTCCACCCTGTGGCGAAACCCCGATTTATAACAATTTTGGATGGAGGAGGCGACATGCTCGTTTTAACGGCAACCATGAAGGCGAAGGAAGGAAGCGGCGACGAACTGGAAAAAATCATCAGCGGCACGGTGCCGAAATTCCTCAAGGACCCCGGCTGCATCGATTACAAGGTCCACCGGCGAATGGATAACGCCGACCTGTTCTTTTTCTATGAGAAATACGAGGACAATGACGCGCTCGCCTACCATGCGGCAGCGCCTCACTTCAAGGAGATGTTTGCCGCGATGAAGCCGCTGCTCGATGGGAAAGCGGAGATATTGATGTACAAGCAGATCTGATCCGTCATCGCGATCCCGGAAGCCCTTCAGGGTTTCCGGGATCGGATTTCCGCGGGCAGGTGCAGCCCCCGTCGATACGCCTCGACAACCGCGTAATCGGCTTCGACCCAGTCGAGGGTCGGGAGGTCGTCGGGCTTCAGCCAGACGACGGCATGGTGCTCGTTCAGCGCAATCTCCGCGGAGCGAATCGAGCAGACGAAGGGATAGAGCGTCACCGTAAAGGCCGGGTAGCGGTGCATCGAGGGCGGCAGCTCCCGCATCACGACCACGCTTAGGCCCATCTCCTCCATCAGCTCCCGGTGAAGACACGCCTCCGCCCCCTCCTCCGGCTCGATCTTCCCGCCGGGAAACTCCCATTTGAGGGGCATGCGCATCGATGCGCCCCGCTGTGCGGCCAGGACGAGACCCTCCCGCTCGATGATCGCGCAGGTCACTTGGATATGCATCCGGTTCGCTTCGCCCATTCCCCTTCCCCGCTCTGGACCGTCCCTTACTGAGATCATGTTATCCTGCACCGCCCACCTCCGGCTGACTCCATAACCCACCGTCTCAGCGCGATGCGCTGCTATAGATGCAGACGTGTGTGGGTCATGACGACCTCAGGTTCGCTGCTGCTCGAAGCCGGGGATGCGAAGGCGCCCCTCCACGCGGCCGAGGATAATGCTCGCGACCGAGGTCATGACAAGGTAGCACACCCCGATCATCAGGAAAACCTCCGTGTACTTGAACGAGTTCGAAGCAAGGATCTTCCCCTGGCCGGTCAGCTCGATGCAGGTGATCATGTACGCCAGAGATGAGTACTTGATCAGGTAGATGATCTCATTCCCGCATCCGGGCAGCGCCCGCCGGAGCGCCTGCGGGAGGATTATGGAGAAGATCATCCGGACCTTGCTGAAACCGAGAGATTGGGCGGCGAGCATCTGTCCCCGTTTGATCGACAGCAGCGCCCCCCGGATGTACTCCGAGTGATAGGCCCCGCTGCAGAGTGAAAAGCCCAGGACGGAGGCCAAAAAAGGGCTCAGGTAGATCCCGATGTGGGGAAGGCCGAAGTACCAGATGAAAAGCTGGACGACGAGCGGGATCCCCCGGAAGATGGCCACGAAGGTGTTCGCGGCGGCCATGACGGGACGGTTCCCGTAGATGCGGAGCACCCCGACCATGATCCCGATCGCGAGACCGCAGAGCGCAGAGGGGGCAATGAGCTGGAGACTCACCCAGAACCCCTTGAGCAGGGCGGGATAGACCTCGGTTTGGATGTAGAGCAACCCCTCCGTCATCCGCGTTCCCCGTAGAGCTCGGTGATTTTGGAACAGAATTCTCGCGTCCGGGCATTTTCCGCATGGTTGAAGATCTTGTCGGGTGTCCCCCGCTCGAGGATCCGGCCGTCCTCCATGAAGACGATCTCGCTCGCGAGCGAACTTGCAAAGCCGATCTGGTGCGTCGCCATGATCATCGTCATCCCGTTGTTCCCCAGATCGCGGATGACCGCGTGGACCTCGCCGATCAGTTCCGGGTCGAGGGCCGAGGTTGGCTCGTCCAGCAGCATCACCTTCGGGTCCATCGCCAGCGCCCGGGCAATCGAGACCCGCTGCTTCTGGCCGCCGGAGAGCTGGGCGGGATACTTCTGCATATGCTCCTTCAGGCCGACGCGCTCCAGTTCCATGACGGCGCGTTCCCCGGCCTCCGCCTTTCCCATCCCCTTCACCCTGACCATGCCGATCCGGACGTTCTCCAGCGCGGTCAGGTGATCGAATAGGTTGAAATCCTGAAAAATCATCCCCACCTTCTGGCGGTAGGCGTAGAGGTCGCGCTTGTTTGCGTAATGAACCTCCTGTTCGTCCAGCCAGATCCGTCCCTCATCGGGTTTGACGAGGAAGTTGATGCACTGCAACAGCGTGCTTTTCCCCGCTCCGGAGGGTCCGATCAGGATCTTGAGGTCCCCCTCGTTCACGTCGAGCGACGCCCCCTTGAGTACGTCCTTCTTTCCGTAGCGCTTCGATATGTTTTCGATCCGTAAAATGGGTGCCGTCATAACGTTTCTACAATCCATGCGGGGAATACCCCGGAATCCGCGCCTTCTCCTCCAGCAATCGGAGGGCCTTCGTCCCCACCCAGGTGAGGACGAGAAAGATAACCCCCGCAGTGAAGTAGAGGGGAAGATGCTGATAGGTCCGGGTCGCCACGAAATGCGCCCGCGCCATGATCTCGGCCACGCCCAAGGCGTAGGTCACAGCCGAGTCTTTCAGCAGGATGGAGTACTCATTCGACCAGCCGGGGATGGAAAGCCGGAGCGCCTGGGGGAGAATAATAAAGGAGATCGCCTTGAAATCGCTCATCCCCAGCGCCCGCGCGGCCTTGAGCTGCCCCTCCGGGAGCGACAGTATCGCCCCGCGGAAGATCTGGGACTGATAGGCGGAGCTGATCAGACCGAGGACAATGATCGCGACCGTGAAGGCCGAGAGGTTGATATCGAAGGCCGTGCAGAGACCGAAGTAGAACAAAAACAGGAAAACGAGCAGCGGGATGCCCCGGAAGAACCAGACATAGACGGCGATGAAACGCCGGAGCGCCGGGTGTCCGTAGACCTGCCCCACGGCAAGGGGTACCCCGAGGGCGAATCCCAACGCCATCGCCCCCACCACAACGATTAGGGTCACAATCGACCCCTGGAGGAGGTACGGAAGGGCGTCCATAATGGCGATCAGACTTTCCGGCATCCGTTCCATGGCCCTAAAAAACGTGTGGAATATGGGGACATGATGCCTCATCATGTCCCCATATTCCTTACTTTCGCAGGAGTGACAGATTTCCGACTTTTTACGAGGCTGTCATCATTTATCGATGTACTTCTTCTTCAACTCGGCCCAGTATGGCGATTTCATGAGCTTCTTGAGGCCTTCGTTGACCTTCTTGAGGAACTCGGCGTCTTCCTTGCGGATCGCGTAACCGAATTGTTCATCCGCCATCCCGAAACCGCCCAGGATCTTGATGGGCTTCTTCTTCGCGGCGTCGAGCGCCGGGGCGTCGTCCATCGCGGCGGCCACGATCCGGCCGTTGATCACGTCCTCGATTGCGAGGGGGGCGGAGTCATACTGAACCAGTTCGAACTTCTTTCCCCCTTTTTTGATCAGGTTCTCATCGATCCACTTCGCCTCGGTCGTGCCCCGCTGGACGCCGATCTTGTTCCCGTCGGCCAGGGCCTGCTCCGCGGTAATCTTCGCATCCTTCTTGCCGACCAGGATCTGTTTGATTTTCCAGTAAGGGGCCGTGAAGTTGACCTCCTTTTTGCGTTCGTCGGTGATGCTCATCCCGGAGGCCACGATGTCGATCTTCTTGGCCTTGAGGCTGGGGATGATCCCGTCCCAGTCCATCGGCTGGTGCTTCACCTTGAACTTCATCTCCTTGGCGATCCAGTCCAGCGCCTTCACGTCGAAGCCGTCAGGGTTGCCCGATTTGTCCACAAAGGCGAAAGGCGGAAAATTCGCGTCGATCCCGTTAATATAAACCTTCTCCGCAGCGATGGCGAACGTCGCGGACAAGAGCAGCAACGCCGACAGCACCAGAACCACACCCCAAATCCTTTTTCTCCTCATAGATACCGATCTCCTTTCTTTCCGTTGTGTTGTTATCCATTTGACCCGCAACAGATCGATTTCCGAAGACAATCGATGTTACGACACACGAAGCGATCTCTAATCTACAAAAGACGGGGCAGCATAAACAAATTCGCAGGAACTGTCAACACGAACAGGGGGAATGTCATGAAATAATGTTGACGGAGAGACGGCGGAACGCTTCCGAAGCGGCAGATCGCCAGCTTAATATCATTTGATTTCACGACATCACTCTGGTATTTTTTCCACACAATGACAGGAGGTGCTCTATGCAGCATACAGGTCAAGACATAAGGAACGGTGATTATCGGGAAGCCGCGCTGATCGAGAAAATTCGAGCATTGTCCCCGGGAAGAGTGCACGAAGTTGACGAAACGTAATAAAAGGGCACCATACTGCCATCTTCCCCGCCGAAAGCAGCGTGACAGCTTCATCCGGCTGCGTCAGAAAATACGGAACGAATCCTCGGTTTATGGCGGACAGTTCACAAGCCACCATGTTCTTGACGAGCCGGGCCGCCCGGCCCTCTACAACGACTGGGCCGACGTTTACTTTCTTGGGAGCGACGGGTTGACCATCTGGAATGCCGCCATCGTTACCGCAGCCCGTGAATTCTGGGATACGGCCCAGGACATGGCCCACACGAAGGCATGGGAGATGCTGACCCCGGAAGAGCAGTCCGCAGAGGCGGAGATGAAGTTTGAGCCTATCTGGTCAAAAGGCGAACGGATGTACCGATTGCTGGAAAAACCTGACATCGGCTATAAAAAATTCGGCGGGCTAACCTATCGCGACTACCAGAAAAAACTCACCGAAGAGATTATCCAAAACGAACCGCCTGATGTATTTGAATTGTTCGCCACAGACCGCCGCTACCGATACGGCGTCGGGGTGAATATGGTCATCCATGCTGACGAAATCAACCGTGTGACCATTGAGGAAGCCATCCGTAGATTCCGGGCGGTCGGTGAAACAGACTGGCGGGCGGCAGAGCCCGTGCCGCGGACTGAATTGCCGTTCGAAAGCGCCGATACGGCATATAAAAAGATTGAACTTCATCGCTGCAATTCTGAAATCATTGTATGACTTTAGCTTGGATGTTGGCCTTTTATTCCAAGTCGGCGCATGACAACATCCCGGCTCACTCTTGCCTAATACTGATGTGTCTCTGCATATCTTGAACGACCTCTATTGAAAGATCAGGCGTCCATGTCGATGTGAAGGATTCTCCTTTTCATGGACTCGCTCAATGACGGATCGCTCATCCAGCTCCAACCGGTATTTATTGTCTTGAAGGATAGACATCAAAATGAGGGAGAAAGTAAATCATGGGGGCGTTCATACCACCAAGGCAGATCTTGTCAATCCCGTGATGGCAAGGTTTTTTATTGACATCTGCCCCGGGGGTGTTAGGCTACGGCCTATTCAAATCCCGAGGAGCCTGTCATGAAAAATGTAGAGATGAAAGTTGAAGGCCACTTCCTGACCATTAAAGTGGATCTGACGAAAGACTTCGGCCCGTCATCATCAGGGAAGACCATTATAATTGCATCGACAGAAGGAAATGTCGCCATTGATGAGCATGAAGAAGCCAAGGTCGGGCTGAACGTCTATCGGAAGAAATAGCATGGGTCCGTCGATTTTGGGTGGAAACGTGCAATTTTGGGAAGGAGATTTTTTGGATAACAGAGGGGATCCACTTCTTCCTGCTCCTCAAAATGTTAAGCTCAAATAACAGGCAAGACTTCGAAACGTATTCAGTGATATTATTTACTCAAGAAATACAATAATGGATGTCGATATTAGACGATGGGCTGGGGCAGGTGGATATCGAGTGACGACATGGACACAGGATTATGGTGTAAAGGTTTGAGGTATAACGATCACAGACAAGCAAGGCAAAGCAGCAACTGCTGAGTTCTGCCAAGAAACACAAAGCATCCGGACGTGCCGCTAAGTGGGGAAACGGAGGAAGGGTATGTGGCTACGCAAGTTGCTCAAAAAAGAACGCTTTCACACATATATTATTCTCGGTTTTTCTTTTTTCCTTTTAGGCGCCTCCCTTGACTACGATATTAAGTTAAGCACGTTAATGCAAAAACAGCAGTTACACGAAATCATTAACATGCTCCAGCCGAGGCTTGATAAAGGCGATAGCCTGTCTTCCTTTCAGGTATTTTTTCTTACCCTCTCTTACACTGGGATTCGCAACTACGGGAAAGCGCTCGCCACAACCGACTTACTACAAAAGCAGATTGATAAGGGCGATAGAACTTATTTCGGTTCCGATCTCACCGTTTATCCACAATTCATTCGTGGCTATATTAATTTGGATCAGGGCGATCCTCAAAAGGCCATTCAGGAATGCACCCTTGCATATAAACTGCTGCATGAAGAGGGGCGTGATAAAAATAATCACTTTTATACAGCTCAATTGATCAGCATTTACGATGTTCTGGGTGTTGCCCATGCCTTGGCCGGCAATCACGGGGAGGCTAAAATAATTGCTGATGCCTTGCAAAAGGTAACTATCCCATCAGTCATACTTGGACCGGAAAAATTTAGCGCACTGGCCCGGATTTACATGGCATTGAAAGAATATAATAGTGCTCTGACCGCCATCAAGCATCCGGATGCAAAAGTAACTGGGTCAATTACCACACATTACGATCAGACCTGGCAAGAGATACACAAGTCTTATATCTTATCGAAAAGCCTTTACGAAACCGGTAAAACTGCGGAAGCCAAAGAAGTATATGACCGGCTTTTAGGACACCCGCAGATTGAGCAAATAGGAGGCATTTATTGGATTGTGCTGCTGGATCGGGCCAAAATTGCTTTGGCCGAGGGCCAGAAAAAAGTTGCGGAAGACATGCTTAAGAAAGCTGTTGACGTCATTGAAAAGCAGCGTTCCTCGATTAATACAGAAGCGGGACGCATTGGCTTTGTCGGTGATAAACAAGCGGCTTACGCTGAATTGACGGCGCTACTTCTTGCTGACGGCCGCTATGCAGAGGCATTTGCTTACGTGGAGCGTGCTAAAGCCCGCGCTTTGGTGGATTTGCTGGCATCACAGAAGAATATAAACGTGCGTAACGGACCGATAGAGCAAATAAAAACGACACTGGCCCAGCTTGATACAATTGAAGACAATTTAGCTGTCGTGGCGCAAGTCGAGGACAAAGAAAAACAGAATAAAAGCCGTGCTCTTGTTTTAGCACTGCGAAAAGACCTGCAGGAAAAAGCGCCGGAACTGGCAGCTCTCGTTTCTGTAACAACACCTGCAACGGCGGAGATTCAACGTAAAATTTCGCCGGAGGAAACATTATTGGAATATTATTCCACCGGCAAGGATTGGTATGTCTTTATTTTAACGTCTGGATCAATCACAGCGCAAAAGCTAGCTATAATCGATTTGGAAAGAGATATTGAAGCCTTACGCAATACCATAACGGATCGTAATTCTGCTGGGTACACCCAATCTACTCAGGCACTTTACCGTAAACTTTTTGCTCCAATCACACCGGTTGTAAAAACAAAGAAATTAATAATCGTTCCGCATGGCGCATTACACTACCTTCCTTTTAGCGCTCTTTCAGACGGCAAAGAATATCTGATTGACCGCTTCAGTATTCGGACACTACCCAGCGCAAGCGTCTTGATCTTCCTGCAAGTGCGTGCGAAAAATACAGAAGCCGGAACGGCATTGATTTTTGGTAACCCCAAGTTAGGTGATCCAAAATACGATTTGAAGTATGCACAGGATGAAGCCTTAGCGATCGGAAAAATATTGCCCAAATCAAAAGTTCTTTTACGTGCCGATGCAACGGAAACGATCCTAAAAACTGACGGCAGCAAATATTCCTTCATTCATATGGCAGCACACGGAAATTTTGATCCGGATAGACCGCTGAACTCCGCATTGCTGCTGGCCAGGGATAGAGACAACGATGGCCTACTAAGAGCAGGCGACCTTTACAATTTATCTTTAAACGCTGACTTAGTGACGCTTAGCGCCTGTGAAACTGCTTTAGGGAAAGTCACAACCGGTGATGATGTTGTCGGTTTTACCCGCGGTTTTCTTTATGCGGGAGCACGTTCGTTGGTTTCCAGTTTATGGCAGGTTGACGATCAGGCAACCCGTGATTTGATGTTGAATTTTTATACTAATCTATCCAAAATGAGTAAAGATGAAGCTCTTCGGCGGGCACAACTCAATGTCAAAAGGCAATACCCACACCCTTTTTATTGGGCGGCCTTTTTGCTCATTGGTAACGCTATTTAAAAAATCTGCAATTGTATCGGTTTTTTACTGTTCAGACTCCAGGTTTAAACGGGATTCAATGATCCAGCCCAATCTAAGCGGTACTGAATCTTTGTTGATACTGGTCGGGGTGCAGCGCCTAACATTTCCACTGAGTGGTTGCACGCAGTATGGGAAGAAAGTGTAGTTTTTTCAGCGTGATTTTTGGGGCGGGAGGTGGTATCGTTCCCTTCCTGTACTACACAAGTCCTCAACTTCGATTAATATACGGCATTTCAATTCGTAATAAACACAATTCACGCCCGATACAAAAGCGATGCCACCACAGTCCTGGTGAAGAGCTTCGAAATGGAGGCGATCCGGAACAGCGTGCTGTCAGGTATCAGGGACGTGCATGTGGACATGTCATGGTATCCGTAACCTTTGGTAATAAGGATCTGTCCGTCTTTTATGCACTTCGATCACAGTGCCCGCGCAAAGGACGCACAAAACAACCAGCATGAAGTCGCTTCATCATGGATTGCCTCCTTTGGGGGGCCTTGTTAATATTCGGGAAGCATCTTCTTGTAAAACGCCGCCTGATTCTCTCCCATGATCTTCCGGATTTCTGTCTCGCTGAACCCCTCCTTCATAAGTGCTTCGGTGAGCAGCACCATGCCTGAGATTTCAAAGGGCATGGGCACGCTTCCGTCGGAGTCCGAACCCAGCGCTATATTGTCAACTCCCGCGACCTTCACCGCGTAGAGGATGGCCCGCACCGCCGCCTTCAGATCGGTGATGGGACCTATGGCCTCCTCCCAGAACCCGATGCCGATGAGCCCTCCCTTTGCGGCGATGCGTCGGAGTTGGTCATCGGAGAGATTGCGGTTGTTGTTGACGGTCCCCTTAACGCCGGTGTGCGAGATTATCATAGGCCGCGTGGAGAGGGCGAGGATATCGTCGATCGTTTTGGCCGAGGAGTGGGCAATGTCAATGATCATTTGTCTCTGCTCCGCGAGCCGGAGCATTTCCTTACCCTTTTCGGTGAGCCCGCCCTTCTGCATCCCGTGCATCGATCCCGCCATTTCGTTGTCGAAAAAATGGGTAAGCCCAATCACGCGGTAGCCCGCGTCAAAGATTGCCTCAATGTTTTTAGGATCGCCCTCAAGCACTTGTGTGCCCTCTATGCCGAGCACCCCACCAACGATATCCGGCTCCTTGAGGCGCCGCTCCCTGAATTTCGCGAGATCGTCCGCGGTCTTGATCACGTAAAGCTTCCCGTTCGAGCGTTCGGCAAAATCGTGAAGTTTGCGCGCATGATAAAGTGCGCGTTCTTTCAGGCTGAACCAGGAAGGCACCGGCCAGAGCTCGGCGATGGCGAGTATGGTTATATTGTCCGTCGAGCCATCGTTCCGGTCGATGTTCTGTCCGCGCGGCGATTTTGTGACCGACATGAAATTCTGGAGCGCGATGTTGCCCTCCTGCATGCGCGGCAGGTCGATGTATCCGAACGAGTTCTTTTTCACTAAATCCCTGTTCCACATCAGCGAATCGTTGTGCATATCGGCTATGAAGAGCGTCTTATGGAGGGCGGCAGCCTGGGGCGAGACCTTGTAGGGGGGCTTTGCATATCCATAATTCCATTTACGATCACTGCTGTACGGGAGGTAGATGAAGAACCAGACGATGAACATGACGAGAACCACGCTAACGCCGATAAGTACTTTCTTCATGTATAATCCTCCTGTGATTTTGATAAGATGTTGCTTTCTAGATGATGAATTATATGCTGCTGTTTTGGTTTGTCAATGGCTGGCTTAAATCGTCGGAAAATGCTGCATTATAAACAAAGAAGTTTTAGGATATAATATGCTCACGGGGAAGCTACCCATTATGGTGGGGCTTCTTCCTGAAAGAGTTGAAACAACACATCCCGTTTGTATAGTAGATTTCTAACGCAAATCGTGATAGGAGGTTTGCGCATATGAAAGGCTGCTCAATAAATTCCGTCCCATATAACCATGCTGGAGGGGAATATGGATTGTTTGATAAAGGCCTCTTTCCTTAAATAAAAAAATAGCGGGATTTATTACTACAAAGATAGCAACAAGTAAAGTTTATACCGATACTCACAGGACGCTGGGATAAAAACATATTTCTCAGTTAGCTCTGATGATATGTCATAGGCTACGGTATAAGAAATGCTTATTCAGCGGGGGTTTATAGGGCAAATCTTGCAGTGTTTGGGTTGCTTTACAGATACATATTAAAGTTGGCCATATGGCGAGCTATCTACTGAAGTGGAGGAGGTCGACATGTCAAAATTCAGTACAACGGAAAGCTGTATACTCATGGGCCAAAAAATGGAGCCTTATCTGAAAGAGTGTAAGAATTTGGAAGCGGCCGCACAGAAATATATCGATACAATGAGGTAATTGCAAAAGTCTAAATTAAGCTGAATTTTCAGCCGCCGACACATGAACCACGGGTATGACTCGGACCCTGATTTCGATATCAAACGGAGAGCGACAAGA
>Ga0208566_1002077_pt1 | contig 10972 bp, 5 predicted proteins | sample PL_2010_150m_FD_184159 | JGI IMG/M metagenome (GOLD analysis project Ga0208566, IMG submission 184159) | Freshwater microbial communities from Powell Lake, British Columbia, Canada to study Microbial Dark Matter (Phase II) - PL_2010_150m... | ecosystem: Environmental > Aquatic > Freshwater > Lake...
AGCCAAGGTGACGCGCTACGACCAGCGCCAGGTCGCCCGCCTGCTCAACGACGCCGGCATCGTCCGCAACCGGCTGAAAGTTGAATCCGCCATCGTCAATGCCAAGAATATCCTGGCCCTGCAGGAGGAGTTCGCCCCCGACGGCAAGGACGGCGGTTTCAGCGCCTACCTTTGGCGCTTCGTCGAAGGCAAGCCGCTGCACAACGCCTGGAAGAACCAGCACGAACTGCCGGCGCAGACGCCGCTGTCCGTAACAATGTCCAAGGACCTGTCGGCGCGCGGTTTCAAATTCGTCGGGCCGACCATCTGCTACTCGCTGATGCAGGCGGTGGGAATGGTCAACGACCACCTGGTCGGCTGCTTCCGTCATCGCGAACTGAAGTCGCGATGACGCGTCCTGCACCGCAAGGCATTTCGCCTCATCCGTTATAATTCACACTCCCTTCTGAACCTTGTCGTTACTCCCTTGAGCGTTTCGCTTCCTGCGCTGCTGCCGCAGCTTGCCCCATTGGCCTTGCTGAAGCCCGGCGCACGCCTCGACCTGCCCATACTCTGCGGGTCGGCCGACTCCCTGGCGATCGCCCAACTGGCTCAGCAGGCAACGCCGGGTCGCTTGCTGACGGTAATCGCCGCCAGTCCGCTGGCCGCGCAACGGCTGCAGGAGGAGATTGCCTGGTTCGCTCCGGGCCTGCGGGTCCATCTGCTGCCGGACTGGGAAACGCTGCCCTACGATAATTTTTCCCCCCACCAGGATCTGATCTCGGAGCGGCTGGCGACGCTGTATGCGATCTCGCGCGGGGTTTGCGACGTCTTGCTGACCGCCGCGACGACGGCCCTGACGCGGCTCGCGCCACCCGCCTTCCTGGCCGCACACACCTTCTTCCTGAAGAAAGGCGAGCGCCTGGCGGTGGACAAGCTGCGCGCCCAACTGACGCTGGGCGGTTACCAGCATGTCACGCAGGTGGTGGCGCCGGGCGAGTTCAGCGTGCGCGGCGGCCTCATCGACCTGTTCCCGATGGGCGCAGGGCTGCCTTTCCGCATCGACCTGTTCGACGAGGAAATCGAAAGCATCCGCACCTTCGATGCCGACAGCCAGCGCACCCTCTACCCGGTGCCGGAGATCCGCACCCTGCCGGCACGCGAGTTCCCTCTCGACGAAGCGGCGCGCACTCAGTTCCGCCTGCGCTTCCGCGAGGCCTTCGAAGGCGATGCTTCGCGCGTGGCCTTGTACAAGGATGTTTCGAACGGCATCGCCCCGGCCGGCATCGAGTATTACCTGCCGCTGTTCTTCGATGCCACTGCCACGCTGTTCGATTACCTGCCCAAGGACGTCCTGCTGTTCCAGCACCATGACGTGCCGACCGCCATCGCCGAATTCTGGCGCGACACCCGCGACCGCTACCGGATGATGGGCGGGGAGCGCTCGCGGCCGCTGTTGCCGCCGCAGGAACTGTTTCTCAGCGACGAGCAGTTCTTCATTGCCGCCGCAGCGTTCCCGCGTCTGGTGTTGCCAGACAGGGCGCAGGCGCTCATCGGCCCAGAAACGACGGGCGCCGACCCTGCGGCCCTGCCCGCCCCGAGCATCGCCGTCGAACGCCGCGCCGACGATCCGTTGGCAGGCTTGCGCCGGCATCTCGACAGCTTCGACGGTCGTACCCTGTTGCTCGCCGAATCGCCCGGCCGGCGCGAGACGATACTCGAATACCTCGCCGAATATGCCCTGAAGCCGGCGCCCTGCGCCGATTTCGCCAGCTTCGTGGCGAGCGGCGAGCAGTTCATGCTCGGCGTCGCCCCGCTCTCCGGAGGTTTCGTCTTGCCGCAGGCCGGCCTGGCGCTGGTGACCGAGAACGAGCTCTATGCCGCCACCGCGCGGCCGCGCGGCAAGCGTTCCGAGGCGCGCCGCAGCAACCTGGAAGGCTGGCTGCGCGATCTTTCCGAGCTGAAGATCGGCGACCCGGTGGTGCATGAGCTGCACGGCATCGGCCGCTATCTCGGTCTCGCCCTGCTCGACATGGGCGAAGGCGACAATCTGAAGAGCGAGTTCCTGCATCTCGAATACGCCGGTGGCGACACCTTGTATGTGCCGGTGGCCCAGCTCCACCTGATCAGCCGCTACAGCGGCGCCGACCCTGAAGCCGTGGAGCTGCACCGGCTCGGCAGCGGCCAGTGGGAGAAGGCCAAGAAGAAGGCGGCGCAGCAGGTGCGGGACACCGCCGCCGAGCTCCTGCACTTGTATGCCCAGCGCGCCTTGCGCCAGGGCCACGCCTTCGATTTCCGGCAGCACGACCTGGAGGCCTTCGCCGACGGCTTCGGCTTCGAGGAAACGCCCGACCAGCTTGCCGCCATCGAGGCGGTGGTGGGCGACATGCGCTCCGGCAAGCCGATGGATCGCCTGGTCTGCGGCGATGTCGGATTCGGCAAGACCGAGGTGGCGCTGCGCGCCGCCTTCGTCGCGGTGCATGGCGGCACGCAGGTCGCCGTGCTGTGCCCGACCACGCTTCTGGCCGAGCAGCATTACCACACCTTCGCCGACCGCTTCGCCGACTGGCCGGTTAAAGTGGCGGAGATTTCGCGTTTCCGCAGCGAAAAGGAACAGCAGCAGGCCATCGTCGATCTGGCCGCCGGCAAGATCGACATCCTCATCGGCACCCATCGCCTGTTGCAGAAGGACGTGCAGTTCTCGCGCCTCGGTCTCGTCATCATCGACGAGGAACACCGCTTCGGGGTGCATCAGAAAGAAGTCCTCAAGGCGCTGCGCGCCGAGGTCGACGTCCTGACCCTGACCGCCACGCCGATCCCGCGCACGCTCGGTCTGTCGCTGGAAGGGCTGCGCGATTTCTCGGTGATCGCCACCGCGCCGTCGCGGCGGCTGGCGATCAAGACCTTCGTCTCGCGCTGGTCGCCCGGCCTGGTGCGCGAGGCGGTGCTGCGCGAGTTCAAGCGCGGCGGCCAGGTGTATTTCCTCCACAACGAAGTCGCCACCATCGCCAACATGCGCGAGCGGCTGGAGAAGCTGCTGCCCGAGGCGCGCATCGTGGTCGGCCACGGCCAGTTGCCGGAGCGCGAGCTGGAACGGGTGATGCGCGAATTCACCCAACAGAAGCACAACCTGCTGCTGTGCTCGACCATCATCGAGACCGGCATCGACAACCCCCACGCCAATACCATCGTCATCAACCGCGCCGACAAGTTCGGCCTGGCGCAGTTGCACCAGTTGCGCGGCCGCGTCGGCCGCTCGCACCACCAGGCCTACGCCTACCTGCTGACCCACGAGGACGCCAAGCCCTCTGCCCAGGCCTTGAAGCGCCTGGAGGCGATCCAGATGATGGAGGAGCTCGGCTCCGGCTTCTTCCTCGCCATGCACGACCTGGAGATTCGCGGCGCTGGCGAAGTGCTGGGGGAAAACCAGAGCGGGGAAATCCACGCGATCGGCTTTGCGCTCTACACCAGCATGCTCAACGCGGCCGTCAAATCCCTCCAGGAAGGCCACGAGCCCGACCTGACCCAACCGCTCGGCATCGTTTCGGCCATCGACCTGCACATCCCGGCGCTGCTGCCGGACGCCTACGCGCCCGACGTGCACGAGCGGCTGACCCTTTACAAGCGCCTGGCCAACGCCGAATCGGCGGATGACTTGCAGGCCTTGCAGGAGGAGCTGATCGACCGCTTCGGCCCGCTCCCGGCGCAGGCGCAATCGCTGCTGGAAACCCACCGCCTGCGCATCGGCGCACGACCCTTGGGGATTATCAAGATCGACGCCGGGCCGCACGCGATACAATTGCAGTTCATTCCCAATCCTCCGGTCGATCCGGTCCGCATCATCGAACTGATCCAGAAGGATCGCAACCTGAAATTCGCCGGCCCGGAGAAACTCATCTGGAAACGCGACACCGCCACCCTGTCGGAACGCACCCTGGCCGTACGGGAACTCCTGAAGAAACTGAAGAACTGACCATGACGCATCCCCAACTCGAAAACCTCAATATCGACGCCTTCGACCTGATCCCTTCTCCGGAACAGATCCATGCCCGTCTGCCGCTTTCGGACAGCGCTGCCACCACCGTCGCCGACGGCCGCGCCACCCTGCAACGCATCCTCGATCGGCAGGACCCGCGCCTGTTCGTGGTGGTCGGCCCCTGTTCGATCCACGACCCGGTCGCCGGCCTCGATTACGCCCACCGGCTGAAGGCCCTGGCGGATGAAGTGGCGGACACCCTGGTGCTGGTGATGCGCGTGTATTTCGAGAAACCCCGCACCTCGACCGGTTGGAAGGGATTCATCAACGATCCGCGCATGGACGATTCCTTCCACATCGAGGAAGGCATGCACAAGGCGCGAGAATTCCTCCTTGCCCTCAATGAAATCGGGGTGCCGACCGCCACCGAGGCGCTCGATCCGATCGCCCCGCAGTACCTCGGCGACCTGATCGCCTGGACCGCCATCGGCGCGCGCACCAGCGAATCGCAGACGCACCGCGAGATGTCGTCAGGCCTGTCAACCCCGGTCGGCTTCAAGAACGCCACCGACGGCGACCTCGAGGTGGCAATCAACGCCATCATTTCCGCCGCCGGCCCGCACAGTTTCCTCGGCATCAATGCCCAGGGCAATGCCGCCATCGTCCGCACCCGTGGCAATCGCTACGGCCATGTCGTGCTGCGCGGCGGCGGCGGGCGGCCCAACTACGATTCAGTGAGCATCTCGCTGGCCGAGCAAGCGCTGGACAAGGCGCACCTGCCGCGGAACCTGGTGGTCGATTGTTCCCACTCCAACAGCTATAAGAAAGCCGAAATGCAGCCGCTGGTGATGGCCGACTGCATCCACCAGATCGTCCAGGGCAATCGCTCCATCATCGGCACCATGATCGAGAGTTTCATCGAAGGCGGCAATCAGCCGATTCCGGCCGACCTGTCGCAATTGAAATACGGCTGCTCGGTGACCGATGCCTGCGTCGACTGGGCAACCACCGAAACAATGCTGCGCGACGCACGCAATGCTTTGCGGCCTGTCCTGCCGAATCGCAATCCGCCTTAGAACTCTTGGGATTTCCTATGCCGCTCATCAAACCCTTCGCCGGGCTGCGCCCCGCCCCAGGCCAGGCAGAAGCCGTTGCCGCGCCGCCCTACGACGTCCTCTCCAGCGATGAGGCGCGGGTTCGCGCGAGCGGGAAGCCATGGAGCTTCCTGCATATCTCCAAGCCGGAGATCGACCTGCCGGCGGGCACCGATCCCTATGCGCCCCAGGTGTATGCCAAGGCCAAGGAGAACCTCGAAAGGATGCTCGCCGCCGGCATCCTCCGGCGCGACACCACACCCTGCTACTACGTCTATCGCCTGAGCATGCCCACCGACTCCGGTATGCACGTCCAAACCGGCCTGGTCGCCACCGCGTCGATCGCCGACTATGAGACCAATCGCATCCGCAAGCACGAATTCACCCGGCCGGACAAGGAGGACGACCGTGTCCGGCAGATCGAGGCCTTGAATGCCCAGACCGGGCCGGTGCTGTTGGCCTACCCCCCCTGCCCTGCCGCCGACGCGCTGCTGGCACAGGTCGCAGGAGGCGCAGCGGATGCCGACGTGACCGCTGCCGACGGCATTCGCCACACCTTGTGGGTGGTGCGCGATGCGGCACTGATAGAGAACATCTCAGCGGCGGTCAACGGCCTGGCGGCGCTCTACATCGCCGACGGCCACCACCGCTCGGCCGCCGCCGCCCGCGTCGCCGCGACACGGCAAAGCGCAGGCGAATCCGGCTATTTCCTGACGGTGATTTTTCCGCATCATCAAATGCGTATCCTCGACTACAACCGGGTCGTGAAGGATCTCAATGGCATGAGCGAGGAGGTTTTTCTCGCTCGACTGGGGAAGAACTTCAGCGTCTCGCCCAGTACCGCCCGGGTCAAACCAGCCAACTCCGGAGAGTTCGGCCTGTACCTGCCAGGCCGCTGGCTGCGGCTCAGCATCGATCCCCGCTTGATCCCCGCAACCGATCCGGTGGCGCGGCTCGACGTCAGCCTGCTCAGCGAATTCCTCCTCGCACCGGTCTTGGGCATCGAGGATCTGCGCCGCGACAAACGCATCGACTTCGTCGGCGGCATCCGTGGCCTCGCGGAACTGGAGAAGCGCGTCGACAGCGGCGAAATGGCCGCCGCCTTCGCTCTCTACCCGACGCGCATGGAAGAACTGATGGCGGTCGCCGACGCCGGCGAAGTCATGCCGCCGAAGTCCACCTGGTTCGAACCGAAACTCGCCGACGGCCTGGTGTCGCACGTTCTCGATTGACCGCCTTGCAGCGGGTATTTGAGCAACGGTGACACCCTACTGCTGGGGCCCGCGGGCTACCTGCAAAGTCAGGGTCGTGCGCGCTTGTGGGAGCGAGTGATAGTTCGCGGCTAACGACTAGCTCTCGAGTTTACCGCTGCGGATGTCGGTTCCTCGGCCTTATGTGAAGCGTCACATAAGGCCGAGGAACTGCCCGAAATTGTGAACTCGGCAAAGGACCAACGGTTGGCAAAGGAGGCATTTTCGATAAAGCGTCTCCAGCCCTTGCGTGTCGGCGCTCGCAACAGTTGCGCATCACGCAGCCGGGTTATCGCTGACGCAGCTAGCCTGCCGTTGGAACAAACTCGGTGGCTCTTGATGTCGGAGAGGCCAGAGGACATACAAATACCTCGGTCCAATTGAATCTTGCAGATCGGATAGCAGGCGCGACGAATCGACGACCGCCCACGAAGTCCGAACAGTCGCAATCTTGATACGCCTCCATCCGAAAAATGCGCAGTCTTGAGGCCCCGAGGCCCACATCCTGGAATGAAAGCGGTATTCTGGTTCCTATGTGTGGACGTTACGTACCCCCCGAAGTGGCGGAAATTGAGGAGTTTTGGCACATAGGCCGGCACAATTGGCGCAGTCCATTCGAGGACATCCGCCATGCCCGATACAATGTCGCGCCGCAACAGGGTAATCCGCGAAGCTACGTGCCGGTTATCCGCGCCGATGCAGATGGCGTGCTGGAACTGACCGACATGCAATGGTGGCTGCTGCCTTTCTGGTCCAAGGAGCCCAGAATCAAATACAACACCTTTAACGCGCGAGTGGAGAACCTGGCCACCAGCTCCAGTTTCCGGGAACCGTTCAAGCATCGACGCTGCCTGATTCCTGCCAAAGGTTGGTATGAATGGCAAGAGCTTCCTACCGGAAAACAACCGTGGTTCTTTCAGGCCGCCGATCGGTCCTTGTTGGCGTTTGCCGGACTATGGGATCACTGGGAACAGGAAGATCAGGTGATCGAGTCGTGCACCATCATTGTCGGCGAACCCAATGACGCCGTGCGCCAGATCCATGACCGCATGCCCCTTCTGATTCCAAGTGATCGACAGGCTGCCTGGCTTTCCCATGATCTCAGGGACCCAGTCAAATTGCGGGCATTGCTTGAACCCGCTCCAGACAGCGCGATTTCGTTTTATCGGGTGAGCAAGAACGTAGGCAATACAAGGAATGATGGACCGGGGTTGATTGAACCCGCCCCGACCAGAGATTCGTCACCCTTGCCATAGCTGATTGATGAAGGGCCGGTTTGGCCGATCAGCACTCACAGCGTGCGTTCGGGCACAACGGGTCGCCTGGCTTGCGCTCCGAAGCGGCCGTCCGCATCAACTGGTACGCATTTTGCGACATTTCCTCACTCGGTCGCATCAGAAGACCAATTCAGCGGAAAGGCAATCGTGAGGGTAGCCGCGGCAATTTGGCATAGTGAGTTGCTGACGTTCGCGATCACTCGGACGCGCACGTACTCCACGTCCCGGCTTCTTGTCTTCAGACGTCAACATCTTCCGCTGACGAAGTGGATGCTGCTACATCACCAACACCCTCACATCGGGGTAGCCCATCAACTTCAGGATGAAGTAGTTGGCTGCGGCCGCGCCCGGATCGTCGGCGAAGCAAATGATCTCTGCATATCGCGGCAGCCCGGCCTTGACGAGGATGCTCCAGATGTCTTTCGCTGCTTTCGGCGTTCCGTCCGGGTTCAGCAGATCGGAGTACGGCACGTGTATGACTTTGCCGTCCTGCCCCTGGCCCGGCACCGCTTTGCCCGATGCGAGGTAGACCTTCGGATACGGTCCCTGGGTTCTCTGCGGGCCGCTGGTCACGATGCCCGGACGAACATAGTCCGGATAAGTCGTAACAGGAACGGCAAGGTCCTGCGGCGATTTCCTGGGGCCCACTATGGTGGCCTCCTTGGCGAGAGGGAAACCACCGAATCCCCAATCGTCCACGGAGTCCGTCAGGACGGCGACTTTCTTCTGTCCCAGCTTCTCCAGCAGGAGGAAAGCCAGGGCCGAGCTAGCGTTCAACCCGCCCTCGGAAACGATCACCGCGTCGTAGGCCGCATCGACGCCGGCGGCGCCCAGCACTTCGGCCAGTTTCCCGGGTGTGGCGAGGTGGCGCTTGAAGACGTCCGTGGGAATGTTGACGGCGTACGGCACATGTCCCTGTTGGTAGGACTCCGCCGAACGCACATCCACGATGCTCAGTTTGGCCACGCCGAAGCTGCGCAACATCGGGGCGCCCCATGAGGCGAGCCAGTTCTTCTCGCGCAGCATGTTCGGCGCGTCGTAGGTCCAGTAAGGCAGGCCGCGTTCGTCGCGCAGCCACTCCAACTGGGACTCCTTGTAGAGTTTGACCTTGGGGTAGTTCAGCATGAACTTCATGGTGAAGAACGGCACGCTGGCGGCGATGCCGCCGCCACAATGGCTGTAGACCTGCTGTTCGGGCTTGACGCCAAGGTAGGACAGCATCTGCCGGATCTCCTCGGCGGACTTGAAGGTCTTGTCCGCATTGAAAAAATCCGCACTGGGCGTCAAGATGGCATTGGGGATATGGCCGGCCCGGTCGAAGAACTTGGTGCCACCAAAGTGATTGTTGGGCTCCAGCGCCTCGACGAGCGCGTTGTTCGCCGGGTCGCCGGAAGCCACCAGAAATTCCGGCAGCCGGACGCGCACCTCCTCCCTGAGTTTGGCGACGCGGAATGTTCCCGGCTTCGGGACAGCGCTTGGATCTTTCGTCACCGCGCCGCCCGTCGCCTGCCACTTGGCAAGGCCACCGTCGAGGACGAAGAGATCATCGGCCGGGAAACCGTGATAGTAGAGGTCGAAGAACAGGCTGGTGGCTATGTAAGTACCGCCTTGATCGTAAATGACGATCTTCTTCCCGGCGCTGACGCCCCAGGACTGCAGGAGCCGTTCCATTTCGGCGGCGGGAATTTCACGGCCGCCGAAGCTGACCAAATCGACGTTTACCGCGCCGGGAATGTGCTTCCCCGAGTTCATCCGGCCGAACGATGCTTCGAGCAGGAGCACGTCGTCGCGATTGAGGTTCTTTGCCAGCCATTGAACGCTGACAAGATTGCCGTTGATTCCTTCCGCCGCCATTACAGGCTGCGCCACGAGCAGGCAGACTGCGACTGCAAGAAGGAAGCAATGCTGCTTGCTTGCTATCATCAGTGAATTCATTTCGATCTCCGGTTGGGTTGTGCATCCGCGCAATCCAGGCCACCTTACGGTAGTCGTTTCGGCAGTTCAAGAGCCATGTGACGGACTGTCGGCGATGCGGCGTGAGCTGCCGATCCGAGCGCCAGGCGGCAGGAGACCGAACCCCGGACAATCGGATTACCAGTACGGTGCTTATGTCCAATTCAAAGGAACGCAAAAGGCTGTCATGGCCGACTAGCGGTCGGGCCCAATGGCCGCATGATGGCGGAAGCTCGAATTGAGTCCGTCGAATTCGCTACCGTGAGCGGCATTGCCGGGCGATACTGCTTCTTCACCAAATTATTCGATCGGATGCCCTATGGCCGGCCTTTCCGGCGCTGCCGCCCTCGTCGCATTTCTCTTCGCTTCCCAAGCAGCGGCAATGCCGAGCGGAGAGGCCGGCAACTGGCGGAGTGACCTTCGCTATATGGCGAGTGAGTTGGAGAAAACGCACAAGAATCTTTACCACACGGTTTCGCGCAAGGATTTCGCGGCGTTAGTGGCCGGACTCGAGTTGCGGATCCCATCACTTGAAAGGCATCAGGTGATAGTCGAGATGGCGAAGATTGTTGCCGCGGTAGCCGACGGGCATACCAACATCTATCCCACACGCGATCCGAAGATTGCATTCCGGACTCTCCCGGTGGCTTTTTCATTTTTCGGTGACCATATATATCTTCGGGCTGTGCACGAATCACAATGGAGCCTTTTGGGCGCCCAGGTCTTGAGGATCGGCGACCACAACATCGCCGACGCCTATTCGGTAGTCAGGACAATGATCGGACGGGACAATGATCAAGGGGCGCGCTATTGGGCGCCCTACCTCCTGGCAATGCCTGAGGTGCTGCACGCGCTTGGTATCACGCGATCGATGGAAGAGATACCGGTTACGCTGGCAACCAGTCGTGGCGAGGAAACGGTGATTCTGACTCCGTTCGAGAAGGTGTCGATCATGAGCGGCGACACGGCGACCCACTTCAATCGCCGTCCTGGCTGGATTGACATTCGCGATCGAGCCGGTCGTCCCGATCCGCTCTGGCTACGCTCCACCGACAACGCTTTTCACTTCGAGCGGGCGGGCCACTTGCTCTACGTTCAGATCAACCGTGTGCAAGACAAGCCTGATGAAACGCTGGCGCAGTTCGCAGAACGGTTGTACCGGGAGATCAGGGCGACGCGGCCCAAAAAGGTGGTCTTCGACCTCCGACTAAATCGTGGGGGTGACGGAACCCTCATTACTCCCTTGATCCGTTCGCTTATCCGCTCGGAAGGCATCGATCGCAGAGGCCGCCTCTTCGGCATCATTGGCCCGGCGACCTTCTCCGCCGCCCAGATGCTCGCTGATGCCATGGAGAAATACACCAATATCACCTTCGTTGGCGAACCCACCGGATCAAAGGGCAACGCCTATGGAGACTCGCGCAAGATCGTACTCCCCTACAG
>Ga0208566_1002078_pt1 | contig 10972 bp, 8 predicted proteins | sample PL_2010_150m_FD_184159 | JGI IMG/M metagenome (GOLD analysis project Ga0208566, IMG submission 184159) | Freshwater microbial communities from Powell Lake, British Columbia, Canada to study Microbial Dark Matter (Phase II) - PL_2010_150m... | ecosystem: Environmental > Aquatic > Freshwater > Lake...
CCTCACCCACGAGACATACGCCACCGCAGTATTAATCGTTCTGCTTTCCGCCAGCGTTTCGTTTTATATTGTCAGCCGACGCATCCGGAACCTCGACCTTCTGGGAGTTCTCAAAGCCAGGGAATAATGAAAACACCATCCACCAAAGGAAAGACCGCCAAACGGAAAGGCCTCTGGCGAAAAATTCTGCTCGTCACGCTCGGCCTCGCCGTGGCCGCCTTCATTGTCACCGGCCTCCTGCCCAAGCCGGTCGAAGTCGAGACCGGCCGCGTCACGCGCGGGCCGCTCACGGTCTCCGTGCTGGAGGAGGGGAAGACGCGCATCCGCAACCGCTACGTCGTCTCCCCGCCGGTTGCGGGATACATGCGCCGGGTTCCGGTGCGCGCGGGCGACCGGATTGTGGCGGGACAAACGCTGCTGGCTGTCATTCAGGCCTCGCCGTCGAGCTTTCTGGATCCCCGCGCCAAGGCGCAGGCCGAAGCGGCGGTTCACTCCGCCGAAGCCGCGCGGATGCAGCACAGCGAGATGGTGCAGAGCTCCACAGCGGAGCTGGACCTCGCACGCAAGGAATTGGTCCGGGCCGAACAATTGAAAAGAAAGGGCGCCATCGCCATCAAGGATTACGACACCGCCGCCAACCGGGTGGACATGCTGGACAACCAGCTCGGCTCGGCACAGTTCGCGCTGAAGGTCGCCGAGTTCGAACTGGAGCAGTCCAATGCCGCTCTCGTGCAGGTCACCGGCGACTCTCCGGAAAGCGGACAGCCCATCGAAATCCACGCGCCAGTCTCCGGGTTCGTGCTCAACGTGTTCGAAGAGAGCGCACGGCCCGTGACCCCCGGGCTCCCGATCATGGAGGTTGGCGATCCGAAGGACCTTGAGGCGGAAATCGAACTGCTCTCCAGCGACGCGGTCAACGTGAAGCCGGGCGCGGATGTCTCCATCGAACAATGGGGCGGAGGCGAACCGCTGCACGGAAAAGTTGTGCTGGTCGAGCCAGGCGCATTTCTAAAAATCTCCGCGCTTGGCGTCGAAGAACAGCGCGTCAAGGTGCGCGTGAACTTTTCCGACCTGCCGGACGGACTGCTCGGCGACCGCTACCGCGTCGAGGCCCGCATCGTCACATGGACAGGAGACAACGTCCTCCAGATTCCCACCGGCGCGCTCTTCCGCCGCGGCAACGAGTGGATGGCTTTCGCCGTCGAAGGCGGACGGGCCAAATTAACCAAGGTCGGAATCACGCACAGCAACGGCATTGCGGCCGAGATCGCCGACGGGCTCTCCGACGGACAGGAAGTCATCCTCCACCCGCCTGACACCGTCCGCGAAGGAGTCGCGGTCAAGCCGAGGAGATAGCTCCGTTTCCCATCGCGATCGCGAGTCTGAAAGCGGAGGTTGCCGTTTCCGGGATATATCCTTGACGGATCCGTCGGGGTCGGGGATCGTCCCCCTTTCCTATGAAGCGAATCCTTCCCGTCGTTTTCCTCTCCGGCCTGTCACTTGCAACTTCCATCTTTGCCGGGGAAAATCCGGTGTGGCCGATGCCCTCCCCGTTTCCCCAGTCTCCGTCGGGTGTGAATTCAGCCACCTTCCCCGTGCCAAGACTGGACTGGGTTGTGCGGGTGAAGATGAACAACGACAAGGCTTCGAATGCCGCCTCAGGGATTCAGCTCGTCTTCGACGGCGATTCCATCACTGATGGATGGCAGGGAGCGGGCAAAGAAATCTGGGCAGAACGCTATGGCAAACTGGGTGCCTTTGATTTTGGGATTAGCGGAGACCGCACCGAACACGTTCTCTGGCGGATTTCTCAGGGGCAGTTGGAGGGCCTTCACCCCAAACTGGTCGCCGTCATGATCGGGACCAACAACATGGGCGCCAACAGCGTTGAGCAGATTGCGGAAGGCGTGAAGGCGATCGTCAATGAATACCGGACCCGCTGCCCCGACGCCACAATCCTGCTGCAGGCGATTTTTCCCCGGGGCCATCTGGCAACGGATCCCGCCCGCGCAAAAATCCGGGAGACAAACAAGATCCTCGCCGGCCTCGCGGATGGGAAAACTGTCATCTTCCTCGACTTCGGAGACAAGTTCCTGGAAGCCGACGGCGCGTTGAGCCCGGATGTCATGCCGGACTTTCTTCATCCCAACGCGAAAGGCTACCAGATCTGGGCGGATGCGATCCAGCCGGTGATCGACCGGTTCTTTCCTCAAAGCCGGTAAGCTGACAGACCTCCACCGCCTCACCGCCAGCCGGTTCCAGGACGATCCAAAGCGGGCATTCTTTCATGCGCGAGGTTCTCTTCATCTGCACGGGCAACTACTACCGCAGCCGGTTTGCGGAGGCCTTGTTCAACCATGCGGCGGAGCGGGAGGAATTGCCGTGGAGGGCGTTTTCAAGGGGGCTGGCGATTCATCTGGCAGAAGGCGATCTGTCGAGTCACACCAAATTGGCCTTGGGCGAACGCGGAATCAGTCTCGCACACACCGGGCCGACACGCATCCCCCTGACGGAGGCTGACCTCGAACGGGCACACCGCACAGTGGCACTCAAACGAAACGAACACCGCCCGATGATGCTCGAGAGATTTCCGCTTTGGGCTGATCAGATCACCTATTGGGCGGTGCATGACATCGATGCCGCGGAACCCAGGCAGGCCCTCGCCGAAATCGAAATTCTGGTCGGCGGGTTGTTGAAGGAACTGAAAAATGTATCCAGCTTTTGAGTGGCGCGACCGAGATACTCAAAAGTCGCGCCGGAATCACTCCGCGCAGAGATTGCTCTTCCTGCGGGGAAAGGTTATGCAGCGATCATGATCGCGCTCACCATTGAGAATCTGGTCAAGAAGTTCGGGGATGCCGTCGCCCTCAACGGCATCAGCTTCCGCATCGAGCCCGGCGAAATTTTTTTCCTGCTGGGACCGAGCGGATGCGGGAAGACGACTCTGCTGCGCAACATCGCCGGGTTTTATATCCCGGATTCCGGAAAGATTCTGTTCGGGCAGGAGGATGTGACCCGGCTCCCGCCCCACAAAAGGAACACCGGGATGATGTTTCAAAGCTACGCGCTTTGGCCGCACATGACAGTGGCGAAGAATGTGGCCTTCGGGCTTGAGGAGCGGAAAGTTTCCGCTGCCGAAATCAAAAAACGCGTCGGGGAGGCGCTGGAATCCGTCCAGATGTCCGCCTATGCGGACAGGAAGATCGCGCAGCTTTCGGGCGGGCAGCAACAGCGCGTGGCGCTGGCGAGGGCGCTTGTCATCCGCCCGCGCTGCCTCCTCCTCGACGAGCCGCTCTCGAATCTGGATGCCAAACTCCGTCTGGAGATGCGTACGGAGATCCGGCGCGTCTGCAAGGAATCCGGGCTCACGGCGATCTACGTGACGCACGACCAGAAGGAGGCTCTCTCGATCTCCGACCGGATGGCGATTCTCGAAGGCGGAAAAATCGCCCAGATCGGAACTCCCGAGCAGGTTTACCGGCGGCCGAGATCGAAGGTCGTCGCGGATTTCATAGGGGAGACAAATTTTATTCCCGGAAAAATCCGATCCTCCACCGCCGGTCTTGTAGTAGTCGATGCAGGAGCTTTCGGCGTTTTTGAGGGAGTGGTGGGTGATCCGAACTGGCTTCCCAAACCCGGCGAAGAGGCCGAGATGTCCATCCGTCCCGAATGCTGGACGCTTCACGAAACGCGGCCCGAAAAGAATTCCGTATGCGGACGGGTTGGGGAGGCGGTCTATCTCGGCGAAATCGCGCAATACCGGTTTTCCACCGCCGGCGGACCACTGAAAATCTTCGAATTAAATCCCCGGATTTCGACGCGGACTTCGGACCGGGATCTTTTTGCCGCCGCGCAGGCGGAGGATGTTGTCGTGATGCGGAGGTGAAACCGTGAGCCGCCGCATCCTTGTCGTCCTGGCCGCGATGGCCGTGGTGATTGCGATCCCGTTCGCCTTGAAGCCGAAGGAAAACCTTCTCGCCCGCGCGGATGACACGCTGGTCATCGTCTCGCCACACAACGAGGCGATCCGGCATGAGTTCAGCCTGGCCTTCGCCGACCACTACAAAAAGAAAACCGGCCGCTCGGTTCGCCTCGACTGGAGGCTTCCAGGCGGGACGAGCGAGATCGCGAGGTATCTGAAGGGCGAGTATTATGCGGCCTTCGAGAGGGAGTGGACGCTGGGAGGCCGCGCATGGACGCCTGAGATCGCCGCCGCGTTTGACAATCCGAAGGTCAAACCCTCGGATGCCCCGGCGATGGACACCCCCGCGCAGGCGGCACGCCGGGCGTTCCTTGCTTCGGATCGCGGGATTGGAATCGATGTCTTTTTCGGCGGCGGGGCATTTGATTTCGAGCAGCAGGCCTCGGCGGGCAGGCTGGTTGCGAGCGATGTGATCAGCCGGCATCCGGAGTGGTTTACAGACGATTCCATTCCGGAAAAAGTTTCCGGCGAATCGTTTTACGATCCGGAAGGCCGGTGGATCGGTGCATGCCTGTCGTCGTTCGGCATCTGCTACAATAGCGATTCGTTGCGGCGTCTCGGAGTGAAGGAATTGCCCGCGTCGTGGCGCGATCTCACGAACCCACTTCTCTTCAAGCAGGTCGCCTTGGCCGACCCGACAAAAAGCGGTTCCGCCGCCAAGGCGTTCGAGATGGTGATCCAGCAACAGATGCAGGAGCTCGTGCGCGAGGCCGGAGTCGAGGCACCTGAGATTCTCGCGATCGGCTGGAAGCGCGGGCTCGAAATCATTCAGGCCGCCTCTGCGAACGCGCGCTACTTCACCGATGCCGCCGGAAAAGTCCCGCTCGACGTCTCGCTCGGCGACGCCGCGGCCGGCATGTGCATCGATTTTTACGGAAGATTCCAGAGCGAGGCCGTGAAGGTCGGTGAGGCTCCGTCGCGTCTCCAATACTTCACTCCGGCCGGAGGCTCGTCAGTCGGGGTCGATCCGATCGGCATGCTTCGCGGCGCGCCGAATCGCGCGGTAGCGGAGGAGTTCATCGCGTTCGTCCTTTCGACCGAGGGCCAGAAACTATGGAACTTCAAAGTCGGGACGCCCGGCGGACCGAAGAATTACGCGCTCCGCCGGCTGCCCGTGCTGAAGGAATTGTATGCGCCGGAATTCACTCCATTCCGATCGGATCCCGGCGTGATGCCATACGAGGAGGCGAAACTCTTCACCTACCACCCGGCCTGGACATCACCGCTTTTCAAGACGATGAGCTTCATCATCCGCGTGATGTGCCTTGATTCCCACGACGAACAGGCATCCGCATGGCAGGCCCTCGCGGCCGAGGGGTTCCCCCGCGAGGCGCTGAAAAAATTCTCTGATGTCACCGCGGTCGGTTACGAAACCGCTCAGGATAAAATCCGACCGGTCCTCTCCTCCGCGAACCGGATCGACGAAGTCCGCCTCGCTAAGGAGCTCGGAGACAAATTCCGCAACCAATACCGCGAAGCTGAACGCCTCGCCAAGGAGGGGAAATAGTCCATGTCATCCACCCTCGCCAAGTTCGTCTTCCTCCTCACTGCGGCATTCTTTGCGCTCTTCTTCGCGTGGCCGGTCATCGAGACGCTCAAGGGCGCGTTCGTGGGGGCGGATGGAAAGCTCACCTTCGACTATATCGCGGAGGTGTTCCGGAACCCGATCTATCTCGAGGGGCTCTGGAATTCGTTCCAGATGGGGCTCTGGAGCACGCTGCTCACCGCGCTGATAGCCGTTCCGCTCGCGCTCATCAGCGACCGGCATCTGTTTCCCGGCAAGTCCCTGCTCGGGGCTTTGATCCTCATCCCCATGATCCTGCCGCCGTTTGTCGGCGCGATCGGAGTCAAGCAGATCCTCGGCCAGCAGGGAGCGTTCAATGCGCTGCTGGAATCCCTCGGACTGCTGGATCCCGGGCATCCGGTGGACTGGCTGGGTGAGAGCCGGATGTGGGGCGTGGTGATTATGAACGCGCTGCACCTCTATCCGATTCTGTATCTGAATGTCCTCGCCGCGCTCGCGAATGTGGACCCGGCGATGGAGGAAGCCGCGGAAAACCTCGGGTGCACCGGTTTCCGGAAATTCCGGAAAATCACTCTGCCGCTCATCATGCCCGGCCTGTTTGCCGGGGGGACGATCATTTTTATCTGGTCATTCACCGAACTCGGCGTCCCTCTCATGTTCGAGTTCAACCGCGTGACTTCGGTCCAGATTTTTTACGGGATCAAGGACATCGGCGGAAATCCTTTCCCGTTTGCTCTTGTGGCTGTCCTTCTCGCGACAACCACCCTCCTCTACGCATCTGGAAAATATTTCTTCGGCCGCGACAGCCATGCGATGATGGCCAAGGCGACCAGCCAGGGCGGCCCGCGTCAGACCGGTTGGTTCGCCGGCGTCCTCTGCACCGGTGCCTTCTGTGCGATCACCGGGCTCGCCATCCTCCCGCATATCGGCGTGATACTGGTTGCGTTCTCGAAGGACTGGTATGGCACGATCCTTCCCGCCGGGTGGACGCTCTCACATTTCGAGGCGGCCCTCGGACACAACCTCACGCTCCCATCCATCCAGAACAGCCTGAAGTATGCCGGGCTGGCCACGATCCTGGACGTCATCCTCGGCATTGCGATCGCGTATGTCGTCGTCCGCACAAAGCTCGCCGGACGCCAGATCCTCGACGCCATGGCGATGCTCCCGCTGGCGGTCCCGGGGCTTGTCCTCGCGTTCGGATACCTCGCGATGACGCAGGACGGAAAATTTTTCTCCTTCATGAACCCGTCTGTCGATCCGCTTGCAATACTCGTGATCGCCTACTCGGTGCGTCGGCTGCCATATGTCGTGCGCTCGGCGGCGGCGGGATTCCAGCAGACGAGCGTCACGCTTGAGGAGGCCGCGCAAAACCTCGGGTGCCCGCCTCTCCGCGCGCTGCGGAAAATCACGATCCCGCTCATCGCAGCGAACCTCATGGCCGGCGGACTTCTCGCATTTTCTTTCGCCATGCTCGAGGTCAGCGACTCGCTCATCCTTGCCCAGAAGCAGCAGGACTTCCCGATCACGAAAGCCATTTACGAACTCTACCAACTGCTCGGAGAAGGCCGCTATATGGCCAGCGCGCTCGGAGTCTGGGCGATGGCATTCCTCGCCGTCACTATTATCGGTGCGAGTCTGATCCTCGGAAAAAAACTCGGCGCGATCTTCCGGGTGTAAGCAGGATCAGGCTGCCGGCTCTGGGTCGAACCACCGTCCGTGTTCGCGGATGAGTTCCACCAGCCGGTCGACCGCTTCGGCTTCGGGAACGTTGAATTTCACAGCGGTCTTCCCGACGTAGAGGTTGACCTTGCCGGGTGCTCCTCCGACATAGCCGAAGTCGGCGTCGGCCATCTCGCCCGGACCGTTGACAATGCATCCCATGATCGCGATTTTGACCCCTTTGAGGTGAAGTGTCGCGGCTTTGATGCGCGCGGTCGTTTCCTGAAGGTTGAAAAGCGTGCGCCCGCAGCTCGGGCACGCGACGTAGTCGGTTTTGAAAATCCGAACGCCGGCTGCCTGGAGAATGTTGTAGGCAATCCGCAAGGATTCCTCTCCATCCCCCTGAACAAGCACCGCATCCCCGATCCCGTCACAAAGCAACGAACCGAGATTGGTGGCCGCAACAAGGAGGGTCCCTTCCGAATTCCGAATTCCGAATTCCGACTTCAAAAGGATCGGATGCCGGGGGCTGACACGCGAGGCAAGCAGCCGGAACGCCGGGATCACATCCAAACCGCACGAATCCGATACCGTCACCAGCCGGGCATTGGGAAGCGAGTTCGCCGCGGCCACGGCGGCTTCATCGCACGGATCAACCTCCAGAAGGCCCGCATCCTCGCAGACAATCTCCAGCTTAAAATCCCCGGATTGCACGACCGTGTCAAAAATCCTCCGATGGACCGCCACGCGGACAAGCTCGTCGCCACCAGTCGGAATCCCGGCTGCAGAAATTTTTTCAGAAGCACGCCTCGCATACGAAAATGGGGCGAAGGGAAGCGGCTCTCCTTCACAGGCGGGACGCCTGTGCTCCCTGCGTTGCGCAAAGGCCACCAGCTCTCGCGCCACCGGGATCTCATGAATGGAATCCTCGGTCAGAGAAACCCGGATCGTATCGCCAATCCCATCGGCGAGCAGACTCCCGATGCCGATCGCGCTTTTGATCCGCCCATCCTCACCGTCACCGGCCTCGGTCACTCCAAGATGGATAGGATAGGACCAGGAGGAATTCGGAATTCGGAATTCGGAATTCGGAATGGTCGAGCCGCGCGCAGCGCGGGATGCTTCCGTTCCGCATTCCCCATTCCCCATTCCGCATTCGTTCAAGGCTTCAAGCCTTGAAACAAGCAGCCTGTAGGCTTGGATCATGACCTTCGGGTTCGATGACTTCATCGAGAAGACGAGGTCGTGGTAATCGAGTTCGCGGGCGATCGCAGCGAACTCCAGCGCGCTCTCGACCATGCCGAGCGGCGTGTCGCCGAAGCGGTTCATGATCCGGTCGCTGAGGCTGCCGTGGTTCGTGCCGATGCGCATCGCGACACCGCGCTCCTTGCAAAGGCGCACCAGCGGAAAGAAACGGTCGCGGATCCGGCCGATCTCGGCCTGGTATTCCGAGTCCGTGTATTCCCGGACGGAGAATTTCTTCGAGTCGGCGAAATTTCCGGGATTGATCCGGACCTTGTCCACCCAGAGAGCGGCCTCCATCGCGGCTTCCGGCTTGAAGTGGATGTCTGCGACCAGCGGAACCGTGCATCCGGCCTGACGGAGCGTCGCGCGGATGCTTCCGAGGTTTTTGGCATCCCTGACCGTGGGAGCGGTGATACGGACGATTTCGCAGCCGACCTCGACGAGGCCGAGTGTTTCCTTCACGCAGGCCGCCGTATCCATCGTGTCACTCGTGAGCATCGACTGGATGCGGATTAGGTTGTTCCCCCCGACAGCGGTCGTGCCAATGCGGACTTCGCGTGCCGGACGTCGTCCGTCGAACGGGCGGTAAGCCGGCTCCATGTTGCTATTTCGATTTTTCCGCAGCCGGTGCCTTGGAAGAGAAGATGTCGCCGACGTCGTAGAAGGTCAGGTAAAGCATGAACCCGATCAGGGCGAGAGCGCAGGCGGTCTGGACGAACTCGAGAACGCGGACATTGATCGGCTTGCGACGGATCCCCTCGATGATCGCCAGCGTGATATGTCCGCCGTCGAGGACAGGGAAGGGCAGAAGGTTCAGGAGCGCGAGGTTCACATTGATCAGAACGCTGAACGCGAGCGCCAGCCGCCAGCCGTTTTCTTTTTCGAAGATCTGATAGTAGAGGCGCATGATCCCGACCGGCCCGCTGAAGTGGGCGGCTTTAACGTCGGACTTCGGAGAGAGCAGCGCGTCAACCATCCGGAAGATGCTCGTGGCGGCATCCTTGACCTGGGTGAACGGGTCCGGATAGGTCAGCGTCGTGCGCCCCCATTCGATCCCGAAATTCACCGGGGCGGATGCCGGAGAAACCGGCGGAAGCGGAAGAGTCAGGCTCACCGGTTTGCCATCCCGCTCGACGGCGATCGCGAGGGATTTTCCGCGGTTGGCATCCACGAATGGCCCGATCTCGTCGAGGTTATAGATCGGTTCGCCGTTGATTTCCGTGATCAGATCGCCGGATTGGAAACCCGACTTGTCGGCCAGGCTGCCACGCACGACAAATCCCACCCCGGGTATCAGGCGCGGCCCGATCTGCACCTCCCGGAGAGCGGGACGACGCCAGTTGGAGGTCTCGGGTTTTGTCCATCCGGTGGGGATCGTGATTTCCTGGCCTTCACGTTTGACGGTAAATGCGATCGTGTCCCCTTCGCTGCGGACGATGCGCCACTTCACGCTGTCCGTGCCGCTCACAAAATGATTCACCGGATAACCGTCCACGGCGACGATCCGGTCGCCGACGCGGAGACCGGCCTTTCCAGCCGGGCCGCCCTCCTTCACGTAGCCTATGGTCGGCGAGTCGAACTCGCTCTGAGGTTTCCCGACAAACCAGACGATGCAGGCCATGGCGAACGCGAGCCCGAAGCTGAAGAGCGGCCCCGCGGCGGCAACGATGATTTTGTCGAGCGGCTTTACCGGCGGAAGTTCGTCGCGCGACTGCTCGACCTTGCCTTCCAACGCCTCCATCGGCGCGAGTTGTGGAATGGCCGAGGCGGTATTCGACCCCGCCGATGGTTTTGCTCCAGATCGGCTTGCCGAACCAGATCGCAAATTTCTCCACGACCAGCCCGCGCCACTTGGCGGCCAGAAAATGTCCGAGCTCATGGACGACGATGAGCAGGTTGAAAATCAGGACGACCTCTATGCAGATGAAGAGGAACTTGAGAATGTCGAAAACCATAAAGAGTGCTGAACCCTATGCCACGACCAAGCGCGAAGCAAGTTCCCGCGCGGCGTGGTCGGTTTCGATGAGTCTTTCCAGATCCGGATGCCCGGAATGCGGACAGTCCTCCATGACCCGCGCCACAATTTCCCAGATTTTCGGGAAACGGAGCCGACCGCCAAGAAATGCCTCCACCGCGACCTCGTTGGCCGCATTGAGGACTGCCGGCAATGTGCCTCCTTTGGTCCCGGCCTCCACCGCGAGATCGAGCGCCGGGAAATCATTCCTTCTCGGCACCTCGAAATCCAGGTGTCCGAGCTCCGCAAAATCCAGCGGGCGGAGCGAATTCGGCACGCGGTCCGGCCAGGTCACGGCATAGTGGATGGGAAAGCACATGTCCGAGCGGCTAAGCTGGGCAAGCGTCGATCCATCCACGAATTCGACCATCGAATGGATGATGCTCTGCGGGTGGACGATGACCTCCACCTGCCCGATCGGGACACCGAAAAGCCATTTGGCCTCAATCATCTCGAGTGCCTTGTTGAAGAGCGTCGCGGAGTCGATGGTGATTTTTCGCCCCATCTGCCATGTCGGGTGCCGGAGCGCGAGTTCGGGCGTGAT
>Ga0208566_1002079_pt1 | contig 10962 bp, 4 predicted proteins | sample PL_2010_150m_FD_184159 | JGI IMG/M metagenome (GOLD analysis project Ga0208566, IMG submission 184159) | Freshwater microbial communities from Powell Lake, British Columbia, Canada to study Microbial Dark Matter (Phase II) - PL_2010_150m... | ecosystem: Environmental > Aquatic > Freshwater > Lake...
GTCGCGAAGTCGCCATTGTATGATGCCGACTCTTATGGCGACACCCCACCTCCCCCTGCCGCCTCGCGCTGCCCTGCGTGCCGGCGCCCATGCCAGTTTGCCGCTGCTGATGGCGATCGTCCCGTTCGGCGTCGTCTGCGGCGCCAGCGCCGCCAGCATCGGTTTGAGCTTCGGCCAGGCTTTCGCCCTGTCGTGGCTGGTGTTCGCCGGTTCCTCCCAGATCGTCGCGACGCAACTGATGGCCAGCGGTGCGCCGGCCTGGGTGACCGTACTCACCGGCTGGGTGGTCAACCTGCGCTTCATGATGTACAGCGCCACGCTGGCGCCGCATTTCCGCCAACGCTCGCGCTCCGGGCGCTGGCTGGCGGCCTACCTGCTGACCGACCAGGCATTTGCGGCGACGCTCGGGCGAATTATCGAGGGCCGCGAAGCGCGCGAGACTGTCTGGTTCTACCTCGGCCTGGCCTTGTCGACCTGGCTGTTCTGGCAGATCGCCAGCATCGCCGGAATTCTGCTGGGCAGCTTCATTCCGGCGCGCTGGTCGATGGATTTCATCGTCGCCCTGACTTTCATCGCGCTGCTGGTTCCCCTCCTGAATGACCGCCTGATGCGCAGCGCCGCGCTGGTCGGCGGCGTCGTGGCGCTGGCGCCGCAGTTGCCGTTCAAACTCAATCTGATTACTGCGGCGCTGGCGGGCGCGGCCATCGCCCTGCTGCTGGAGAGAATATGGACACGACCGTCGCCTGGCTGACCATCCTGGCCTTGGCAGCGGCCACCTTCGCCACGCGCCTGTCCTTCATGGGCCTGTTCGCCCACGTCGAGTTGCCGCGGCTGTTGCAGCGGGCCTTATCCTACGTGCCGCCGGCCATCCTCGCCGCCATCATCGCACCGCAGGTGTTTCCTGTCGTGCAGGATCTGCCGACACTCGACTGGCCGCGCCTCGTTGCGGCGCTGATCGCCTTTGCCGTCGCCTTTCGCACCCGCAGCACGCTAGCCACGGTGTGCATCGGCATGCTGGCTCTATGGGGCTTGCAGGCGGTGCTGGGCTAAGCGCCAGGACAGTCGCCTTCCAAGCCTGCTGTTTGATCGCCAGCCGTGCCGGGTGGCGCAAGGTCTTTTATGTCTAAAAGTTTTCTGCATTAACTATTTTAGTGCAGTGCTATACTCAACTAGAAAGAAGGGTCTTTATGAAACCCTCCCAAAAGGATTGCTCTGTCCGTCTGCATCTTTGATCCCATGCCATGAGCCCCATACGCCTCCTCGTCACCGATCGTGGTACGCCCAGGAAGCTCATCGCCCTCCTGGGCATGGTCCTGCTCGCCGTGATGTCCGTAGTGACTTACCTGATCTGGTCAGGCTACCAGGCGGCCATCCTCAACGCCGAAACCAAGACACGCGACTATGCGGCAATACTCGAAGCGCGGCTGGAAGCCTCGCTACGCCGCGCCGACGCCGACTTGTGGGAACTGGCGAAAACGATCCCGGTTGCGGCGATGAACCCGCAGGCCGTGCCGCGTTATGCGCGCGAGCTGTATGTCGATCTCGAACTTCATCTTTACAAATTCAAGGAGATAGGTGATTTCCTCATTGCCGATCGCCATGGTGACCTGCTCTATTCCGCGGCCAACCCAAGCACACCGCGCGTGAATGTTTCCGACCGCGAATATTTCCGCCAGTTGCGCGACAACCCTCAGGCCGGACCGGTATTTTCCGAGGTTATCGCGGGCCGTATCACCAAACGACCGGTCATTGTTATGGCCAGAGCGTTGACGGACGGGCGCGGAGGTTTCTTGGGGATCATCCTTGCGCCGCTCGACCTCGAACACTTCCAGACGCTGTTCCAGTCACTCGCCCTCGGCCCCCAGTCCTTGATCTCGTTCCGCCGAAGTGACGACCAGAGGTTGGTCCTGCGCTGGCCGCCCCATCGGGCCAGCGATGTCAACCAGCCGCTGAATCCGCAGAATTCGATCGCGAAGCGGATGGCCGCTGGTGACAAGGTGGCAACCGTGCACTTGACGGCTCAGATCGACGGCGTCGCGCGCATCTTCAGCTATCAAGCGCTGGAGCACTATCCGTTCTATATCAACGTCGGCGTCAGCCGCGACCACATATTGGCCGAGTGGCGCGCGCGTTCGCTGATGATTGGCGCGATGACCCTGCTATTGATGGGCTTGCTGGCCTGGCTGCTGATTCGTCTGTGGCGCACCCTAGAGCGAGAAAAGCAGGCGGAGGAAGCACTGCGACGAAGGGATATGGAACTCATAGAGGCGCAGCAACTCGCTCACCTCGGCAGTTGGTTTTGGAATTTACAAACCGATGCCGTCAGCGGTTCAGCAGAACTCGCCCGAATCTACGGCATTGATCCTGAAAAACAGCGCATGCCCACATTCAAGGAGCAAAAAGGACGGTTCTACGCTCCGGAGAACTGGGAACGAATGAGTGCGGCCTCCCGAAAGACGATAAAGACGGGAGTCAGTTTTGAAATGGACGTGGAGGCGCTCCGTGCTGACGGTGCGAAAATCTGGGTCACGGCCCGCGGTGCGGCCGTGCGCGACGCCGAGGGCCGAATCATAGGCATGCGCGGCACCGTTCAAGACATCACCGAGCGCAAACATGCAGAGGAGGCACTGCGACTGCTCAAAGAAAAACTGGACGCGACCTTGCAGGCCATTCCTGACCTGCTGTTCGAGTTGGACGAAAATGGTTGCTATCACGAGGTGTGGGCCCATGATGAAACGCTGCTTGCGGCGCAGCGCGAACGTCTGCTCGGGCACACGGTCGGCGAGATGCTACCGCCCGATGCGGCCGAGACCGTACTAGATGCACTTCGGGAAACCGCTGAGGCAGGCGTATCGCGGGGACAGCAAATCCGACTGCCCGTTCCCGATGGGGAATTCTGGTTTGAGCTTTCGACAGCGTGCAAGGGAAGAAAACCCGGCGAGCCCCTGCGCTTCATCATGCTGTCACGCGACATCACGCCACGCAAGCAGGCAGAGGACGCTCTGCGGCTGCTCAATCAAGGCTTGGAAATCATCGTCGCAGCGCGCACCGCCGCATTGGAACGGGCCAACGCGGCCCTGGCTATCAAGGAAGAAGAAACCCGTTCCGTGGTCCACTACATGGTGGATTGCGTCATCACCATCGACGAAAAAGGCATCATCCATTCCGCCAACCCGGTGGTGGAAAGGATTTTTGGCTACACGCTCGCTGAGGTGCTCGGGCAAAACGTTGCCATGCTCATGCCCGAACCGCACCGCGGCGCCCATGACGGCTATCTTGAGCACTATCGCCGCACTGGCCAGGCACACATCATCGGCATCGGTCGTCAGGTTGAAGGACTGCACAAGAACGGCGAGCGCATCGCGCTGGATCTGGCGATCAGCGAATACTTCGCTCACGGACAACGTTTTTTCACCGGCATCCTGCGCGACATCCGCGATCAGGTGCGCATCATGAAGGAACTGGAACAGGCGCGGCTGGACGCCGAACAGGCCACCCAGGCCAAATCGGCTTTCCTCGCGGCCATGAGCCATGAGATCCGTACCCCCATGAATGGGGTGATCGGCATGGTCGACGTGCTGCACCAGACTAGCCTCAGGGGCGATCAGGCGGAGATCGTCGATACCATCCGGGATTCGGCGTATTCCTTGCTGGGCATCATCGAAGACATACTCGATTTCTCCAAGATCGAGGCCGGCAAGCTGGAGATCGAACGCGCGTCCACGCCGGTGGCGACCGTGATGGCGCAGGTCTGCAAGATGCTGGACCACCTGGCGGCAAAGAAAGGGGTGGAACTCACCCTGTTCAGCGATCCGGCGATCCCTGCGGAAGTCCTGGGAGATGCCCTGCGCCTGCGCCAAGTGCTGGTCAACCTCGCCAGCAATGCCATCAAGTTTTCCAGCGGGGGGCAGCGGCCGGGCAAGGTATCGCTGCGCGCGCGCCTGGCCGGGCAGGACTCGGCGCGAGTGACGGTGGAGTTTCAGGTGGCCGACAACGGCATCGGCATGGATGAGCAAACCCAGGCGCGCTTGTTCACTTCCTTCAGCCAGGCCGACGTCTCCACCACCCGGCGTTTCGGCGGCACCGGGCTGGGGCTGGCCATCTCCAGCCAACTGGTGAAACTCATGGGCGGGGAGATCGCGGTGCACAGCGTGCCGGACCAGAGCTCCAGGTTCACCGTGCGCCTGCCGTTCGTGCCACTGCCGGCCAAGTTCGCTGCGGGCGAAGTTGCAGCGGAACTGGCAGGGCTTTCCTGCCTGGTGGTCGGCAGCGCGGAGGGGCTGGCCGATGATCTCGCCGTCTATCTCAGGCACGCCGGCGCGGCCATCGAGCGGGCGCCGGACCTGGCGATCGCGCGGCAACGGGCCAGCGCGCAGGGACGGAGCAGCGCGGCCAGCCTGTCGGTGTGGGTCATCGACGCCGGTGACGAACTGCTGTCAGCGGATGAACTACACTTCGCCGCCGCAGGCCGGCCGGATCTGGATGTCCGCTTCGTCCTCATCGGACGCGGCCAACGGCGAGAGCCGCGAGCAGCCGCTGCCGACCTGGTCGAGGTCGACGGCAATGCGCTCGGCCGCCACAACTTCCTCCGGGCGGTGGCTATTGCCGCGGGGCGGGCGCAGCCTGCAGCAGAGACGCCGTCCAGCGAGACCCCGCTGGCGGTCAATCCGCCGTCGCACCAACAGGCTCGACACCAGGGCCGGTTGATCCTGGTGGCCGAGGACAACGCAACCAACCAGCAAGTGATTCTGCGACAACTCGCCTTGTTCGGTTTAGCGGCAGATATCGTTGATAACGGCGGTGAAGCTCTGGAATGCTGGCGCAGCGGCGATTACGCGCTGCTGCTCACCGATCTGCACATGCCGCAGATGGATGGCTATGCACTGGCCGCGGCCATCCGTGCCGAGGAAAAGGGCTTCCGGCGCACGCCGATCGTCGCCCTGACCGCCAATGCCCTAGCGGGGGAAGCGGAGCGTTGCCGGGAGGCCGGCATGGACGACTACCTGAGCAAACCAGCGCCGCTGGAGAAACTCAAAGCCATGCTGGACAAGTGGCTGCCGATTGCTGCGGAATCCATGCCAGGCCTTACGGCACCGCCCCCACCACTCGCGCCGCAAGGCGCTGCAGCGCTGGCGGTAGACGTGAATGTGCTCAAGGCCCTGGTGGGCGGCGATGCAGCGGTTGTGCGCGAATTTCTGCTCGACTTCCACAGCAGCTCGGCCAGGATAGCGGCGGAGCTGCGTGCCGCCTGCCTACGGGGCCAGACAAGCGCGGCTAGCGCGGCAGCTCACAAGCTCAAGTCCGCCGCTCGCACTGTGGGTGCGCTGGCGCTGGGCGAGCAGTGTGCCGAAATGGAACAGGCCGGCAAGGCCGGAGACAGCGAAACGCTGGCAGGGTTATTGCCTCGATTCGAGCAGGAATTGGTCGCCGTGGAAGCATGTCTGGATTCGTTGTTATTGGAGCACTATGAGACCGCAAGACGATAGAGGGCACTTCAGTTTCGAAACCAAGCTGCTGGTGGCGTTCGCGGGACGGCAAGAACAGGAAATGACTGGATCAACATGAAAGAGCCTGACATCCCGCCGAACGAAACCGAGCGCCAGGCGGCGTTATGCGCGCTCGAACTGCTCGACACGGCCCCCGAGGAGCGCTTTGACCGCATCACGCGTATCGCGCAGCGGCACTTCGGTGTGCAGATCGCGCTGGTGAGCCTGGTCGACGCCGGACGGCAGTGGTTCAAGTCGCGCCAAGGGCTCGATGCCGCCGAGACGCCACGCGACATCTCCTTCTGCGGGCATGCCATTCTGGCAGATGACATCTTTCATATCCCGAATGCGCTCAAGGATCCCCGTTTTGCGGACAACCCCCTGGTGACCGGCGGCCCCGAGATCCGTTTTTACGCCGGCGCGCCGCTGCATGCGCCGGGCGGCGAACGCGTGGGCACGCTGTGCGTCATAGACAGCCAGCCGCGGGAATTGAACGCCGAGGACCTGGCCATGCTGCGCGACCTGGGCGACAGCGTGGAAGCGGAACTGGAACACGCTCAATTGCGCGAGACCGAGATTCACATGCGCTCGGCGCAAGACCGCCTGCATGAGAAAGAGCACTTGCTATCCGAGTCCCAACGCATCGCCCATATGGGCAGTTGGCTTTACGATCTGAAGGGCCAGCTATCCTGGTCGGACGAGCTGTATCGCGTGTACGGGGTGTCACCGGACACTTTTGTCCCGAACGCCGAGTCTTTTCTTAACCTGATACATCCTGACGACCGGCCGGTGATGCAGCGATGGCTTGAGGCGTGTGCGGCCGGAGAAAAGCCCGGCGACTTGGAGTTTCGCACCATCCTGCCCGATGGCGGGGTTCGTTTTATCGCTGGTCGCGGCGAACTGGAACGTGACGCCGAGAATAGACCAATCCATATCGCCGGCACCGCGCAGGACATCACCGCGCGCAAGCATGCCGAGCAGGCACTCATTGCCGCGAGGGACGCGGCGGAGCAGGCCAACCGTGCCAAGGATTCCTTCCTCGCCACCATGAGCCACGAAATCCGCACGCCGCTGGGCGGCCTGATCGGCATGCTCGAACTCCTTTCCCTGTCACCGCTCAATTCAGAACAAGGCGAAACGCTGCAAACCGCGCGGGATTCCGGGCAGAGCCTGCTACGCATCCTGAACGACATTCTCGACTGGTCCAAAATCGAGGACGGCATGCTCGAACTCGCGCCGCGGGCCACCTCGATTCGACAGCTCGTGGCCGAGGTTGCCAACACCTATGCGCGCGTAGCCAGCGCCAACAGCATAGTCCTGACGCAGCAGCTCGATGCGCGCCTGAGCCCGGCGATCATGGTCGATCCGCTGCGGCTCTCCCAGGTGCTCAACAACTTCGTCAGCAACGCCATCAAGTTCAGCCCGCGGGGGACACCGGTCGAGCTGCGGGCCGACCTCATCGAGAGGCGCGAGGGCGCCGAGGAAGTACGGTTCTCGGTCCACGACACAGGCATCGGCATCGACCCCGATATGCAGCAGCGCCTGTTCCAGAGCTACGGCCAGGGGAGCGCCGACACGGCGCGCATGTACGGCGGAACCGGGCTCGGGCTGGCGATCTGCCGCCGCCTGGCGGATATGATGGATGCACGCATCGATCTGGACAGTGCGCCGGGCCGGGGATCGACCTTCAGCATCACGCTCACTCTGGCGATAACAAAGACCTTGGTGGAACCAAAGCAAAGCCCAGCCGAGATCATCGCGGCGGTATCCGCGCGGCCCCTCGTTGACGGCGTCGCTGCAGCAGGTGCACCGCTGGTTCTGGTGGTCGATGATCAGCCGACCAATCGCAAACTGCTGGTGCTCCAGCTCGGGCTGCTCGGTTTGCGTGCCGAAACTGCGGAAGACGGGGCGGCAGCCCTGTCGCTGTGGCGCGATGGGCACTACGCGCTGGTGATCACCGACTGCCACATGCCAGTGATGGACGGCTACGCGCTGACGCGTGCGATACGCGGCATCGAAATCGCTGAAGCGCGCCCGCGCACCCCGATTTTCGCCTGGACCGCCAATGCGCTCGCCGATGAGATCGAGAACTGCCGCGCTGCGGGAATGGATGAATTGCTGGTCAAGCCGGCCGATCTGGCGCAATTAAAATGGGTGCTGGAAACATGGCTGCCGATTGCTACAGAACCGCTGCCAGAGCTTGCTGCGGCAGCGGAGCCGCAAGCTGCCGCACCGCTGGCGGTGGACGTGAATGTCCTCAAGGCCAGGGTGGGCGACGATGCGGCGGTCGTGCGCGAGTTTCTGCTCGACTTCCGTACCAGCTCGGCCACCATAGTGGCGGAATTGCGTGCCACTTGCGGACGGGACCAGGCCAAGGCGGCTGGCGCGGCGGCCCACAAACTCAAGTCCGCCGCGCGCGCTGTGGGTGCGCTGGCACTGGGCGAGCGGTGCGTCGAAATGGAACAGGCCGGCAAGGCCGACGACAGCGAAACCCTGGCAGTGCTATTGCCGCGACTCGAGCAGGAACTGGTCGCCGTGGAAGGGTGTCTGGATTGGCTGTTACAGGACCGACCGCAGATCGCGAAAAGATCTGAGGAGACAGTCGCGGTCGAAAAATCCACCCTCAGGATTCTGGTGCTCGACGACGAGCCATCCATGCTCAAACTGCTTGCTCACATGCTGGCCAGGCAGGGATACACGCAGGTCACGACCTGCGACAGCGGCCACCGAGCCCTCGATCTGATCGCGGGGCCAAATACCGCCACAGACCTGGTGTTGTGCGACCTGAACATGCCGGAAATGGACGGGATCGAATTCGTGCGCAAGCTCGTGGAGCGGCGCTACACCGGCAGTCTGATCCTGGTGAGCGGCGAAGACGAGCGCGTGCTGCAGACCGCCGAGAAACTGGTACAGGCGCACAGCATCACTTTGCTGGGTCGCTTAGGCAAGCCCCCGACGCCGGAAGGATTGGCCGCGCTGCTGGGGAAGTGGTCACCCCCGTCGAAAACAAAGTTCCGGATGGGGAAGAAGCGCTACGGCGCGGATGAAGTGCGTACCGCCATCAGCGCTGGCGAACTCGTCAATTACTACCAGCCGAAGGTGGCGCTCGCCACTGGTGAGGTCGTGGGCATGGAGACCTTGGTGCGCTGGCGCCATCCCGTAGATGGGATGGTGTTCCCCGACGAGTTCATCACCGTGGCGGAAGCGCACGGTTTGATCGACGACCTGACCCGGGTAGTGCTCGCCGGCGCATTGGCACAGGCCAAAGCCTGGCACGCAGCGGGGCTGTCGCTAAGCGTGGCCATCAACGTGTCGATGGATAGCCTGGCGTCGCTGGACTTCCCGGATTTCGTCGCTGCGCAAGCCGCCGCGGCCGGCGTGGCAGCGCAGCATGTCGTGCTGGAAGTGACGGAAAGCCGGTTGATGCATGACTCGCTGGCCTCGCTTGAAATCCTGACGCGCCTGAGGTTGAAGCGCTTTGGCGTGGCCATTGACGATTTTGGCACCGGGCATTCCTCGCTCGCCCAGCTGCGCGACATTCCCTTCGACGAGCTCAAGGTGGATCGAAGCTTTGTGCATGGTGCCCACGCCGACGAGACGGCGCGGGCGATCTACGAGGCGAGCCTCGGTCTGGCAAAGCAACTCAATATGAATATCGTGGCCGAAGGGGTCGAAGACCAGGCCGACTGGGATTTTCTGTGCCGGACCGGATGCCAACTGGCCCAGGGTTATTTCATCGCCAAACCCATGGCCGCCGCCGATCTGCCCGGCTGGATGGCGGATTGGCAGGCGCGGGTGCGCGGCGGCTTCCCCGTCAAGGACTAAATCTTCCGACTCCAAGGATGTTCTAAGGGTTGCCAAGCATTCGCGGCACGCCTAATATTCGCACATGGATACTGCCGACTCCCCCGAACAGCTTCGCGCCCGGCTGCAAGAGCTGGCTGTCGAGCACCGCGACCTCGACGACGCCATTGCCCAGCTCCTTGCCACGCCGCCCAAGGATGACCTGCTGCTGCGCCGCCTGAAGAAACGAAAACTGCATTTGAAGGACCGCATCACCCTGATCGAACGCCTGCTGGATCCGGCCGACCTCGCCTGAATTTTAGAGCCTATCCGTGAATAAACCAGCCCTGCGTTGCAGCGCATCCGCGATGGATGCAAGGCGCGAGCCGCCGCTCAATGTACATCATTTGGCAAGGCTCGCAACGCCGCAGACGCGCGGATTCGCTGCAACCCTTCGGGCCAAGGTCGATTTGAGCGCATCCCTTTGTCGCAAGCCGCTTGCGGTGATGACACCGCGGCGCGTCTTGCTTCGCGGGCTGCATCTCAAATCGGCCTTGGCGCAGGGCTGGTTTATTCACGGATAGGCTCTTACCTGAGCACTCCCCGATGGCCGATCCCAAGACCTACGGCTTGGATACGCTGAGCCTGCATGCCGGCCAGGTTCCCGACCCGCAATTCGGCGCCCGCGCCACCCCGATCTACCTGACCACCTCGTTCGTCTTCAAGGACAGCGACCAGGCCGCCGCGCTGTTCAACATGGAGCGCGCCGGCCACGTCTATTCGCGCATCTCCAATCCGACCAACGCGGTGCTGGAAGAACGCATTGCTGCCCTCGAAGGCGGCGTCGGCGCGATCGCCACGGCCTCCGGGCAGGCTGCCCTGCACCTGGCGATCGCCACCCTGATGGACGCCGGCAGCCACATCGTCGCGTCGCGTGCCCTTTATGGCGGCTCGCACAACCTGCTGGAATACACCCTGCCGCGTTTCGGCATTGAAACCAGCTTCGTCAGCCCGCGCGATCTGGACGGCCTGCGCGCGGCGATCCGCCCGAACACCCGGCTGATTTTCGGCGAGACCCTGGGCAATCCGGGACTCGACGTGCTCGACGTGCCGCGAGTCGCGGAAATAGCCCATGACCACGGCTTGCCCTTGCTGGTCGACGCCACCTTCACCACGCCCTGCCTGATGCAAGCGCTGGAACTGGGAGCCGACCTGCTGTACCACTCCGCCACCAAGTTCCTCGGCGGCCACGGCGTGGCCATCGGCGGCCTGCTGGTTGACGGCGGCAGCTTCGACTGGGAGAAATCGGGAAAATTTCCGACCCTGACCGAACCCTATGCCGGTTTCCATGGCATGGATTTCGCGGAGGAGTCGACCGTCGCAGCCTTCCTGCTGCGCGCCCGCCGCGAAGGTCTGCGCGACTTCGGCGCCTGCATGTCGCCGCTCACCGCGTTCCAATTGCTTCAGGGCATCGAAACGCTGCCGCTGCGCATGGCGCGCCACGTCGAGAACACGCGCAAGATCGTCGCCCACCTATCCAGCCATGCCGCGGTGGAATCCATTTCCTATCCCGAGCTTCCCGACCATCCGGACCATGAACTGGCGAAGCGGTTGCTGCCCAAGGGTTGCGGCGCGGTATTCAGCTTCGTCCTGAAAGGCGGCCGCGCCGCCGGCAAACGCTTCATCGAAAACC
>Ga0208566_1002081_pt1 | contig 10933 bp, 14 predicted proteins | sample PL_2010_150m_FD_184159 | JGI IMG/M metagenome (GOLD analysis project Ga0208566, IMG submission 184159) | Freshwater microbial communities from Powell Lake, British Columbia, Canada to study Microbial Dark Matter (Phase II) - PL_2010_150m... | ecosystem: Environmental > Aquatic > Freshwater >...
TTGGCCGATTCGATGTCGAGGTCAACCAGTTTCTGGCCATCGACGATCGCAACGCGGAGTTCCTCGGCCTGCGTCGCATTGAATAACATGCGTTTCATGTTTGCTCCCGCGCGCACGGCACGGGCAGGACAAACTACCTGCCCAACCGTTAGGCTGGGCAGATCGGCATCAGTATTGCAGTTTCAGGGGCATGATTGGATTAGCCTCGGGCAAACCTATTGTCGTGTTCGTCTTTATAAAGCTGCTCCGAGAAATGCGGTGTCTAGCCAGCCGCTGTCTCGAAGCCAAGCATTCTTGCGGTGCTCGGTGCGCGCAAATCAAGTACTATCGCTGCTTCGGGTGAGCGAATTAACCTTTGGGATCTGCTGCGCGGGTGGGCGACTAGCCGGCACTACATTGAGAGTGCCAGACATAGGGGCCCCAATTTCTGAACATAATCCCCGTTCAATGCCGGACTGAATACACTTGGGCCGGCAAATACAACGGCGGAAGCTTCAATCCGACAACGTCCCAGGAGCGCCACCGACACCACCTCGGGAGGTCGGGCACGCTTGCCGAAGGACGGCAAATCGGGACTCAGTATATTGCAAATGAAGGGCTTAAGCAAAGATTCCGCGACTTGGCTGGAAGTCGGAGAAGAAGCACTCGGCCAACGCATCGACAATTTCCTGCTGCGGACCTGCAAAGGCGTGCCGAAGAGCCACATCTATCGCATCCTGAGGAGCGGCGAGGTCAGGGTAAACAAAGGCCGGATCGGCCCCGACTATCGCCTGCAGGCCGGCGATGCGGTGCGCATTCCGCCGATTCGGGTGGCGGCATCCCGGACCCTGGGCGGGCTGGCACCGATTCCTTCGCGCGAATTCAATATTGCCTATGAAGACGAAGCCTTGCTGGTCATCGACAAACCGGCGGGGACCGCGGTCCATGGGGGAAGCGGCGTGAGCTTCGGCGTCATCGAGCAATTGCGCCGTCAGCGCCCGGATGCGCGCATGCTGGAACTGGCCCACCGCTTGGATCGGGAAACCTCGGGCTTGCTGATTGTCGCCAAGAAGAGGGCCGTCCTGACCAGATTGCACGACGCATTCCGCGTTGGGGAAATCAACAAGCGTTATCTCGCCCTGGTCCGGGGACGCTGGACAAATGTCCTGCAGCATGTGCGGTTTTCACTGCTGAAGTACCTGACCGGCGAAGGCGAGCGTCGCGTCAGCGTCTCTGCGGAAGGCAAGGAAGCGCATAGCATCGTGCGCCTGCTGGCGCGCTGGGAGAATTTCAGTCTGGTGGAAGTCGAGCTCAAGACCGGGCGCACCCATCAGATACGCGTGCATCTGGCCCATCTCGGTTTTCCCATCGCCGGAGACGACAAATACGGTGATTTTTCGCTCAACAAGAGTTTGCAAAAGAGCGGTTTGAAACGCATGTTCCTGCATGCGGCGAAGCTGAATTTTCTTCACCCGCTAAACGGACAGACAATTGCGCTGGAAGCCGCGTTGCCGGAGGACTTGCGCAGTTTTCTGGCCAGGCTGGAAGCCAACGAAAAGAGGGATTATGGCGAAGCGTTTTGACCTGATCGTCTTCGACTGGGACGGAACCCTGATGGATTCCGCAGCGACCATCGTTGGCGCAATTCAGGCTGCGTGTGGCGATTTGGGGATTGCGCCGCCCAGCGACGAGCGGGCACGGCATGTCATTGGACTGGGTCTGCAGGATGCGTTGAGGTTTGCCTTGCCGGATCTTGATCCGGCGCGTTATCGGGAAGTCGCGGAACGCTATCGTTACCACTATCTGTCGCGTGACCAGGAACTGGTGCTGTTCGAGGGTGTGTTCGAACTGATTCAGGCACTCGGCGAGGCCGGTTTCCTACTCGCCATCGCGACCGGCAAGACCCGCAGCGGACTGGATCGGGCCCTGGCCGGAAGCGGCTTGCGGCAATTTTTCAATGCCTCGCGCTGCGCCGACGAGTGCCACTCCAAACCGCACCCGCAAATGCTGCTGGAACTCATCGAAGAATTCGCCCTGGCAGCGGAAAACACCCTGATGATCGGGGATACCACCCATGACCTGTTGATGGCCAGGAATGCCAAGGTCCCGGCTTTGGCGGTAGCCTACGGAGCCCACCCGCGCCCGGCCCTGGAGGCCGAAACGCCGTTGCTTTGCGCAGATTCGGTTGCCGAGGTACGTGCATGGCTGATGCAGAACGCCTAGACCTCAAGGCAACGCCCGCGGCTCCGATCTGTTGCTCTGCCTCCCTGATCGATGGCGGAGACGGTGTGCTTTTTTCGGTCGAGCGTTACGGTGTATCAGAACCTGCATTTGCCATACGTCATGCAGGCGTCGCGCATGCCTATCTGAACCGCTGTGGGCACATACCCGTCGAACTCGATTGGCAGCCAGGAAAGTTTTTTGACGATTCCGGTTTATACTTGATCTGCAGTACCCATGGCGCCATGTATTCACCGCACAGCGGCCGTTGCCTGGGGGGGCGCTGCAACGGGAGGGGCCTCATCCCCCTGGGCATCATCGAACGCGATGGCAACGTCTACCTGAAAGAATGAATGCGTATGGAAGTTCCGCGCAAGACCCCTGATGATCCCAACTGGGATCGCAAGATCATCGAGAAGATTGCCCTGGAAGGAATTGCAGAGCAGCGCCGCCATCGCCGCTGGGGAATCTTCTTCAAATTGCTGGGATTCGCTTACCTCGGGCTGGTGTTGGCTTATTTCATCGATTGGGGCGACTCCGCGGAAAGGCTGGGGGACGGCAAGAAACACACTGCGCTGGTTCAATTGAACGGTGTTATTCAGGCCAAGGGCGATGCCAGCGCCGAGCGCATCATGCCTGCCTTGCAGTCAGCCTTCGAGGACAAGGGCACACAAGGCGTCATTCTGCGCATCAACAGCCCGGGCGGAAGTCCGGTCCAATCCGGGATCATCAACGACGAGATCTGGCGGCTGCGCGGCAAATACCCGAACATCCCCCTTTATGTGGTCGTCGAAGATATCTGCGCCTCCGGCGGCTACTATGTGGCGGCGGCGGCCGACAAGATCTTCGTCGATAAGGCCAGTATCGTCGGCTCGATCGGGGTATTGATGGACGGTTTCGGCTTTACCGGAACCATGGATAAGTTGGGTGTCGAACGGCGACTGCTTACCGCAGGTCAGAACAAGGGCTTCCTCGATCCTTTTTCCCCCCAGGACGCCAATCACAAGGAGCATGCGCAGCAAATGCTCGGCGAAATTCACAAGCAATTCGTCGACGTGGTGCGCAAAGGGCGTGGAAAACGCCTCAAGGAGACCGCGGACATGTTCAGCGGCCTGATGTGGACCGGTTCCAAGAGCATCGAACTGGGTCTGGCGGATGCTTACGGCACCGTCGACACGGTGGCCAGGGACATGATCAAGGCGGAGGACATCCGCGATTACACCATCAAGCAGAACATCGCCGAGAAATTAGCTCGGCAATTTGGCGCAAACATGGCAGACGGGGCGATGAGTGCGCTAGGCCGTTTCGTCCTGCAATAGCACTCCTTCGGCGCGCAGCATTCGGCACAAGGCAATCAAGGGCAAACCGACCAGCGCGGTCGGATCGTCGCTGCGCATGTAGTCGAGCAGAGTGATGCCGAGGCCTTCCGACTTGGCGCTGCCGGCGCAATTCAGGGCGTCTTCCCGGTCGAGGTAATGGTTGATTTCCTCATCCGATAATGTCCGGAAGCGCACCTCGGTGGGAATGCCGGAAACTTGTAGGCGGCCGGAGGCGGAATTCATCAAGCACAATCCGGTATGGAAAATCACTGCTTTTCCCCGCATTGCCTGAAGTTGGGCCATGGCATTCTGACGAGTTCCCGGTTTGCCGAATTGTTGATTGCCGCAATAGGCGATCTGGTCGCTGCCAATGATCAGGGCTGCGGGAAATTTCGCGGCGACCGCGCGTGCTTTCGAAACCGCCAAGCGTTCCGCGGTCTGTGCGGGAGCCTCGCCGGACAAGGGAGTTTCGTCGGCATCAGGCGCAACCACCTCGAAAGGCATCCGCAACCGCGCCAATAACTCGCGCCGAAACAGCGATGTCGAGGCGAGGATCATAGGCAATTTGCCAGTTTGAGAAATGCTTGTCGAGGAGCTCATCAGGTGGGCGCTGGATGCGTTTATTTTGACTGGAGAAGAGAAAAATAATATCATCTACTGTTTTGTCGCGGTAGGACATGGGGCAAATAGGCGAAATTCTCATCGACAGCCTTGAATTTGCGCGTGAAAGACGGCGATTGGCTGGGAAGTTGCCGGTAAATTCGATGTCTCGCCTGGCCGACATCCTGGCGGACGATCGCGGTTCCTTGTCCTGGGTGGTTTCGGGCGAGTGTGATGCCGACCACAAGCCCTTGCTGGTCATTGAAGTGGCGGGCGAATTGCATTTGAGATGTCAGCGTTGCCTCGGTGCTTTGGCTCACGACTTGAAGATCATGAGCCGTTTGCAACTGGTGCCAAGGGGCGCGGTTTGGCCCGATGAGGATTTAGAGGATGACCGGGTCGATCCCATCGAGGCAGCGGATGATCAGCGGGTCCTGACTTTGGTTGAAGATGAGGTATTGCTGGCCTTGCCGATCGCGCCGCGTCATCAGTCCTGCATGATGCCGGGATATGATGATGGAAGTGAAGTTGCTTCGCCCTTTGCAGCGCTGGCGAAGTTGAAGAAACACTGAATCGAGTTACTGGTACGAATTTTTAGGAGCAACGATATGGCTGTCCAACAGAACAAAAAATCCCCTTCCAAGCGCGGCATGCATCGCGCACATGATTTCCTGACAGCGCCACCGCTGGCGATCGAGGCGACCACAGGCGAAGTACACCTGCGCCACCATATCAGCCCGAGTGGTTACTACCGCGGCAAGAAGGTCGCCAAGAACAAGGGCGAATAAGCACACCCGGAAGACGGCGGTACCCTGGACCCACGCGGGCACTAGTACCCTTGACCCAACTGCGGGCACTGGTACCCTTGACCCAACTGCGGGCACTAGTCTTGCCGCTGGCCACCCGGGCGATGCGCCAGCACCATCGTCATTGTCCAGAACCCGCGGCACTGATCTGGCGATGACGGTCACCCTGGCCATCGATTGCATGGGAGGAGACCACGGCCCGTCGGTCACGGTGCCCGCCGCCATCGATTTTCTGCGTCGCGACCCGGATTGTTCGGTGATCCTGGTAGGCAGGCAAGAGGATTTGTCGCCGCTTCTCGGCAACTCATTGCAGCAGTTCGGCGCGCGGCTGGCCGTTCGTCATGCCAGTGAAGAAGTGGCTATGGACGAGCCGATAGCCACGGCGCTGCGGACCAAGAAGGACTCCTCGATGCGGGTCGCCGCCGAATTGGTGAAAAGCGGTGAAGCGCAGGCCGCGGTTTCGGCCGGCAACACCGGTGCGTTGATGGCGATTTCCCGTTTTGTGCTCAAGACTCTGCCGGGTATCGACCGGCCGGCGATCGCCAGCATTGTGCCGACCCTCAATGGCTACACCTACATGCTTGATCTCGGTGCGAATGTCGATTGCCAGCCGGAACACCTGCTACAGTTCGGCATCATGGGATCGATGCTGTTTTCGGCACTGGAGCACAAGGAAAATCCCAGCATCGGGTTGTTGAATATCGGCGAGGAAGCCATCAAGGGCAATGAGGTGGTCAAACGTGCTGGAGAACTTCTGCGCGAAAGCGGGCTGAATTTCTACGGCAATATCGAGGGTGACGACATCTACAAGGGAACCGTTGACCTGGTGGTTTGCGACGGTTTTGTCGGCAATGTCACCCTCAAAGCTTCTGAGGGATTGGCCAGGATGATGAGCGCGGCGTTACGCGAAGAATTGAACCGCAACCTGCTGACTCGCCTGGCGGCGTTAATTGCCTTGCCGGTTCTGAATGCCTTCAAGCGCCGCTTCGATCCCCGTCGCTACAATGGCGCCAGCTTGCTCGGTCTCAAAGGAATCGTCGTCAAGAGTCATGGCTCCGCCGATGTAGTGGCCTTCGTTTGTGCCCTTGAGAGGGCAGCCGAAGCCGCCCGAAACAGCCTTCCCGAACAAATCGCCGCCCGAATGGCGCTGAAGGCGGCGAATTGATGAACAGTCGGCCGATCTTTTCACGAATTGCCGGCACCGGCAGCTGCCTTCCCGGCCAACCCGTCAGCAACGACGACCTGGTAGCACGCGGCGTTGATACCAGCGACCAGTGGATAGTCGAACGGACCGGCATCCGTTTCCGCCACCTGGCTGCGGAGAATGTCACGACCAGCGATTTGGCCCTGGAAGCCAGCCTGCGGGCAATTGAGTCCGCCGGTCGCATTCCTGAGAACATCGATCTGATCGTCCTGGCCACCTCTACCCCGGATTTTGTCTTTCCCAGCAGCGCGGCGTTGCTGCAAGACAAACTGGGCATCAAGAATGGAGCCGCCGCGTTCGATGTGCAGGCCGTATGCAGCGGTTTTGTCTACGGCTTGGCTATCGCGGAGAAATTCATCCGTTCCGGCTCGCATCGATGCGCGCTGGTGGTCGGCGCAGAGGTGTTCTCGCGCATCCTTGACTGGCGTGACCGTGGCACTTGTGTCCTTTTCGGGGATGGAGCGGGTGCCGTGGTGCTTGAAGCCAGCGACCAACCAGGCATACATGCCACCGCTTTACATGCGGATGGCAGCTTCAACGATATCCTTTCGGTGCCGGGTCAATTGTCTGGCGGCCAGGTAATCGGCATTCCGTTCTTGCAGATGGATGGCCAAGCGGTTTTCAAGTTCGCCGTCAAGGTACTCGCTGACGTCGCCAATGAAGTGCTGGCCGCCACGAACATGCGTATAGCGCAAATCGACTGGCTGATTCCGCACCAGGCCAACATCCGTATTCTCCAATCAACGGCGAGGAAATTGGGTCTGCCGGTAGAGAAGGTCATTGTCACGGTAGGTCGTCATGGCAACACCTCCGCCGCCTCGATTCCGCTCGCGCTGGACGATGCGGTACGGGCAGGGCGCATCAAGCGGGGCGATTCACTGCTGCTTGAGGGCGTCGGCGGAGGCTTCACCTGGGGCGCGGCATTGCTCAGATTCTGAACGTTGGGGCTTAAACATGGAATTCGCACTGGTTTTCCCCGGACAGGGTTCTCAGGCTATCGGCATGATGTCGGCTTATGGCGATGCACCGGTCATCCGCCAGACATTTAACGAGGCGTCGACGGCGCTTGGCCGGGATCTTTGGCGCTTGGTCGCGGATGGCCCGGCAGAAGCGCTCAGTCAGACCGTCAACACGCAACCGCTGATGCTTGCGGCGGGTATTGCAGTCTATCGGTTGTGGCTTGCCCAAGGTGGCCCGCGGCCCTCCATGGTGGCCGGCCATAGCCTGGGTGAATATTCGGCACTGGTGGCTGCAGGGTCCATGGCTTTCGCCGACGCCATACCATTGGTGGAACTCCGCGCAAAGGCCATGCAGGAAGCGGTGCGGCCGGGCGAAGGCGCCATGGCGGCAATCCTCGGCATCGATGCGGCCACGGTGCAGGCTGCTTGCGCCGAGAGCGCCCAGGGACAGGTGGTAGAGGCGGTGAATTTCAACGCGCCCGAGCAGATCGTGATTGCCGGTCATGCCGCTGCCGTTCAGCGTGCCGCAGCTGCCTGCAAGAGCAGGGGAGCCAAGCGTGCAGTGATGCTGCCGGTATCGGCGCCGTTCCATTGTTCCCTGATGCAACCGGCGGCGGAGATTCTCAGGCGGCGGCTGGCGACAATCGAATTGTCCGAGCCGGAAGTTCCATTGGTGAACAATGTGGATGTCGCCTGCCAGACCGATCCCGCGCGGATCAAAGACGCCCTGGTGCGGCAGGCTGCCGCGCCGGTGCGCTGGGTCGAAATCATGCAAATGATGGCGCATCAAGGTATCACCCATGTCTATGAGTGCGGTCCCGGCAAGGTCCTGGCCGGGCTGGTCAAGCGCTGCACCGAGGGGGTCGTCGGCGGCGCAATGGCGGATGCCGCCGGCACCGAGGCAGCGCTTGCGGTCGTCAAGGAGGGAATTTCATGTTAGCGGGACAAGTTGCATTGGTCACAGGCGCTTCGCGTGGCATCGGCCGCGCGATTGCAATGGAACTGGGTGCGCTGGGTGCCAGGGTGATCGGCACCGCGACTTCGACTGAGGGCGCCGCGGATATTCAGAAGGAATTGGATGCTGCGGGGGTTACCGGATTGGGGGCAAAGCTGGATGTCACGAATCCCGCTGCCTGCGAGGCGCTGGTAGCGGAAATTGAAAAGCAATTCGGTGCGGTGGGTATCCTGGTCAACAACGCCGGGATTACCCGAGACAATCTGTCCCTGCGGATGAAGGATGATGAATGGGATGCAGTGATGGACACCAACCTCAAGGCCGTATTCCGTCTTTCCAAGCTGGTGATGCGCGGCATGATGAAAGCCCGCCACGGCCGGATCATCAGCATTACATCCGTGGTTGGCAGTTCCGGCAACCCAGGCCAGGCGAACTATGCGGCCGCCAAGGCCGGCGTTGCAGGCATGACCCGGGCACTGGCGCAGGAACTGGGCAGCCGCAATATTACGGTGAATTGCGTTGCCCCAGGCTTCATCGATACCGACATGACCAAGTCCTTGCCTGAGGCCCAGCGCGAGGCCTTATTGCAGAAGATACCGCTCGGCCGGCTCGGCCAGGCCAGCGAAATCGCGGCCGCCGTGGCTTTTCTGGCGGGGTCGCGGGCCGGTTACATCACCGGCACGACATTGCATGTCAATGGCGGAATGTACATGACATGAAAGCACGAAGGCTACGATTGCGACATCCCTTCTGGTAAAATGCAGCCCTTATTCATCACACCTGATAATCAGGGAAGGAGCAGTTCATGGAGAACATCGAACAACGCGTCAAGAAGATCGTCGCCGAGCAATTGGGCGTCAATGAATCCGAGATCAAGAATGAGTCATCGTTTGTCGACGACCTCGGCGCCGACTCGCTCGATACCGTCGAGCTGGTAATGGCCCTGGAAGAGGAATTCGAGTGCGAAATTCCCGACGAGGAAGCCGAGAAGATCACCAATGTTCAGCAGGCCATTGACTACGTCAACGGCCATGTCAAGAAGTAATTCTGCGGTCGCCCTCCAAGAGTCGATAACAGCGGGAGTCCCCATTGTCGCGTCGAAGAGTTGTTGTCACCGGTCTTGGCATAGTTTCTCCCGTCGGGAATACCATCCAGGAAGCCTGGGATAACCTGATAGCCGGCCGGTCCGGAATCGGTCCGATTACGCGCTTTGACGCCACAGCCTTTTCGGCGCGAATCGCCGGTGAAGTCAAGAACTTCGACATAAATTCCTATCTCTCGGCCAAAGAAGCCCGCCGCATGGATACTTTCATCCATTACGGTATGGCGGCGGGAATACAGGCCTTCAAGGACTGCGGGCTGGAGGTCACCGCTGAGAACGCCGAACGTATCGGCGTCAACATTGGCTCGGGAATCGGCGGATTGCAGGAAATCGAGTCGACACACAATGAGTTTCTGGCCGGCGGCCCCCGCAAGATTTCACCGTTCTTCATCCCCAGCACCATCATCAACATGATCTCGGGCAATATCTCGATCATGTTCGGCATCAAGGGCCCGAATCTGGCAATGGTGACGGCCTGCACCACGGCGACTCACTGCATCGGCGAGTCGGCGCGCATCATTGAGTATGGCGATGCCGACGTGATGCTTTGCGGAGGTGCCGAATCGACAGTGACACCGCTGGCGATTGGCGGTTTCGCCTCCGCCCGGGCTTTGTCCACCCGCAACGATGATCCGCAAACGGCGAGCCGGCCCTGGGACAAGGACCGTGATGGCTTTGTCCTGGGCGAAGGCGCCGGAGTTCTGGTGGTGGAGGAATTCGAACATGCCAAGCAACGTGGCGCAAGGATCTATGCCGAGGTCGCCGGTTATGGCATGAGCGGCGATGCTTACCATATGACAGCGCCGGTCGAGGACGGCGATGGCGCGCGGCGTTGCATGAACAATGCCCTGAAGAACGCCCAAATGAACCTTGATGATGTCGATTACATCAATGCCCACGGTACCTCGACGCCGCTGGGGGATCTCGCGGAGACGGTCGCGGTCAAACGCTGTTTCGGCGCACATGCCCGGAAGCTGGTGGTCAATTCGACCAAATCGATGACGGGTCACCTGCTCGGAGCTGCCGGCGGGGTTGAAGCGATATTTTCCAGTTTGGCCTTGTATCACCAGATTTCACCGCCGACCACCAATATAATCAGCCAGGATGAGCAGTGCGACCTCGACTATTGCGCCAATACTGCCCGCAAGATGGAGATTCGCGCGGCGCTCTCCAACTCGTTCGGCTTCGGTGGCACCAACGGGACGCTGGCGCTGCGCCGCGTCTGAGCTAACCCAAGGCAGCCATGCAGCTGCCCATTAGCGTGAAACTACAGCCCTCGCGCAATCTGGCCGTGTTGCTGGTTGCGACCCATGCGGGTGCTTTGCTGGTTATCAGCAGCCTTGAACTTCTCGTTTGGATCAAGCTGGCCTTGCTGATTCTGATGGCGATTTCCGCATGGAATTGCCGAAAGTACTGGTATGGCGCTCAGCGTATCACGCTCCTGAGCCTGCGCGAAAAAGGCGCACTGGCGTATCTCCGCATGAACGGGGAAACAGGCGACGCCAGCGTTGATCGGCAATCGACCGTCACGCCATGGTTGACGGTGATCTTGCTGACAAGAGGGCAGGGGCTGGAATCCCTGGTATTGCTGCCCGATTCACTGAATCAGGATGACTACCGCCGCCTGCGTGTTTGGCTGCGTTGGCAGTCTGCCATCGGCTGATATCGCCCGGATACCACTGCCGGTCTTGGTCCTTGGGGTACAAGTGCCCGCCGTTGGTTTTGGGGTACAAGTGCCCGCCGTTGGTTTTGGGGTACAAGTGCCCGCCGTTGGTCCTTGGGGTACAAG
>Ga0208566_1002082_pt1 | contig 10927 bp, 8 predicted proteins | sample PL_2010_150m_FD_184159 | JGI IMG/M metagenome (GOLD analysis project Ga0208566, IMG submission 184159) | Freshwater microbial communities from Powell Lake, British Columbia, Canada to study Microbial Dark Matter (Phase II) - PL_2010_150m... | ecosystem: Environmental > Aquatic > Freshwater > Lake...
TTCGGCGCGCTCGATCTGGAATTCCATCAGGCGGCGGAAATTGTCGCTGTATCTTCCACTGAGGATCTCGGCAAGCGGCACGTCGAATTGCTGGAGTTCGTCCAGCGGCAGGTAGATGCGACCACGTCGCGCATCCTCGCCGACGTCGCGAATGATGTTGGTGAGTTGGAAAGCCAGCCCCAGGTCGTGGGCATATCGCAGGGTGGCACGATCCTGGTAGCCGAAGATTTCCGCGGCGAGCAGGCCGACCACGCTGGCGACGCGATAGCAGTAGCGATGCAACGCCTGGAAATCCGGGTAGCGCGTCTGGTCGAGATCCATCTCCATGCCGGCGATGATTTCGAGCAACCGTTTCCGCTTCAGGGGGTAGCGTTGCAGGGCCACCGCCAACGCCTGAGTCACTGGGTGATCAGGCTTGCCGGCATACAGCGCGTCGATCTGGTGGCGCCACCAGGCCAGCTTGGTGCGCGCCACCTGCGGGTCGAGGCACTCGTCGACGACATCGTCGACTTCGCGGCAAAACGCATACAGCGCCGTGATCGCCTGGCGCCGCGGCGGCTCCAGGAACAGGAAGCTGTAATAGAAGCTGGAGCCGCTGGCTGCGGCACGTTGCTGGCAATATTCGTCGGGAGTCACTGGTGCCCGCCTTTGGGTCCCGGGCATCTCTAGACCGCCCGCCACGCCAGCAACGGCCAGTCGAGCGGCTTCAGCACGGGGCGGCGGCGGAACACGTCGTAGTTCACTGCCTCGATTTTTTCCAGGATGCGCAAGCCGCCGGCGGTGATCAGCCGCAGTTCCATGCCGATGCGGCCGGGCAGGCTTCGGCCCAGTGGACTGCCGGCGAGTATCATGGCACGCGCCCGCTCGACCTGGAAGCCCATCAAGCTGCACCAGTTGGCGTCGGCGATGCTGGAGGCGATCTGGGCCTCGCTGACAGCGAAGCGCCGCAGATCCTCTTGCGGCAGGTAGACCCGTCCCTTGCGCCAGTCCAAGGCTACATCCTGCCAGTGGTTGATCAATTGCAGGGCGGAGCAGATGCCGTCCGACCAGGCCAGTTGTTGCGGGCTTTCGGCGCGATACAGCCGCAGCAGCAGCCGCCCGACCGGATCGGCGGAGCGCCGGCAGTAGGCCATGAGTTCGGCGAAATCGGCGTAACGGGTTTTCACTACGTCCTGACTGAAGGCGTCGAGCAGGTCGCGAAAGGGCTGCAAGGGCAGTTCATGGCTGGCAATCGCCTGGCGCAGGCGCAGGAAGATCGGGTCAGCGGTGGGGTTGCCGGAAGCAATATTTTCCAGCTCGCGACGATAGGCATCAAGCTGCCGAAGGCGCTCCCCAGCGTTTAGGTCGCCTTCGTCGGCAACGTCATCGGCGCCGCGGGCAAAAGCGTAGATGGCGCCGACGGGTGCGCGCAGATGGCCGGGCAGCAGCCATGAGGCGACCGGGAAATTCTCGTAATGGTCGACCGGCATCGCCAGGTCTAGAGACAATTGGGCGTGAAGAGCGGCAGCATCGAGGGAATCCAACTGGCCTAATTCAGGACTTGCGCCGAAATCCCGGTGATGGCTACATCGACCACCGCGCAGCGCCCCTGGCGCACCGTCTGCAGCGCCTGGCGCAAGGTTTCCTTGAGTTTCTCCCGGTCGCTCACCTGATAGGCCTCGGCACCGCCGGTTGCCTCGGCGATGTCGGCCAGGCGGGCGCCGCTGCCCACCGTGATCCAGTATCGATCGTGTTGCTTGGCATAACCTTCGGGGTGAACGCCGAGCGTGGACAGCTTGGGAGAATTCCACCCGCCGTTGTTGTAGATGACCGTCAGATGCGGGGTCGCGTAGGTGCCCGCCACCCAGTAGGCGCTGCTCGGGACGCCGAAGAGGTAACAACCGTCGCCGATCAGTGAAATGACTTCCGCATCCGGAACGGCCAGCTTGGCGCCGATGGCGGCGTTGATGCCCCAGCCGAGGCCGATGCCGCCACTGTGAAAAAAACTGCCGGGCCGGGTCAGGCGCAGGATCGGCGGTACCAGTTCCGTGCTGGACGGTTCCTCGAAGACGATAACCGTGCGCTCATTGACCAGTTCGCGCACGGCTGCGGTGAGTTCCTCAGGGGTGATGGCGAGGCCGGTGCTCTGCGGCCGCGGCGGAGACAGTCGCTGTTTGCTTGCCGCAATCCAGGCACAGCGTTCGGCGCGACCCGGCGCCGGGTCGCTGCCGGCAATGTCGAGCAAGTCGTCGAGGGCTTTCAGGCTGTCGGCCAGATAGCTGCCCTGGGCCGGGAAATGCCAAAAGCCCATTCCCGTCTTGATCGGATCCAGGTCGATGTGGAACAGCTTTGCATCTCTTGCCGGCGACGTCTTGGAGACGATCCATGGCACGTCGACATCGATCATCAGGATCAGGTCGGCTTCGTCGACCAGGGTATTGCGACGATAACTCAGGTGGTGCGGGTGATCGCCGGGAAAATTGAGATATTGCGGACTGACTTCGCACACGCCGATTCCCAGGCGGTCGGACAACTCCAGGAGGCGCTCCACGGCCTTGGGTTGGCGGCCCAGATAGGTGGTGATCACGATCGGGCGTTTTGCCGCGCAAATCGCCCGGTAGATTTCCGCCGCCGCCGCTCGCGGGAGCCCCGCCAGGTTTGCCGGCGGCCAGTGGGCGGGTGTTTCCTGTGATGGAGGCGCCGGGGCATCCCAAACTTCCCGCGCGCCGCTGATATACACCGGTCCCTCCGGCATTGTCGTGGCCATTTGCACGCCGCGCAACAGCACGGATTCGACCGTCTCGGCGGCACGCAGTTCGTAAGCCCATTTCATGTACTGAGCGACAATCTCGTGCTGGCGCGGGGTGTCCTGAATGTAGTGGATGAACTCATTGCGGGCACCGAGGCGCTCGCCGCTGGTGGTGACGGGAGAGAGCCCGGCGACGACGATGGCGGGAATGCGGCCGCGCGCGGCGTTGTGGACGCTGCCGCCCAGATTCTGGGTGCCGACGTCAACATGCACCAGCACCATCTGCGGCCGACGAGTGATCATGGCATAACCGTGTGCTGCGCTGAGCGCCGTCATCTCATGCGGGCAGGAGATCACCTTGGGCATGTCTACCCCTTCGACATGGAGGCGCGCCAAGGCCTCGATGAATGCCGGATGGTCGCTCCCCAGATTGACGAAGATGTAGTTGATGCCGAGGTGTTTCGAAAGCTTGAGCAACTGTTGCGCAGCTGTCTCCAGTTTGGGTGCTTGCATGCGTGGTTTCCTGATACATTTAGGGAGCAGAACATGGGCGCGAGAACGGAAGCGGCGCTGAAATCCTCAGCCATTCGATCGTTCGAGAAGCGCAATGCATTCGGTCATCTGGTGCGGATGAAGGGACTCGAACCCCCACGCCTTGCGGCGCCAGAACCTAAATCTGGTGCGTCTACCAATTCCGCCACATCCGCACAACGGATGGATTGTAGTTCATGGCAGGAACAAGGCCAATGATTTGCTCTCTCCATTGGGCTCGATCCTCGTTTTGGGATGCTTGGCATGTTAAAATGTGCCGGCTTTTCGCATAGTTTGCCTCCGGGTCACGATAATTTCAGCGTCCCACAGGGCTTCAATGAACAAAGGTGGCGATCTCAAGGATTTTTCATGCAGATGAATCAGGAAAACACGCTGAGCAGTGCCCTGGAACGCCGTCTCGACATGAGCGTTTCCTTGGCCGGCATCGATCAGGAAGTGGAGCAGCGTCTCAAGCATCTGACCCGAACGGTGAAGATGGCCGGCTTTCGCCCGGGCAAAGTACCTTTCAAGATGGTTGCGCAGCAATACGGTCCGCAGACCCGATCGGAGGCCATCGGCGAAGCGGTTGAAAGGGCTTTTGGCGAAAAGGTGCGGGAACAGAAGATGCGGGTCGCCGGTTATCCGCGCATCGAACCCAAGGACAGTGCGGACAAGACGCAGATCGAATTCACCGCGGTTTTCGAAGTCTATCCGGAAATCAAACTGGCCGAAGTCAATGATCGCGAGTTGGAGAAACCGGTGCTGACGGTCGGCGATGCGGAAATCGACAAGACCATCGAGGTGTTGCGCAAGCAGCGCACTACCTACGTGGAAGCCGGCCGCGCTGCGGTCAGTGGCGATCGGGTGGTCATCGACTTCATCGGCCGTCGCGACGGCGAGCCGTTCCAGGGCGGACAGGGAAGCGACTTTGCGATGCTGCTGGGCGGCGGCCAGATGCTCCCGGATTTCGAGGCTGCGGTGTCCGGCATGTCGGCGCCCGAATCCAAGACCTTCGACCTGACCTTCCCGGCCGAATACCAGGCCAAGGATCTCGCCGGCCAGACCGTTCAGTTCGAGGTGACGGTAAAGAAGGTCGAAGCACCGCATTTGCCTGAGTTGGATGCCGAGTTCGCCAAATCGCTGGGCATCGCCGATGGCGATACGCTGAAGATGCGCGACGAGGTCAAGGACAATCTCCAGCGCGAGGTCAAGAAACGCCTCCAGGCGCGCATCAAGAACCAGGTGATGGATGTCCTGCTGGCTGTCAATCCGATCGAAACGCCAAAATCGCTGATCGATATGGAATCGCGCCAGATGGCCGAAGCCGCGCTGAAGGACCTCGAGACCCGTGGAATGTCGATGAAGAACATCCCGGTCGAACCCGCCTGGTTCGCCGAGCAGGCAACGCGTCGCGTCACCCTGGGCTTGCTGCTTTCCGAGCTGGTAAGGGAGAAGCAGCTCTTTGCCAAGCCCGAGCAGGTGCGTGCGGTGATCGATGATTTCGCCGCAACCTACGAAGATCCCGGCGAGGTGGTACGCTGGTACTATTCCCAGCCGGAGCGGATGTCCGAGGCCGAGGCGCTGGTGGTCGAGAACAATGTGGTGGACTGGGCGCTGGCCAATGCCAAGGTGGTCGACAAGGCGATCGATTTCGATGAACTGATGGGTAACGGAGCATGACAATGTCAATTCGGCAGGGCGGCGGCAACGACAGTAACCATAGCGAACCGAACATGCTCGGCCTGGTGCCGATGGTGATCGAAACCAGCGGCCGCGGCGAGCGCGCCTATGATATCTATTCGCGTTTGTTGCGCGAGCGGGTGATCTTCATGATCGGCCCGGTCAACGACGCCACCGCCAACCTGGTGGTGGCCCAGTTGCTGTTCCTGGAATCGGAGAATCCGGACAAGGACATCCATTTTTACATCAACTCTCCAGGCGGTTCGGTGTCGGCAGGATTGTCGATCTACGACACCATGCAATTCATCAAACCGGACGTGTCGACGCTGTGCATCGGCCAGGCGGCCAGCATGGGCGCCTTCCTGCTCACGGCCGGCGCCAAGGGCAAGCGCTTCTGCCTGCCCAACTCGCGCGTCATGATCCATCAGCCCTCGGCCGGCTACCAGGGCCAGGCGTCGGACATCGAGATCCATGCCAAGGAGATCCTGTTTACCAAGCAGCGCCTCAACGAGATGATGGCCAAGCACACCGGCCAGCCGATCGAACGCATCGAGCGCGACTCCGACCGCGATAACTTCCTGTCAGCCACCGAGGCCCTCGACTACGGCATCATCGACAAGGTGCTGGAAAACCGTGCAGAGTTTGGCAAGAAAGACGCGACTTAGGGAGCTACGCTGATGGCGGAAAAAAGATCTGGCCCGGAGAAACTGCTCTACTGTTCCTTCTGCGGCAAAAGCCAGCATGAGGTGAAGAAGCTGATCGCCGGCCCGTCGGTGTTCATCTGCGACGAGTGCATCGAGCTGTGCAACGACATCGTTCGCGACGAGATCGCCGGCGACCAGGGCAGCGGCAAGCCCGGCAAGTCGGACCTGCCGACCCCCAAGGAAATCTGCGCCATCCTCGACCAGTACGTGATCGGCCAGGAGTCGGCGAAACGCATCCTCGCGGTGGCGGTGTACAACCACTACAAGCGCCTCAAGCATCTCGGCAAGAACGACGACGCAGATGGCGTGGAACTGGCCAAGAGCAATATCCTGATGATCGGACCGACCGGCTCCGGCAAGACCTTGCTGGCCCAGACGCTGGCCAGGATGCTCAACGTGCCCTTCGTCATGGCCGACGCCACCACCCTGACGGAAGCCGGCTACGTCGGCGAAGATGTCGAAAACATCATCCAGAAGCTGTTGCAGAAGTGCGATTACGAGATCGAAAAGGCGCAGCAGGGCATCGTGTACATCGACGAGATCGACAAGATTTCGCGCAAGTCGGATAACCCCTCGATCACCCGCGATGTCTCCGGAGAAGGTGTCCAGCAGGCGCTGTTGAAGCTGATCGAAGGCACTACCGCCTCGATTCCGCCGCAGGGTGGTCGCAAGCACCCCAACCAGGATTTCGTGCAAGTGGATACCACCAACATCCTGTTCGTTTGCGGCGGCGCCTTTGACGGCCTCGACAAGGTGATACTCAACCGTTCCGAGAAGAGCAGCATCGGCTTCGCCGCCGAGGTGAAAAGCCGTGACACCAAGAATATTTCCGAGACCCTCAAGCAGGTCGAACCCGAGGATCTGATCAAGTTCGGCCTGATACCCGAATTCGTCGGCCGCCTGCCGGTGGTGGCGACGCTGCAGGAACTCGACGAGGTAGCGCTCATCGAAATCCTGATCGAGCCGAAGAACGCCCTGATCAAGCAGTACCAGAAGCTGTTTCAGATGGAGGGGGTGGAGTTGGAAATCCGGCCCAGCGCCCTTCAAGCGATCGCCCGCAAGGCGCTGAAACGCAAGGCCGGCGCGCGCGGCCTGCGCTCGATCCTGGAAAACGTGCTGCTGGACATCATGTATGAGTTGCCTACCATGGATAATGTCACTAAAGTGGTCATCGACGAAGGCATGGTGGACAGTGCGACACCGCCGATGCTGATATACGCGGACCAGCCTAAAGTCGCCAGCTCGAACTAGCACCCCGGAGACAAAACCGGGCACTGGTACCCCGGAGACAAGACCGGGCACTGGTACCCCGGAGACAAGACCGGGCACTGGCAACCCGGCGCATGCGATAGGCGCTGGCGGGCGTCAGGACCGACTGGCGGAGAATCCCAGCCAGCCGGATCACCGGGTGCTTGAATTATTGCATCCCACCCCCAACTGGGGATCTGGATGCATTTACATAAGGATATCGCCATGTCGAGCGAATTGGATCTCCCTGCAGAAAAACTCGAACTTCCCTTGCTGCCGTTGAGGGACGTTGTCGTCTTTCCTCATATGGTGATCCCGCTCTTCGTCGGGCGGCCGAAATCCATCAAGGCGCTGGAGTCCGCCATGGAAAGCGGCAAGAGCATCCTGCTGGTGGCGCAGAAATCCGCCGCCAAGGACGAGCCCGACACCGAAGACATGTACCGCATCGGCTGCATCGCCAACATTCTCCAGATGCTCAAGCTGCCCGACGGGACCGTCAAGGTGCTGGTCGAGGGAGTTCAACGCGCCCGCCTCGAAAGCATCGAGGACCGGCGCAGTCTGTTTGTCGCCGCGGTGATTCCCGTGCCTCTGGACGACGGCGAGAACAATGAAGTCGAGGCCATGCGCCGCGCCATACTGGCGCAGTTCGACCAGTACGTGAAACTCAACAAGAAGATCCCGCCGGAGATCTTCACCTCCTTGTCGGGCATCGAGGAAGCCGGACGGCTCGCCGACACCATCGCCGCGCATCTGCCGCTCAAGCTCGAACAGAAGCAGGAAGTCCTGGAAATCTTCGATGTCGCCGCCCGCCTCGACAAGCTGCTTTCCCAACTCGAAGCCGAACTCGACATACTCCAGGTCGAGAAGCGCATCCGCGGCCGCGTCAAGCGCCAGATGGAGAAGAGCCAGCGCGAGTACTACCTGAACGAGCAAGTCAAGGCCATCCAGAAGGAGCTTGGCGAAGGCGAGGAGGGCGCCGAACTCGACGAGATGGAGAAGAAGATCAAGGACTCGGGCATGCCCAAGGAAGCCTTGACCAAAGCCCAGGCGGAACTGAAGAAGCTCAAGCTGATGTCGCCGATGTCGGCGGAGGCGACCGTGGTGCGCAACTACATCGACACCCTGGTCGGCCTGCCCTGGAAGAAGAAGAACCGCATCAGCAAGGACCTCGGCGCGGCCGAGAAGGTTCTCGACAAGGATCACTACGGCCTGGACAAGGTCAAGGAACGGATCGTCGAATATCTGGCCGTGCAGCAGCGCGTCGACAAGCTCAAGGCGCCGATCCTGTGCCTGGTCGGCCCGCCCGGCGTGGGCAAGACCTCGCTCGGTCAGTCGATCGCCAGGGCCACCAACCGGAAATTCGTGCGCATGTCGCTGGGCGGCGTGCGCGACGAATCGGAGATACGCGGCCACCGGCGCACTTATATCGGTTCGATGCCGGGCAAGATCCTGCAGAACATGGCCAAGGTCGGGGTCAGGAACCCGCTGTTCCTGCTCGACGAGGTCGACAAGATGGGCCAGGACTTCCGCGGCGATCCGAGTTCGGCCCTGCTGGAAGTGCTCGATCCGGAACAGAACTCGACCTTCGTCGATCATTACGTCGAGGTCGAGTATGACCTTTCGGACGTCATGTTCGTCGCCACGGCCAATACCCTCAACATTCCGGCGGCGCTGCTCGACCGGATGGAAGTGATCCGCCTCTCCGGCTATACCGAAGACGAGAAGGTGCATATCGCCCTGCGCTTCCTGCTGCCGAAGCAGCTCAAGGCCAACGGCATCAAGCGCGATGAACTGTCGATCACCGAAGACGCCTTGCGCGATATCGTTCGCTACTACACCCGGGAGGCCGGCGTGCGTTCCCTGGAACGCGACATCTCGAAGATTTGCCGCAAGGTGGTAAAGTCCCTGGTGCTGAGAAAGCGCAACAGCAAGATCATTGTGAACGCCAAGAACCTGGACAAGTATCTCGGTGTCCGGCGCTATTCCTTCGGCATCGCCGAAAAGGAAAACCAGATCGGTCAGGTGACCGGCCTGGCTTGGACCGAGGTCGGCGGCGAGTTGTTGACCATCGAGGCGGTGGTGGTTCCCGGCAAGGGCAAGACCATGACCACCGGCAAGCTCGGTGAAGTGATGCAGGAGTCGATCCAGGCCGCGCTGACCGTGGTCAGAAAGCGCAGCAAGCAGTTCGGCATCGCCGAGGATTTCTACCAGAAGAGCGACTTGCACATCCACCTGCCGGAAGGCGCAACGCCCAAGGACGGCCCATCGGCCGGCGCAGCCATCACCACTGCGCTGGTGTCGGTGCTGACGGGTATACCGGTGCGCGCCGATGTCGCCATGACCGGCGAGATCACCTTGCGCGGAGAAGTGTTGCCGATCGGCGGCCTCAAGGAGAAGCTCCTCGCCGCGGTGCGCGGGGGAATCCGCACCGCGCTGATCCCTGAAGAGAACGTCAAGGACCTCGCCGAGATACCGGACAACATCAAGAACCGCATCGAGATCATCCCCGTCAAGTGGATCGACAAGGTGCTGGAACTGGCCCTCGAACGGGTGCCCGCGCCGGTTGCAGACGCTCCGGCGGCGATTGCCGAAGCCATTCCGCTGGCCGCGACGGCCGATGCCCAACCCGTGACGGGTGTCATTACGCACTGAACGTTGGCAGTTCTGCACTGCAAGAGCGCACATTGGGATTGCCCGGTGTGCGCTTTTTCACGTTTGTTGTATTTTTTCGCCACTGCCGCGAAAACCGCTTGACACAAGCTTTTGCGGCTTGCTATAAAACGAGGGCAGGATTTTCGACGACTCAAGCTAGACGAGACATCACACCAGAGTCGATTTCCACCGGATACTCAACAATTTCTACGAGGGGTCATAAGTGAATAAATCTGAACTGATCGATCAAATCGCCAAGTCGGCGGACATCTCCAAAGCGGCAGCCGGACGCGCGCTGGATGCCGCGATCGGCGCCGTTAAAGCCAGCCTGAAGAAAGGCCAGATGGTTACCCTGGTCGGCTTTGGAACCTTTTACGTCGGCAAGCGCGCGGCCCGCGTCGGCCGCAATCCGCGCACCGGAGCTGCAATCAAGATCAAGGCCGCAAAATCACCCAAGTTTCGCGCCGGCAAGGCCCTGAAGGATGCCGTAAACTGACTCCTTTTCGGTTGCTGCCGCCTGGCAGTTCAACAGCAGCAAGTCGGAAGGGTGCTTAGCTCAGTTGGTAGAGCGTCTGCCTTACACGCAGAATGTCGGCGGTTCGAGCCCGTCAGCACCCACCAAGTAGCACGGCATCCCAAGAAACCCGATACTCCTTAACAAACCCGCACTGCCAATGGCTCTGCGGGTTTTTTGTCGCCCACGCGCAGGCCGAGGGATGTTCCGCTTTAGTCGAGCCCGTTCTTGCCGTTAATGAAAGAGAGCGTGACCATCCACGTTCACAATCAATAAGGGGGCGATCATGAGTGTTGGTTCAGCCGCTAGAAACCACAGCAGCCTTCAAATCCAAGACACCCAAGTCGTCCCGTTAGCAGTTCAGACAGCCGATTGGAAACATGTCGCTGAACCAGAAGTTCCTGGTCCGGTGACGCTGCAAGCGGCGACCGATCCAGCTTTCAATCCCGACGAACAAAAAATCATCATCGAGTTCTCTGCGTTCGCCGAGTGTCTCAGGCTTTGCCTGCTTTACGATGCCGAGGAGACGCAGGACGAATCAAGGCCAAGTGTCCCTGTCAGATTGGTATTCAGTGCGGAAGAAGATCATCTCCGCACCGACAGCACCATGACTATTGAGGAAGTCTGCGCGTAACAACGGCCACCCCCAATGGATGGCCTAAGTACAAGATTTTGCGTGGCTCCTCGAGTTGGGCTCGAACCAACGACCTACGGATTAACAGTCCGGCGCTCTACCAACTGAGCTATCGAGGAATTGAAGAGGGGCGAATTATAACCTCGCCCCTGTTGCGCCGCAAGGGACCGACGCCTTGTTAACCCTTGAGGACGGCGGCTATGGCCTCGGCGACGTAGTCGAGATTGCGCGCGTTG
>Ga0208566_1002083_pt1 | contig 10927 bp, 8 predicted proteins | sample PL_2010_150m_FD_184159 | JGI IMG/M metagenome (GOLD analysis project Ga0208566, IMG submission 184159) | Freshwater microbial communities from Powell Lake, British Columbia, Canada to study Microbial Dark Matter (Phase II) - PL_2010_150m... | ecosystem: Environmental > Aquatic > Freshwater > Lake...
CTCCTGGAGACCGGTCGTATCGACCACCACCGGCGCCGTCACGAGCAGATAAGTCGGCACCATGATCAGCGCGGCCGCCAGCAGGGGCAGTAGCGCAATGACCAGGTGTTTGAGCAGGGTAGCCATTGGAACATCGACGTTATGCTTCCCTTTGAGCGCGCCGATCAACCCAACGATGACATTGTTGCTCCCGTTCCGGGTAATGACTTCCGCGAATTTGGGAAGCGGGACGTACTGGTCTTCCGCGGAAAGGGGCGGCGCGATGCTGGGCTTGAGCTTTGCGTAGACGATGATATAGGCGACATAGAGCCCGGCCAGCATCAGGCCCGGGAAGAAGGCTCCGGCGTAGAGCTGCATCACCGAGACGCCGGCGGTTGCGCCGTAGAGGATCAGCAGGACCGACGGCGGGATGAGGATACCGAGGGTGCCTCCCGCGCATACGGCTCCTGCCGACAACTTGACGTTGTATCCTGCCTTCAGCATTGCCGGAAATGCGAGGAGCCCCATCAGCGTCACCACCGCGCCGATGATGCCGGAGGCGGTGGCGAAGATCGCGCAGGTGATCACCGTCGCGACGGCGAGCGATCCGGGAATGCGCGTGGTTGCCAGATGCAGCCCCTTGAACAGCGCCTGGACCAGTTGGGCGCGCTCGACCAGATACCCCATGAAGACGAACAGCGGAACCGCGATCAGCACGTCGTTGTTCATCACCCAATAGGCGCGCTGGACCATCACGTCCAGCGTCTGTTGCACCGCCAGCGACGGGTTCACGCTGTAATAGGCAAACCAGGCGAACATCGTCCCCAGCCCCATCAGCGTGAACGCGGTAGGAAACCCCAGCAGGATCATCACGACGATCAAGGCCAACATCAACAGACCCAGATGACCGTTGGTGATCTTGTCCGGAGACGGCATCAGGACGAAGAGCCCGATCACGACCAGGGCCAGGATGGAGAGTCCGAACCAGGCTTCTTTTTTCATTTGTCGCTCCCCTTCCCGGCCGTCACGAACTCGTCCAACTTCGCGATATCCTCGTCCTTGACGTTCATCTGTGCCTTCAGTTTTTCGACATCGACCTCCTCGACGTCCTCCTCGCGCGAGGGCCACTTTCCCTCTTTCAGGCAGCGGACGCAGCGGATGATTTCCGCGATGCCCTGCATCAACAGGACCGCCCCGGCAATCGGGATGACGGCCTTGTACTGGTAGACCGGCGGGCCGTTGGCGGTGATTCCCGAGTGTTCCAGGATGGCCCAGGATTCGCTGGCATAGTTGTAGCCGGCCCAGCAGAGAGCCGTCACTCCCGGAAGGAAGAACACGAAGTAGAGCGTCAGGTCGATACCGGCCTGCAGCCGCGTCGGGAAGAATCCATAGAGGACGTCGCCGCGAACCATGTTGTTCTTCGAAAGCGTGTAGGCGCCCGCCATCATGAAGAGCATCCCGTACAGCTGGATCATCCCGTCGAAGGCCCAGTCGTGCGGTTTGTCAAGCGCGTAGCGCGAGAAGATCTCCCAGGTGATCAGCAGGGTCAGTCCTACGATGCACCAGGAAAAAGCCTTCCCGACAAACGTGCTGATCTTGTCGATGGTCAACAGTAATTTCTGCATATTCAAACCTGTCTAAAAATCAGTCACCCGGGCGGCGGCGCCCGGATGACTGATCGGTTATCTGCTAAAACCCATTACTTTTTCTTCGGCTCGGCCTTGGGCGCCGCCTTCGGTGCAGCAGGAGCAGCCTTCTTCTTGCCGAAGTAGTGGTTATAGGCCAAAGTCGGGCTGACCACGTAGTCCCGCTTCCATTTCACCGTACGCTCCGCGAATTTCTTCTGCGATGCGGCGATCTCCTTGAACAGCGGGTTCTTGGCCGAATACTCCTCCTCGACTTTATCGAAGATTTCGAGCTGCCTCTGGAGGATCGAGTCCGGCGTCTTGTAGAACTTCACCTTGTCCTTGGTTTGCAGTTCGATGTAGTCCTTCGAATAGCGGTCGATCGATTTCCATGTCACGTCCGCCGATGCTGCCTCAACGGCGTTGTCGATGATGGCTTTCATCTTGGCCGGCAGCGCGTCGAATTTGGTCTTGTTGAACAGGATCTCGAAACTTTCGGCGCTCTGGTGGTAACTCTGGAGCATGCACACCTTCGACACGTCCGGGAAACCGAGCAGCCGGTCGGAGGAGGCGTTGTTGAACTCCGCCCCATCCAGCAGGCCGCGGTCCAGCGCCGGGACGATCTCGCCGCCGGGCAACGCGTTCACCGCGGCGCCCATCCCCTTGAACAGGTCGATCGAGATGCCCACGGTGCGGAATTTGAGCCCCTTGAAATCATCAGCTTTGGTGATCGGTTTCTTGAACCAGCCCAGGGGCTGCGTCCACATCGGGCCATACGCATAAGATTTGACATTGACGCCGATGGCATCGTAGACCTTCTGAAACAGTTCCTTGCCGCCTCCGTACTTGTGCCAGGAGAGCAGCATGTCGGCGTCCATTCCATACGCGGGGCTCGATCCCCACAACGACAGCGCATTGTTCTTGCCGTAGTGGTAAACGAAGACGCCGTGGCCGCCGTCGAGCGTCCCTTTGGAAACCGCGATCAGCAGGTCGAAGGCCGGAACCACGGCGCCCGCCGGAAGCACTTCGATCTGGAGATCCCCGCCGGTCATGTCGTTGACCTTCTTGGCGAAGTCGAGGGCGTACTCGTGGAAGATGTCCTTGGTCGGCCAGGTGCTCTGCCAGCGCATCTTGATCGGCCCCTGTGCCTTGAGGACCGAGGGGAAGCCCAGGGTCGCGGCCCCGGCCGTCGCCAACGCGGCGCCGGCGAGGAACTTGCGGCGTGATACACCCTTTGTCTCTTTACCCAATACTTTTTTCATCATAATACCCTCCTTGGTTGTTAAATGAACTGCCTGGATCAAACCGACTTTACCGAACAGAAAACCTTTAATGTCCTCGAAATCGAATCCCATCCCGATGTTTCCTTTGAACCTTTGGAACCCGGGCGCAATTCTAAACAATGTCAAAGAAGAGAGAAAAGAACCCCACTTTTAAAAAAGAAACCTTAGTAAATTATATTCGTCGTTTACACGGAAGCGTCTCCTGGACGGATGGTCGATGCTAACCCCCAAAATCGCGATTTGTCAAGAAGAAATATCCGTCTAAGCCAAGAGGGGCGGAGGGAAAATGGTCAGGCGGTCGGGTAACGATTTGAACGGTCGATAATCGGGGTTGACCGGCAGGGAAAAATGGGCGGAGCCTTCCGGTCCGGGCGCCTCTTCTTCTCAAAAGTGCAATCGTTCCCTGAGCATTCGGAGGTATCTCCGACTCACCGGCACAACGCGGCCGGACTTTGTCTTGATCTCGGCGACCATGTTTTCGCGGAGGAGGATCTCATCCACCAGATCGATATTGATCAGGAACTGCTTGTGGCACCGGAGTAGATTCGTTTTGTTCTCCAGAATCTGGAGGGTAAGTTCGGTATAAAACTCGCCGTTCGCACAGATCACATACACCCCCCCCTCGCCGGAGCGGACATACTCGACGTCCGCCGTATTGATAAGCTTGATCTTGGCGGAGTGGATGCAGGGTATTTTCTTGATCTCCGGACCGGTAAAAACCGGTTTGTCGTCCTCAGCGAATCTTTTCTTGAGTTTTTCCACGGTCTTCAGGAGCCTCTCTTTCTCCACCGGCTTGAGCAGGTAGTCGAGGGCGTTTTCTTCGAAGGCCTTCAGGGCGTATTCATCATAGGCGGTGACAAAAACAACGGCCGGCATGAGACGCTCATCGATCAAGCCGAGCATCTCGAAACCGTTGATCACCGGCATCTGGACGTCAAGGAACAGGACGTCGGGTCTCTCCTTGTTGATCGCCCGAATCGCCTCCAGCGCGTTGGCGCACTTCCCCGCGACCAGAAATTCGCCCGTCTCGTTGAGCATCGCCTCCATCTCCTGGCGGGCATAGATCTCATCATCCACGATCAGGGCGCGCATCATGAGGTCTTGGTCTCCAGAGGAAGTGTTACGGTCACCCGGGTGACTTCATTCGGCACGCAGAATATGCTGACGCCGGAATCGCTTCCGAAATGACCCTTGAGCCGTTTGTCGACAATCTTTATCCCGTGGCCTTCGTCCATTTCCTTTTCGTGAAAGACTCCGGCATTATCCTCGATCTCGATGAACGCCCGTCCGTCCGTCCGAAACGCCTTGATCCTGGCGATCCCCTGCCCCATCGTATGGGAAATCCCATGTTTGAAGGCGTTCTCGACGAGCGGTTGCAGCGTGAAGGTGGGAAGGATCATCTTGAGCAGGGAGGGGTCGATATCGATATCGACCATCAATCGATCGTCGAAACGCGCCTTTTCTATCTGCAGGTAGGAATTGACCTGGTCCAGCTCCTCGGCGAGTGTCGACAGATCGTTGGCACGTTTGAGGTTCTTGCGGAAGAAATTGGAAAGATGGATCAGCAGATCCTTGCATCGCACGGCGTCGATCCTGAGGACCGCGATGATGGTATTGAGGGAGTTGAACAGGAAGTGCGGGTTGACCTGCGCCTGGAGGAGTTTCAGTTCGGACTGGACCAGGAGGTTCTTCTGCATCTCGTAGCGTGCCTGGAGCAACTGGTTCGACAGCAGACGCGCGATTCCCTCGCCGAGGGTTTTGTTCATGTTGAGAAAGCGTCTGTTCTTCGGTTCGAAGAGCTGAATCGTCCCGATGACGTCATTGTCGATATGGAGGGGAACCACGAGTACGGAGGTCAGCGGACACGTATCCGACAGCGGGCAGGTGTACCGGTCATGTCCGCCGGCGGCGAACATGACCCGGTTTTCTTGGATCGCCATCAGGGAGAAGGGAGATGCGAGCTGAATGCCCGGCTGGTGGTGATCCATACCCTGGCCGACAAAGGCCAGCACCTTCTCCTTGTCGGTAATGGCCACCGACCCCACACCGGTCTCGTGATGGATGATCTTTGCCAGAGCCACGGCCGATTCACCGGTAATCCCCTTCGCGAGGATGTTGAGGGTCCTCTCCGCAATCTTGAACGCCTTTGCCGAGGAGACGGCGGCGATCCGATCGGCCATATTCTTCTGGTCGCGGATTATGCTCATGAACAGGGTGGCCCCGGCGGCGTTCGATGCGATCATCGGAACGGCGATCACCTTGACCAGGGTGATCGCGTGGTCGTACGGGCGGGAGATCAGCAGAATGACGGTCATCTCGAGAATTTCCGCGCCGAATGCGGCGAGAAAGGCGATCTTCGGATCGAACATCTGCTCCGAACGGTTCTGCCTCGACAGATGCCAGTGGATGGCCCCGCCGATCATCCCTGCAAGGGTGGTGGCCAGTCCGCATGAGAACGCGGTAAACCCGCCCAGGGAATAGCGATGGAGCCCGCCGGTGAGCCCGACGGCCGTTCCGAGAATGGGTCCCCCAATGATGCCGGCCAGTACCGGGCCGATGGCCCTTGTGTTTGCGATGGCGTCATGGACGGGCGTGCCCAGGTAGGTGCCCAAGATCGACAGGCAGGAGAAGACCCCGTAGAGGTAGAGCCTGTCGCGCGCAGTGATCGCTTCCGCAGTCAGGGATTTGAACAGCGGGGATTTGCAGTAGATGTAGGCGATCACCACAAAGACCGACATCGCCTGGGTCATGCGAAAAAGAATTTCCATTTACGTGTGTGCCGTCAACGTCGCCGGCCGACGAGTCGTTTATTGTTTGAATTCGGTATGTTCTAACATGCCATTGCCTGTACCATCCGCCACGAGGGTTTGTCAATCGAAAAAGCGACCGTCCACTTTTTATTTTCTCATCTGGAAAAAACTGTTATACAGGGCGGCAAAGTCGCACGGGGCGACTCACCGCTACATATTTTTACATCCATCGAGGAAGGCGCCATGAAGAAGAAAATTTTCGTTACCAGAGAGGTTTTTGGAGAAGTATTGGACTTTTTGGCCCCCCATTTTGAGGTTTCGGCCAACCAGGAAGACAAAGTCCTCACCACGGAAGAGTTGGCCCGGGTTCTCGCCGACAAGGACGGGGCGCTGACCACGCTGACCGAAAGGATCGACGAGAATCTGCTCGGCCGCTGTCCCCAACTGAAGGCGGTATGCAACATCGCCGTCGGATACAACAATATCGATCTGGCCGCCTGCAATGCGCATGGGGTCATGGCTACCAACACCCCCGGCGTCCTGGATGACACCACCGCCGATTTTGCCTGGGCGCTGATCCTCGCCACGGCCCGCCGGCTGAACGAGGCCGAGGCCTATATCCGCGAAGGACGATGGGACAAGTGGAAACTCAAGCAATTTCTCGGCCTTGATGTGCACCATGCCACGCTGGGCATTATCGGTCTGGGACGGATCGGCCAGGTCGTTGCGCGCCGCGCGATGGGTTTCGAGATGGAGGTGCTCTACCATGATGTCCGACGGGCCTCCGCCGAGATCGAGTCGGCATGCCGGGCCCGATATGTGACAAAGGATGAGCTCTTCCGCACGGCGGACATCGTTACGATTCATATACCCTACAGCCAAGAGACCCACCACGCGATCGGCGCCGCGGAGATCGCACTAATGAAGCCGTCGGCGATCCTGATCCACGCCGCCCGGGGAGGGGTGCTGGACGATGCGGCGCTGGTTGAGGCGCTCCGGAACGGAACCCTTGCCGGCGCTGGCCTCGATGTCTTCGAAGGGGAGCCAGCCATTCATCCGGGATTCCGGGAGCTGAAAAATGTCGTCCTGTCGCCCCATATCGCCAGCTCCTCCGAGCGAACCCGTTTCAAAATGGCGATGATGGCCGCGGAAAATTGCGTCGCCGCCCTCACAACGGGAAATCCACCGAACCTACTGAATCCGGGGGTGAAGGGGAAGCAAGCGGGAGACCTTTGAAAAACGTCCCATTTGTCATTGCGAGGCGGCCAAAGGCCGACGAAGCAATCCCATAACCGTCAGAAAACCTTGAGATTGCTTCGTCTCCCCGCTCCTCGCAATGACAGAAAAGATCAGAAATTCAAAGGTCTCCGTGGATAATAGGAGATCATATCATCATGGACAAACCACTGCACACCCTAAGCCTGATCGAAGCTTCCGAGGGGATAAAGAGCCGGCGATTCACCTCCGAAGTGTACACCGAAGCGCTCCTGGTGAGGATCGCGTCACTCGATGAAGGAATCCGCGCCTGGGCTTGGCTCAAGCCGGAAGAGGCGATCAAGGCCGCGCGCCTTTCCGATCGTCATCTCCACTCCGGTGTTGCACCCGGTCTTCTCCAGGGGCTGCCGATCGGGGTAAAGGACATCTTTGCCACCGCCGGCGTGCCTACGGAGATGGGTTCTCCCGCCTTCGCTGGCCATGTCCCTGACAGGTCGGCCAAGGTCGTTGAACGGATCGAGGCAAGGGGCGCCTTTGTCATCGGTAAGACCGTGACCACCGAATGCGCCTTTCTCTTCCCGGGAAAGACACGCAACCCATGGAATCCGCAGCATACGCCGGGCGGGTCGTCGAGCGGCTCCGCTGCAGCGGTCGCGGCGGGTTTTGTCCCGGCGGCCCTGGGTACGCAGACCAACGGCTCGGTTATCCGGCCCGCCGCCTTTTGCGGGGTCGTCGGCTTCAAACCGACCCAGGGACTCATTCCAATCGCGGGCGCCCTGACGTTCAGCCACACGCTGGATCAGCCGGGCCTCTTCACCCGTTGCGTGGAGGATGCCGCCTGGCTGGCGGCCGCCCTGTCCGGCGAAGGGGGGGAACCTTCTTTGTCGATCGACGCCCGATCAACGCCTCCCCGCCTGGCGGCGGTCAAAACCCCCGTTTGGGAACAGGCCGGGGAGGATGCCAAGCAGAATTTCCGGGAAAACATTGAAACGATCCGCAAAGGGGGCGCCCATGTTGAGGAGATCGAACTGCCCGAGATCTTCGGCCACGCCCACCGAGCCATCCGAACCATCATGGCCGTCGAATCCGCGTTGAACCTGGAGGAGTTGCATCGCAAACAGGCCCCCCTGCTGAGTTCAACCTTGAGGGATTTTATTGCCGAAGGAGCGGATACGGGGGCGGTGATCTATCTACAGGCCCTGAAAATGCGCCTCACGCTGCAAGACGAACTGGACCGTTTCCTGACGAAATACGATGCCATCATCACACCGCCCGCCACGGGAGAAGCGCCGGCCACGCTGGAGCAGACGGGCAACCCCACCTTCTGCTCCATATGGAGCCTCTGTGGCGTACCGGCCATCACGATCCCGGTCGGATTCGGTCCCCATGGGCTGCCGCTGGGATTGCAGATCGTGGGACCGCGGGGGAAGGATGGGCAGACCATCTCTTCGGCCCATTGGTGCGAAGGGTTGTTTTCCTTCCCCTCATGGAGCGATAAGCCATGAATGTGAACGTCGGTTTCATCGGCCTGGGGATTATGGGCAAACCCATGGCCTTGAATCTCATCAAAGGCGGCTATCCCCTGTGGGTTTACGGCCGCCGGGTCGAATCGATGGCGCCGCTCACCGCCGCTGGCGCCCAGGCATGCACCTCGCCGGAAGAGGTGGCCCGCGCCGCGGATATCACGTTCATCATGGTATCGGATACGCAGGATGTTGAACAGGTGATCCTGGGACCGGAAGGGGTCCTGTCGGGGGCGAGGCCCGGGGCCATCGTGGTCGATATGAGCACCATCTCCCCGGTGGCCACCCGCTCCCTTGCCACCCGGCTGATGGAACGCGGGATAGAGATGCTCGACGCCCCGGTATCGGGAGGCGAAGCCGGGGCTGTAAAAGGCACCCTTTCGCTGATGGTGGGCGGCAAACCGGAAGTATTCATCCGGGTCAAACCGCTCTTCGAGATGCTTGGGACGAAGATCGTTCATATCGGCCCCAACGGCGCGGGACAGGCAGCCAAGGCCTGCAACCAGATCGTGGCCTCCCTGACCATCGAAGGGGTGGCCGAGGCGTTTACCTTCGCCTGGAGAAACGGCGTGGATCCCGGACGGGTGCGGGAGGCGCTCTTGGGCGGTTTTGCGAACAGCCGGATTCTCGAAGTCCATGGGCAGCGGATGCTGGATCATGATTTCCGGCCGGGGTTCAAGGTGCGTCTCCATCAAAAGGATCTGCGGATCGTCATGGAGACGGCGCACCAGATGGGGATTGCGCTGCCCGGCTCCGCTTTGGCGGCCCAGCTTCTGAACGCGCTGATCGGCAGCGGGGAGGGCGAACTCGATTCATCCGCCTTGATCAAGGTTATCGAAAGACTCCATGGAATGTCCGGGTCTCCCGGAGAGACAAAGCACGGGGAAACCCCCTCCACACCCCCCGATCGGAAGGGTGAACCGGTGGAGTGTCCCGGGGAAAGAAACGGGGCAAAGGGGTTGCCGAGCGTGGGTTTTATCGGTTTGGGCGTGATGGGAAAACCCATGGCCCTGAACCTGATCAAGGGTGGTTATGGCCTTCGGGTCTACGGACGGCGCAAAGAGGCGATGGCCCCGCTGGTGGAGGCCGGCGCCGTCGCCTGCGGGTCGGCGGAAGAGGCGGCCCGCGGGTGCGATGTCATCTTTACGATGGTGACCACAACCCGGGACGTTCAGGAGGTCGTCTTGGGCGAGCGAGGCGTCATCGCCGGCGCCCGGCCGGGCGCCATTGTCGTCGATATGGGTACCATTTCTCCCGCCGCAACCCGTACGATCGCCGCGCGGCTCGCCGAAGCCGGCATCGAGGCCCTCGACGCCCCCGTTTCGGGTGGAGGCATCGGGGCCATCAGCGGAACCCTTTCCATCATGGTCGGGGGTAAACCGGAAATTTTAGAACGGGTCAAACCCCTTTTTTCCTGCATGGGCAAAAACATCGTCCATATCGGTCCGAACGGTGCGGGGCAGGTGGCCAAGGCGTGCAACCAGATGGTCATGCTCGTTGCGCTTCAGGGGCTGGCCGAGGCCTTCGCCTTCGCCCGCAAAAACGGATTGGATTCGGCGAAGGTGTATGAGGCCCTGTCCGGCGGCGCTGCCCAGAGCAGAATCCTGGAGGTGCTGGGAAAACGGATGGTGGAGAGAAATTACGATCCCGGAATTGAGGCGCGTCTCCACCACAAGGACATCCAGATTGTGCTGGAGGAGGCCCATACCCTCGGCATGGCGCTGCCCGGGACCGCCCTGGTCACGCAGATGTTCAATGCGCTGATTGGCCGCGGCGGCGGCAACCAGGATTCTTCACAACTCGTGGAAGTGATCGAATCCCTGTCCAAAGCCCGGCCATAGCATACCCGGCCCTTACCATCCGGGGGTATCCCTGTCTCTCCCCAAGGGACAGAAGCGATTATTTATCCAATGGTTACCAATCCAGATATCCCAACCAGATATCCCTTGACAAGCAAAAACAGCCCCCCTATACTTCCATCCATCGAAAGCAATACCTTATCAAAAAATATCACAAATCGTAGGAGGTATGGGCATCAAGGCGCTCGTCGACATCACCCGGATACCGGGCCTCAATATGATCAGGCTGGACGGTCACAGAAAAGCAGGTTCTGATCATTTTTTCGGGTAAGGCAGGGGTTTAAGCCGCTTCCCGCGCAAAAGAAAGGTTATGCTGAAAAAAATCAAGGTGGAAAACGCGGTGGGGCTGAAACTGGCCCATGACCACACCCAGATCATCCCCGGGAAATACAAAGGGGCCAGGTTCAGGCGCGGGCACGTCGTCCGCAAGAGCGATCTTCCCGTGTTTTTGGATCTGGGGAAGAAAGAGGTTTATGTGCTTACGCTCGGCCCCGGGGAGGTGCATGAGGAGGATGCGGCGAGGCGCATGGCCCGGGCCGTTGCCGGCCGAAACCTGAAACTAAATGCGCCGCGGGAAGGAAAGGTGGACTTCATCGCCAAAACCTTCGGCCTGCTGAAGATCAAGGTTGGCGCCCTGGAGAAGATCAACAGGGTCGGGGCCACCATTCTCTCCACGCGCCATAACCACTCCAT
>Ga0208566_1002084_pt1 | contig 10912 bp, 12 predicted proteins | sample PL_2010_150m_FD_184159 | JGI IMG/M metagenome (GOLD analysis project Ga0208566, IMG submission 184159) | Freshwater microbial communities from Powell Lake, British Columbia, Canada to study Microbial Dark Matter (Phase II) - PL_2010_150m... | ecosystem: Environmental > Aquatic > Freshwater >...
GGCTTCCTCCCAGCGAGCCAGCTTTCAAAGGATCACTACCCGCGCGTGCCAGAGGGTGACAAGGACAAGATACTCGGCGAGCTTATGAACCTCGTCGGTCACCCGCTTTCGGTGCGTATCATCACTGCTGACCCGAAGGAGGGTAAACTCATCTTCTCTGAACGCACCGGCAACGAGGCCGAAGAGAAGGCATCACTTATTGATAAGTATCAAGTCGGCGACATTGCCGAGGGCGAAGTAACGGGCATCGTCGACTTCGGTGTGTTCGTGAAGCTCGAGCAGGGTCTTGAAGGACTCGTACATATCAGCGAGCTCGATTGGGGCCTCGTGGAGGATCCTCATGTACTTTTCAAAGTGGGCGACAAGGTGCGGGTGAAGGTCATCGAGATAAAGGACGGAAAAATATCGCTCTCTATCAAAGCACTCAAGGAGAACCCGTGGCACACCGCCGCCGCACGCTACACGAAAGATATGGAAGTGCCGGGCGTCATCATCAAGTACAACAAGCATGGCGCGCTCGCCTCTATTGAGGAAGGGGTTGCGGGGCTCGTACATGTGAGCGAGTTCGAATCGCCGGCACAGCTGCGCGAGACCTTGGAGCTCGGTAAGACGTACCCGTTCACCATCGCACTCTTCGAACCGAAAGAACAACGGATGACGCTGACGTATTCTGGAAAGAAAAAGTAAAAATTAGCGCGTGTTGGCGAACATCGTCGCGGATTCGATACCCTCGGTCGCGAAAAGGCGGGTGGCCTCGGCGGCTTTCTTGAGCACCTTCTTGAACGCCGCTTCTTCAGTCGGCTTCCACTTCCCTATCACCATCTTGATAACTTTTTCTTCTCCCTGCACCTTCTTCGCCTGATTCTTCTTCCCTGCCGCTGAAATGCCGATGCGCAGGCGCGCGAAGTCTTTGGTCTTCACGGCGCGCATAATGCTCTCGACCCCTTTGTGCCCACCCGAACCGCGACCGAAGACCATCTTGATAGTGCCGAGCGGCAAATCGAGGTCGTCGTGTATGACAAGCAGGCTCTTCGCCGCCTTCGGGCTCTTCACATATGCCGCAACTGCTTTACCCGAGAGATTCATCATTGTCTCTGGCAATACGAGTGTCGCGTTCTCGCCCTCGAGTGCACCTTTGCTCACGAGTGCGTTGCTAGTTTTATTGAAAACGAACTCACCGAAGTCGTTTTGCTTCGCCACGAGCTCCACCGCGCTCCGCCCCGCGTTGTGCCGCGTCTTTTCGTACTCCTTCCCCGGATTCCCGAGGCCGACTATCACGAGTGCCATGCGCGAATAGTATCACAACACACAAAAATACTTGCCCAGCACTAAAAATTTTGGTGCTGGGCTTGCACGCTCCGAACAGACGCGTACAATACCCGCATGCAAGATACTTGGAAGGGTCTTTTGAAGGATCTTTTCACACTCGTGCTCCTTATTGTGGTCGTGGTCATCCCGATCCGTCTATTTGTTATCTCGCCATTCGTCGTTGATGGCGAATCAATGCATCCGACCTTCGAAAATCTCGACTACCTCGTCGTTGATGAGTTCCTCTACCGATTCAAAGCGCCCGCGCGTGGCGATGTCATCGTTTTCCGCTATCCCAACAACCCCTCTATTTTCTATATCAAACGCATCATCGGGCTTCCCGGCGAAACGGTGTCTATCGACCATGGCATCGTCACTATTCTCAAAGCCGATGGAGAGAAGCTCGCGCTCACCGAGCCCTACATCGTGAATGAGGATGCGACCTATACCAAAGATGTCTCGCTCAATACCGACGAATACTTCGCTATGGGCGACAACCGCCCCAATTCTTCCGATAGTCGCGTCTGGGGACCATTGCCGAGGAAGGACATCATCGGTCGCGTTGACTTGCGACTCCTACCAGTCAAGGAGATAGGATTCTTCCCCGGCACCGCGAGCTACACTGCACCCGCTACGACCACGACCCCGATAACACCATGATGCGCGACGTCATTCCGGCAGAAGAACTTTTGCATAAAGCACGTGCCGTCGGTCAATATTACGGATTCACCCCGCTCATAGCACTCACCGCAAAGAAGCGCGGCGAACCGCGTGCGAAACCGGGGATGCCAGAGTCGCTCGCAGCCATCACACTCGACCCTGTCGCCGAAACCATTGCGAGCTTCCTCAAGCACTATCGCAACACCGAGAGCGCACCGGTCCCGCGCACACCCCTCTTTCTCTGGCACACCAACATCACCCCCGGCCGTCCGGCACAAAAGAAGGCGACAATACAGTTCCATGCGCTCGGCACCGATCGCGCACTCGCCGATGCCGTCATCATCCGCGCGCTCATTGCGCTTACGCGCGACCTCTACCACGAAGAGCCGGTGGTGCGCATCAACTCAATGGGTGATAAAGAAACCCGCGCACGCTACGCGCGTGAACTAGGAGTATTCTTCAAGAAGCGCGCGAGCATCCTCCCCGAAGAATGTATCGAGCGCGCCACGAGCGATGCACTCGCCGCCGCCGAGCTCGCGCTCGCAACTGAATGTGCAGACGATCTTCCCGCGCCCACCGAGCACCTCTCCGACGCGAGCCGCAAGCGATTCGAAGACCTGCTCGAATACCTCGAGATGACCGAGACGCCCTACGAGCTCGCGAAGAATCTCATTAGTCGTGGCAATATCTGGAACGACACCTGCTTCGAGGTCATTGCGGGCGGGCGGCGCGTCGCGTGGGGCTCGCGGTATAACGATCTCGCCAAACACTTCTTCCCCTCTGCTCCCTTCTCCGCAACCGGCGCGGTATTCCAGGTGGCGAGCACGGGCATGGCGACGGTAAAAGCGAAGCCCGCGCGCCTGCGCTTCTCGTTCGTGCATATCGGCGACGAGGCGAAACGGCTCTCCATAAAACTCGCCGAAGATTTTAGACATGCGCACGTCCCGCTCACGCAAGATATCGGCATTGAGTCCTTAACCGAACAGCTCCACCTCGCCGAGCGCCGTGCGAGCCCCTACCTCCTCATCATGGGGCGCAAGGAGGCTCTGGAGGGCTCCGCGATACTGCGCAATCGTGCGACCCAAGAAGAGACTATTCTTCCTATCCTCGGTCTCGCCGAACGCCTGAAGTCGTTTGCATGATAATTAGACAACCGGCGCCCCTGTGTGCTAGAGTCTTACCACTATGGCAGAAATAACCGCAAGCGCGCGCGTCGAGGTAAAGCGCGGTAAGAACGAGAGTTCGACCGCGCTTATTCGACGCTTCACCCGCCGCGCACAGGGTCTCGGGCTCGTGCGCGAGATGCGCGACCGCCGCTACTACGAGCGCACCCGCTCCAAGAATGTGGAGCACAAGCGCGCCCTCGTCTCCAAGGCCCGCCGTGAGAATTACAACGAGCAGGTCAAGCTCGGTAAGATAGACCCGGCCGCCAAGAAGACGCGAAAGCGCTAAACGATGGCAGGAGTTGATATACAGAACTTCACGCGACGCCCCACGGCGTCGCGTGCTGTATTTTCTAAAATCGCGACCGAAGTGCTCCCTCGCTGGGACATCTCTCTCGTATTCGTCGGTGCTGCAAAAGCCCGTGCTTTGAATAAGCAACTTCGCAACAAAGACTACGTTCCGAACGTCCTTTCCTACGAGGTCGGCACAAAGAGCGGCGAGATACTTATTTGTCTCTCCGAAGCCGCGAAGCAAGCGCCCAACTACAACCTACTCCCTACCACCTACACCCTTCTTCTCTTTATCCACGGGTTACTGCATATAAAAGGATGGGCGCATGGTGCTAGGATGGAGACATGCGAACGAAAACTCGTAGCGAAGTATGGCGCGTCGAATAGCCACCGGCATTGATATTGGCACCTACCAAGTAAAGATGGTGGTGGTCGAAGAGCTCTCCGACAAAAGCGGCGCGCGCCAACTGCGCATCCTCGGTACCGGCCTCGCAGAGTCAAAGGGTTTGCGTCATGGTTATATCGTCAATAAGGATGAGGTAACGGCAAGCATCCTCAAAGCGAAGAAAGATGCAGAGTACGCCGCACGTGTGCCGATACGTTCCGCTTTCCTCGCAGTCGGCGGCATCTCGCTTGATGAGGCGCGCGCGACCGGCTCGGCTATCATCTCCCGCGCTGACCAAGAGATAACTGCGCTCGACCTCGAAAAGGCGGCGAAGACCGCGCGCGAAGCAGCGGCCCCCGGTTTCCTCAATCGCCACGTACTCCACAGCATACCGCTTGAGTACCGCATTGATGGCGCTAAAGTACTCGGCGACCCGCTTGGTATGAAGGGCGTGCGCATCGAGGTCGACTATCTCTTCGTCACCTGCCTCGCTCAACACGAAGATGCACTCGCCAAAGCGATTGAGGATGCCGACGTCGAAGTCATAGACCAGATGGCTTCCCCGCTCGCCGGCTCCTACGTTCTCCTCGAAGGAGACCAGAAGATGAAAGGCTGCGTGCTCGCGAACATAGGCTCCGAAACCGTTTCAATAGTCGTCTACGACGAGGGTATTCCTATATCGGTCAAAGTGTTCCCTATGGGCTCGGGGCACATTACCGATGACATAGCGCTCGGGTTTCGCATCTCACTCGATGAGGCGGAGCGTGTGAAGCTCGGTCGACTCTCAGGAGCAATGTATCCGCGCAAAAAGATCGACGACCTCATCGCGAGCCGTCTGAACACGATGTTCGCGCTCATTGATAAGCACTTGAAGTCGCTCGGTCGCCGCGGTCCATTGCCCGCCGGCATTATCATCTCGGGCGGCGGTGCGGGCATCGGTTCAATCAGCGATATTGCGAAGGGGTCGTTGAAGCTCCCTGCGCGCCTCGCAGAGTTCCGTATCGCATCTGATGCAAAGATACGCGACGCAACGTGGGCAGTTGCATACGGTCTCGCGCTCTGGGGGCTCACCGGCGATACGAGCGTGCCAAAGAGAAGCTTCGGCGCTTCGTTCAGTAAATTTTTACAGCAGTTCCTACCCTAATGTCAATATTTGCATATTGTTTGGGTCTGATAGAATACCCGCACCAGTATGTCTAAGCGTATCGAACCGGAAATCGAGACCTTTGCGCGAATTCGCGTTGTTGGTGTCGGCGGTTCCGGCAAAAACGCCATCAATCACATGATCGAATCGAAGGTGCGTGGCGTTGAATTCATCGCCGTCAACTCCGATGCACAGGACCTCCACCGCTCTCTCGCGAAGAGAAAGATTCACATCGGCAAGAATCTTACCCGCGGCCTCGGTACCGGTATGGACCCCGAGCTTGGCAAGCGCGCCGCCGAGGAGACTCGTCAGGAAGTGCAGGAAGCACTCTCGGGAAGCGACATGGTATTCATCACCTGCGGTATGGGCGGCGGCACGGGCACCGGCGCAGCGCCGATAGTCGCGAAGATAGCGAAAGAGATCGGCGCGCTCGTCATCGCAGTCGTCACGAAGCCGTTCTCGTTTGAAGGCGCACAGCGCAAAGAGATTGCTGAGCGCGGTCTCGCTGAGCTCAAGAAAGAAGTGGATGCATTCATTGTCATCCCGAACGACAAGCTCCTTGCCATCGTAAGCAAGGATACTTCGGCGAAGAGTGCGTTCGCGCTCTGCGATGAAATACTGCGTCAGGCGGTCGAGGGCGTCTCCGACATCATCACGACCCCCGGAGACATCAATACCGACTTCAACGACATCAAGGCGATTATGGAGGGCGCCGGTCCTGCACTTATGGGCATCGGCATAGCCGAGGGCGACGAGCGCGCGCATGATGCCGCAATCATGGCGGTCAATTCCCCGCTCCTTGATGTCTCTATTAGCGGAGCAAAGGGCATCCTCTTCGTCGTAGCCGGCTCCGACGACCTCGGCATCATGGAGGTGCAGGAGGCGGCTAAGGTCATCAACGAGTCCGTCGATAAGAATGCAAAAGTCATCTTCGGCATGATGAAGGACGACAAGCTGAAGAAGGGCCAGATACGCATCATCGTCATCGCGACCGGATTCCCCGAGAGCCCAGCGCACGCTTCGCACCAGGGCCCTGAGCGTTCCCTTTTCGCGATGCCCGCGGAGCGGCGCGAAGAAGAGCGTAGCCATATTTATCATGAGATACTCAAGCGCGATGTCGTGAAAGAGGAGGAGAAGGAGGAAGAGAAAGTGAAAGTAAAGCATGAGACAAAAAAGGAGGAAAAAGAGGAGCCTATCGTGACCGCCCTGCCGCACAAGCGCGACAACGTTGCGCCAGCCCCCGAAGATGATGAGGCGTGGGGCGCTATTCCAGCCTTCCTCCGCAGACACAAGAAATAGTAAACAGTAAGACAGCAGACAGGAAACAGTACGGCCGCCCTTCGGGCGGCCGTTGTGTTTTGCTTCTGTTACCTGTTGCCTGTAAACTGTTTTCTATGAACGACCTCATCATCATCGGCGGCGGGCCCGCCGGAGTCGCCGCCGGCATTTACGCCGCACGCAAACATTTGAAAACTGTTCTTATCGCAGAGGATATCGGCGGGCAATCAGTCGTTTCCGAAGGTATTGAGAATTGGATAGGTTCACCAAAGATACATGGCGGCGAGCTCGCGAAGCTGTTCCGAGCGCATCTCGATGCCGTAAAGAACGAGTTCCTAGAACTTGTCCTGCACGAACGTGTTATATCGCTCAAGAAAAATGGTGATGGGGCGTTTGTGGCGGAAACAAAAACCGGTAAAGAATTTTCCGCACGGGCAGTGCTTCTAGTGACCGGCGCTGGCCGCCGCAAACTTGATGTCCCTGGTGCCGACAAATTTGAAAACAAAGGCGTCACCTACTGCGCCTCCTGCGACGGCCCCCTCTTCTCGGGCATGGATGTCGCGGTAGTCGGTGGCGGTAATGCCGGCTTCGAAACCGCGCTTCAGCTCCTCGCGTATGCGAAGTCCGTCGCGCTTATTCATCGACACACAGAACTGAAGGCCGACCCTATCACCGTTGAAAAAGCCGCAGCGCATCAGAATATCCGCATCATCAAGCATGCCGAGCCGACAGAGGTCGTCGGTGAACAGTTCGTCACCGGCTTGAAGTACAAAAATAAAGACACGGGAGCCGTGGAGGAGCTTCCGGTGTCCGGCATCTTCGTCGAGGTCGGCGTGATGCCGAACACCGGATTCGTCGAGGGCCTGGTCGAGATGGACGCCTTCAAGCGCGTGAAGGTAAACCCGCACAATCAGCGCACGAGCGTCGAGGGTATCTGGGCCGCCGGAGATTGCACCGACGAGCTCTACCACCAGAACAATATCGCCGCCGGTGATGGGGTGAAGGCGCTCGAAGACATCTACATTTGGATAAAGATGCTGTAATTGCCCATATGATCCTCTCCCCGGTTATTTCAGTAATTATTCCCACACTGCGCGAAGAACAGTTCCTGGAGCGCACGCTTAAAAATCTGGAGTCGCTCACGCTCTCCCACGAGATCATCATCACCGACGGCGGGAGCACCGACCGCACGCTCGACATCGCTCGTTCGCACAGCGCTAAGATAACTGTTTGGGCGGAGCCGCGCCGCCAGACCTTCGGCGAAGCGAAGAATGCCGGTGCTACGCTCGCGAGCGGAAAGTTCCTCGTCTTTATAGATGCCGATGTGCTCATCCCCGACCCAAACAAGTTTTTCGAGGAAGCGCTCGCGGCGTTCAATAAAAATCCGAAACTCGTCGGTATCACTGTCCCTCTCAAGCCATGGCCCGAGAATCATTCGCTCGTCGACGCATTCTTCTGCGCGCCGCTTAACTGGTCTTATATCTTTTTAAATAACGTCCTCCGTTCCGGCAATTCCTCCGGCGAATTCCAAATGGTGCACACTGACGCCTTCAGGAATATGGGCGGGTTCAGCGAGCATCTCGCGGCCGGCGAAGACAACGAGCTCTTCCGCCAGCTCGCGAAGCATGGACGCACGCTCTCGTATTGGCGCCTCTCCGTACAACACTCGCTCCGCCGCCCGCACAAGCTCGGCTGGTTACGCACCTACGGCATTTGGATAAAGAACGGCTTCTCAGTCGCGCTCCGCAATAAAGCCGCGTACAAGGAGTGGTCGGTGGTGCGCTAAATAAAAAAGAGAGCCGCCGGAAAACCTAGCGGTTCTCCGGCGGACATGTTCTATCCAAGCCATGCGTCAATCCACGAATCTTCCTTTTCTTCTTCCTTGCTCGCTTTAGTCAAAGAAGACAACCAGAGTCCTAGTGCAAACAAAGCGACAGCGATAAATCCACCAACGTAAAGACCGGCGGGCTTGAATACTTTCTGCCAGAGCAGAAGTGGCCAATTCGCGCAGGACGCCATCCCTTCGCCGAAACGACACAGCTGTACTAATCGCCGGACACGCTCTTTGCGGTCAATGACATTTGCGTAGAGTGGAACTAACTCTGCAAACAAAAGCGCGATGCCGATACCTATGAACCAACAGCCGGCGACAAAGACCGTAAGTCGCAAACCGCTGAAGGCGTGGCCGGACAACGCAATAGGGAGTATGCCCAACGGTAGAATGATGAAACTGCTGATTGTCGCTATGCCCCAGAAACAAGACCAAAAGGTCCGCTTGTGCAACCGTTCAATATTGTTCATCTCCACTTCCTCCAGAAAATGCTCCCTGAAATCAAGGAACTTCGGTCTTTAGATATACCAGAATTGCGTAAATAATCAAGTCAACCACTAACGAATGAATGCGAGATTTTTTATGAACGCATCGACGGAGTGCTCCCAAGAATATTGCAGCGCTTTTGCACGACAATCATCGCGCGAAAGGGCGAGACACTTGAGCGCAGCTTCTTGTAAGTCCTCGCTCAGGTAGCCATCTTTACCGTTTGTAATAGTGTCGCGCGGGCCCATCACGTCGTGCGCCGCGACCGGCAGGCCGCAGGCGAGCGCCTCGAGCACAACGAGACCGAACGTCTCGGTGCGCGAGGGGAATACGAACACATCGCACTGTGACAATCTGCTGACGAACTCTTTCCCCACTTTGTACGCGCCGAGAAAGCGCGCTTCGGGATATTTCTTCTGCAACATCGGGAGCAGCGGCCCGCCGCCCATCACTACTTTCGTCCCCGGCAAGTCGAGTTTCAGAAATTCTTCGGGGCTCTTCTCGATAGCGAGACGGCCGAAATACACAAATACCGGTTTCGGAAATTGTCCGGGAGCCAGCGAAGCATCGCGTGTAAAAAGTTCTATATCTACGCCGAGTGGCACGACAACCACATTTTTATACCCATGTGACTCGAGTTTCTGCTTAAGACTTTCCGTCGAGACGTAGGTGCGTGTTGCCACTGCATGGAAGCGGCGCAACAGTGCATGTATAGGGCGCAGGAACCCGCGCAAATATGCTTTTACATACAGCTGGAGATGCGTGTGATACCACGAGGTAAACGGTATGCCCTGTTTCAGGCACACAGAACGCGCCGCCCATCCGAGCGGCCCTTCTACCATTACGTGTATCGCGTCTGGCTGAATTTCCTCTATCATTTTCGCGACGCGACGGCGCGCGAAGAGTGCGAGACGTATCTCCGGATACATCGGGAGCGGGAACGTCCGAAATTGATTCGGTTCTATGACATCGACCGAGTGGCCGCGCGCAGTAAGTAGCGAAATGAGCTTGTTCTGCACGGTCACCACGCCATTTCTCTGCGGCGCCCATGCGTCCGTTACCAGAAGTATTTTCGTCATATGGGCATCTTTTCTATCTCAGTATCTTCCTTGAGAAACTTCTTGCGCATATACCAGCTGAAGAGGTAGTAGCCGGAGATGACGATAGCGGCAAAGGCGATGACATATTCCGCATTTTCAATGAACTTCACGATGCTCCCGCCGAGCGATACACCGAGGAAATAGCCCGCGAGAAGGAGCGAGCCATATTCAAGAACTGCGACGATGGCGCCGTATTTGAAAAATTTTCCGAGCGGCATCTTCACCATGCCCGCGACCACGATGAACGCCGACGCGATGCCGTACGAGAGTTTGCCGATGAACATCGTCGTGAACGGACGCCTTTCCCAGAGCTCGCGCACCTTATCAAGATGGTCATCAGTAATGCCGAGCTTCGCGAGCATACGAGAGGCAAACGCAGTCTTACCGCCGAAGTGCCCCATCGCGTAATACGCGCCGTCGAGCCCCACATCGCGGATGAAGAAGAGCACCGCGAGGAAATAGATATTGAAATAGCCGAGTGCCGCGAGCGTCCCCGCGACGAAGGCGACCACCGGCCCCTCAATAAGCGACAGCGGGATAAGTATCCAGTAGCGATACTGGAGGAGTATCTGCGTGATGAAATCAATTGACATTGCTTCCCTTCAGTATAACCCCGAGATGATATGCTTGCATCATGAACCGTACGCTCTTCTTTTGCGCGTTTTTCCTGATGCTGGCGCCTGTTTCTGCGAGTGCCGCCGCACCATCTTTTGAAGTTTCCGGCTGGATCCCGTACTGGCGTGCCAGCGCTGGTACCGATGACGCCACGGCGCATCTAGAGAACTTCACTTCGCTTATGCCGTTCGGCTATATCATCCAGAATGACGGCTCGCTTCACGACGCGTTCGGCCTGAACGACACCTCATCCACATCAACTGCTGCCATACTAATCGCCGCTGCGCGGGCGGCGAAGGTGAAGATAGTGCCGACCATTATGTGGAGCAACACCTCAGCGATTCACGCCATCCTAAGTTCAACAAAGAGTCGTATCGCACTTGAAGATGCCATCACCGCGCTCGCAAAGAAGAACGGCTTTGACGGTATTGATATTGATTTTGAGAGCAAGCTTGCTGACACGCGTCCCTACTTTTCGTTGTTCTTGAAAGGGCTCTATGCGCGCATGGGAAAAAAATTGGTCTACTGCAGCATTGAAGCGCGCACGCCGGCCTCTTCGGCCTTCACGGTTATCCCGAAAAATACCAACTACGCGAACGATTACGTCGCCATCAACAAGTACTGCGACCGGATACATATTATGAGCTACGA
>Ga0208566_1002086_pt1 | contig 10909 bp, 10 predicted proteins | sample PL_2010_150m_FD_184159 | JGI IMG/M metagenome (GOLD analysis project Ga0208566, IMG submission 184159) | Freshwater microbial communities from Powell Lake, British Columbia, Canada to study Microbial Dark Matter (Phase II) - PL_2010_150m... | ecosystem: Environmental > Aquatic > Freshwater >...
CTGTATGGTAAATGCCAAAGCGCATTAAACTACATAGCCACTTAACGAAAGTGACCATACTTATAAACATAGCTGACTTGATTTTGATCTTATAAATAGAGTCATCTTAAATAAAGTCACTCAAATAAAGGTACTGCAATGAATCAATACTTTCGCCCTCGCCGCTCGATGCTTTACGTACCAGGATGTAATACTCATTACCTTGAACGTGCACGCACATTGCATGCTGATTCAGTGATCCTCGATTTAGGTGATCCAATATTAGTAGAATGCAAAGAAGAATCTCGCGCCAATGTCGTCCATTTTGTAAACGAAGGTGGATACGGTTCGCGTGAAGTAGTTGTGCGCGTGAACGACCTAAATTCACCCTGGGGCGGCGATGACATTAAAGCAATCGCAAAAACTAAAGTGGATGCAATCCTATTTCCTAACATTGAGTCGCGCGAAGATGTGCTTAACGCATTAGCACTGCTTGATGCTGCAGGCGGCGGACATATCCCTATCATGGTCATGATAGAAAGTCCTATTGCAGTTCTAAACGCAAAAGAAATTGCCAGCGCATCTGACCGTATTGTCTGTATCGTCATGGCAACATCAGATTTAATTTCACAGTTACACGCCCGAGTCACTCATGAGCGATCTGCGATTCTAACGTCCCTATCTCTAGTAATCTTAGCTGCTCGCGCTTACGGGCGTGCAGTAGTTGATGGCATTACCAGTGACTTTAAAAATATGCATTCTTTTGAATATGCTTGTCGCCTAGGTCGAGATATGGGTTTTGACGGAAAATCATTGGTTCATCCAGCACAACTAGATTACAGCAACGATGCTTACACACCAAAAGCGTCGGAAGTAAGTGATGCACGTGAAATTATTCAAGCACTTAAAGTGGCAAATGAAAGCGGAAAAGGCACAGTAGTAGTCAATGATAAATTGGTTGAACATCACCATGTCAAGGCAGCTACACGCTTACTAAAACTTAGTGAAATGATTACCACCTTGGAAGAAAGCCATGTCTAATTTACAAGCAAACAAAGTCAATGCAGGCAATTACTTTGAAGACTTTCATGTTGGGCAAGTGCTCGCACATGCTACACCTCGAACCGTAGGTGAAGGCGAAGTAGCTCTCTATATTGCCCTAACTGGCGCACGCCAAGTGCTCCATAGCGCAGAGCCTGTTGCTCAATCTTTAGGCTACAGAAGTCGGCCTGTAGACGATATGCTTGCATTTCATTTGGCTTTTGGTAAAACCGTACCGGATATCTCTGTGAATGCGATTGCCAATTTAGGTTATGCCGAAGTGCGTTTTATGCATCCCGTATATATAGGTGATACCTTAAGCACCCGCTCTACCGTGATTGGGCTAAAACAAAATTCTAACGGAAAATCTGGTGTGGTCTATGTACGCTCAGTATCTGTGAATCAGCTATTTCAACCAGTACTGTCTTGGGTGCGATGGGTAATGGTGCATAAAAACAATTTAGAGGCTATCGCACCAGAAACATTAGTGCCTGAACTTTCCTCGTATGTGACCGCCAACGAATTAGCAGTCCCTGGCTTTCTTGATGCCCGCCATTTTGATACGGCCACGACTGGTGGCACCTACCTTTGGGATGATTACCAAGTGGGCGAACGAATCAACCACCCGGCAGGCATGACGATTAGCGACACCGACCACACGCTCGCTACCAAACTTTATCAGAATAATGCGCGTCTACATTTTGATGATGTCATGATGAAAGCTAGCCCACATGGACGTCGTTTAATGTACGGAGGACATGTAATCTCAATCTGCCGAGCACTTTCTCACGATGGTTTAGAAAATGCATTATCTATAGCGGCAATCAATGCCGGCATCCATTGCAACCCATGTTTTGGAGATGACACTATCTACACTTGGACCGAGGTCGTGGAAAAATGGATATTAGCTGACCGCGTGGATATTGCCGCATTAAGACTGCGTATGGTGGGCGTCAAAAATCAAAGCGCAGAAAGCTTAACGAGCACCCATGTTGAAACGGCAGGCAAAACTGCTTATCACCCTAATGTCGTATTAGATTTAGATTACACCGTGCTTATGCCACGCAAACAAGGATAGAAATTATGAATACCACACTCGTGCATCCGAACGTTGCCCTATTTAGCGGCGAAAAAGCGTTTCCAATCATTCCTTCTTGTGAGCATTTTGCTGGCAGTGAAAAGCTCATCCTAAAAGCCTTACAGCTACAAGAGACCATAGGTCCAGTATTTGATATCACTTGCGACTGTGAAGACGGCGCCATGGCAGGCCAAGAACGTGAGCATGCTGAAATGATTGTGCGTGTATTAAATAGCGATGCAAATAAAGTACGCATGGCAGGCGCACGTATCCATGATTACACGCACCCTGCTTGGAGACTTGATGTAGATATTCTGGTGAAAGGCTTAGGGCAAATTATCAGCTACATTACCATTCCAAAGGCCACAAATGCAGCGCAACTATCGGAGATGATTGGTTATATTCAAGCCGTTGCGAAAAGTAATAATATCAGCCGCGAAATACCAATTCACGCCCTAATTGAAACCCATGGCGCTTTAAAACAAGTGTTTGAAATTGCCGCGCTACCTTGGGTACAAGTGCTTGATTTTGGTTTAATGGATTTTGTCAGTGGCCATCATGGTGCGATTCCAGCTTCAGCCATGCGAAGCCCTGCCCAATTTGAACATCGCCTACTAGCTAGGGCTAAAGCGGAAGTGGTTGCTGCCGCCCTTGCAAATGGAGTTGTTCCTGCACATAACGTGACATTAGACTTAAAAAACGTAGAAACTACTTTTTCTGATGCTTCGCGAGCACGCAATGAATTTGGCTTTTTGCGTATGTGGAGTATTTACCCCACACAAATTCAAGCCATTGTTGACGCCATGAAACCTAACTTTGATGAAGTGACGGATGCTGCCAGCATTTTACTTGCTGCTCAACAAGTCGGTTGGGGCCCAATTCAATACGATGGCGAACTGCATGATCGAGCCACATATCGTTATTTCTGGGAAATTTTGCAAAAAGCCAAATTAACTAACACACCGATTCCCAATGATGCTGCGCAGGCATTTTTTAGCTAGTTCACCCTATTTAATATCAGGCACTTAATATGACAACTGCAACTTCAGCGGGCGCTAGATTTCGTCAGGCGCTAGCCCTAGAAAAACCATTACAGATTATTGGAGCGATTAACGCATATCACGCCATGCTTGCTACTCAAACTGGCTATAAAGCGCTTTATCTTTCTGGCGGGGGTGTGGCTGCAGGATCTTTAGGGTTACCCGATTTAGGCATCTCATCATTGGAAGATGTGTTAATTGATGTACGCCGCATCACCGATGCCACCGACACACCATTATTAGTGGATATTGACACGGGATTTGGCGGTGCTTTTAATATTGCTCGCAGTGTTAAAAGTATGATTAAAGCTGGCGCTGCTGCAGTACATATTGAAGATCAAGTACAAGCCAAGCGTTGTGGTCATAGACCAAACAAGGCCATTGTTAGCCAAGAGGAAATGGTAGATAGAGTCAAGGCTGCCGTTGATGCAAAAACTGATGCTAGTTTTGTGATTATGGCACGTACCGATGCGCTAGCAGTAGAAGGCCTGCAATCAGCAATAGATCGAGCATGCGCCTGCGTAGAGGCTGGCGCAGATATGGTTTTTCCAGAAGCCATTACCGAACTAGGGATGTATAAACAATTTGCAGCCGCAGTTAAAGTCCCAGTGTTAGCTAATATTACCGAATTTGGCTCTACACCTTTATTCACGGTAGACGAACTTCGTGGAGTCGATGTCAGCATGGTGCTGTACCCTCTCTCAGCCTTTAGAGCTATGAACCAAGCCGCTCTTAAGGTCTATCAAGCCGTGCGCAAAGATGGTAGCCAGCAAAATGTGATTGATCTGATGCAAAGTCGTGCTGATCTTTATGAACACCTTGGATACCACGTATTTGAACAAAAACTAGATGAGTTATTTAGAGGAGAAAAATAGTGATGAACGTCGCTCCTGTTGAAATCAAAAAGAAAAAAGGCGTAGCCCTAGCCGGCGTTTCTGCAGGCACTACCGCCATTTGCACGGTGGGTCATACTGGTAATGACCTACATTATCGCGGTTACGACATTACTGAACTAGCGAAATACGCAACCTTTGAAGAAGTCGCGTATTTGCTTATTCATGGTGAACTGCCAAATAAGGTACAGCTTAGCGCTTATCATCAAAAGTTAAAAACTCTGCGTGGTTTACCCACGGCATTAAAATCTGTATTAGAACAGATCCCCGCAAGTGCTCATCCTATGGATGTGATGCGCACGGGATGTTCAATGCTAGGGACGCTAGAGCCAGAGTCACTGGACCGCAACATTGATGATGCTAAGCTATTGGGAGATCGCTTAATCGCTTGTTTTGGATCAATTTTGATCTACTGGTACCATTTTAGCCATAACCATAAACGCATTGAAGTTGAAACTGACGATGACTCCATCGCAGCACATTTTCTTCAGTTATTACATGGGAAAACACCGTCTGATTTACACGTGCGTGCAATGAACACTTCACTGGTGTTGTATGCAGAGCATGAATTTAATGCGTCTACTTTTACAGGGCGTGTGATTGCGGGCACCTTGTCCGACATGTATTCCTGCATAACAGGTGCAATTGGCGCTCTACGTGGCCCCAAACATGGTGGTGCGAATGAAGCTGCAATGGAAATTATTGAGCGATATCGCAATGCCAACGAAGCCGAGGCAGACATCATGCTGCGTATGGCCCGTAAAGAAATTATTATCGGATTTGGCCATCCTGTATACACCATTGCTGACCCTAGAAATGAATCTATAAAAGAGGTGAGTCGGAGCTTATGCAAAGACAATGGTGACATGACTTTATTTGATGTATCTGCACGCATTGAGGACACAATGTGGCGTGAGAAAAAGATGTTTCCCAACCTAGATTGGTACAGTGCCTCCAGCTACCATATGATGGGTATTCCTACCGGCATGTTTACACCAATCTTCGTGATCTCTCGCACGACTGGTTGGGTAGCCCACGTAATTGAGCAGCGTATAGACAACAAGATCATACGCCCCAATGCGGAGTATATTGGCCCTGAAAATCGCCCTTATCTACCTTTAGAAAATCGTTAATTTATTGAAAGCCCAACATGTCATCTCACATCTCAAACGTTCGCCCTGCACCAGATCAAGTATTGGTTGATATCGCTAATTATGTTGCTGATTTTGAAATTAAATCAGATGAAGCCTTTGATACTGCACGTAACTGCCTAATAGATACTTTAGGTTGTGGCTTTGAAGCTTTAGACTACCCCGCTTGCGTCAAATTATTAGGCCCAGTAGTTGCTGGCACTATTGTGCCTAACGGTGCAAAGGTTCCTGGTACCACCTTCCAATTAGACCCAATTCTGGCGGCTTTCAACATCGGCGCCATGATACGCTGGTTAGACTTTAACGATACTTGGTTAGCAGCAGAGTGGGGCCATCCATCAGATAATCTAGGGGGAATCTTGGCTACAGCGGACTACATTTCACGCAAAAATGTTGCTGAAGGGAAAGCCGCACTTACGATTAAAGATGTGCTTACTGCAATGATTAAAGCGCATGAAATTCAAGGTGTACTCGCGCTAGAAAACAGTTTTAATCGTGTAGGTCTGGATCATGTAATTTTGGTAAAAATTGCTTCTACCGCAGTAGTCACTAAGTTATTAGGCGGTAACAAGGAAGATATTATCAATGCAGTTTCTAATGCCTTTGTTGATGGTCAAAGCTTACGCACTTACAGACATAGTCCAAATACAGGTTCACGAAAATCATGGGCAGCAGGTGACGCGACTTCACGCGCTGTGCGTTTAGCATGGATGACCATGCAAGGTGAAATGGGTTACCCATCAGCCCTAACTGCTAAAACATGGGGCTTTTATGATGTATTATTTAAAGGAAATAGCTTTAAATTCCAACGTCCATATGGCTCTTATGTCATGGAACAAGTGTTATTTAAAATCTCCTTTCCGGCTGAATTCCATGCGCAAACCGCGGTGGAATGTGCGATTCAATTGAATGCACAGGTCGGCACTAAACTACAAACACTAGAACAAATTGCGCAGATTGATAAAATCGTGATTACTACCCATGAATCTGCAATCCGTATTATTGATAAACAAGGTCCGCTCGATAATCCAGCTGATCGTGACCACTGTATTCAGTACATGTCGGCCATAGGCTTACTTAAAGGTAACTTAACTGCACAGGATTATGAAGATCATGTTGCAAGTGACCCCCGTATTGATGCCATCCGCGACAAAATGGTTTGTGTTGAGAAAGCTGAATACAGCCGCGACTATTTAGATCCAGAAAAACGTTCAATTGCTAATGCTATCCAAATTTTGTTTAAAGATGGCAGTAGCTCTGACAATATTGCTGTGGAGTACCCTATCGGTCATCGTCGTCGTCGCGGTCAAGGCATACCAGAACTTGTCAAAAAATTCCAGGTAAACCTAGCGCGTCGTTTTGACGTTAAGAAACAGGCTGATATTCTGGCATTATGCTTGGATCAGGCCAAGCTAGAAGCTATGCCAGTCAATCAGCTTGTGGATATGTTAGCACTGTAGCCTTCATTTAACATTGGTGTGAATAAAAGGCCGCACTCAAAAAGGTGCGGCTTTTTTATTGTTAAATAAATAATAAAAAACAAAGCGATTAATTACAAACCATTTTTATGAATATACTTGGTCTAGAAAATAAGCACGCAAGGATAGCGGTTTAATCTCTAAAGTATTGTAAAATTACATCTGGCGGGCCTCCCCGCATTGTGAAGTAGCCAACCTGGTCAGATGCGGAAGCAAGCAGCCACAACTATTAAGCAAGTGCCGGGGGCAAGGCTCGCCTCTCTCAATAATTTAAGAGCTACATGCACTGATAGTATGGACGCAAACAAATATTGATTAGCGTCATGTTGTAACGCCATGATTTAAAGATAAAGTTTGCGCTGGAGTTTCCTTATGAAGATTTTTGTACAGGTCATATGAGTTATCAAGTCTTAGCGCGTAAATGGCGTCCAAAATCCTTTGAAACCCTCGTCGGACAAGACCATGTAGTGCGTGCTCTAAGCAACGCATTAGAACAAAATCGTCTACATCATGCCTATTTATTTACCGGCACACGAGGTGTTGGAAAAACCACCCTAGCGCGCATATTAGCTAAATCGCTCAACTGTGAAACCGGCATTACTGCAAAACCCTGTGGTGTTTGCAATGCCTGTACTGAAATTGATCGCGGACGCTTTATTGATCTAATTGAAGTCGATGCTGCCAGTAACACGCAAGTAGACGCAATGCGTGACCTGTTGGACAACGCACAATACGCACCGACAACTGGCCGCTTTAAAGTCTATATTATCGATGAAGTGCACATGCTGTCTAAAAGTGCATTTAATGCAATGCTAAAAACGCTGGAAGAGCCACCGGCCCACGTTAAATTTATACTTGCCACAACAGATCCGCAAAAAGTACCCGTCACCGTACTTTCTCGTTGCCTGCAATTTAATTTACGTCAAATGGCTGGCACTTCAATTATTGGCCACCTGCAAAACATATTGGGTCAAGAAAATATTCCTTATGAACCTACGGCATTAAACTTAATTGCGCGCGCAGCAGATGGAAGTATGCGTGACGCCCTGTCGCTTACTGACCAAGCAATTGCTTACGGTGGACAAACCGTCAATGAGGTTGAAGTGCGCGCTATGTTGGGTGCGATTGATCAAAGTTACTTATTAAAGTTGCTGGAAGCCTTGGTAGCCAATAATGGGCCTGCCTTAATAGCACAAGCGAAGAGCATGGAAGAGCGTAGTTTATCTTTTGAAGCTGCGCTTAATGACTTAGCACAACTATTGCACCAGATTGCTGTTGCGCAAACCGTACCTGAAAGCGTTGCCACGGATTTACCTGAACGCGATACGTTGTTAAGTCTGGCACAAAAAATTCCAGCAGAAACCTTGCAGCTTTACTACCAAATAGCCCTTTTAGGCCGTCGCGATATAGGGCTGGCACCAGATGAATTTGCTGGATTTAGCATGAGTTTATTACGCATGCTTGCATTTAGTCCAAATGAATCCATGGTACATCTAGCTACACCAGTCGCCAGTAACTCAGCTCCTGCTCAAAAAAAAACTGAGCTGACAGCCCCAGAAGCTGAAAAGCCAGTAGAAATTCAAACCAAGCAAATTGAAATTGTACCAACAGAGCATGCAATAGCGCCAAAACCAATACAATCTGTCGCTACGGCTTCTATCGTAACGGAGCTGGTAATTGATGCCCCTAGTAGGACAGAATCTGCACGTACACCTGAAATCATCAAACATCAATTCAATGGCAATTGGCGCAACTTAGTCGATGAATTAAAATTGGGCTTAGCGCGTGCGTTAGCACAACATTGTGAGTTAATTTCTTACGATGAAAACAGCATTTCATTAAGCGTGCCGGAAATGCAAAAGCACTTATTACTAACGAATTATCAAGACAAGCTTAGCAGTGCAATCGAGCAACACTTCGATAAAAAAATTAAATTGCAATTTAGTGTAGGTGGTAGCGGAAATACCCCAGCCAAGCAGATCTCTCATGAAAAAGCACAAGCACAAGCAGGCGCTGAAACATCGATTGAGCAAGATGTATTTGTGCAAGCGTTAATTCAGGACTTTGATGCCACGATTATCCCAAATAGCATCAAACCAATCTAATCATGTATAGGCAGACTTCATCCGGCCTTACGATTAACTAAATTAAAAACCAGTAGATACGATAACCTATTAAAGGAACGAAAAATGATGAAAGGTGGCATGGGTAATTTAATGAAGCAAGCCCAACAAATGCAAGCTAATATGCAAAAGGCTCAAGAAGAGTTGGCCAGCGTTGAGGTTGAAGGCATCGCAGCAAATGGCTTGGTAAAGGTACAAATGACCTGCAAAAACGAAGTTAAGCGTGTCACTTTGGATGATAGTGTAATGGACGATAAAGAAACCCTAGAAGACCTTCTGGTCATTGCACTAAAAGATGCAACAGCCAAGGCAGAAGCAATCGCCTCTGCGCGCATGTCAAACTACATGCCTGCCGGCATGAAACTACCGTTCTAATAACGCCGACACTAAGATGAAGAACCCTCCCGCACTTGAACAGCTAATTGATAGCTTGCGCTGTTTGCCTGGCGTGGGTCCCAAGTCAGCACAGCGTATGGCCTATTATCTATTGCAACGTGATAGAAAAGGGGCATCTAATATGGCTAACGCGCTCAATAGCGCTCTAGAAGTAGTGGATCACTGCAAGTTATGTAATAACTTCAGTGAGCAGCCGATTTGTCCCTTATGTGACTCTGAGCAACGCGAAAAGAACTTGCTGTGCGTGGTAGAAATGCCAACCGATTTAATGATGTTGGAAAACACCCAAGCATATAGTGGTATGTATTTCGTACTGATGGGCAGACTGTCACCCCTAGACGGCGTGGGGCCCAAGGAAATACACCTAGAGAAGCTAATTAAACGTGCACAGGACGGTGAGGTACAAGAAGTTATTTTAGCGACCAACTACACCGTAGAAGGCGAAGCCACTGCACATTACATTAGTGCCCTACTTCAAGCACGCGGTATTAAAACTAGCCGCATTGCTCGTGGCATGCCAATGGGCGGTGAAATTGAATATGTTGATAGTGGCACGCTAGCGCAAGCCATGCTTGAGCGTCGGAGTCTAATCTAAGTAAGCCATCAATTGCATGGGGTGCGAAATCATTGCATCAGCACCCCACTGCGCAGGCTTATCTGTGGTCGCAATATATCCAAATAACGCTACGATGGTTTTCATCCCAGCAGCCCGTCCAGCTTGAATATCACGCTCGGCGTCCCCCACATAAATGCACTCTGTAACTAGGCTTGCAGTTTCTGTGCAAGCCATCAATAACGTGTCTGGCGCAGGCTTAGGCAGTAAGGCATCATCACCACAGACTAAACACACACACCCCTCATATAAGCTAGTGCCACCATGTTTTACTGCTTTAATTAAATCTACCGAAAAACGGCGAGGCTTATTGGTAACAATACCCCATTTAATGCCTTGCGCATCAAGTTTTGAAAGCAATTCTGCAATGCCAGGCAATAACAATGGATTGTCGGTAAATACGGATTCATATAAGTCTAAATACTCAATACGCTTAGCCTCAAAATCGGCATCAGCAGGCGTGATACCAAACCCTAACCCCAATAGACCAACCGTTCCATGTGAAGCTACTGGCCGTATCAAATCTTGAGACAAAGCAAGCTTACCATGACGCACAAGCTGCAGATTTAATGCCACACCTAAGTCATGTGCGGTATCAACCAACGTTCCATCCAAATCAAATAAAACTAAACTCATAGGGGCAACGTAGTATGTATCATGTAATTTACAGAAACATCTTCACCCAATGAATAATGCTGCGTAATCAGGTTATAGCTCATGCCACGCATAGAGAGCATATCTAGATTAGCCAACCGTGCCCACCCAGCTAACTCTGAGGGCTTAATAAATTTCGCGTAGTCGTGCGTGCCTTTAGGCAGTAAATTCAACACATACTCTGCTCCAAGGACAGCAAAGAGGTAAGCTTTAGGATTACGGTTGATTGTTGAGAAAAAGACTGAACCACCAGGTTTTACTATGCGAGCACATGCCGCAATAATGGCCGCTGGATCAGGAACATGCTCTAGCATTTCCATACAGGTCACCACATCAAAGCTTGCCTGCTGTTGGGTTGCTAACTCTTCTACAGAGACATATTGATAGTCAACTTTAGCGCCACTTTCTAGTTGATGCAATTTCGCTACATTTAGGGCTTTTTCACCTAGGTCAATGCCAATTA